>Ga0070726_10000974_pt1 | contig 31052 bp, 25 predicted proteins | sample tdAd471_FD_67275 | JGI IMG/M metagenome (GOLD analysis project Ga0070726, IMG submission 67275) | Marine sediment microbial communities from the Atlantic coast under amendment with organic carbon and nitrate - tdAd47.1 | ecosystem: Environmental > Aquatic > Marine > Coastal > Sediment | place...
CCCGTTACAATGAAGGCAATTGCGATTTGGTGACGACCACCGCCAGGCAAACCTACCCGCCGGGCATGGATGTGCAGGTCTTCTCCCGCGCCGCGCTCGAATGGGTCGAGGAGAACATCGATGACCCGGCCGTCCGCGAGCATGTCTCCCTGTATTTCTACGAGCATCCGGAGCGTTATCGGATCGCCAACCTCGACGCGCCCGACGATCTGTCGGACCCCGAGTTGCGCCTGCTGCTCGACTATGACCAGGATTTGCAGGTGCTGCGCGCGGTGCATGGCGGTCTGACGGCCGCGCATGGCGACGCGTACCGGCTCGCCGACATCCTGTCATGGCTGGATGCCAATGCGTCGGTTCGGGAGATCAACCGCAATTGCGTGGAACGGGCAGCACGCACATGACCCCGACGCCCACAGTCTTGTTTGGGTTTGGCATGATCGGGGCAGGTTTCGCGGCCGACAATAAGATGTCGATCCATTTCGATTACGCAACTCACGCCCAGGTTCTGCGCGACCACCCCGCGTATGACTGGCAGGGGGTTGTCGACCCATCGCCTGCGGCGCGCGAAACGGCCAAGAGTTGGGGGGTGCCGATGGTGGTGGCCCATACCGATGACCTGCCCGACGGATTTAAGCCCGAGGTCGCCGTGATCGCCACGGGCCCCGATGGCCGACGCAATGCCCTGGAATCTCTAGATGACCTGAAACTGGCGATCCTGGAGAAACCGCTCGGGGCCGACGGCGACGCAGCAGCCGGACTGCTGGCAGACTGCGCCGCACGTCAGATCGCAGTCCAGGTGAACCTATTCCGGCGCGCCGAGGACACAACTCGGGCGCTGGCCAATGGCGAGCTGGAACGACAGATCGGAACACCGCAGGCGATCTTTGGGGTCTACGGCAATGGTCTGCGCAACAACGCGGTGCACATGGTAGATTTGATCCGCATGCTTACCGGTGAGATTACGGCGGTGCGCGCGCTCGGGGCTGTCCGGGCCCTCGACAATCCACCCATCATGGATGACGTCGCACTGCCCTTCGCGCTGACGCTGGCGTCCGGTGCCTGCGCAACCCTGCAACCGCTGGATTTTTCCCATTACCGCGAGGTCGGGCTCGATATTTGGGGCACCGACGGTCGCCTGGAAATAATCCAGGAAGGACTGTTGATGCGCGTGTCGCCCCGCACTGCCCACCGCGCCCTCGACGACGACCACGAGATTGCCAGTGATGTATCCGAAGTGCTCGACAACGGGTATGGCCGCGCGCTTTACGCGCTGTACGACAACGCCGCTGCATGGCTGTCGGGCACCGAACAACTGATCAGCCCCGGTGAGAATGCGATGAGAAACGAGCGCATACTGGATGCTGTGTTGCTCTCCGCAGGCCGGTGCGGCGCCGAGATCGAAATCAGCGCATGACCGCCAACGTCATCACGGTCTTCGTCGAGGATCCGGGCGCCGCCAACATGGTTGTGGGTCTGGGTCCCGAGCTCGCCGCGCACGGCCTCTCCATAGATCTGTGGGCGACTGGTGCAGCATGCGATCATCTCATCGCCCGCCACACTGCCTTCAACGATGCCGGACGCGAGCGACCGTCACCGAGGGGAGTCGGACTCGCGGTCATCGGAACTTCGGAATCTCCCGACACAGTTGGTTTCGAGATCGCAGCGCAGGCCCGCGCGAACGGGGTCGTGACTGTCGGGCTCGTGGATTCGCCGGCGAGTGCTGCCGACCGGTTCCGGGGAACAACCAATGACCCGCTCGCGCATCTGCCGGAGCACCTGATCGTCACCGATGAACGCACACGCGCGGCATTTCTCGATCTGGGAGTTCCATCTACACGCATCTCCATCGCAGCAAATCCGGCCCTGCTACGCGCGCGCGCGCGCGCCGAAACGAACATGAAACTACCCCGGGCCGACCGAAAGAAATCGCTCTTTGGGCCCGGCACCAATCCGGTGATCGTATTCCTGACCGAGCTTTCGGACGGGCTCGACCCGGACGCGTTCCGGCGAGCGGACGACTACACCATGACCGGACGGGGCGGCAGTGACGCACGCACCGACATTGTTTTGGAAACTCTCCTCGACGTAATTCAGGTGCTTTCACCTCGACCTCGCTTGGTTCTGCGACTGCACCCGAAGGAGGCCCCGAACGCCTATGACGCATATGCGGACGAAGTCGATGGCATCAGCACCGGCGGTGACCCACTCGACGTTTGCGAGGCAGCCGACTTGGTTATCGGCATGACGACCACGCTTTTATCCGAAGCCCGCCAACTCGGGCAGAAAGTCCTGTCGGCGCTGCCGCGCGCCGCAGAGCGTGACTGGTCGGCTGGCATCGCAACCGGCGACATCCTCTGCTTGACCGACCCAAAAGACCTCGCACCAACGATCGCGCATATGCTTGCGGAGCCACGTCAGATTCCCCCCGCACCGGTCGGCGCGCCACTCGCCGACGTCCTGGCCACACTGGTTACCGACCGATCGCGCGAAACACGCACGGGCACAGGGTGAACGGTCATGACGATAACGATCAATATTCGTACGGCACGGCTGGCCATCGTGCCCTTTTCGGACGCGCACCTGACAGAGGCATATGTGAGCTGGCTCAACGATCCCGAAGTGGTCCGTTACAGTGAACAACGACATCATGTGCACAGCCTCAAAAGCTGCCGCGCATTCGCCGAGGCCTTCAAGGCCTCCGAAAACAGTTTCTGTGCGATCGAGGCAGACAGGCTGGCGCATATCGGCAATCTCGTTGTCAGCCGCGATACAGCGAACCGGACAGCGGACATGTCGATCATGATCGGCGCGCCCGCCGCGCAGGGACAAGGATACGGCGTGGAGGCCTGGGGCGCCGTCCTCGCACATCTCCTGCTGACAGAAGGGTTGCGCAAAGTCACGGCAGGGACCATGGCGGTCAACACGGCCATGATTCGCGTGATGGAGAGAACCGGCATGACGATCGAGGGCGTGCGTCCCAAACAATTCCTTCTCGACGGCACCGAAACGGATTTGATCTTCGCCGGTGCACACGCCGACAGTTGGAAAGCGCCCAAGTTATGAACGTTATCTGCATTATCCCCGCGCGCGGCGGTTCAAAGCGCGTTCCCGGAAAGAATATCCTGCCGCTCGCCGGCCTGCCGGTCCTCGCCTGGTCAATTGTTCATGCACGCAACGCCAAAGGCATCGACACGGTGGTCGTGTCTACGGATGACGAGGCGATTGCTGATGTAGCGCGCACCTACGGTGCTGAAGTGATTATGCGGCCTCCCGAGTTGGCCAACGACACCGCAACAAGCGAGTCTGCGCTCGAACACGCGCTGGAGACCTGGTGCGCGGCCGGAAAAGACGACCCTGAACTGGTGGTCTTCCTGCAGTGCACATCTCCGGCGCGACGTATCGACGATATCGACAACGCGATCTTGCAGCTCCGTGAATCAAATGCCGATGCGGTATTCTCTGGCACGCCGCAACGTGGCTTCGTCTGGGGTGTGGACACAGACGGCACCCCACAATCGCTGACCTATGATTGGCAACAGCGAAAGCGCGGTCAGGACATGGATCCTCGCTTCGTTGAAAACGGCTCAATCTACGTGTTTCGCCCCGATCTTCTACGCAAGACGTCAAACCGTTTGGGCGGTCGCATCGGTATCTACGAGATGGACTACTGGTCTTCCTTCGAGATCGACACACCGGAGGACATGGAGCTTCTAGAATGGATTTTGCGGCGGCCCGAATATACGACTCCCATCACTTGGCCAAGGCCGATCGACCTGCTCGTTTTCGACTTCGACGGCGTGATGACGGACAACACCGCGTCAGTTGACGAACAGGGCAATGAGACGGTTCGAATCGACCGCGCTGACGGCCTCGGGATCGATCAAATGCACGCTGTCGGAATGCCGATGCTGATCCTGTCGACAGAGCGCAACCCGGTCGTGACTGCACGGGCCCAGAAACTGCAGATCGACGTCGAACATGGTATCGCCGACAAGGCCAAACGATTGGCAGAAATCATCGCGGAACGCGATCTCGATCCTGACCGTGTGATCTATCTCGGCAACGACGTGAACGATCTGGGCTGCTTCGCGCTGGTCGGCTTTCCCGTCGCGGTCGCAGATGCGCATCCACAGGTTCGTTCTGCGGCAAACCATGTGCTGTCGAAGAATGGCGGCAACGGCGCAGTGCGCGAGCTGTGTGACCTGGTCACACACCATATGAAGCAGCAGAAAGCTGAACAATCATGAGATACCGCGTCGTTGTTCGTGCCCACACGGCCCGCCGCGATACCGCCGCGAGCGTTCTGGTCGAGCGCGCCCTGAAGGCGGCCGGCTTCGATGTATTCGTTGCGAGCCTGCGGAACTTCGATTGGGTGATGCGGCTTTGGAAGCCCCATATCGTCATTGTCCAGACACCGGGCTCGGTGCTTCGGGTCCATGACATGTACCCCAACGCCAAGACCGTTTTTCTGGACGCCGAGGGCCTGCAGCCCGAAACCAACTCGTGGGCAACATTCTGGTCTCAGAATCCCCGTCACTATGAGGTCATAGATCGTGCGTTGCTTTGGGGGCCCGCGTTGGTGGCGGAAATGCACCAGTTGATGGCAGGGCAGGATTTCTCGAAAATCCGGGTAGTTGGATCACCCAAGTTCGATCTGCTGAAGTATCTGGACAGAAACCGACGACCCCTTGAACCGCCGAAATCGATCGGCGTGGTTGGTCGACACCCCTCGATCAACAGCCATGAGGGACGACCGACAATTTGGGGGTTGCACCTCAAATCCAATCTGGATTTCACAGTCAGCAGCATCCAAGCTTACCATGTGCAGCATCAGGTGGTTGGTCGCATTCTCCGAGAAACTGATTTCACGATCAGTCTTCGCCCGCACCCCCTCGAAGCGATCGAGAGCTATTACCGCTATGTGATCCCCTCGTTCGGTGCCGAGTACGCAGACCGCTTCACCGTCGACGACAGGCTCGACGTGGCAGAATGGATGCTGGAGCAGCGCGCACTTCTGTCGCCCACCTCGACGGCCTACATTGAAGCCTACCAGCTCGGTGTCCCGTTTATCATCGTCGATCGCATTTCGGGTATGTACGACTACAACGCAGGATACGCCGATATTTGTCGCGAGTGGCTCGAGTCCGCATTTGTTCCTGACAGCATTGACGAGGCTGTCCAGCTTATCGTGGACGCGCCGAACCTCGACACCCGATCGCCCATAATGGACAACCAGCTCGCGCGATTCTGTGATCTACCGAACGATGAATCCTCGGTCTCGCGCGTGGTCGCCGCGATCGTCGAGATGGTGGCGTGCGAACCTCCCAAGCCCTCAAAGGGCTTCGTTCTTCCCACATTTCTTATAGGACATTTGGACGAAATCGCATTTCGCAGGGCGATGCGGCGCAGCCCGATGCACGCCAACTTCAACTACAAACAAGGATTCCATCAGCCGCCGGACTATACGAACGCCGTTCTTGAGCAGGCCGGCCTTCCGGCGAATGGGCGCGCCGCACAGTGAAGCTGCAGGACTGCGAAATCACCCTGGAAGACAGCATTGTCTTCAGCGAACTGTCCGGTGATCGGAATCCCATCCACCTCGATCCGCTTGCGGCACGCCGGTTAATCTACGGCAAGCCCGTTGTCCACGGTGTACACCTCTCGCTAAAGCTTCTCGAACACCTGCTGACGGGCGGGCGTGATGTCCCGTCCCCACGCAGAATCAGGGCGCGCTTCAATGCGCCGTTGTTTCACGATACGTCCGCAGTTGCGTCAGTCGCCCATACCAAACCCAACAAATCAAGAATGAGCCTTCACGCCGGAGTTCAAGAGCTCGGTTGGGTGGAAGTCGAGGCACCCGTCACCGGGGGACCGCGAGCATCGGACATTCCGAAACTGCGCGCTGACGAAGAAACCCACCCTGTCCTTCTGGCCGGCGGCGACATTGCATCTCATGCCGGCAGCGTGGACCTGAGTTTGGACCGCGACACATATGCCAAGCTGTTCCCAGCCCTGGCCGCTTTGCACGGCTGGGATGGCATCGTGTCAATTCTGCTCGCCAGCACCTACATTGTCGGCATGCTCTGTCCGGGGATGAACTCCCTGTTGGCGAGCTTCGATCTTTCGGCGCCTGAGGGCAACACACAGGTCTACGGTAACGACGCTCTAAACTATCGCGTCAAACGTCATGACCCCCGGTTCAACTCCGTCGTTATCGAGGTCCAGACAGGGCCGTGGACCGGCACCATCAATGCCTTCGTCCGACCCGCGCCGGCTGTCCAGCCATCATATGGCGAGGTTTGCGACGAAATTTCGGCCCGCCAATGGCAAGATCGGCACGCACTTGTGGTCGGCGGGTCGCGCGGCCTCGGTGAGGTCGCGGCAAAAATCGTCTGCGCAGCCGGTGGACGCTGCACACTTACTTATCAAAAGGGTGCAGATGACGCGCAGCGGGTGCGCGATGAAATCATCGATGGCGGCGGCTCGGCAGAGACCCTGCAATTGGATGTCGAAGGCGATATTGCCTCGCAACTGGGCACGGCCCCCGCACACGCGGTAACTGACATCTTGTATTTCCCCTCGCCCCACATCAGCCCCAGTCTGAGTGGCGACTTCGACCAGGTTCTGTTCGACAAGTATATGAGAGTCTATGTCTATCCGCTCGCACCCCTGCTTGCGGTGCTAACCGAGCGGAGCACGGGAAGTCCAAGAATTTTCTGGCCATCTTCGGCATATATAGACAAGCCAGTCCGCGGTTTCGCCGAGTATGCCGCCGCGAAAGGCGCCGGGGAGGCAATCTGTCGATGGCTCGTCCTCGACTATCCTGATGCCGAGATCCGGGTGCCTCGGCTGCCCCCGATGCGGACCGACCAGACTTTATCCATCGTGCCAGTCAAAATCGCCGAGCCCCTCGATGTCCTTTGTGGCGAGTTGCTCGCCGATCCGGAAAAGCGAAGCCATGCCCAACCAAACACCTGAAACCGACAGCAAGACGCCAACTACAGATGCGCTTGCACAGCATAGCCCATCGATTGCGCGCATCGTTGCGGGGGTCTCAGAACAATGGGCAGAACACGCCACATTTATCGAGAGAAGGTTCGCGAACGATGATCCCGCATTTCTTTCCCACTGCGAAAGTCTCGCCGACGATATCCTGCAGCTAACAGGAGAGAACCTGGCCGAGTATTGTGCCGATTACAGATGGATGTGTGACGAGTTCGTGAAAGAGGAGATATTCTTCCGGCGCAACAAGCGCTATCGGCTATCGACGTTACGTGAAGCGCAGGAATCGGTCTATGACAACCCCGAGTTCATGAAGCGCTATATGTTCGGCCTCCTCATATCGCAGATTCTTTGGCGCAATCATGCCAGTGTCTTCGATTCCTACCTTGTGGACTTTCTCGGGCCCCAAAAACAGACGTTCCGGCATCTCGAAGTCGGGCCCGGGCACGGACTGTTTCTTCACCACGCAGCCAATCATCCTTTGTGCGAAGCCGCCCACGGTTGGGACATTAGCGACACGAGCCTCGGGACCACAGAGCATGCACTCAGCGCACTGAAATCCGACCATAAGGTCAAGCTGGAGCGGCGGGACATCGCGCAGGACGATACCCATGACCATGAGTTTGACACGGTCGTCGCAAGCGAACTTCTCGAACATGTCGAGCAACCCGAATCCGTTCTCGACGGTCTAATCCGAGTCATGCGACCGGGCGGACAGATCTTTATCAATGTTCCAGTTAACAGTCCGGCCCCCGATCACATTTATTTATGGACGTCACCCGGGGATGTGATCGCAATGATTGAAAATGCCGGCCTCGAGGTTATTCGCTCACATCAGTTCCCCGCGACGGGGGTTTCCCTCGAACAAGCGCGCAAGGCGCGTTTGACCATTTCGACGGTGATCATAGGACGTCGGCCGAATTGATTTGGGCGTAACGGGGCCGTCATGACAGAAATGCTCACCTACACGAAAGCGCTGAAGCAGGCGCGGGAGATATCCCGCAAGCCCGAAGACGTCGTAACCGGACAGAGCGCATATCGGATCGCCATCGGCGGCAACTGCAACGCTCGGTTCCTCGACCCCGGATTGCGGGTCTCTTTCAACCGCGAGAGCCTGGATACAGTCATTCACGAATGTGACTATGATTCATGGGTCGGCGATTGCCTCAAGCCGTCGTTTGAAACCGACGCCTGGGTGATTTGGCTCTCCACATTGGGGGTCGCCAACGGCGGAGTCGCGCGAGGGCAGCTGGATTTTATCGCCATCAACAGCGCGCTCAATGCTGCCATTGCACGCGGCGAGCGTGTGGTTGTGATTCTTCCAGAAACGATGGACGTGGCCCTTGATGGGTTTTCGCAATTCTCCACATGGAACGACCTGCTGAGGCGATCTCTAGTCGATGAGCTTCCAGAAGAGGTCTTATGTATTGACCCCGACCGGCTCGCGCTGGCTGGCGCCACACAAGCCTGGTTTGCACCAACCTATTGGTCCCTTGCCAAGCTGCCTTTGCACCCTGACGTCGCGACACTCTTGGCGATGAAAGCCGGAGAAGTTCTGTTGCGGAGCCGACGCGCGCTCGTCAAGGCCGTGATTGTGGATCTCGACAATACGCTTTGGGGCGGGGTTATCGGCGAGGACGGTATCGAGGGGATTCGTTTGGACCCTAACGGAGACGGACGCCCTTATCTCCAGCTGCAGCGTATGCTGAAAGACCTGTCCGATCAGGGGGTTCCCCTGGCCGTGGTCAGCAAGAACAACCCGTCTGATGCTCACTCGCCCTTTGAGCGTTGCGACGAGATGATCCTTGAAGAGGACGACTTCGTTGATTTTCGCGCCGGCTGGGGAAGTAAGTTCGAATCGATCCAGTCCATTGTCGCAGAACTGGGTATCGGCATGAACACCGTTTGCTTCATCGACGATTCCCCCCATGAACGTGACGAGGCGCGTGCCTTTTTGCCCGACCTGATCGTGCCTGAAATGCCCGAAAACCCGGAAATGCGACCCGCCGCGCTTATGGCATCAGGACTATTTTTGAGGCCGACCACAAGCAAGGAAGACCTGGCGCGTGTGGACTTCTACAAGGACGAGGCCAAACGCCGCCAACACAGTGAAACCTATCCCGACTGGGAGAGCTATCTCTCCAGTCTTGAAATGCAGGTCGAGGCCCGGCCCATTTCCGCATCGAACCTCCAGCGCGTCGCCTCGCTTGTCCAGAAAACCAATCAGTTCAACCTGACCAATCGACGCCATGACAGTGCCCGAATCATGGCAATGGCCGAGGACCCGAACTGGTTCACCTATTGCTACGCACTGAACGATCGATTCGGCAGCGCGGGGATTGTTGGCGTCTTACTCGCACACGCGGAGATTGACGCCGTGGAAATCGACAGCTGGCTACTTTCGTGCCGCGTGATAAATCGGCAGGTTGAGCTGGTGATGTTCGATCATCTTCTGAAATGGATGAACGACCATGGCCACACCCGCCTTTCGGCAAGCTATCTACCGACAAGCCAGAATGTGGTGATAAAGGACCTTCTACCCGACCTGGGCCTTCGTTTCCGTTCCAGCGATGACACGGGTGAGCACTATGCCGGCGAGGCGCCAGCCCCCCCCGATTATTGTGCCGCCTTGAACATAACAAGCACCCAACTCCCTTAGCTGCCTCAGGATGCCAAGATAACCATGAGTGAAAACGTTCTTAACGAAATATGCCGTGAAACCTTTGAAGTGGATTCCTTCACTGCGAAGCCTCAAACAAAAGTGCGCGAAGTCGAGAACTGGAATTCCTTTGCACATATCCAGTTCATGATCGCCATTGAGGAAGCGTTTGGTGTCGAGTTCAGCACTGAGGAAGTGCAGGAGGTCGAAACACTCGGGGAACTCGGCGAACTGATCAATGCCCGAGGCGGAAGCTTCGAGTGGAATTAAGTCCATCTCGATGACGATCACGCTGGATGATATCGAGGCGGGCCTTAGGCGGGTGATCGACCCGGACGACGAGGTTGTCGTTCTGCACAGTGGAATATGGCGTTTCGGTCATTCTGTGCGCCCGTTGCCGAAGGACTTTGTCGACCAGTTGCTCGACCGCATCCTGGCCGTCGTGGGCCCGGATCGAACATTGCTTTTCCCCGCCTACAATTCCGCCGATTTCCCGCGCACGAAATCCTTCGATCTGGTGCGTGACGAACCTGAAACGGGTGCACTCACGGTTGCGGTGTTGAGACGGAGGTGTGCGGAGCGTTCCCGACAACCGATGAACTCGTACCTGGTCATGGGCCCGGATTCCCAAACCTACCTGGACAGCCCATCGACGACAGCTTGGGGCGATGACAGCGTGATGGGGCTTCTGGAACGAGCGGGCGCACGGTTCGTGACTCTCGGAGAGGTGTGGCACGAATCCTGTTCCTACTATCATCGCTCCGAAGAAATCTGCGGAAGTCCATACCGTTACTACAAAAGATTCGAGGGGGATTTACTCGAAGATGGACGCGTGATCGGAAGCTGCAGCGAAACCTTCTTCGTCAAATCACTGAACGTTCATTGTGATGATTTCTACGCAGGGCCCGAGCTCCTGTTGCGAGAGCGGAAACTGACGGTCGATGCCGGGGATCCACGTCTCATCCTGGAATCCGCCCGCGTGGACGATATCGTCAAAGTCACCTGTGAGATCCTCGAAGAGGATCCGTACTACTTTGTCCAGAACCGGGAAGATGTCGAGGCATGGGTCGAAGACGGCATGCTCGAAGAAATCGCGGCACTCGCGCCCGAAAATCAGTATGCCGGTAACGCGGACATCATCCGCCGAAAAGAAAGCATTCAGGAACTCCGATGATTGAAATCAAACCTGGCGTCGAAAACCAAGAGTCGATGTGGCGCCTTATGGAACAATTGTTTCCACAGTATCGCGCGCTGTGCGGTCCGGACTTTGCGCACTCGCTCGACCAGCTTCAGGATTGGCTGGATCTCGATATCATTGAGGTTCCGTCCCGTAGCGCTGTGGGCGAATGGACGGTCCCGGACGAATTCGTCGTCAACGAGGCCTGGGTAGAGGATTCATCCGGAAATCGGCATTTGGACTTCAAAACCCATCCCTATCATCTCTGGATTTATAGCCGGCCATTTGACGGCATCGTCGACAAGGAGGAGCTCCTGAAGAAAATCGACGTCATGCCACATCTTCCTTCCGCCATACCCCTGCGACAAACCTATTACCGCGATGACTGGGGATTCTGCGCATCAGTCGAAGATGTCGAGCGGCTGCCTGACGGCCCGTTCAAGGTGAAGATCGATACCGAGCTGAACTCCGGCGCGTTGCGGATCGGTGAATTTTACCTTCCCGGCGAGAGCGAGCAGGAAATTCTTATCGACAGTTACCTCTGTCACCCTCACGGGGCCAACGACAATTTGAGCGGCGTTGCGGTTACGATCGAGTTGTTCCGGCTCCTGAGCCAATTGCCCAATCGGCGCCTGTCATACAGGCTGGCCATCTGGCCGGAGACGATCGGGCCCATCGCCTGGATCAACACACAACCTGACAAGCTGGCCAAACTTATTGGCGGTTTCGAAATCTCGATCTGTGGTGATTCATCTCCGTTGACCTATATCGAGAGCTTTTACGGAAACGGCATCACCGACCGTGCCGTTCGCCATGTCGCAGAACATCTTGGGGACCAAGTTCGAATGCAGAAATATCTGCACTTCAAGAACGGCTCCAACCAGGGACACTTCAATATGCCGGGCATTCGTTTGCCCTATGGCCGGATCGCCCGTTCCGGTGCAGGCACCGAAAGCTACCCTGAGTACCACAGCTCGGCCGACGACCTCGGCGTCGTGCGGCCCGAGCATCTTCAAAATACACTGAACTTTCTTTGGGAAGTCATCCTGACGATCGATCGCGCACGGATATGGCGGCCCACCTATTCCGGGACACCATTCTTATCTGGTCATGGCGTTTATCCGTATCAACACGCCATCGGCCGGGGCGAAACCAACTCCAATGACTTTGCCCAGACCTACTACGAGCTTATGGGTTCGGTCGACGGTACGCTCGATCTACTCGAAATCGCAGACCGGTGTGACCTGCCGATCGGGCTGTTTGATGAAGCCGTCGGGAAATTTCACGAGGCGGGACTGATTGACCTTGTCAGCTGACCCCATGAAGACCCTGAACGCAAATCAGGCTTCCGATACGCATCGGAACCGGGCGCTGAAGTTGGCCGAACCGTTTTCGCCCGCGCTGACAGCATTTCTCGACCACCTGATCGCGATCGAATGGCGCGCGCAAGTGCCGTCCTGCCTCTTCATTCGGGACTTTGAGGACCTGCCATATTCGGCACCGTTCGACATCGATCTTTTGTGCGCACAGGCCGATTGGCCGGCATTGCTCGAACAGATCGGATCCGCCGCCACCCAGAACGGACTGATCGTATCCCACCATGCATCAAGCCCGGCGCTGCACGTTCTCGTGGTCGATGTCACCGGGCCACTGGAAACCCGTCGGCATGCGTATTTCGAGGTTCGCACAGTGCTCGACCTGCCGGCCCGGCAGTTCGCAATTGCTCCCGCCAGCGGAATTTCTCTTACCTCCGAATCGATACCGCACGCAGCGGAATCCGGGTTGCCCGTGCCTACGCCGGACTGGCATTGCGCGTTCCTTCTGCTTCAGGCGCTGCGCAAGCGCGATCATGCAAAGTATCTACGTCGCGTCATGCATTTCGAGGTGGCACAGCGCCACGCGGCCTGCGAACTGCTAATCTCGGAATTCGGATTCTCGCGCAACGCACTGGCGCAATGGCTGGAGGCCCCAACCCCACGAATTGCGTCAACCGAAAGCAACGGAGCGCCGCTTGCCGAGACCGGTCGGCTTCGCACCTTCTGCGCCAATCGATTGTTCTTCCTCCCCTTGCTCAAGCTCGACTTCTTCACGATTCACGGCCCTGACGGCGTCGGAAAATCGACGACCTGTGATGAAATTGCACGTCTGTTCGATGGCCTGCCTTTTGGCCTCTATCAGTTTCATCACAGCGAGGGTTGGAAGTCGGGGAGGCAACGGAACGTGGAGAAAGTCAAGCCGGTAGCATCCGCATCTTCCCATCATGAAAGCCCCGCACCTTCGTGGCCCCGACGCATTGCGCGCGGAATCTATCGATGGCTGCCACAGCCTCTCAAAGAGGCCTGGCTCTGGAACAGCCACTTCGTGAATTACAATCGCAAGTTCACGCGCTTCCTGCTTGATAACCGAAATGCGGGAAACATCATGTTTGCAGACCGATACATTTACGATGTCCGGGTCAAATATATTATCGAAACGGCACAACCGAGCTGGGTTGCCCGCAGCTACTACCGACTGCACTGCCTGCTCGTCCCCAAACCGCGATTTGGTTTTCTGCTGGTCGATGAGCCCGCGGCAATCGTTGCGCGCAAGAATGAGCTCACAGAGACGCAGGTGTCTCAGTTCATCTTTTGGATCAAACGCGTCTTGAATCAGCGGCGAATGCCTTACGAAGTAATCCCCGTTGCAAGCCGAACTCCGAGCGAGGTGGCGAGCGAAATCGCCCAGAAGTTAATTTCGCTCGAGGGAAACGGCCTGATCGCACATATGCGTATGTTCGTGACCCGTTTGGAGGCGCTCGACGCCGCCGAAACGGATGCACACAACGGCCTGGAGCCCGACATGCTGCGCTCCGCTGTTTGAAAACAATGCAAATCAACCCAATTAGGGATCGATATCGTACGGGAAAAAGCCCGAACTGGAGCAAACCAACATGTCGTTGCTGAATACCCAACAGAAGAAGTTCATCAAGCATCACGCGCCGGGCCTGGTCGACAAATACCGTGACTGGAAGACCGCAAGCGAATACGGGGATGAGTACTGGTCCGGACGCATGGCGAACGCGATCCGCTCGATCGCCGATATGGAGGAAAACCCTTACGACAAGGTTCGCCCGACAAAATACGGACCGGCCAAAAAACAATCGCGCCATGCGATTGTCGAGATCAACAACACCTGCAACCTCAACTGCGCGATGTGCCAGACCCTGTCGGCGACGCGCAAACGCGGGCGCATGGAAATTGAGTTGCTGCGCGAAACGCTGGAGACCCTTGTCGCGGACGGCATCACAAACGTCGCGCTGCACACGCTGGGAGATCCACTGGCCAATCCGCGACTGGGTGAAGTGATGGCTGAGTTGCGCCGCTTCGGGTTGACCACGTCAATCTGCACAAACGGCCTACTCCTTGAGCGCCACGTGGATACGCTGATTGAGTATATGGATATCTCGCCCTCTATCGCGTTCTCGGTCGACGGCGCAACTGCAGAAACCTACGAAAAAATTCGCATCGGCGGCAAATTCGACGAACTACTGCGTCAATTGGAGATCAGCAACCAGCGACTGCGGCCCAAGGGAATGACCGTCAAGATTCATTGCACACTTTCGAAAGACAATCTCGGCGAGGTGGGCGAGTTTATCGACACATTCCGCAAATATGTACCTCGCCCGGCACAGGATTTGAGCTTCGGAGTGATCACGGGGCTGGCGCCCGATAACACGTACTTCCACACAGTGAATCCGTTTCCCAATTTGAGCCACAAGAATGTGATGTGCTGGCGCCCGAAGGGGGATCCCCTATGGGTCAATGTTGACGGCACAGTTTCCGCCTGTTGCCGCGACTATCACGGCGACCTGGTTATCGGAAATATCCAGGACAGCACCTATCGGGAACTTCAGGAAAGCGAGGGCCTGAAGAAACTCCAGGCCGCCCACGAATCCGCCGACCTGTCGGCCTACCCGCCATGCGACACCTGCTTCCGGCCCGATAAACGGCTTGATGAGATTATGAATGCGCTCATCCAGTATGCGCTGCACCGACAGCCCGACGCGGACGCTGGCCTTTATCAGGACTATACGGACAAGGTGGTTTCCGCCCTCCAGAGCAACGGCAACTATGCCGAGAAAGTTGAAGCCCTTGTCGCAGGCATCTGACCCGCGGCCGTCACAAGGTTCGGCGCAAGAATCTGAGGATACTCAATTGTCATGATTGACCAAGTGGCACGCCAGACGTTCGAAGAGAAGGGCTATCACATTATTCCCGGCTTGCTTTCGAACGACGAAGCGAAGGCCTATCGGTTTGCAATCAACCGCGCCTTTGACTTGCCGGAACGGGAACTGACCAACACCGACATCGAATCGCGCACCTATGCCCTGGCAGATGGTGTGACCAGACGGCCCGAGTTCTGGCCACTCATCTTCAACCAACGACTCGTCGAAACAATTCGCGAATTGCTCGGCGACGACATTCGCTACACGCAGCATTCGGATTTGCACATCAATCTCGGAGCCGGAAAATGGCATCGCGATTCCGCCTATCGCGAATTCGGCGTCGGCCCTGACTGGAACGAAGCCCAGGCACCATACCGGGTGGTCCGGGTCGCAGTTTATCTATCCCATTATGAAGACAGTGGATCCTCGTTGCTCGTTTTGCCGGGAACTCACCGGCGCGAGAACCGGCTCAACAAGCTGGAACTGCGGTTCTGGAGCGAAGTTCGAACCAGGTGGCGTGCGCACTTTAATACCAATAGCTTGCCGCAATTCAGTCTGACCATGAAAAGCGAGACCATTCGCCACCAACCAGGCGACTGCGTGGTTTTCGATCAGCGACTTGTACATGCGGGCGGTATCGTGCGCGGCGAGAGGCCAAAATACGCCATCTACCTGTCCTACGGCCTCGACAATATCCATGCGCACAACCATCACGACTATTATCTCTCGCGCCCAACTTATCTGCCCGAGCTGCCCGAAGATCTCACCATGCAGCTCGATGCGGCAAACCTACGGCTGGCCCCCCATCCGGCCTGACGCTGTGACCATTAAATACTGTGGCTGAAACCATCCGAACCCGTTTTGTCATCGGCGGTCCCGCGCGATGCGGAAAGACCAGCTTGTCAGCGCGCATTGCGATGGCCGACGACGGCTGTTTCGTTCTCGGCGTCGATGCCCTGTTCCGCGCCATCCTGCGCAAGGGAATCGTCAATCATATCAAATCGACACAGGCCACAGTCCGCCATTTTCTCACCCGACGGCGATTTCAGAATGCCGAACGCACAGTGGCGGAGAGTCCTCTCGACTACACCAGCCTCGATGTCGATATACTCACCGACCCGAACGTCCTGGGTTCAACGGGGGGGGCGGTACGAGCCTACGCGCGAGCCATCGACGCCATGGCGGATGCCGCACACAAAACGAGCTGGGCCACGTTCGACCTTCATCCAGAGTTTGCCTACGTCCGGCTGCGCCGCCTGATACCCGGTCTCAAGCTAGCGGGCATCTTTCGCGATCCCCGCGAAGCCATCGCCGCAGTTTTGTATTGGCGGCGTCCGGGGGAGACATTTGGGCACACGCGACGCGAGTTTCGCCGAGCCCTCATGCTCTGGGGCATGGCGGCAGCTGCAGTCCTGGCGCACAAAGAGCGTTGGCCCGAAGATGTGTGTGTCATTACCTTGCCGCAGCTTCTTGGCGAGAACGATCCAATGCGCGTATTCGGCATCGCGGTCAGGACCGGCATGGACGAGGATATCATTGGCGGCGCGCTCCATTTTCAGAGATCCGCAAACGGCTTTTCTCTTCCCGACGGAAGCGAGGCCCAGCTCCTGTCCAAACGTGAACAGGCTGAAATATGCGCGCTGTTGGCACCCCTCGCACGTGCGGTGGGCGTGAACATGACCGACCCTGACCCCGACGCGCAGGCTGGCCTCGCACTGCGAATCTATTTTGAGGCACTGACCGGGATCGCCTCTCGGCAACCCAGAATTGCAGCCGCCTTGATGGATTTCATCGAAAATCCCGCAGGAGTCGTCAGGCTTTGGATTTCGCTTCTCCGCGAGTCGGCCGCAGCCCTTCTGCACGCCCGTCATCTTCATAACCGGCCCGCCGAGTAGATCATGCATCTCGTCCAAGATTACTTTCGACATATGAAGCTGTTCTACCGGCATACCGGCATGAACTTTGTCTGGCTGCTGGCGATCGTACTTCTGGCAGGCGTAACAGAGGTGATCGGAATCGCCCTGCTGCTGCCCATCCTCGAGCTCGAAAGCTCAAGCGCCGAAAAAAGCATGGTCTCAAAGGTTATCATCGACACCTTCGGCACTTTGGGAATCGAAGTGTCGTTGATCAGCTTGCTGGCGCTGATCGTCCTGATATTCGCATTGAAGGGCCTAATCGTTTTCGCTAGGTCGATACTGGCCGAACTGATCGTTTCGAGCCTCATTCTAAAGCTTCAGACACAGCTGATAGAATCCTTTTCGCGCATCTCATACGTGTACTACGCGCAGCTGAAAACCGGCACGTTGACCAATTTGATTTTTGCCGAAGTTGACCGTTTTGCCCGGTGTTTCTCCAAATTCGTGTCGGTGATCGCAACCAGTGTAACCGTCGGTTTCTATCTTGCGGGCGCCGCTGTTATCAGACTCGACCTGACGCTGGGAATCACTGCTGCCGGGATCGTTGCCCTTTTCTTGTTCCGTTTTCTCGTGCGCCAAACTCAAGAATTGTCCGTCGCCGTCTCCGCGGAAAATGCGCTCGCGCACTCAAGTCTGATCCAAACATTGCAAAGCTTCCTGTATTTGCGCGCATCCGGCGCAATGACGAGGATGACGGGCCGAGTGGGCGAGAAACTCTCGACACTGATCAACCTGCGCATTCGAATCGCTAAAATCTCGGCAATCCTTCAAGCGATCGTCGAGCCTTTCGCGGTGGTTCTCCTCGCCGTCCTAATCATCATACAAGTTGAGATAGAGGGCCGCGCGATCGCCGAAATCGTGGTCCTCGCCCTCCTGTGCCATCGGGCCTTTACCAGGTTAATGACGATCCAACAGGAAGTTCAGCGCTTCAATGAGAGTATTGGCGGCGTAAAAACGATTGAGCGCGAGAGTCAGCTGCTTACCGACCACGGTGAAGCCGATGGAGATGAAATACTCACCCACCTATCCAGCGACATCATATTCAACAACGTGACGTTCAGTTATGGACAAGTGCCGGCCATCAAATCTCTTAACCTGACAATTCCAAAGAACAACACAATCGGCATCGTTGGAGAATCAGGGTCCGGCAAGAGCACCTTGACCCTCTTGCTCGCCGGCGTCATCGATCCGACGGACGGCACTGTTCTCGCGGGTGAGCAGAGTTACCAGGACTTCAAGCGCCAGAGCCTTCACGAGAAAGTCGGATATGTCACGCAAGACCCGGTAATTTTCAACGGCACCGTAGCCGAGAACATCACAATGTTTGCAGATGATCCAACCGACCCCGATGTGCGCGACCGGATCATGGCCGCCGCGAGCGCCGCCCACTGTACCGAATTTGTCACAGCACTGGCAGATGAGTTCGACACAATGCTCGGCGAACGGGGCGTCAATCTGTCGGGCGGTCAGAAGCAACGCATCGCGATCGCGCGCGAACTCTATAAGGACCCGCCGCTCATGATCCTTGATGAAGCAACAAGCGCCCTCGATACGGAATCCGAACGTGCTATCCAGGGTTCAATTGAGCGCATGCACGGCGAACGCACGATCGTTGTGATAGCGCACCGGCTATCAACCGTTCGTCGTTGTGATCAAATCGTCGTCTTGTCCCGCGGCCAAATAATAGAATCGGGCACCTTTGGTGCGCTGGTCGCCGACAAATCCTCCCAGTTCCATGCGTTGGTCGAAGCGCAACGGTTATGAGGGTGCGGGCAACATTTTCCATCAACGCAAACAATATTGATGGCTGAAGACTGACGTGCAATCCGTTCTTTCCACCCACCAACCACCCACCAAATTTTTTAATCCGGAAGCGAAGAGAATCATGATCAAACCCGTATCCATCGGCGACCGACTCGTCGGACCCGACCTGCCCACCTATCTGATTGCCGAGATCGGCATCAATCACAACGGCGACATGGACATCGTGCGCGAGTTGATCGATGTCGCTGCCAAGGCTGGTTGCGATGCGGTGAAGTTTCAAAAGCGCACGGTCGACGTTGTCTATACCGCCGAAGAACTCGCGCGACCGCGCGAGAACCCATTCGGAGATACCAACGGCGATCTCAAATATGGCCTCGAGCTGTCCCAGGAGCAGTATTCAGAGATTGACGCTTACTGCCGGAAAGCCGGCATCAATTGGTTCGCTTCCTGCTGGGATGAAGCCTCGGTGGATTTCTGCGAGCAGTTCAACCCGACCTGCTACAAGATTGCGAGCGCAAGTCTCACGGATGACGGACTGCTCACGCGACATCGCCAAACCGGGCGCCCCGTCATCCTGTCCACCGGAATGAGCACGATCGAACAAATCGATCATGCGGTCGATCTGTTGGACCGCGACAAGCTGATCATACTGCATGCAACCAGCACCTATCCGTCGAACGCCGATGAGATCAACCTGCGTTGTATCCCGATGATGGCCGAACGCTACAATGTGCCGATCGGCTATTCAGGCCACGAAGTGGGCCTGAGCACCAGCGTCGCTGCGGTCGCGGTCGGTGCTTGTGTGGTCGAACGCCACATCACATTGGACCGCTCCATGTGGGGCAGCGACCAGGCCGCATCGATAGAGCCGCAAGGCTTGACCCGCATGATCCGCGATATCCGCGTTGTGGAAAGCGCAATGGGAGATGGAAAAAAGGTCGTCTACGACAGCGAAGTCCCCATTCAGGAAAAACTGCGGCGCGTCGACACCGTCCGGGAAATCGGCTGAGCCTGCGCAGGTACGGAGAAGACACGTGAAGCAGTTGATCCGGGCAGCAGTCTTCCGGCTGCTCGCACGGCCGCTGTTCGTCCTTCACAATATGGCGGAGGAGGCGCGGCGGGAATCGATCCTGCGGGAACTCAACGTCGACGGTAAGAATGTCGCGATTCGCCCCGGCGTCACCATCACCCACCCCGAACGCGTGACGATTGGAAACAATGTCATGCTAAATCACGGCACGATGATCTTTGCTGGTGGCGCCGTGGCCTTGGGAGACAATATCGTCATGGGCCCGGGCTGCCTGCTCGTGACCGGCAACCATCGCGGCGAAATTTTTTACGGCTCAAGCGCGCCACAGCCAATTCGAATCGGAAACAATGTCTGGCTCGGCGCCCGCGTGATCGTCACACCCGGCGTGACCATCGGAAACAATGTAATTGTGAGCGCGGGTGCCGTCGTCACCGAGGATGTGCCCGATGGTACGATCTTCGGTGGTGTACCGGCTCGAAAAATCAGAGATCTCGAACTCCCATTCGAGCCCAGCACTCAAAAACCTTGACCTTTGCGTGGACAAAACCACCTCTTCATATTGTGTGTGTGCGGTGCCCCCAGGGGCAGTTCTCGCAATTAACCCAAGACCTTGGGCCAGGCTGTATTAATTGACGCTCCATCCCCCATCACTTAAGTTCTCCCAGCGCGATTGGGCACCAAACAAGCGGCATGAAAACATGAAAAAAGTTCTATTTCTGACCAAGAATATTCGCGACCAGCGCTACGGGCTACTCGCGCTCGCCGCCTATCTGAAAGAGCGCGGCCACGTGCTCGATTACATCTACGTGAGCGACGATTCCTACGTGGAAGCGCTTGGTTCAGAAGCGGGTCGGGCGATGTCGTCAGACCATGTCACGGTCGAAGACGTCATAGAACGGATTGCCGAGTTCAAGCCTGACTATCTGGCCGTCACGGCGATGACCGGCGAAATGAAGTTTCTGCTGCGCGTGTTGGAGAAAATCAAAAAAGTCTATCCGGACCTCTATGTTGTGCTCGGAGGTCCTCACGCTACGTTCTCGGCAACACAAATTGTCAAAAACCCTCTCATCGACGCCGTTTGCCGTGGCGAAGGCGAGGAGGCATTTGCCGAATTCCTCGATGTGCATCCCGACGGGGACTATTTGTCGGTCAAGAACTTTGCCTACTACATCGACGACAAACTCGTCACGAACCCGTTCCGGCCGTTGATGGAAATGGATTCGCTACCTATCCCCGACTACGACTTCATTCCACGTACGATCAAGGACAAGTTCGTGGTGTTCGCGTCGCGCAACTGCCCATACAGCTGCACCTACTGCTTCAACCGGGAATACCGTCGCCTTTATCAGGAAGACGGCGCGACCAGCGTTTACAACACCATGTCCGTCGACCGCTTCATGCGCGAGCTTAAATATCTGAAAGAGCGGTACGACTTCGAGTATTTCTACTTTCAGGACGACGTGTTTCCGATCGCCAAAAAATGGCTGGCAGAATTCGCGGAACGGTATCCCAAGGAAATTGGTCTGCCATTCCACGTCGGCCTGAACCCGGTGATGATTCGTGAAGAAATCGTGGTACTGCTCAAGAAAGCCGGTCTGCGCTCGCTCAATATGGCGGTCGAAAGCGGCAGTGAACGGGTGCGCAAGAATGTCATGGACCGCCCGCCGGCCACAAATGAGGAAATTGTCGAGGTTTGCCTGCTGCTCAAGAAGCACGGAATCTACATCAACACCCAGAACATCATCATGTCGCCGACGGAGACACTCGAGGAGGCAAAAATGACCCTCGAACTCAACATCGCCGGCAAGGTAGATAACGCAGTTATCGGAAAGTTCCAGCCCTATCCGGGCACCCGGATGGGCAAGTATGCTGAGGAACTCGGGTTGGTTGACGGGGACACGTTGCTCGACAAGCTGCCCGAAAACTATCATTGGGATAGCATTCTGGACTTCCCCGAGGACCTGGCGATCCAGATGGACAATCTGGTGCACATGTTCTCCTTCACGGTGAAATATCCATTCATGAAGCCGATCGTCTACAAGCTGCTGCCGTATCGATGGGATTGGTTGTTCCATCGTATCGACGATCAGTTCTGGATGACCCAGACACACCGGTCCATGCGTTCGATCCTGAAGCGCAGCTTCTGGACCGAACTCGGCATCACCACCGTGTTCGTCTGGCGCATGCTCTTCCCGAAGAAGAAGAAGACCTTCGCATACTGATTTTGTGGCGCGTGAACCGCACCCACCGCGACATTTATAGCACGCGCATTGCAGTCCCATCGGTTGCACCCGTACGCCGGTGAGCACCATCAGGTTGCACTGAAATCCGAGAGCAATTAATCCGTGATACCGATCATTGATATCGGGTTATCCATGTCGTTGACGCAAAGGGTCTCCGACGAGGTCTCCGTGTGCCTGCGTCTACGTAACGACGGGCAAAGATCGTGAACGCATCCGGTTCGAAAACTGCTGCGTGCACACCGACATTCACTCCTGGCACAACTGTCCCGTTGGATCTGCCCAGCCTGCTGAAGTACGGAGGTGCGGGAACGGACATATTTCAGTTCACCACACCAGCCTCGGCACTAGACGTCCTGTCCTCAACGCTGCCGCGGGCCCTGCGCGATTGCGTGACGTCGGCGGAACCATTCACCCGCGACGCCGCTAGTGCAGCATTATTCGATCTTTATATGGATCTGATGCGAATCGGTCGGGCCGCTGTTCACTTGGCCTGTGCTGAAAAAGCGGATGTAACAACCACGTTCGATGCCAGCAGTCCGTTCCTGACATTTCTTTCGGATCCTAACGCCGCGGCACCAAGCGTCATTGCCGATATCATCCCCGGCCGGCATGGGGATTTTGCTCGATCACGGCCAATCAAGGACCAGTTGCGTGCCGTGAAGTCTGCGTTGGCAACGGCTCTGCAGACCAAGGCCGGCCGTATCGACGTCATGGCGCACGGACCATTGATCGAACAACATCTGGCATCGATGGATGCGAGAACCGTGAACATAAACCCCTTTGTTCTGCCTTGGCCGCGGCCAGGCCACCCACCGCCTGAAATCGTGGAAATGACAAACGTGATGATCGGTGTTTTCGACACGCTGGTTTTGGAGCCTGCTGGTGTCGATGGTCATTTTGCCCGCAATGCACGCGCAGCGGCACGCGTGTTCACCAGCGGATGGCTAAATCAGGCATGGCACAATCACCGTTACCTTTCTCACTCGCCGCGGCGCTTCGTATTGGGCGACAAGCTCATCAGCGCCGCGCCTAAAATGCTCGGCCGGTCACTGGCTTGGCTTTACCGACAACAAGGCCGCGAGGTGTGGCGGGTCGCGCATGGCGGGGATCGTGCCTTCTATGACGACGATGATTGGGGCTTGTCCGAACTGCCCTTCTGCGACCGGTATATCTGCCACGGTGCCGGAGAATCCGAGGCCATATCTGCGCGATATGCAAGCGACCGCGTGATTCGTATCGACGATACACAGCTCGTGTGCGAAGCCGACGGCTCAAACCGTCACATAGATATCTGGCGCGACACCCACGCAGCGCCCAGACAGGCAAACCATGCAGCCGGCCGCAAAATTCGCGTGCTTTACGCAAACAGTTCCTTCCTTGGCGAAGCCGCAGCGCACAAACCTGGAATCTCGCTGACAGATATCCATTTTGCGGATCTTCAGGTTTGGTTGCTCAGCCAGCTCCGCGCCGCAGGGTTTGAAGTCATTTTCAAACCCCACCCGAAGAATGTTATCGCGGCTCCCGCATTGTACGAAAATCGCTACGACAGGCTCGAAACCAGGCGATTTGATCCACGCCATCATGACGTCGATGTCTATCTGTTCGAATATGCCGGGTCGGCATTTTTCGACGCGCTAGCATCCGACAAAGGGGTGGTCCTGGTGAACCCTGGCTTGCGGCCGTTCGATCTGACAAACGAAATGGACTTGCGGTCACGCTGTGAAATCGTCGATGCACCGGAGGACGACAGAAATCGTTTCCGCCCCGACCCGGACGACCTTGCAGAAGCTATTCATCGCGCCGCCGAGGTGCGGGAATGTCCCGAATGGTTCGCGCGGCGTTATTTCATGGCGCCCGAACACCATTCTGATGGCCATTAAACCCAACCCCAAAAGCGGACCCACGGCACACACCTCGGCGGAGGCGATCATGTGCATGGGAAACCATTCAGCGTGGACCAAACGAAAGATTAATGGCACCACGTTCTGGTTTGCAGGCGATCTGGATGTCGCCGCCACGCTCGCCGGCCTGCCGACCGGACCAGATGTTACAGCACGTGCGGCTTCAATCGTGCAGAACGCAGACACGTTGTTTGCGGTGATTGCCGATCGGCCCGACGGTATCCTGGCAGCGACCGACCCATGCCGCAGCCACCCAATTTTTATCGCCCAGGAAACCAAGCCGCCTGGGCGCATGTTTATGGGTGGGGACGCCCGTGCAACCCGCGATGCTGCGGGGAAATACACCTTCAATTCCGAAGCGGTCCGCGAAGCGGCCATGGCAGGTTTTGTCACCGGCCCGAACACCCTCGTAGAAGGGCTACACCAACTCGATCCCGGCACCGTGACTTTTGTGCCGGCGGATGGAAGTGTGATCTCCCATCACCGGGCATTTGTGTACTCACCGATGGCGTCCTCCGCCGATACGGTGAACCTCGGCGAGCAACTCAATCACGTAATCGACATGGCGATGGACCGCGTGTTGTCGGCTGCAGGCGACTCTCCAATCTGGGTGCCTCTGTCGGGCGGTCTTGATTCACGATTAATCCTCGCGCGGCTGGTTTCCAGCGGCGCATCCAACCTGAAGGCATTTTCTTATGGGCCGCGCGGCAATCCGGATGCCGAGGTGGCCCGAACAGTTGCGGACCATCTTGGCGTGGAGTGGCGCTTTGTCGACACCCCGGGTCGCGACATCCGTGCGTTCTTCAACGGACCAGCACGGCGTGATTTTTGGACATTCGCGGACGGGCTGTCTTCAACCCCCAACAATCAGGACCTGATTCCGCTTGTTCATCTGCGCGAGAAGGGTCTGTTGCCCGACGATGCCATGATCGTCAACGGCCAGACTGGAGACTTCATCAGCGGCGGCCACGTGCCGGAATTCCTGTTCGATGTTCCGCTCACAGTCGACCAACTGCTCAACGCAATTGTCGATCGTCACTACAGCCTCTGGAGATCACTGCGAAACACCGCAAACATCGACGCAGCGAAAAACAGGGTCCGTGCAGTCCTCGAACTCGATTCGACACCGGAAACAATGCTTGATCGAAACGCAGCGATCGCACTCTGGGAGCGTTTCGAATTCGAGGGACGTCAGGCCAAATACATCGTCAACGGCCAACGTAGCTACGATTATCTGGGGCTCCGTTGGGCTCTGCCTTTGTGGGACGGCGCCATGGTGCGATTCTGGCGCGACACACCGGTCGCACTCAAACGCGATCAACGTCTGTACCGGGAAACTTTGAAAACATGGGACCCCACCGGGGTTTTCTCGAAGCCCATGCGAGCCGTGACCGCATGGAGTCGACCGATCGCCGCCGCCCTTCTGCCGATTTCAATCGCCACCCGACTGATTGCCGGGCGCGCCCGACGCGACCGCTGGATAACCTACGCACGATACCTGGACCGGTTCGGCTCCCACTACCAGGCATTCGGCTGGCGACACTTTGCGAAACACGCGCCTGATGCCCGTAACCCGCATGCCTATTACGCCCGCGCATGGCTCAACGATCTTGGTGCAGCCTGGCCGGGAACAACCGACCCCGGTGACACGGCAGGCCCATGAAAATTCTTTACATCTGCCGTGTGTTCACCGGGTTGGAAACGTCGCTCGCGAGCGGCGTGTGGGCACCAACGGGCGTGCCGACAATCTATAAGGTCATGGAAGGGCTCGCCGAAAGTAAACATGAGACGAATTTCGTGCTCACGGCGCGCGGCATTGGCGCCGACTACGACACCGCATGGACCAATCGTGACGACATGAACGTTACGCTCGATGGATTCCCGGCCCAGTTGCGAGTCCTCGCAGGCGAGCATCGTTATCCGAACTGGTTCGGCCGCGTGCGCGGTCCCCTGACAGACCGCCGTCATTTGCGTGAAATTCGGCACCTGTATCACGACATTCAGCCGGATCTGGTTTACGTCGACCGGGCCCACGCACGCGCTGGGGCGTTTCTGGCCCGGCGCGACGGCGCCAAGGTTCTGTTCCGAGTCATGGGTGTTTACCCGTCCATGTGGGAAGCCCTTGAGGGCAAGCGCCGTGCCCACCGACGTGAGCGCGACGCCTATCACGCGCCGTTCGCCCAGGTCATATGCACCCAGGACGGCAGCGGCGGTGAGTACTGGATGGAACAGGCGCTTGCGGACGGGGTCCCACGTACGATGATGCTGAACGGACACGCGCGCCCGAACGCACCCGCCACGGAGAGCCTTCAACTCGCCGGCATTCCCAACGAGCAAACAGTGGTGCTGTTCGTCGGTCGACTCGAATGGAACAAGGGTGCAGAGCCCTTCATCGACGCGATGTTGGCGTTGCCGGCTACGCAGGCAGAGAGGACTCATGCCGTCATCATCGGCACCGGGCAACAGAAGGACATGCTGACGGAACGGGTTCGCAACGCTGGTGCCGAAGGCCGTATCACCTTCATCGACCGGCTCCCCCATTCCGAGATTCGCGCCGCCCACGCACGCGCGGACATTTATGTATCCCTTAACCGGCTCGGCCAATTGTCCAACGCGAACCTAGAAGTCATGTCGGACGGCCATTGCATGGTGATCCCGGAGGCGCGTCCCGAGCAGAAAATCGATCTCATAACCCGCGAACTAATCCCGGATGACGCAGTCCTGCGCATCCCGACAGACGAACGCCAGATCCAGGCCCTGGTTGAAGCGATAGTCGAGCTAAGCAACGACCCGGACCGGAGGACATCCATGACCGCAAACCTGAAGGCAGCAGCGGGAAAGTTCATTCCTTCATGGGACGATCGCATCGCCGAAGAGATCGGCATGCTGGAAATGGCCGCCGGGTGCCCTGCGGACCGTGTAGAAGCCTGACCAACGATGACAGAACCCCTGAACATCGGCATGCCAACATCCAGTTTTCTGCCAAGCATTGGCGGTGCAGAGGTTGGCTTGCACAACATCGCAACCCGACTGACCGCGCGCGGTCACCATCCGGTGGTCATGGTCCCAACCCCGCATATGCGTGCATTGAAGAAAGTGAGCTGGGATTTGCCGTATCCGGTCGTGGCCTTTCCACCAAAAGTCTGGGGCATCCTGCTTCGATGGCCCGGACTCGGTTTGCGAATTTTGGATTCGGCCTTTGCGCGGGTCGATCGAAGCCACCATATCGATGTGTGGCACGGCACCATCGGTTATCCAGTCGGCACGGCATTGGCACATTATGGAAGAAAATACGGGCGACCCAATCTGGTTCGATGCGCCGGAGAAGATATCCAGATCAATGCCGAAATCGGCTATGGCATGCGCCTCGACGCACGGGTCGACGCACAGGTGCGGCGCTGGCTGCCGAATGCCGACCGACTGGTCGCGATAACCGACAGCGTCGCCGAGGAGTATCACGCTCTGGGGATTAGCGACGAACACATCGCACATATCCCCAACGGTGTTGATCTCAAACGTTTCAACACAACACCCGACCGGTCTGCAGTGCGCAAGGCTTACGGAATATCACCCGACGATTTTCTGTTTCTGTGCGTCGGCCGCAATCATGCGAAGAAAAACTTTCCGGCACTTATCGAGGCCTTCGCCCGGATCAGTCGCCCCGGCGCCCAGCTCGCCCTGGTCGGACAGGGCGCAGAGGAGCTGGCCGACCTGTCACGCAAGCTCGGGGGGAGCGACCGGGTACATCTGATTGAGACGGTTTATGGCGGCGGCGTTTCGAAAGACCGACTCAAGCTGCCATCTGACGGATTGGTAGCGCTCTACCGCAGCGCCGATGCATTTGTGTTTCCATCCAGTCTTGAGACCTTTGGCATCGTGCTGGTAGAGGCCATGGCGGCCGGGCTGCCGGTGATCACCACCGATGCGCCAGGTTGCCGCGATGTGGTTCGCGCAGACGTCGACGGCCTAACCGTTGCAACACATGACATCGACGCACTCGCGACCGCCATGCGACGTATTCATGACGACACGGATCTCCGCAACCGCCTGATCGCGGCCGGGCATGCACGCGCCGCTGCCTTCTCCTGGGATACGATCACGGATTCCTATATTTCGCTGTACCGCGAACTGATCGCCGACCGCGCCCGCGATGTTCACGAGGCGGTCGCCTGACCATGTGCGGTTTTGCAGCATTGTTCGAGCCCGGCCGGAACTTTGCGAGCGATTTGCTCGATGGCATCGACCGAGACCTGTACCACCGCGGCCCGGATTCTGGTGGCCGCAGCGAGGCGCCGGGACATGCCCTGTTGTTCCGTCGCCTGTCGATCCTGGACACACGCGCCGATGCCGATCAACCGATGACTGACCCCGACGGTCGCTACACGCTCGTGTTCAACGGGGAGATCTACAATTTCCGTGGCCTGCGCATCGACCTGGAAGCCGCGGGACACCGGTTCCGCACGAACGGCGACACCGAGGTTCTACTGCGCGGCTTCATGGAGTGGGGCGAGGGCGTCCTCGACCGGGTTGAGGGAATGTACGCCTTTGTCATCATCGACCATGAGTCACGGTCGATAACCGCAGCGCGCGACCCGTTCGGAATCAAGCCGCTCTACATGATGCGCCAGGGAAACCTCACGGCCTTTGCCAGCGAAATGCGCCCACTCCGCCGTCTGGGCCCAACATCACCCGACCCAGTTGCAATGGCGGAACTCCTGCTGTTCCGTTTCGCTGCCGGACGTCTCAGCAACCTCACCGGCATCGACCGCATTCCCGGTGGCACCGTCATTCGTCACGGACTCGATGGATCCGGCTATACGGAGCGCCGCTTCTGCGACGTCCTCGATACGTTCGACCATACCGCATCAGATAACGCCAAGGCGGCGGCTGCGATTGTCGACAGAACGGTCCGCCAGTCGGTCAGCGACCATCTCGCCAGCGATGTCGGTTACGCCGTACAGCTTTCGGGCGGTATCGATTCCAGCCTGGTCACGGTACTCGCTGCGCGCGAAACGGATGCCCCACTACACAGTTTCGGAATCGATCTCGGCGACACGCCCCACGACGAAGCCGAATGGCGGCGCGAAGTCGTCAAGATGGTGGCGCCGGTGCACCACGAGGTGTCGATCGACGGCGCGGCGTTCGCCGACGCCTTCCCGCGTGCAGTGGCGCATATGGAAGGGCCGAGCCCACATCTGGGCTGCATTCTCCTGATGCTGTTGTGTGACGAAATCCGCAAGCACACGAAGGTCGTGCTGACCGGGGAGGGCGCCGACGAGATGTTCGGCGGTTATCAACGCTACGAAATCTGGCGCGACCTTCAAAAGTACGGCCGGTTTGCGCGCAAGGTACCGACCTTCGCCTGGCCGCTGCTTCACCGCTACCGCGCCCTGCGAGTCTATGCCGACCACGACCCGGCCGTCTTTGCGTCGGTGTTCTCCGATTACCACGGCTTGGCCGAAATCTTTCCCGACTTGGTGGCACGCCCGGGCGCGCGCGAATCCGCCGCCGCCCGATTCTCGGACTTCCGTGACCGGCTCTATGCGGTCGACCAGACTGCCTACCTCGAATCCCTTCTCCTGCGGCAAGACAAGATGGCTATGGCCGCTTCGGTCGAGGCGCGGGTGCCGTTTACCCACCTCCCCCTGGCGCGCGAGATCAACCGCCTGCCACACACACTGCGGACCCCGGGCGGCATCACCAAGCCGCTGCTCAAGCAGTTCGCAGAAGGGTTTTTCCGCCACGAGTTCGTCCATCGGCGCAAGGTAGGGCTGACCCTGCCGCTGGCGGACTGGCTGGCAGATACAAGCGGGCTGGGCGGTATGCTCGAATTACTGACTGACGCCGACGCCCGGCTCGCCGAGTTCGGCGAAAGAACCGGCCTGCGCGCGCTGGTCGAGCGATTCCGGGCCGGCGAAAGCGCAGTCGGCCGGGTGCTTGTACACCTCATCAACATGGAACTCTGGCTGCGCAGCCTCGACTCAAACAATGCGCCCGCACCAGCGTCTTCGGCGGCCCCTTGAACACGCGTGTCCACATTCTGTCCGACGGATTCCGTTCTCCCAACGCCCGCGCCTTCGCGTTTCCACTGTTGCGCCATCGGCGCGCGCTCGCGGCGAACGGAATCGACCTGCGGTTCTTCGCGGACGCGAAAGCCGATCTGACCGAATGCGATTTGCTGATCACCGACAGCAAGTACTTCACCGGGCCCGAACGCGGCGACCCGAACTATGTTACGGCTCACCTCGAGGGATGGCGGGGGAGCCGTGATGCGCTGCTCTGGTTCGATACCACCGACAGCGCGGGCTGGGTGTTCGAGGGTGCGCTGACGATCGCAAAATCCTACTACAAGAACCAACTTCTCCGTGATCGGAACCGCTATCTGAAACCGATGCACGGACGTCGCGCACCGTCGGATTTTTATCATCATCATGCCGGGATCTGTGACACACAACCCGACTCGGAACCCCAGGTCAAAGACCGGAATTTGCTCAATCGTCTCTATGTGGGATGGAACTCAGGACTGGCAGATTATTCACATCACGGCCCGCGGCGCATGGCGGCCTATGGGCGGTTACGTGTTCCCTGCCTGCTCGGCTGGCCAAACCGGTTTACAGCGCCGGGTCGAATACGAACCAACGAGATTTCCTGCCGGTTCGGCACAGGTTACGAGAGGACGAGTGTGGCGTATCAACGCCTGGAAGTCCGGCGGCTATTGTCTGACCGAATCCCCACTGACAAAATTGGCCGGGGTGCCTATCTGCGTGAACTCGCAACCAGCCAGATCGTAATCTCGCCATTCGGGCTGGGTGAAATCACGCTGAAGGACTTCGAGACGTTCCTGTCCGGTGCGCTGCTTTTGAAACCCGAAATGGATCATATGGAGACCTGGCCCGACCTCTATGTAGACGGACAGACCATGCGGTCCTTCCGTTGGGACCTGAGCGATCTGGAAGATGTTATCGAGACCACCCTCGCGGACCCGTCGAGCGCCGTCGAAATCGCGGCTGCCGGTCAGGCGCACTACCGCCATCACGTCAACGACAGCGCGGGCCAGGATCTCTTCGTGAACCGGTTTCAGACCATTGTCGCGCAGGGGCTCGCCTGATGCCGCGTTTGATTTTTTTCATCGTCGTTGCTTCCGTCTTGCTGCGGA
>Ga0070726_10000977_pt1 | contig 31012 bp, 30 predicted proteins | sample tdAd471_FD_67275 | JGI IMG/M metagenome (GOLD analysis project Ga0070726, IMG submission 67275) | Marine sediment microbial communities from the Atlantic coast under amendment with organic carbon and nitrate - tdAd47.1 | ecosystem: Environmental > Aquatic > Marine > Coastal > Sediment | place...
TGCTTCCAGTGCTTCTACAACAGACTCTGGAGTATATGTCTCTACAAAAAAACCAGTCTCTCCTGTTTCAAGGATCGCTGAGGTTCCGCCTGTATGTGTAGAGATGATGGGCAATCCATGCGCAAGTGCTTCAAGGTGGGTGATGCTCATTCCTTCAATAATCGAAGTTGTAAGAAAACAGTCACTTGCAACATAGTATGGGTACACCTCCTCCTGCTCTCCAGTGAGTTGGACGTTTTTTGATATATTCAGTGTTTCAACTAACTGTTTTAGTGTTGCATACTCTTCCCCGCCGCCAACAATGAGTAACTTCCAGTCGGGATGCTCTTCAACAAATTTGGCAAACCCTTCTACAAGTAGCGTCTGATTTTTTTGTGCAGCAAGTCTGCCTACGTGCAAAATAATGCCTGCAGCATCTTCCCAGCCCAGTTCTTTTCGGACAATGTCTTTTTGAAACCGCTTACTCTTTTCATGCACTTCAGTAAGATCTATTCCGTTATACACAACAGATATTTTCTTAGTAGAAATGTGAGCCCTCTGAATTAAAAATTCTTTCACTTCATCTGAAACAGCAATTATCTTTTCTGTTACAAAAGACAGTACCCAATCTACAAACAACTGTGTCTTTGGCTTATCTATATATGTATTATGCTCGCAGGTAACCACCGTATACCTCCCAAACATCTTCAGCACACGAAACACCGTATTACTAAAAAAGAGATTGGAAAGAACTACATCTGGACGTTCTTTTCGCAAGAAACGTAGTAGACGATACCAAGAACGTATATCTCCAAAACTTGAGAATGTGAATGTCTCTACTGGTATTGACGTCGGAACGAGACTTTTCAAATCAACTCTATCGCCACACGGCAATAGAGTTACCACATGAATATCATAAAGATCTTTATTGAAGTACGAGAGTTGACGAATAACCTGTCGCTGCGCTCCTCCAACACATAAATCATTTATACCTATAAGTATCTTTTTCTTTCTCTGTCTCATGTTTTCTTATTGTACACCGTATATGGGATAGAAAGTTCATCAAGTGCTTTCTTGAGTGTTATATAGTTATGTTTCAGAACTTTCTTCCACTCAGTGAAATACGCATCCCCAAGCATCCTTCGTATATGCTTTTTTGTATATCTCTGAAACGTGGCTTCTTGTATCTCAACCATGATTATATTTTCTCCTAACGGTAAAGACGTAATGAGACACTTCATGTCTGAAGTGTCTCTTCTCTCCTCGAGGAGAGACAATATTCTTTGCAAGAATCCTTCATCCAAAATACCACCTGTCTGTATCACTCTATGATATTGAGAAAGTGTGTTACAGAGAAGAGATATCTTATATCGTACTAACCGGGCAGTGCCCGTTCGTACAGATTCATGAATGATATGTATAAAACCTTTACTAAAAAGTGCTGGATGCATACATACTGCAATACCTTTCTGTATCCTGTTGGATAGAAACTCTTTTTCAGACTCCAGCGAACGAGCGCATGTTGTCTTTCCTGTACCAGGAAGTCCACATAACTCAATAACGTGTGGTCTATTTTTTCTTGGCAACATATATATAACTTTCAGTGACCAGATCAAATAGTTTTGGGATAGTGAATACTCCAGAAGTCTTCACATGTAGTGTATGCAGGAATGAAAACAACATTCTCATAATTGCATGTTTCGCCTTCACACGTACTGTAGCAGCATATACGTGCTGTACTTCAAACCCATTCTTTCTCAGAAGTGAAACCATTTCTTCTTTCCCGACTTGTTTTGAGTGAAGTTTTTTCTTGCTCCGAGAAATGAAGTTTGCATTCTTGGTGATAATCACTACTTTCCCACCCTGTCTGAGAATGCCTCTCATTTGCTTCAGCGAATCGTCTTTATCATTGAAATACTCAAAGCATCGGCTTGCAAAGATAAGATCCTGTTCTGTACTAGTACGAAAATCAGAAAAATCTCCATGAAAATACGTAATGTTCTTAACGTCTTTCAATCTCTGTTTTGCTCGAGTAAGCATTTCTTCAGACTGCTCTACAAGCGTGAGATCTCGTACGTACGGAATAAGGAGGCGTGTCCATACCCCGTCACCAGGACCAATCTCCAAAACACGTCCTTTTTCTTGCCCCTCCAAGACCGCAAGGATTACCTTCTGTGTTTGAAGATAATCAAACTCTCTATCAGAGGACGCATGCCACCGTGCATCTTCATATGCTCCATCGAGAGTACTTAGGTACTCATTGTAATATGTCTCAACATATTGGTTTTGGGTATATACGGCATTTTTCTTTGAGAGTCTTAAGAAGTACCGGTATGCATCAAGAATGGTGTGATGTGTATCTGCAACATCAAACACTCGTCGAATAACTTCTAACACCCTTCCCTTCGATGTCTTGCCATTATCAATTTCCCAATAGTGCTGTCCTGATACTTCAAACCCAGGGAACCGAATTGGAATGCTTAGACGCAGCCGCAACCAGTTCTTTTTCAAAAGTGTCCGCACAAAAGGAAACTTCACCACCATATCTATACCCGTGTGCCGGTATGGTAGTGAAATGAGCACCTCTTTTTTTGATACCCGATTCAACTCTCGAAGCACATCTTTAAAAAAATCAAAAGGAAGATGTTCTAGAACTTCAAACACAGCAACAACATCAAAGGTGTCATCTGCAAATGGTAGTTTCTTCACATCCCCCACCACATCTGGACGAAGGTCTGGGTCGATATCAAGTGTTGTTACATCAAGTCCTAATACGCTTTTTAGGTAGTGTGGCACGACACCGTCTCCAACACCTACAAAGAGTATTTTTTGTGCATCAGTGGTACGTACTGCCTGGATCTGCTCTCTATACGAGATAAATCGCTCTACAGAAGCGTATTTCTCCTTTGCATAGTATGAGTGTTCTACCTGTTTTCCTGTCATAGTGTTTCTGTAAAAATATCAGCCATAATAGCACGAACCCCTTTGTAATGATTTTCTATATCATACTGCTGCAAAACCTCCTGTATATCATTCTCTCCTGGTCTTTTGTACACCTGTACATCCTTCAGTTGCTCTTCAAGTTCCCTTCGTCCAACAAAAAAGTTAGCGCCTTTTCCTTCATATGCACCAAATATATCTGGGAGTGCAGCCTGCTTTGCCAGAAGCAGTGGTGTACCGAGTGCAAATGCTTCAAGTGCCACAAAAGAGAATGTGTCTCCTTCACTTGGCAACACAAATAAGTCTGCTGCCTTAAGTGTAGATGCTAACTCTTTCCGTGGTAGTGATCGTATCAAATGCACATGTTCTGTTCTTTGCATATGTCGCACATACGCATCTCTCTCAGGACCATCTCCTACGAGATACACCTCTATATTCTTGGTATGCATTGCAGCACCAATAAGCATCTCAAAATGCTTCCAATTTACAAACCGTCCACTTGCAACGACAACTCTCTTTCCAGCCCTCCGCATTCCCTCCATCTCTTTTGCAAGTGGATGTGTATCATCAGTTTCCAATGTACGCATATCCACAGCGTTTGATACCACCTGTACTTTTTCTGGAGATCCAATATCCCACTGCCGTGCAATAGATTGTAAAAAGGTACTCGGCACAATTACTACTTTAGCGGAGCGTAAGATTACATTCGCCAACTTTCTTCGTAGTGCATATATACCCCTCTCCTTTCCTTGATACGCTTCATACCCCAATGTCGTCTTTCCACTTTGAAACGCCTGCTCCCAGATAAAGTCTCCTCCTATACGTACGATATACGGAATACGTTTCCGTGCCACAAGATATGTAACAAGTCCTGCTCCACCAATATCGTGGAGATAGAGTCCGTCAGCATCTCGTATCTCCCTACGGATTCCTTGTGCATAGCGAAGTATTTTAAGAAAGATATTCTGTGTTCGTTTGATACGAATGACTTTTCCAAAATCTGTCTCCTCGACACCTGAAGCATCATCAGCGAAGGTGACCACAGAAACCTCTATTCCTTCTTGCTGGAGATGTGGAATATACTGCGATAAGTATGTCGCTGGTCCTCCAATATCCGGAGCAAATATACCTGTTGCTATGACAATCTTTTTCATGATGTAAGTATAGTAGATATTTTAGCAACAAGTCCCCTAATACTATGCTCTTGCACAACTATATCTCTAAGTTTTGATCCCATTTCTGCACGTCTCTCTACTGAGAAAAATGGACGGAGGTGTGTAATCAAATCCTCCTCATCACCCTTTTTGAACATAAGTGTGTCTCTATGCTCTCCAAGTACTGCTTCGTACGCTTCATTACACGTAAGGAGTACTAACCCTGCAGACATTGCCTCAAGTCCTGTCTTATCCAAACTTCCTGTATGACTCGGATTTATAAAGACATCTGCTTCACAGAGATGTGTTGGTAATGCGTCATTTGGAATTGCTCCTGCAAAGGTTACACCTCTCAATCCTTCCGCTTCTATATACTCCTCAAGTTCTTTCTTGTATGCCTTTTCTATATCAAGTGTCGTACCCCCTACCAATGTAAGCGAGAGTTGCTTCCCCTCTTTTTGCAATACACCATACGCACGCAACAGCGTCTTAATATCTTTAATAGGGCTTATCCGACCCACATAGATAAGACGCAGTGTCTCAGAAACATCTCTTCCCTCACATAAAAATACCGACGCATCAATCCCTTGCCCCACAACATGTTTCTTTTTTGTAGACAGTCTGAATCCAGACTCTGTAGAAGTAAGGATATGATGTGTAAGAAGTGTCGCAAAGCGGAGACTTATCGGCACATGTCCGTGTGCATACCAGAGTCCAATCTTCTTACCCCACAATCTCCAAAATATTCCTCCAAGCAGTACATATACCTGATTCATATGCACAAAAACAACATCGTACTGCTGTCGCTCTCGGAAAATATACTTGAAGAAATTACACACATATCCAATACGGGACACGTCCTTCTCTTTCCCAAGTGAAAACACCCTCACATTATCTGGGAATGCATGCGTGCCTTCTCGGAGACAGATAACGGTCACTTGCTCTGCTTGCACAGCATATTCCTCTATCCATCGGTGAAAGAACCCCAGTACTGGATCTTGTGTATCTACCGCTTGTGTCAGAATAAGTATCTTCATGTACCTGTCTTTTTAACATCTTCACACCACTGCTGTATATACACCTCCTCATTTTCATACAGGTATGAAAATGGCTCTGGCACATAGTTTGAAGAAAGTGCCGCCGATACACTTTTCGCAAATCCATCTATCGTATGCGGTGCGATATACGCGCCAACCTCTTTCGCTACCCCCACATCTGTTGCGACAACAGGGATACCTGCTGCAGATGCTTCTACCATTACCATGCCATACCCTTCATATACAGATGGCACGAGGAGCATATCTGCTTGTGCGTAATATGGTAGAGGATCGGTATGCCCTGCAAAAGACACAGGCTCTCCTCCTTGCTCCATAAGTCCTTTTTTAAGACTCCCGTCCCCTACAAAAGTGAGGTGAGCGTCCACCCCTTCATTCCGCACATGCTCCAGCGTAGCCAATGCCCAGTACGGACGTTTCTCAGACTCTAGACGACCGACGAAGAGCAGTTCTACCTTCTCGTGTGCTACTCGTTCTATATTTTTGTATCGTTCGATATCAATGTAGATAGGAAGTACTGATATCTCTGCTTGTGGCTGAAATCGATGCACGATACGCTCTCGCAATGCGTCGCTCACCACACGAATCCGTGCTGCATGTGCAATAACCTTTTCTGAGAGTACAAATCGAATACGATTCAAAAAAGAATGTTTCTGGAAACCTGCAGATAAGAAATCTGTATGCACCTGCACATGAAGTGGAATATGTTTCTTTTTAGAAACCTTCATACCCACGTACCCTGTTTCAAATGGATCTTGAGTAGTGACCACATCACATTGTATATCCTCTGCAATACGTATCGCATCAAATATATACAACAGACGAGAAAAAGACTGAGTTGGATATACCCATGCATTTTCTGCTATTTGTATTTTTTCAAAACTAGACTGCTTTGTAGAGAATACAATTACGTGCAGTTCTTCAAAACATGCAGCATATTGCACCATACGTTTCCGTACAGTGCTGGCAGCATCAAAAATGCCTCTATCTGTCCCTATACTGAGGACTTTCATACTTCTATGATAGCAGAAAGTCCATATTTATACCCGTCCTTCAAAGTGCTATACTCAGAAGCAATGAGGATACTTATTGCAACGCCACTCTATCCGCCAGACACCGCTCTGACTGCTCAATATGTGAAGGAACTCGCTGGCCGACTCAGTAAAGACCATGTGGTAACGATACTGCTCTATGGCTATCTCCCTGAAGAAGTTCGGGGGGTAAAAACTATTTCTATAGACAAAAGAAAACCTGTACTCCTCCGGGTATTTCTCTTTCTTAAAAGCCTACTCAAGACACTTCCACAACAAGACCTCCTTTTAACCGTTAATGGACGCTCTGTGGAGATTCCTGTTTTCTTGGCAGTACATACTCGAAAAATACCACTCATTTTTCTTCCATACGACACGCAGTCTCCACTGTCATTCTTCGGAAGACGTCTTCAAGAAAAATCTAAACAGAATATCTCTTTCAAAGATCTTTCTTTGACTCGCCCTGAAATCCTTCCATTCCAAGAATACCCAGCAGATGCCTTTCGTGCGTACGAACACGATTGGGAGTCACACCTTGCAACACTTATATGAGTACACACCAGAAAAAAGAACGTTGGGATACCTACCGAGAGAAAGAGCTCTCATTTTTTACACCACTGCTAAAAGAACATGGGTACACTCTTGATGCCGAACAGCCACACCTCTATGGGGAGCGATATCTTATGCATGCGGTAACCACAGAAAGTGGTACAAAATTAATTCTTCTTGGTAAAGATGCAAACGGTACACGTGTGGTCATTAAAGTAAGTAGAGACACTGGTGGCATGAAAGAAATGCTTCATGAGCAGACATGTCGCACAATCCTCTCAGAACTACACTTTGCATATGGAACGTTTGCCTCTCCTAAAGAATGTTTCTTCAAAAAAACAAAATCGTATGTGATATTCATTCAAGAGTACATAGACCAAGAGTCTATGTTTATCGAACGACCGATTACAGAACAATTCACTCTTGCCCTCAAAGCCTTTAAGGCACAGGAAAGCGCCCGTGCAACGACCTTCAATCACCTAAAACTCATCAAACATACATTCGGGAGTAGAGATGCAGAGACATACCTCACCTGTTTTGAAGGATTTACGCAAGAAATTCTTGCAACGTTCCCAGAATATACTGATGTCCTTAATGAAATAAGGAAGACCCTACAGGCACATAAAAAGACCATAGAACAATACGGTCAGTTCCTCACCCATACGGACCTTGTCCCTCACAATTTCCGTATACAAAACAATACGGTATATCTCCTTGATCATTCATCTCTCACTTTCGGGAATAAATATGAGGGGTGGGCGCGCTTTATAAACTTCATGACGCTCTACAATCCAGAACTTGCATCCCTTCTTACACACTATGTAAAGGATAATCGTACCGAAGAAGAGTCTGTATCCCTTTGGCTCATGCGGTTGTATCGACTCACAGAACTCATGTTTTATTACACACAAACACTACAGAGATGTTCTGGAGACCTTCAAGAACTCAATACCGAGCGCGTACATTTTTGGGGGCAAGTCCTTTCATATACCCTACAGCAGAAGGAATTGCCCGAAGAAATCCGTACTACCTATATAAAAAAAAGAGACACCCTGCGTAGTACTGACGAAAAAAAGAGACAGGTGGGTCTCCATTAGAAAAGGTGTGACCGAAGTTACACCTGTACATCTTTACCGTGCTGCAAGACGAAGTAGTTCTACTTCACTTACTGACTTAGTAAGTGCATCGAGTGTATCTGAACCAACCCAGTCCTTTGCACGTGACACATCACCGTGTTTGAGTGTATGAATAAAAGCACCTGCAGGCATATACACATTATGTATCTCCCCACACTGTGTCGTAAATACCTCACCTTCATTGAACACAAAGAATCGTGCAGTTTTATCAGGCATCAGGATAGCGTACCCAATCCACCCAGACTGCACAACGTACGTTTCTTGTACACCTTCGTGATAGTGACTGTTTTGCCACCCACATTCTTCTGGAGGCATTATCGTTGCGATATACCCACAACTTCCATGCTCAGTACCGCGCATAAGACGTATGCGACACTCACCATTATCCATACGTTTTGCACCCACCTGGAATCCAAGTTGGGAAACGTCTTCAAGAGAAAGATCTTCTGGCACATACACCTCCTTTTGTACCTTCCAAAAAACTATACAACAATACTAGTTTTTAATCAAGTACCTGTTCAAAGACCTGAACCTTCATTTGTTTTGCAACCTTATCCCAGTCATATTTCTCAAGCACCATCGCTCGAGCGCGCTGTGTAATCTCAGATGCTTTCTCTGGATGAGCAAGTATTTCCTTTACTGCTCGCGCAATATCCTCAGGTGAATCCTTCTCTACCACCCACCCTGTTTCTCTATCTACCACATACTCTGCAAGACCGCCTTCACGTGTTGCAATCATGGGGAGGCAAGATGCCATTGCAGAAAGTCCTGCATTTCCCAATCCTTCTGAGCGGCTCGGCATAACAAAGATGTCTGAAGCCCTTCGGTAGAGAGTCACTTCTGTCCTATCAATCTGTCCCGTAAACATAACTCTGTCCCCTACGTGCAATTCCTTTGCCAACTTCTCAAGCATACCCCTGTCCGTTCCGTCTCCCACGATAAGGAACTTCACATTTTCTGGAAGTCTTGGTAATGCGCGAATAACATCGTCAAATGCTTTCTGGTACACCAGTCGGGCAGTATTTACGAGCCACACATCTCCTTCCTTCTTCCCCCATTTTTTCTGTATGTTCTCTATTTCTACAGAAGCATCTTCCGGATGTAAATCTCTTGGGTTTGCTCCATTATGGATGAGTTCAATTTGCCCAGTATAGCCCCGCTTCTCCGGCCACGTTCCCAAGAAAGTTGAAATAACCTGCACTGATTTTGCGGTACGAAATCCCTTGTCTATTAACGGTATCGCTGGTTTGATAAACCAACGTTCAAATACTTTGTCATATGGATCTCCATCTTGGAGCGTCACTACGTGTGGGACACATGTGCCACACAGCCGCATAAGTGCCACTGGTATCAGCATATACGTCATCATCGCCCACAGTGCATCAAAACGATATTTCTTATGAAGTGTTAGTCCTTTTACACCAGCGAGTAGTGGGAATAAGATTTTATTAATATAAAAAGACCCGAAACCGACACGATGCACATGCACGTTGCTCACCTTTTCATACGGAAGATCCTCTTTCCCGAACCGAAGTGTTACCATATGAAACTCTATGTCATCGATCCGATCGGTAATCTCTCGAATTGCAGCCTCTGCTCCACTCGTGAATCGAGGATAGTATGCCAATGAAAATATAAGTATCTTTTTCATATCTATTTCTTACATGCCTCAATATACTCCTCTAATGTATGCTGCTGTTTCCAGCCGAGCAACTCTAGTTTTGTTGTATCCGTAGAACCAGAAGAACGTGTTGACTTCGTTGCCGGTGCAAAGGATATTTCTAATCCATACATCTTTGCAACATCCAAAAGAGAATATATCTCCTTTGCTCCAATACCATACTCATCTCGACCCCCCTTTTCTCCAATGAGAACCAAAGCGGATACTGTATCTTCAATATGTGTAAATGCACGTGTTTGTTCTCCTGTACCATTTATAGTACACACCCCATCTTTCAGAGAACATTGTCTGAATGTTTCAATAACCGTTCCGTACGCACCGTCATACTGTCCTGCACGCTCTCGAGGACCATACACATTATAGAAGTATGCGATGGAATATTCGAGGTCATACCACGTTCCATAATTTGCAACCAGTTCGCTATTTGCTGCCTTTGCCCAAGAATATGGAGAACGATTCTTTCCTGAGATACCATCATCTCGTTCGTCAGCAAACTTAGTAGAAGACCCTGCGTAAACCAACTTCCCTCCTTTCTTCCGCCAAAACTCCAGAATCCCCAGTGTACCCTCAGTATTTAAGTCCCACACTTTTTCCGGCTCTTCCAGACTTGGTGCAACCCGCGAATACTCCCCTAAGTGATATATAAGGTCTGGGGTCTCTGGGATATGTTTTTCAATATCTTTTGTATGTCCCTTACGATACTCCACTCCCTCCACATGATTCTCCTCACTTCCAGTGAAATAGTTATCAAGAGAAATAACAGTGTGTCCGTCCTTCACTAACCGCTCACACAAATGAGAACCAATAAATCCCGCTCCTCCGGTCACTACAATGAGTTTCTGTTCCATACCTGTCATACTATATGCTTTTCTCTAAATCCTCAATATCTCCCTCTCGACGTCTCGTATATACCCCCACGATATCTATCCCCAACACTGCCGCAAGACCAGCATACGCCAATGTATTCCTAGACTCCGGAACTGCTGCCACAACTACAGCAGGCTGTGCTTCTACAGGAACAACTGATGATGTCTCTGGAATAGGAGTGTACGTCGCAACAAGTGTACCGACCGCATCATAGAGCCGAGGAACCCCATATGTCCCTCCTGCCTCTATTTGCTCTCGAGGGACAGTGAGCGTAGCATACGGAAGCAATGTCGTACCTTCTGGAATGACGATGGCAGTTACCTCCGAGAGGATAAACGCTCCTATATCTACCTCTTCTGCTGCATCATTATGAATCTGTATATCTCCTTCAGGAGAGCGTGTGATTGAAAACTGTACCGGAAGGACTGTTATCTCATGTCGCGCAGAGAAATCTTCTCCTTTATGTCTTCCTGATACAGACACGACATATGTACCTGCGTATGCAAAACGATGCAACACCTTCCTCCCTTCATCACGTGAGAGGTCTCCGAAATTCCATGTGTAATGAACGAGAGAACCACTCATATGATGCGAGACATCGAATGTCGTCTTCTGATTCACAAAGGTAACATCAGGAGCAGTGATACGTAACACCTCAGATACCGAAGTATCATCTTCACTCTCCTTCTTTTCTGGAATCTCATCAACGGTAATAAGGTCTTGTATCTTCTCAAATGTGGCAGGACCAATACCTTGTACATTTTGTATATCTTCAACGGTACTAAATGGTGTACCAGAACGGTACGCAATGATCCGTTCTGCATACACTGCACCTATGCCAGGAAGAGACTCTAGTGTCTCAGATGACGCAGTGTTTATATTCACCAGCGTTGCTGCTGAAAGTATCCACGGAACACACAAAAGAACACAGAGCGCCACACGAACCATATATCTATGTCATTGGCGGCTTATCCTGGGTAGTCACCCGCATCATTCGTTCAAGATTTTTTGCTGATACAGCATCTTCTTTCTTTGGAACTGGTTCTTGTTTAGGTTTTGGCTTTGGCGCTTTCGCCTGTTGCTTCGGTACTTCCTTCATCACTCCTGCAAGCGCAGCCTTCAGGTCTCCTGTTTGTTTTGGTTTTGGTGCTTCTTTCCTTTTCTGCTGTGACTCTGAAGACTTGGTGATGATTTTCAAAACATTACGAAGATCATTCACGTCCTTCTCTGGTTTCTTTTTGAACGGTAGCTGATTCCCCCGATCATGTTGCGGAGCGCCCTGAGGTTTTCGAGGTGGTTTCTCTTTCTTTGGTTTTGGAGGTGTACGGTTCTCCTCATGGAACTTATTAATCATCTCCTCTACAGCACCGCGTGGTGATCCAAAGTTCTTCTGACTCGAACGAACCACCATCTCCTTGCACGACACCTGCCCTGCCTCAATGGGCGGCAACGTCACTGCAGAGAATGGTCTTGACCCGATACCGTCAATCATAAGCGTGAGATAAATTTGGGCAAACCCAAGATTTACCAAGTCTGTCGCAGTAAACTCTGGTGCAAAAATAGACTCCAACACCTCTGCATCAAATGGACCGACACGGAATGAAATAATTGTTCCTACGTTTCCAAATACCGCATTACGTACATCTTCTTCCATTTGCTCTACATACTGATGTGCAATGGTAAGGTTCAACTTATACTTTCGCGCCTCAGAGAGAATATTTGCAAACGTAGCGTTCGCAAATGACTGGAATTCGTCTACATAGAAATAGAAGTTCGGCATCTCTTTCATTTCAGTAGGTGAAAGGTCTGCACGACTCATTGCAGCAAGATAGATACGTGTCGTAAGCATCGAACCAAGGAGGTTTGCATTGGTTTCTCCAATCAATCCTTTCGAAAGATTCATAATGAGAATCTTTTTGTTATCCATAATGTCACGGATATCAAAACTAGAATGTGGTTGTCCGATAATATTTCGAATCACCGGGTTTGCAGTGAACTGCCCAATCTTGTTTTTAATAGCATCTCCTGCCTCCTGCATGTACCGCTCGTTATATTTTGCGAACTCATCCACCCAGAAAGACTTCACACCCGGGTCTTTTACATTATCCACCACCTTCTCTCGATATGTTTTGTCAGAGAGCATTCGATTCACCCCAAGGAGCGTAGAGTCTGGATATTCCAAAAGTGCAAGAAGCGTATTCTGCAAAATGTATGCCATACGCGCACTCCATGCATCCACCCAAATCTTCTCAAACACGGACATAAGTCCGGACACAACCAAGTGTCGCTTATCCGGACCAACATCCTCCATGATGTTGAATGATATTGGATTGTCCATATCAAACGGAGCGAAATACAAAACATCTTTTACCCGCTCTTCTGGAATGAAATCTAGGAGTGTTTCTGCGGTAGAGCCATGTGGATCAATAAATGCCATACCCTCACCATTTTTAATATCCTGCACTGCCATGTTCTCAAGGAGCGTAGACTTTCCCATTCCCGTCTTACCAATGACGTATACGTGGCGCTGCCTGTCCTTTGCTTTAATACCAAAAGGCTGCTGCTTTCCTCGAGCATCAGTCTTCGCAAAGTACGTGATCTTTTCAGGATCAAAACTCATACGTGAATTATAGCAGACGCTGATACCATAAAAGGCACACTTACGTGTGCCTTTCCTCCTGAAAGTGGTACAAAATGTGAGGCTAGATACACCTCGATAAGGCGGACTGGGCCTTACAAAAATGGATCACCTACTCCCCTTCGTGTTGTCGTAATCAAAACAACCACCTCCTTTCTACTTTACTATCTTTATACTACACCCTACTCCGCATCATGTAGTGCCTCCCGTGTGTATATATTAGACGGCGCCCAAATCATCCATGACATAACTCCCGCATCGTAACTTGCCTGAATCTGCGCACGCACATCTGCTGCGTCATAATCCCCTCCGTAATCAAAGTCCTGTATCCAAGTACGCAACTTATCTGCTCCCCATGTTGGCTTTGTATATATCGCAGGTGTACTCGTACCGATGCGTGTATGCTCGAACCCAGCCACAACCGTCGTGGTCGCGGTCATACGCTCGACCCCGCTCTCCATTGCATAATGCACCACTTCATATGGATGATTATTCGGATTTCCTAACCCTAAGAAACTGTCTGGATAATGTGAGGGGTATACCATCGGTGCGATGAAATCAAAGTACGGAGCAGCACGCTCTATAATCTGTCCAATAGACAGGTCATCCGTGTTAGTCGTTGTCATACCAAAGAGATCTGCTGACGTCCACGGGACATTTTTCTCACGTCCTGTGTTTTCATGCCGTACTGCCGCAAACCGTTCTTTGTCATCAAGTTGCTCATTGAGATACTTAAAGAATGCTTCAAGATTTGCCTGCTTATCATCGCCATACTCTCCATGTGTAAATGCAATATCAGACATTGGACCATCTGATGGGTATCGCACGTAATCAAAGTTCAATTCATCAAATCCAATATTGTAGGAGTCTACTGATAGTTCAATGATGTGGTCCCAATATGGTTGTGCGCCCACATCTATAAACGCGAGTCCTTTGTGATCTCGCCATACCGTCGTGCGATCCGCCTTCTTCACTGCTAGCTCTGGGTGTAGTTCGCTATAGAAAGGATCCTGGAAGACCGTGATGCGTCCAATGACAAAGATGTCCTTCTCATGAAGTGTAGCAATGAATGCTTTCATATCACTCGTACCACACCGTGCCTCATCCCACGCAGATTGCCATGATGCGTGCATCGGAGGGAACGAGATAGTCCCTGAATAGTCTTTGATATCAATGATGACACTATTTACCTCCGTCTCCTCCATAAGAGCCACTAACTTCGCACGGAAATCTTTTGTCCCCGCTACACAGGATGTCATGTAAATAGTGCGCACCTGCTCTGGCAATGGTACATGCATCACCACCTCTCGGGTGTCAACAACCTCCTCTACAACCTCCTCAATAACTTCAGGAAGTATCGCGGTACGGTCATACTGTGTCGCAGTAAGTTGCGGCATTGCAAAACCAACGAACGCTCCAGCGCCAAGAAATGCAACAGATGCTATACCCCACTTCATCATGCGTCAGGCATCTTAGACTCGGTAAACATCTCTCCCTCTCGTTCTCCCTTTACATTTTCAATAGACCGCAAAAACGCTGCACGGCGAAGAATAATTCCAAGGACAATAAGCAACGCCCCTCCTATAATCGTAATAATATCTTTTATGTTCTGTGGTACCCCCAAGAATGGAAATAGAAAGAGGACGATACCGATAACAAATACTACTGATTCTCGTGACATATCCACTAGTATACCCTACGGAGCGACAATGACCACAAACTCCCCTTTCTGCTTCTCGGTATACTCAGTAAAGTATGCCTCAACCTCCTTAGCACTCCCTCGTACCACCTCTTCATGTAATTTAGTAAGTTCTCGCGCGACAATGACCTGCTGTGTATCCAACACCTCAGTAAGTGAGGCAAGTGCTTTCATAATACGGTGGGTAGATTCATAGAAAATAACCGGCATTCCCTGCGCTGCCACCTGTTCAAAAAATGTCTGCCTTCCTTTTTTATGCGGTACAAATCCAAGAAACATAAATTGATTCCCCGTCACTCCGGAGATAGAGAACGCAGCGGTCACTGCAGACGGACCAGGGATAGTCTCAACCTTCACCCCTGCTTCATGCACTTTAGAGACAAGTAACACTCCAGGGTCACTCACCCCTGGAGTACCTGCATCAGAGACAAGTGCGAGATGCTTCCCTTCCTCGAGGTCTGCAAGAATCTGTTGATGAACCTGCTCCGAAGCATGCGCATCATACCGGACCAGTTTTGCAGAAATATCATAATGAGAGAGTAGTTTTCCTGTCACTCTTGTATCTTCACACAGAACATAATCTACCTCTTTTAGTACACGAAGCGCGCGAAGCGTTACATCCTCAAGATTCCCTATCGGTGTTGCAACAATTGAAAGTATTCCGGTCATATAAGTTTCTTTGTTACCTCAGTTACATCTCCTGCCCCCATGACAAGCACCACATCTTTTTCACTCAGTGAGCCTTCAAGTATACCCACAGCCTCATCAAACGAAGCAGCATAGTATGCTGACGCACCCACTGCGTGTGCCAAAGTCTCAGAAGAAACGGAAGACCCTCCGTCATTTCTTGCGTCATAGACAGGGATGATAATGACTCTATCTGCTTTCTGCAGGGCTTCTACAAAATCAGCAAACAATTCCTCTAGCCGAGAATACATATGTGGCTGGAACACTACCGTCACCTCACGTTCTGGATAGAGGTCTCGCGCACCCTGCACTGTTGCTTTAATTTCTGTTGGATGATGTCCGTAATCATCATATATTTTTGCACCACTCTTCTCTCCTTTGTACTCAAATCGTCTCCATGTACCACTAAACTGCTGGAGTGTACGCTTTCCCTCCTCTTTTCCAACACCAACAAACATCGCTGCAGCGAGTGCTGCTGCCGCATTCATCTGGTTGTGTATCCCTGGCTGTGAGAGTGTAAGAAATGGGTCTATATACTGTGTGTAATCCACCACAGTACAAGAAAGTCCTTCAACGACTGGCTTAATGTTTGGGTCTTTTGTATTTGCGATAATGACTCCGTCTTCTGGCACCTTCTCCGCAAGTTCTCGAAATGCACTCTGCACATCTGCAAGATCCTTGTAATAGTCTACATGCTCATGCTCGAGGTTTGTGATAACGAGTACGTCAGGTTCTAATGTGAGGAAATCTCTACGATACTCACAGGCCTCAACAATTGCATACTTGCTCTTCCCTGCCCGAAAGTTGCTCTTTGTCTTACTCCGCAGTGAACCCACGATTACTGTTGGATCAAATGCTGCTGCTTCAAAGATATCAGCAAGCATTGCTGTTGTTGTGGTCTTCCCATGCGTCCCTGCAACTGCAATGAGGTGATATGGGTTCACTGCTTCACCAAGTGCCTCAAAATAGTTGATGGTACGAATACTCTTCTCTCGTGCCGCCACAAGTTCTTCGTGATCCTGTGACATTGCTTCGGTGTATACCACCACATCTATACCGTCAGTGATGTTTTCTTTTTTCTGTGTCTCACAAAACGTAACGCCCTCCGCTTCCAATGCACGGGTAATATCTGAGACCGCCCTATCAGAACCGCTCACCTGACACCCTTCGTGCAGATACATGCGTGCAAGCGCGGACATACCGATACCACCAATTCCTATGAAATGTATGTGTTTTTTAATACTCATAGACTCTGTACTATTGATACAAACTCATCTCCACGTTCATATTCGTTTGCGTATGCACCAAAGGACGCAAATCCAGGGCTAAAGAGAATAGTATCTCCCTCCTTGGCACGTTCTTGTGCCTTAGAAAACGCATCCCTAAGACTCTCTGCATGTACTCCCTCAACGTCTTTTGCGATGATATCGGTGCCCGTTCCTGGGATGAAGATAATTTCTTTTGTATAGTTTCCAATCTCTGAAACCAATGTATCTGGAGATACATCCTTATCCGCACCTCCCATGATAAGTATCACTTTCTTCTCTTTCCCAAGCGCACGAAGTGCAGCAAGCGTTGCGGCGGGAGTTGTCGCGTTATTGTCATTATAGATACGCACTCCGTCCACTTCTTGAAGAAACTCCAGTCGTCCTGGTACTCCAGGAAATGATGCCAATCCTTCAAAAATTTCTTCGTCAGACAGACTGGTTGCCTTCAGCGCCTGATATGCAAGTGCTGCATTCAGCCGGTTATGCTCCCCTGGCATCGCAAGTAAACAATCTTCCGGAAGCAGTGAAGTGTCGGTAAGAAATACTTCTTGCTGCAGCGGTTCTTTCGCAAACGTTTGGACACGCTCGAAGACTTCTGGAGTTGTAATTAACACATCACCCTCTTCTTGATAAAGGAATATCTGCGCTTTATCAGCAAAGTACGCTTCCATGTCTCCCTTGTAGTAATTGAGGTGGTCTGGCATGAAGTTTGTAAATACCGCAATCTGCGGACTTATCTTTGCTGCACCAAATCCCTGTAACTGCCAAGAATCCAGTTCCAAAATAGCAATAGATTCTTCTTGTACTTCATTAAGAAGTGCGAGTGTCGAAACCCCCCGCACGTTACCCCCCAACAATACAGAGCCACCTGCTGTCATATGCGAAAGCACATGATGAATCATGTGTGTCACCGTGGACTTTCCACGCGTACCAGTCACTCCAATGACAGGAATGCCTGCATGCTGTACGAATGATGATGCACTCATCTCTACGGGAATACCCCTCTCTTCTGCGTGTGCTATATACGGAGAATCCGCCGGAACACCTGCAGCCTTCAATATAAAATCTCTCCCCTCAAAATCTTCCATGCGATGTTCCCCAAGCACAAAAGAAACGTTCGGATACTGCGACAACTTCTCCACAGACACCTGCAGTTCCTTCTCTGTCTTCAGATCAGTAACCACAACCTCTGCTCCTTGCTCTGCAAGAAATGCTGCGTCTCCAACCCCACGACCTAAAAGACCCAGCCCCATGACTGTTACTTTCTTTCGTTTGAATACTTCTTCCCACCGAGACATATACACGTATCATACGAGAAACTACCAAAAATACCAGTCGGCATCTGCTATACTGCAGGTATGCGACACGCCCTCGAGGGACAGAAGATGTTTTCCTATGTTGCGATGTTCATCATCGTTCTCTTCGCCGGTGGCGTACTTATGCTTACCCGAGAACTGAATCGGGTCACGACAGAAATCAGCACCTATGCTGATTCAAACTTTGAAGAATATTCTCTTCACGACATACAATAAAACGCCTCATACAGAGGCGTTTTATTGTGTACCTCCCTCTGTCCGCGCTCTAGGATTTGAACCTAGGACCTTTCGAGTATCAGTCGAATGCTCTAGCCAACTGAGCTAAGCGCGGACAGAAGGTGTTACAGAAGTCTCAAGATACTATCAAATATAGGGCGTAAATACAACTTAATAAAAACAGCGCCGACCCGTAGGGTCTGGCGCTTGTGTTTTTGTGGAGTTAGTAAGGCGTTGCTGCCATAACTCCGATAACAAGTGTGACGAGAATGGTAAGTACCCCTGCAGACTTGTAATGCATTTTTATGACAATTGCTGTGAGTCTGACCGAACGATACGTCCAGTTTACCGCAAGTGGTAACCAGTACCGAACCCGAGGGAGACCTTTGAGAGAACCTACCTCGATATGTCGAACTTCAACTTTTGCCTTTGAAAACAGTTTTTTTATGTACGCAAACATTGGTTTTCTCCCCAAAAGGAAATACTCCCAACAACTCTTTACTGACTATATTATATCACAACCACACCCATTGTCAATGTATACAATACCTATCCCCCCTTGTCCATATACGGTAAAATACCTTATATGACAGCAAGCATTCAGAATTTACTTATATCCTTTCTCTCGTTTATCAACGGGATACTCATTCCTTTCCTCATCGCCCTCGCGTTTCTTTTCTTTCTTTGGAACATCTTCCGCTACTTTATTCTCGAAAGTGCGTCTGAAGAAGGACGTAAAAAAGCAAAACAATACGCACTCTACAGTATCGCCGCCTTCGTCCTCATTGTTATTTTCTGGGGCATCGTAAATGTCATTGTGGAAGGTTTAGATATAGATAGACTCGACCCAATAACGCCAGACTACATCCTGAATGCATAAATAAAAACAACCGACGATACTCGTCGGTTGTTTTTATTTATTGAAACTACATAGTTCAGCAATACTCTCTTTTGTCTTATCCTGGTTGGTCTTTCCCAATGTATAGATATTTCTTGAGGATCATATCAGAGCCTTTTATTCAATACTCATATGAGGTACTGAATCGACCAATTAGCACGTGTGCGTCATGCGCACGTACGTCTCCAATTGGAATTAATCCACGACCAGCTTCCGCTAGCCGTGCCTTGTTACGACTTACACCTTGTTATCGAGCTTACCGTCGGCCCACGCGAGGTGGGACTTCGGGCACTCCCGACTCCCTTGTGTTGACGGGCGGTGAGTACAAGGCTCGGGAACGTATTCACCGCGGCGTTGCTGATCCACGATTACTAGCGATTCCAACTTCATGGGGTCGAGTTGCAGACCCCAATCCGAACTGAGGATAGTTTTATAAGGATTTGCTCCATCTTACGATATTGCGTCCCGTTGTACTACCCATTGTATCACGAGTGCAGCCCGAGGCATCAAGGGACATGCTGACCTGGCGTCATCCTCACCTTCCTCTCCCGTGAGGGAGCAGTCTCGCCTGACACTTGTAACAGGCAACGAGGGTTGCGTTCGTTTCCCCACTTAAGGGAACAGCTCAAGCCACGAACTGACGACGGCCATGCATCACCTGCTATACACCCTCGAAGGCTTCCTCCCTTTCGGGAGGCGTGCAGTATAGTTTCTAGCCTCGGTAAGGTTCTTCGCTTAGCGACGAATTAAGCCTCATGATCCACCGCTTGTGCGAGCCCCCGTCTATTCCTTTGAGTTTTAAGCTTGCGCTCGTACTACCCAGGCGGTCCGCTTAACGCGTTAGCTTCGCCTCTGAAAGGGTCGATACTTCCAAAAGCCAGCGGACAGCGTTTAGGGCGTGGACTACTGGGGTATCTAATCCCATTCGCTACCCACGCTTTCATGCCTCAGCGTCAAGAAAGTGCCAGTGTGCTGCCTTCGCATTTGGTGTTCCCCACGATATCAACGGATTTCACCCCTACACCGTGAGTTCCGCACACCTCTCACTTCTTCTAGTTATACCGTTTCCTATGCGATCCTGAGGTTAAGCCACAGGTTTTAACACAAGACTAATATAACCGCCTACGCATCCTTTACGCCCAGTGATTCCGGGTAACGCTCGGGGCTTCTGTATTACCGCTCCTGCTGGCACAGAATTGGGAGCCCCTTATTCATGAGGTAACGTCAATAAACTTCCTCCCTCATAAAAGGTGTTTACGTCCCAAAGGACTTCATCCACCACGCGGCGTCGCTCCGTCAGACTTTCGTCCATTGCGGAAGATTCTCGACTGCGGCCTCCCGTAGGAGTATGGACCGTGTCGCAGTTCCATCGGTGGGGGTCAGGCTCTCACCTCCCCTATCCGTCGTAGCCATGGTAAGCCGTTACCTTACCATCAAGCTGATAGAACGCAGGCCGTTCCCAAAGCGATAAATCTTTACTCCGAAGAGACTATCAAGTATTATTCCGCCTTTCGACGGATTATCCCTGACTTTGGGGTACGTACCTACGTGTTCCTACCTCGTCTGCCATGGGTCTAAACCCATTCGACTTGCATGCCTCATCCACGCCGCCAGCGTTCACCCTGAGCTAGGATCAAACTCTAATTTAAGACAGGATCATATTCATCCGAAGATGAACGGTTGATCTTGTTGTTTGCGAGCATATGCGGTGCTGTACTAAGCACACGCGCTCTTCAAACTAATCCAAGGATAAGACAAAAGAGAATATACAAAATATTTCTTTTGCCTATGCTGATGCGCGTTATTACATAAGTAATAACGTACGTCTTCTTCACATGCCGGGCTAAGGGCATATGAAGACTATGTAGTTGTCAAAAAACCTCCATACCACCGAGCGTAAAATAAAACGCCCGAAATGGACAGTGGGAGCATTATACAGACACGCGAGAATTATGCAAGCGCTTTCCTAGAAACCAATGGCTGAAAGCACCTCCTCTGTCTGTTTCTCTAGTTCCTCAAGTGAGCCGTTATTCAAAATGGTGTAATCTGCCATTTCCACCACCCGTTTTTTTTGCATACCATGCGGGTTTGGATCATCAAATTCAAGGTCCTCATGTGCAACGAATTCTTCAAAAGATACTTTGTCTGTCTCAGATCGCCGTTCCTGTACACGCTGAAATCGGAGTGCCTGATCGGCGTCCACTGCAAGTAATATTCCCCCTTCACGCTTCAGTGTCTCTGCTTCTGCAACTGTGCGAAGAGACTCTATCACTGCATGCTCCACTCCATCCTGTTCCATCTGTAGAAGAGACTTTGAAACAATCACATCATTCCCATATGTCTCTCGAAGTTCATTTCCTGTCAGACGCATCTGATTCCGATCTGTCTCTAATCCCTGTTTCTCAATTTCCTCCAATATGTGTTTACGACTGGAATAGTGGGTGAACCCTTTCTGGTCCACAAGATAGCGAACAACTGTTCCTTTCCCTGCTCCGTCTGTTCCTGTGATACCAATTATCATGCTTTCTTTCTCCGTGATGCTGCAACGAGGAGTGGGTTTGCAATAAAGAGTGAGGAATATGTACCCGCAAGTACTCCTACAATCAAGGTGAGCGCAAAGAGTTGTGTTGTATCTCCTCCAAGGAAGTAAAGCGCGCCAAGTGCAAGGATGGTTGTCAGTGAAGTATTCACAGACCGCACGATAGTATCCTTCACGGAATCCTCAACAACAGTTTCAAACGTTTTTCCTGTTTTCTTCTCTTCATTCAGAAGGAGGTTCTCTCGTACACGGTCGAACACGACGATAGTGTCATTTACAGAATATCCCAACACAGCAAGAAGCGCGGTCACAAAAAGGACATCGACTTCTGCCCCGAATGTGATCCCAAGTACACTCATCACCGCAGTTGGTACGAGTACGTCATGAATAAGTGCAAGAATAGTAATACCCCCATATGTCCACGACCCCACCGGCTTTGGTACTTTACGGAATGCGAAGGCTACATAACAGATGGTAATGAGTACCACACCGGCAATCGCCCACGATGCCTTGTCTTTCAATTCTTCTCCAATGACTGGACCAATAGACGCAAAGCGTGTGACTACACCCCCCTCTCCAACTGAAGTAAGGACTCCGTACACAGTCTCCCGCTCTTCCTCAGAAAGATCGCGTGACCGAAGAATATACCCCACAGTCTCTCCGTCTTCACTCTGACGAAGCGAGTACCCTTCTTCAAAAAGACTATCGAGTTCTTCCTCCAACATTGCTTGCTCTGGCGCAACTGTATATGACACTTCTGTAAGTGACCCTCCAGTGAAATCTATACCAAGATTAAGACCATACGTACTCACAACACCGATAGCCACGATGAAAATAAGTACCATCGCTACCAGAAATTGTTTTGTATATCGTGCAATATTCATACCTACATGTGTGTACCAGAGTCTAATAAACGTGCGAAAAATCCTTCCTCTTTCCGTGTAGACGGAAGGATGATGAGGAGCGTACGTGTCACCACAAGCGCTGTCAACATTGATGCAATCACCCCAAATCCAAATACTAATGCGAATCCTTTTACCAATGACGTACCAAACCAGAACAAAATAATTGCAGACAAGAGACTTGTCATATTTCCGTCACGAATCGCAGACCATGCACGGCTAAAACCAGACCGTGCCGCCTCCCGACTATCCTTACCACTGCGAAATTCTTCTTTAATACGCTCAAACACCAATACATTGGCATCCACTGCCATACCGATAGAGAGAATGAAGCCAGCAAGTCCTGCTGCGGTAAGGGTTACCGGCACCACTTTGAAGAGTGCAAGCATAAGCGCTCCATATGATAGGAGTGCAACGCCTGCGATAAGACCTGGGAGACGGTACCAAAGCAACATGAATGCAAGCACCAACGCGACCCCAATGACTCCTGCGGTCACTCCCTCAGAAAGAAGATTTGCTCCAAGTGACGCATCAATTGTCTGTGTACTCACGAGTGCAATAGGAAGTGGCAGCGCTCCGAAGTTAAGATTCTGGACCAAGTCCCGCGCCTCTGTCGGTGTAAAGTTTCCGGAAATCACTGCAGACCCTCCAGATATCGCTTCGTTGATAATCGGTGAAGACATCACCTCTCCATCAAGGAAAATAGCAAGAGGTTCTCCAATGTGTGAAGCAGTAATAGTTTCAAAAAGATCTGCCCCCTCAGCAGTAAAGGTGATACTCACCACCGGCTCATTAGAAAGCCCTCCTTGGTTTCCTTGCCCAAATTGTAGAACCGCACGCTCGAGATATCGCCCCGTAAGTCCAGTATCAATAAAGAGCGCTTCTTCTTCGGTAACCTCTACAAGTTTGAACTCTAGAAGTGGTGTTCGCCCAATTTCTGCAACAGCATCTTTTACATCCGTCACTCCCGGAAGTTCTACCACCAGCCGATGACTATCCGCCCCACTCACCACACTACTTGTCTCTACCTGTACAATCGGCTCTGATACACCAAAGATATTTACCCGACGTTCAATAACGTCCTTAAGGACATTCATGAGTTCCGGCACTTCTTCGCTGTCTACACCGGCAACGTCCGCTTCATATACCAAGTGGCTTCCTCCTGCCAAATCAAGTCCCAACTTAAATGGATAGTTACTCTCGGTATTCACCGTTGTGCTGTATACAAAATATCCAAGGAGACCTCCGATAAGAAGTACGAGTATCGCCTGTATTCCGCGCATCAGTGGAGTCGTCTCTTTTTTCTGTACCGCTGTGTCTTCCATACTGTTCCCGTAACTATACCACTGCAGACTCTGCTCTGCATCTTTCCGTAAGTACGACCAGATTGCGTAATAATACAGCGACCGTTATCGGACCAATTCCTCCAGGTACTGGAGTGAACACTGTCGCCTTCTCAGCACAAGAAGGATGTGCATCCCCCACAAGCATGCCGCCATCCTCAGACGTCCCTGCATCGAGCAATACTACACCATCTTTAATCATACTGGGTGTAATAAACCCTGGGTCTCCTGCCCCGCTGACAATGATATCTGCATCACCAAGTGGTGTAGTGTCAGAATCTTTTGTAAGAACCGTAACAGACGCTCCCATATTGCGAAGCATATCTGCAGTTGGCACACCTACCAAACGTCCGCTTCCGACAACTACTGCGGCTGCGCCATGTACTGGAACATCATAGCGTTCGAGTATCTCCTTACACGCTCCTGCAACGGGAGAGAGTACTGCTGTCGTTTGTGGATTAAGTGCATCCACATCATAGTGTGGCGGTATGGCAGCGATAATTGCATCAGTATCTATATGACTTGGAAGTGGTAACTGCATAATAATACCGTCGGTGTCCTCTGCATCTTGAATCTCTTTTAGTAATGTCTCTGTCGATGTCTCACGTGGGAGTACGCGAACCGTAGTCTTGATGCCCACCTCGTCTGCGACACGTTCCTTAAGTCCTAAGTACTTCTTTGTCTCAAAGTTAGGGTCACACGAAAAAATAGTGAGATGTGGAACATCTCCGAGAGCAGCGACACGCTGTGCTATATCCGCACGTATATCTGCGGCAATGTTTCGTCCGTCTATGATCATAGTTATGTACCTGTTCGTCCAAGTATTGTACCGATGGTTTTAAGTGCCACCTCTATATCAAGCACGATAGATCGATGCTTGAGGTAGTAGAGATCAAATGCGAGTTTATCCACTGTCCGCTTCACATCCACTTCCCCACGCGGTACTTCAAAATTATTAATCTGCGCCCATCCAGAGAGTCCTGGTTTTATAAGGTGACGCATATTGTAGTATGGAATCTCTTCAGCATACACTCCCGCACGTGCAGGAAGTTCTGGACGTGGACCAATGAATGACAAATCTCCACGAAGGACATTCCAGAGTTGTGGCAATTCATCTATACGAGTCTTCCGAAGTATCTTTCCAAGACGAGTCACCGCATGCTTCGTATCGAGTGTGTCACCAGAATCCATGCCGGTCATGGTGCGGAACTTAAAGATGCGCGTCGGCCTATTATACTGCCCCACTCTTGTCGAAACATAGAAAGTCGGCCCGCCATCTTGCAACTTTATCGCCACAAACACTATCGGGAAAATAATGATACAAGGAATAAAAAGAATCAGTGACCCAACGACATCAATGATACGCTTGAGGAAATCGTATGCGTAATGTGGCTGTGTGGTTACATTTTTTAAGAACCACATCTCCTCTACAGATTCCGGCGGTATACGGTGATGTAGTTTTTCATACATCTCAGCAAGATCAAAGAACTGTATATCCTGATTTGTAAAGACGGTCGTATAAAAATCCTGTGCGAGACCCTCTACTAATGTATGCTGCATATCAGCAACAATGATGTTTATCTGGTGTCCCGCAAGCACTGTGAGCAGTGAGGAGCGAAGGTAACTCTCACTCTGCATGTACTCCTTTCCTAGTACATAGGTACGTATATTTTGGAAATGTGGGTTAGAGGCAAATACATCAACAACCGCATCTACCTCCGGACGGTCTCCGATGAGTAAGATATTGAGTGGCCTATCTGTAACTAACATCGGGAAGATGTAGAGTCGCCATACTGCAATACCAAGTGAAGATATAATGAGATAAATAACCAAGTTTGTCTTTGGCTCAATCCCTACCGGAAACGCAAAGAAGAATGCCGCTGCAAGCAGCATGTTTACACTTTGTACCTTAAGCACCTTAAGTGGCACTTCCTTACGCGCCAAAAGGAGTGACCGGTCATAAAAGCCGGCAATGAGGAACACTACCACCCATAGTATAAAGAGGAACGTAAACGGAGTGAGGTGTTGGTCAATGATCATCTGACTCGGTACTTCCTGATATCGCACAAACAACGTCACCACGAGTGCGGCTATAAATGTGATGACATCACCCAATAATAGGAGGACAGTCCCCCCTCGTACGAATAATTGCATATACGTATAGTACGTATCTTTTTTTAGTTCCGCAACTGTATATTCCAGTTCAGAGTAGTATGATACGTATATACATGGAAAAGAAAAAACTTCTCTACGTCATTACAAAGTCACAATTTGGCGGCGCACAGCGCTATGTTCTTGAACTTGCCTCTGCACTTAAGGAAGAATATGACGTTTCTGTCGCCTGTGGTGGTTCTGGAGAATTGGTGCAGAAACTACAGCATGCCCACATTCCTGTTACACCACTCAGACACATTGTACGAGACATGGGACTCTCTAAGGAACTCCGTGCAGTTCGAGAACTAAAGCGAATCTTCAAGGAAGAATGTCCCGATATCGTGCATCTCAATAGTTCAAAAGCAGGGGTACTTGGCGCAATTGCAGCACGTCTTACTGGAGTGCCACATATTATCTTCACCGCACATGGATGGCCATTCCTCGAGAGACGAAATATCCTTTGGAAGACTGTCGCATGGCTTGGTTCATGGGTGACCGCACTTCTTTCACACACGGTCATTGTCGTAAGCAACTATGATAAGACGCATGCCCACATGCCATTTGTCGCACCCTTCAAAATCATTCACACCGCAGTCCCTCCTGTTGCGTTTCTCCCACGATCAACCGCACGCTTAAACCTTCTTTCAAGCGAGACCGTACAGAAACATCGAGATGACGTGTGGCTCGGTACCATTGCAGAACTTACACAGAATAAAAACTTGTTTGTCGCAATCGACGCAGTGCGAATACATAATAAGGTACATGCCCAAAAGATTTTCTACACCATCATTGGAAGTGGTGAACTTCTAGATGAGATTGTGCAGTATATTGAAAAATATAATCTCACAGAGTACGTAAAACTTGCAGGATATGTAGACAGTGCGCGAAAATACCTCACCGCATTTGACCTTTTCGTACTTCCTTCTAAAAAAGAAGGCTTTCCCTACGCACTTCTTGAAGCAGGTGCTGCAGGCATCCCTATCATTGCAAGTAACGTTGGTGGTATTCCTGAACTTATCAAAGATACAAAGACAGGACTACTTATAGACCCAGAGGACACGAATACGCTTGTAACTGCGCTTGGACAGAGCGTAGACTACCCAGAGCAAACTGAAGCATCTGCTGCTGCCCTCATCGAACGAATTGAAAAACACCACGCACTGCACGTGATGATTGAGAAGACAAAGCGACTCTATTCTGCATAACCCAACTCCCGCGCCGCAAACTTACTCTTCGTATACCGTCCCATTCCAATCACAATACCGACAGCGAGAAACTCTGTAAGCAGATGTGACCCTCCGTAACTTAAGAATGGCACCGTCGTCCCCGTTACCGGAAGCAGTCCTATATTCATACCTATATGCACAAAGAAGTGTGCGACAAATAAAATGGCAACGCCAGAGGCAAACAGTCGTTCAAAGTTTGTTGCACCGTAGAGTGCATGCAGAAGCAACCTCCATATCACAACTCCAAAAAGAGAAAAGAGAAGGAGGACGCCAACAATCCCCCACTCTTCTGCAAATGCTGCAAAGATAAAGTCTGTCTCGTACTCTGGAAGATACTGCAACTTAGACTGTGTTCCATACCCCACACCTTTTCCAAGAATCTGCCCTGAACCAACAGCGACGGTAGACTGGTATGCGTTGTACCCTGTCCCCTGTATATCTGCCAATGGATTGAGAAAGGTCATGATACGATCCTTCTGATACTCCTGAAACCCAAAATTCCAAAGAAGCGAGAATGCTATAACTCCTCCTGCCGCAACCATAGCAAGGTGCCTAAAGGAAATCCCAGAAACAAGCACCATACCTATCCAGACAAAGAAAAGAATGATGGCGGATCCAAAGTCTGGCTGTACTGCAACCAGTGCAAAGAGGAGAAATGCATACACTCCAGAGACAATAATATGCCGCACATCTCCAATCATTTCATGACGTTTGGAGAAATACTTTGCAAGTATGGCGATAAGGACAATCTTGGCATATTCCGATGGCTGAATCGCAAAGAATCCAATATCAAAACGACTCTGTGCCCCCTTCACCTCTACTCCAAAGAGGAGTACTGCAATCAGAACAAGAACCGTCACGACATACACATAAAAAACCGTGTTACTCCGCCGTAAGATACGGTAGTCCGGAATAAGTGCAAGACAGAGCGCACCAATTGCAAGAAGAATCCATACAATCTGCCGCTCAAAGAAGATATTCTCTCCTTCGAAAGTATACATGGTGACGAGTCCCAAGCACGACAATAAAAAGATTGCGCCAAAGAGCCAGATGTCGAAGCCTTTGAATAATCCGCGAAGCGTACTCATACTATTCTAACGGAGCAAATGTTCCCGTCTTTGGAATAATTTCAATAATTGCAGGACCATCTTCGCATATTGCAGACGTAACCGAACGATAGATCTGGTCAATGGTCACTGCGGATACCGCTTTGAAATAGTGAGACTTACTCGATGCAATACGGATAAGGAAATCTTCATTTACATTTCCTCCCAGTCCAATCGTGAACAATGAGACTCCTTCGTCCTTCAAAGCAGTCGCAGCCTCTTCTGCATATATTTCTGGGTTTTCACTTGGTGCAGTTGGGAGTCCGTCGGTCAAAAGGACCGTCACGGTACGTGCGGACGCCGTATGAGCTGCAGAAGTGAGAACATCTTTTGCACGATAGAGTGCATCTCCGGTATTTGTGTTCCCCCGTTCTGACTCTGGTGCAATACCAAGCGCTGCAATAACTGTCTGTGTACCTGTCTTTGCTGTAGTAAGTCCTTGTACAATATTCGCCTCAGTTGCATACGTCACCACCCCCACCTTATCCTCTCCCTTAAGCCGATCGATAAAGTTTTGCGCAGCGGTCAGTACGGAAGTAATTGGCTCTGGTGGTGTTCCACCATCATCGTTCATACTTCCCGAAAGATCTATCGCAAGCACGACGTCAGTCGGAATCTCACAACTACGGAGTGTCCCTGCGATTGGTTGTGGCCATGTAAATGTCACCTCTTTAGTACTCCGTGCAGGAAGCATATCTACTACCGTCTGCGAAGCCGTGAGTGCATTTCCATTGCTGTCAAAAATAGTGGCAACCACCTCAATATTCGATGCATCTGATACCGCTGTGTTTCGCATATCGGCAGTAAGCCGTGGCAATGTGCCAACATCAGAAAGCAGTCTGTTAGAGACACTAAACTGCTCCCTTCCCGCAGAAGCAGGCAGCCACAGGTCTGGATGTTCAAACTCCAGTATCGTATGTGTCGGCACACGGAGTCCTGTATTAATACGTCCTTCAAAGACCGGGTACACACTATTCGGTGGAAGTATTGTCTCCCCTTTCCGCTCTACAATAAGACCATCTTCATCATAGAGTTTGAATGTATATACAAGTTGCGGCGTACCCACTCCCTGATTTATATTCTCTATATACGCTACGGCATTATATCTCCCATCTGCAATCTTAAATGCACGCGCCCACTGCACTGTTGGCTCTGACACCATAAATGGACATACTCTTGTACACGTACCACCACAGTCCACTCCCGCCTCTGTTCCATTTTGTTTTCCATCAAAACACGTCGCAGAACTTTGGAATGAAAGAAATCCCCCTACTCCAATAAAGAGCAAGAAAAACACCAATACGGATACGTACTGTGTTCGTCTCCAAAATGCCCACGGTCTCTTGATACTCATCCGCTATATTATATCATTTATACTTATCCCAACTTACAACATGATACAATCACTCCTATGAGGGCCTATAGAGGATTTACACTCATTGAGTTACTTGTTGTCATTGCCATTATTGGTATTTTAGCAAGTGTTGTATTAGCAAGTCTGAATAGTGCCCGCACAAAAGCAGCCGATGCTGCGCTTCGTGCTGAGGTTATCGAATTCTCAAAAATGATGGACCTTGAATGGTTAGAAACTAATACCTACTCAGGGCTGCAAGGACTGGGATGGAATAACTGTGTTGGATATACCGGAAATTACGCTGATCAAGCACAATTACTCTGCGAAAGTATCCTTACTAAAACACCCGGTACCGTAAATGACTTCTACGCAGGAATACTCACCTCTTCTTTCTCTTACGAAACAAACTTTTCTATCATGGTGCGTTTAAGTAACGGAGAATTTTTCTGTGTAGGAAGCAGTGGAGGAAGATACGAGGGCGCAGTAAATCCTGGAGGGGGCAGTTGGACAGGTGAAGGTTGTTACGCGAATCCATAAAAAACCACCTGTTTTCACAGGTGGTTTCTGGGAGTATTAAATGCTTAAAGTTGGCAACGACCTACTCTCCCTCTAAAAGAAGTACCATCGGCGCTAAGGAGCTTAACTTCCGTGTTCGGAATGAGAACGGGTGGACCCTCCTCGCTGGATTACCAACTTTAAACATTCAATGAACTCATCGTGCTTGATGTCCCTGAGATGATCACCTCGTAATCGAGATGTATCGACCATCTGTCGGTAGAAATCATATCAGGAACATCAATCGTCTACATACCCTATCACACACTCTAAAAAATTGTAAGCCACGTACAGTATTCCCTACAGGAACACGTCCAATTAGTACACCTCGGCTCCATACATCGCTGTACTTCCACCTAGTGCCTATCAACCTGATCATCTCTCAGGGGACTTAATGAAACGTAATCTTGGAGTTGGCTTCCCGCTTAGATGCTTTCAGCGGTTATCCATTCCGAACATAGCTACTCGGCAGTGCCACTGGCGTGACAGCCGACAGACCAGAGGTTCGTTCATCCCGGTCCTCTCGTACTAGGGACAACTCTCGTCAAGTATCGACGCCTGCAGTAGATAGGAGACCAACCTGTCTCACGCATTTCGTTTACTCCAATTACTTGGAGGATCGGACCATATCTTCATCCTCAAGGGATGGTTGACGTGTGGCCTCTACGGGGTCAACGTGTCTTTCTGTTTTTCGAGTAATTGATATCCCGAAAAGTATC
>Ga0070726_10000979_pt1 | contig 30934 bp, 17 predicted proteins | sample tdAd471_FD_67275 | JGI IMG/M metagenome (GOLD analysis project Ga0070726, IMG submission 67275) | Marine sediment microbial communities from the Atlantic coast under amendment with organic carbon and nitrate - tdAd47.1 | ecosystem: Environmental > Aquatic > Marine > Coastal > Sediment | place...
GAGGGGGGAAACAGCCAGGTCTGGTCGATCTCCCAGGTACGGAAGGGCTTGCTCATGGCGACATCATCAAAGGTGCCACCGACAGCCAATCTGGCTAATTCCCCGACAGGCTCCTAGGGCTCGATTCCGCCGTCGATTTCGGGGGATCGTTTCAGCGGGGCGAATCGAGACCAATCCCCGCGGATAAGTCTTTCCGGGTGAAGGACCGTCGACCCGCGGTCGCGGCAAGCATTTTGCACCCAGCAGGTTGTGACAACCTGTCGGTTCATGCTTCCCCTGCTCCTCGCCTTCGCCCTGCCTGGGGTTACGCAGGCCCAGGAGCCCGCGGGTCCACCGGCCGTGGTGCCCGAGGTCGACCCGTTCAAGGACGTGCGCCGCCCCGACGGGACCCTGCGCTGGAACGAGCTCCTCGAGACCACCGAGGCCGAGGTCGGGCCTCGGCTGCGCAACTTCAGCCTCGAGACCTTCCTCCGCGAGCTGACCCAAGTGCTCAAGGTGGGGGACCGCGCGCGGACCCGCGAGTTCTTCCAAGGCGTGATCGCCACCGACTTCTACACCACCTACGGGGTGTTCGCGATCTCGTCCACCGCGGTCGAGCTGGGCTACGACATGGCCTACCGCCGCTACCTGCACCGCTACATTTCCCCGCGCTTCGCCAGCGGCATGATCCGCACCAACCTCGCGCTCTCGACCGGGATCGCGTTGGCCGAGCTGGCCAACGGGAACCTGACCGGCAAGTCGTTCGCGATCTCGTTGGGGGCGCTGGGGATCTCGTCGGCGTTGGTCGAGGCCGGCGCCTCACGGATCCCGGCGCTGCGGCGGTTCAAGCTCGCGATCAAGGGCAAGCACGCCAGCCGGCTGCTGAAGACCGGCGGCTTCGTCTACCAGACCGCTGAACTGGCCGTGGTGTTCTTCGTCGGGCGCCTGATCGAGGAGAAGTTCTATGCGGTGCGCACCCAGGCGCAGGCTCAGTCGGCGCTGCGCGACGCGGGCCAGGGGGTGCTGGCCGCGCTGACTCAGGCCAAGGACCCGGCGGTTGCCCAGGCGGCGATCCGGACCTGGGAGACGGCCTGGACCGATTACCGCAACACCCTCTTCGCCCCGCTGCTGCACGACCAGCAGGTGTTCCTCTCGCGGCTGGAGGAGGTGGCCGAAGAGGCCAAGCTCGCCGACGACCGGGTGCAGGAGGCCCTCAAACGCTCGGCGCGTTTCTCGGGGCTGCCGGTCAAGGGCTACCTCGAGCGCCAGCGGAGCGCGGCCGAAGCGGTCTTCGAGGGGGAGCTGCGGCAGATCTCCACCGTCTACCTGCGCGACACCCAGGAGCACTTCAGCGAGATCTACCGCGAGCGAAAGCTGCGCTCCGACCCCTTTCACCCCGCGTTCCACTTCCTCAGCGCCGGCGATCGACCCCAGGCCGACCGCGCCTTCGTGCGCGCCCACGGGCGGACGTCGGGCAACCGCCTGCAGACCTACGTCCACCAGGGTTCGGCGTTGCGCTACCTGCAGCGACTCCTGCCCCAACACGCCGAGGCGCTCGGCGCCGCGGCGACGCGGGTCGAGCGCGTGCGCCGCGCCGACCTCGAGCTGCTCGACGACCCCAACAGCCCGCTCTCGCTGCTGGGGGTCGAGACCGAGGACGCGCCCGCGCAGACCGCGCCGACGGGCCCCGGCGGTGGGATCGCCGGCGAGCTGAACCAGCGCTAGCCTCCGCCCCAGGACAGGTGAGCGAACCCCGGCTAGACTCGGGGCCATGGAAGCGCAGCGCCCCGCCCACCTCCCCCCGCCCAAGGCCGCCAAGGCCTGCCCCAGCTGCAAGGACCCGGTCGAGGTTGGGCGCCTGCTGCAGTGCCCGCGCTGCCACCTGACCCACCACCTGGAGTGCGTGTGGGACCGCAGCCGCTGCCCCTGCGGCTACGACCTCGAAGACGAGGCCCGGCACCTGGGGCTGGTGTGGGCCGAGCGCTCGCTGCGCTGGTTCCTCGGGTTGCCGGGTCGCTGGGCGGCGCGTTCGCGGGACGGGCTCGTCGAACAGCGCCGCTCCTACGGCTCGCTGTGGGCGTCGTCGACCCTGCTGACCGCGGCGTGCTTGATCCTGCTCTGGGCGCTCTCCCAGTGGTGGGGCAGCGCGAACCTGGTGTGAGCCAGGTCAGCGCTTGAGCTTGGCCTCGGCCTCGGTCAGGCGCTGTTTGGCTTCCTCGGCGAGGGCCGGGTCCTCGGCGGCCATGCGCCAGTAGAGGACGGCGGCCGGGAGCATGCGCATGTCCTCGTGGAGCTCGGCGAGGGCCTTGGCGTCGCGGCCGGACTTGCCCACCCGCTCGATCACCGAGGGGAAGCCGGCGAGGATCCGCGCGCGGTCGAGGTGCACCGCCGCGAGCATGAGCTTGCCCTGGCGAATCCGCAGCGCGGCGAGGGTCCGGTGGGGTTGCGGGTCCTCGGCGATCGGGCGGAACTTCGGGTGCAGGTTGTTCTCGAGGAACGGGTCGCGGGCGAGGGCTTCCCGCGCGGCGAGGATCCCCTCCTCCCAGCCCGCGGGGTCGTCGAGCTCGCTGAGGCAGGCCGCGAGGCGCTCCCAGCGATCCGAGAGCAGGCAGCCGTTGACCCCCAGCCGCAGGTGAGGCAACGCCGCCGCGTGGTCGCCCTGGCGGCGGAGCACCTCGCCGCACACGTAGTTCAGCCGGGGGTCCCAGGGGTGCGTCGCGAGGCCTGCGCGCGCCGACTCCAGCGCGGGCTCGAGCTCGCCCAGCTCCAGCTGGGCGTTGGCCAGCAGCCCCGCGCAGATCCGGTCGTCGGGGAAGGCCTCCAGGCCTTGCTGCGCGTAGCGCCGCGCCTGGGCGAACTCGCCGTAGAGCAGCGCGCCCTCGGCGAGGACCTGCCAACCCTCTTCGGCCGGGAGCTGCCCCTCGGCGAGCTGCCGCTCCCACTTCGGCGCGAAGCCAGCGCGCTCGCCCTGTTTGTCGAGCCCGTCCCAGCGGTTGCGGAAGCGCGAGGCGCTGCGGCGGAGCCCGGTGACCGCGCTCATGCGCGGGCCCAGCTCGCGGGCGAGCCCGCCGGCGCGGATCGTTTCGCCGCCGACCTCGGAGCTCTCTCCGGTGACCACCCGCAGCGGGTTGCGAATCAAGACGTGGTTGCTGTAGGGCGGGGTCGCCCAGCGCAGGCGGGAGAAGACGACCCAGGCGTCGAGGGGGTCGAGGACCCGCGCCCGCAGGTAGTCGCGCTCGGCGGCCTCCAGCTGGCCGGCGAGCAGGCGCGCCTCGGCGCGGTGCAGGTAGGGCCAGGCCGCCTCGGGGTGGGCGCGCATGGCCTGTTCGAGGGCGGGGATCCGTTGGGCCGGGTCCTGATCCTGGGCTACGGCCAGCAGCGCGTCCCGCGCCGGGGACGCGGGCGCCTGCTCGAGCAGCGCGCGGGCGCCGCGGGGGCTCCCCTGGCGGAGGAGGATCCGCGCGCGGTCGACCTCGGTCAGCTGCAGCTCGCCGGCCTCGGCCACCTGGGCGAGGGTGCTGGGGGCGCGGGCCAGGAGCACGCCGACGCAGCGTTGCTCGAGGTGCGCGCGCGCGTCGGCGAGGGACGCGCGGTAGGTCTCCAGGGCCTCGGCGTCCTCGGCCTCGAGCGAGGCGAGCTGCTCCTGGGCGGCCTCGAGCTTGGCGTGCGCCTCGCGGAAGTCGGCGAGCAGCGCGTCGATCGCGACCACCTCGCCTGCGCGACGGGCGAAGGCGGTCTGCACGTCGTAGGCCTCGCGCATCAGCCGACTGGCCGTGGCGCCGACGCGCTGGGCGGCCATGGAACGGCGCGCCTCCTCCGCCAGGTCTTCGGCCTCGCGGCGGGCGGTCTCGGCGGCGGCCTGCTGGGTCCGCGCCTCCTGAGACGCCGCGCGCGCGGCGAGCAGCGCCCCGACCCAGGCCACGGCGAGGATCGCGACGCCAGCGACCACGCCGCGCAGCAGCCCTCGGTGCTTGCGCCACGCGCGCTGGAGGATCTCCCGCAGCTCCTCCTCGTAGACGCCGACCGCGCGGTCGTCGAGGTAGGCGCGCACGTCGTCGGCGAGCTTGAGCGCGGTCGGGTAGCGCTCGTCGCGCTCGCGGGCCATGGCCCGCAGCGCGATCGCCTCGACGGCCTTGGGGATCTCGAGCTCGGGGGCGCGCTCGCGGGGAGGCGGCGGCGGGCCCTTGAACAGGGCGCGCAGGACCTTGGTCGCGCCGCCCACGTAGGGCGGCTGATAGGTCAGCAGCTCGTAGAGGATCGAGCCCAGCGCGTAGACGTCGGCCCGCGGGTCGAGGTCCGGGGCGCCCTCGGCTTGCTCGAGGGGCATGTAGGCCGGGGTCCCGACCACCGCGCCGCGCTGGGTGACCTGGCTGGAGAACTCGTCCTCGTCGTCGCCGCCGCTGCGCAGGATCGAGTCCACGCTGTGCTCGAGCGCCGAGCTCTCGGGGCCCCCGATCGGCTTGGCCACCCCCCAGTCCATGACCAGCACCGCGTCGCCCGCGCCGAGCATCACGTTCTGGGGCTTGAGGTCGCGGTGGATCACCGAGCGGTCGTGGGCGAAGGCGACCGCCTCGCACACCTTGAGGAACAGCCGCAGCCGGCGGTTGAGCGGGTACTTGGCGCGGGCCTCGGAGTCCTCACCCAGCTCCACGATCAGCTGCTTGAGCTCTCGCCCGCGGATCAGCTGCATGGCGAGGAAGAGCTCGTTGCCCGACGCGGTCAGCTCGTGGACCGGGATCACGTTGGGGTGCCGGAGCTGGCCCGTGATCTGCGCCTCCTCCACGAAGCGCAGCTGGAGCGAGGGGCTCGCGCCCTCGTGCAGGGTCTTGATCGCCACCTGGCGACGCAGGCGCTCGTCGAGGGCGAGGAACACGCGCCCCATGCCGCCCCGCGCGATCTCGCGCTCGAGCCGATAGCGACCCTCGAGCAGCCTCACTGGGCCCCCCAGGTGTCTTCGGCGTAGATCTCGCGCGGGACCCACCAGCGGCGGACCCAGAGCTCCCGCTGCGGGTCGACGTCGGCGAGGCCCGCGGCGAGCTTGGCGCGCCCGATCGACTTCAGGCGGGCCTCGAGCAGCCGCCGGGCGACCGGGGCCGAGCCGCGGAAGTCGTCGCCAATGTTGACGTAGGCCCAGGCGTCGAGCAGCGCGAGGTGGGTCGGCCCCGGGTCGAGCCGGCGTTGGTTCAGCAGCCAGCGCGCCTGCGAGGTGAGGAAGATCCCCTGCAGGCGCCCGCGGACGCCGGCGGGGACCGCGTCCATGCGGCGCGAGAGCCAGCCGAGGTGCGCCTGGACCTCCTCCGCCGGCGCGCCTGGGGTGAGGGTCAGCCAGCGCAGGCGCGCCATGTTGATCGCCACCAGGTCGGGGCTCGGCGGCGCGTCCTCCATGCGCTGGGCCGGGGGCAGGATCTGAGCCAGCAGGGGCAACAGGTTCGGGCCCCGGCGATCGCTGAGCACGTTGAACAGGTCCCCGAAGGCGTGGGCCAGCTCGAGCTGGCCCGAGGTCCGCAGCGCGTCCAGCCCGCGCTCGAGCAGGCGCACGAACGCGCGGGGGTGGTCGGTGATCAGCTTGCGGTGGGCGTGGAGGAAGGCGGCCTGGGCGTGCAGCTCCTGGGGGAGGAGCTCCCACTGGGGCTGGAAGTCGGTGACCTCGACGCCAGCGGCGAGCTCGGCCCGCAGACGCAGCAGCTCGGCTCGCTGCCAGAACACACCCTCCTGCCGGCCGTCGGGCCGGCGCCGGGTGAAGGCGCGCTGCAAGAGCGAGAGCGAGGCGGCGCAGCGCTGCACGTTCTGCAGGTAGGCCGCCAGCTCGACCAGCGGCTCGGGGCGCTCGGTGTACTCCGCGACCTGCAGCAGGTCGCCGCACCAGTTGCGGGAGACCTGGGCCCAGCTGAGGTGGAGGCCGTAGCGCTGGTTCCAGAAGCGGAGCAGCAGGCGCGGGGGCATGGGCGAGCGCGGGTCGAGCTGGGCTGCGAGGTCGAAGTCGCGCAGGCCCTTGCCGTCGCCGCCCCGCTGCGCGCCGGCGATCGCCTGGTGCGCGCGCCCACGGAGCTCGTAGGTCAGGGCCTCGGTCTGCAGCTCCGGCGCTTGGCCAACGAGCTGGGCGAGGTCCACGAGGGCGGCCTCGCCGAGCTCGCTGGCGCGGGGCTGCTCACCGTCGTCGCGGGCGGCCTCGGCGTCGCGCAGGGAGAGCGCGATCCGGGCCAACCCCGCCCAGGTGCCTTGCAGGCGGCTGAGGGCCAGGAGGGCCTGCTCCTCTTCCGCTGCGTCGGCGAGGGTCGGCAGCCGACGCGCGGCCACGAAGCGGCCCAGCTGCGCGGGCGCCGCCGCGGGGTCCAGCTCGGACCAGGCGCGGAAGTCCTCCAGCGCCTGCCGCAGCTCTGGCGGCGCGAGCGAGCGCCGCAGCGCCCACTCGCCGCGGGTCGCCAGCAGCCGGCGCCAGGGCTCGGCGTCGGGCAGGTCGCGCGCCAGGCGCTCGGCCTCGGCGAAGGCGGCGAGCACCTCCGCGTTGCGCTGGGCGTTGTGGGCGCGCGCCTCGGCGCTCTCCGGTGCTCGCCCGAGGGCCAGCGAGGTGTTCGCCACCCGCAGGGCGCGGTCGAGGGCGCGGCTGAACTCGAGGTGCTCGACGGCGCGCCGCTGTTCTTCGGCGGCTTGCTCGGCGGCGGCTTGCGCCTCCTCCAGTCGCTGGGCGCTGGCCCGGCGCTGGGTCTCGGTCTCCCGCATGGCCGAGGTGGCCAGGGTCCAGGAGCTGTGAACCCGGACGCTGGTCCAGGCCACGAGGCCGAAGCCCACGAGCGCGGCGACGACCACCGCCGCCGCCTGGGCCGGGTGCTTGCGCGCCTGCCGACGCGCGGCCTGCAGCAGCGACTCGTCGGCGGCCAGCACCCGCTCGCCGTCGAGGAAGCGCTGGACCTCCTGGCGCAGCTCCTTCACGGTCCGGTAGCGCCGGTTCGGCGGGGCCTCGCAGGCCTTGTTCGCGACGGCTCGCAGCGGGCCGAGGCTCGCGTCGTCGGCGCAGGCGCGGAGGATCCCTCGCAGCACCTTGCCCAGGCCCCACACGTCGGTGCGCTCGCTGGGGGGGCGCCCGCGCTCGAGCTCGGGGGCGCGCTGTTTGGGCGCCTGCTGCAGGGGCACGCGCAGCGCGGCCTGGACGTCTTCGGGGCCACCGGGGAGGGCCAGGGCGGTGCCCCAGCCGGTGACCCATACGCGGCCGAAGGTCCCCAGGCGCATGACCTCGGGGCGCAGCGCGCCGTGGGCGACGCCGCGCCCGTGGGCGTGCTCGACCGCGCCCGCGACGTTGACGAACGCGCGCAGCAGCTCCTGGGGCGAGGCCGACCCGCGCCCGAGGACCTCGCCCTCCAGGGGTTCAATGGTGAAGAACGGCTCGCCGCTCTCCACGCCGGCGTCGTGGACGCGTGGGATCGCGGGGTGGTCGAGTTGCGCCAGGACGTAGGCCTCGCGGAGGAACTGCTGCTGGCCCTCGGGAGGCAGGGCGCTCCCGGGCTTGCACACCACCACCGGCGCGCGCAGCCGCAGGTCGGTGGCCTCGAGGCGGGTCGGGTCGACGACCGAGGTCAGCCGGTAGCGCTGGCTCTCGAACAGGTCCACCAACACCCCCGCCAGGGGAGCGCTGCTGGGCGGCTGGTCGCTGTGCGCCCGGGTGCTGCCTTCGAGGAGCGTGTCCCCCCGCTGGCCCCCTTGGGGCGAGTGCCCGAAACCCGAGCTCATGGCCTGGGGCACGGCCATCAGCGTGTGGTCTTCGTCGGCGCCGGGTCCCTGGCCGATCGCGGCCGGGTAGTCCGCCGGGTGCAGGAGGGTCGCGTTGGGGTCCTGGGGCACGGGTGGCCCGTGACGCCGGGTCGGGGGCAAGGGGCCGCCGGCGAAGGTCGCGTCGCCGTCGAGGGGCGCATGCTGGTGTCCGGTGGTGCGGCGGGCCGGTCGCAGGCCGCTGCCGCTCGCGTCGGCCGCCGAGGGCGGGAGGAGGGTCATGTCCCCGCTGGCGGAGTAGGCGCTGGTCGGGGGCGGCGGCGCGACGCCGCCGGGGACGAAGGTCAGGTCGCCCGCAGGTCCGGCCGGGGGCGGCGGCGCGACGCCGCCGGGGACGAAGGTCAGGTCGCCCGCAGGTCCGGCCGGGGGCGCGGGGTCCAGCCCGGCGGCGAAGGTCTGCTGTCCGTCCGGCTCACCGCTGGCTGCGGGCTGCACCGGGTCCAACCCGGCGGCGAAGGTCTGCTGCCCGTCCGGCTCCGAGGGCTCCGCCGACAGGCCGGGGGCGAAGGTCTGCTGTCCGTCGGGCTCGGGGGGCTCGACCCCGGGGGCGAAGGTCATGTCGCCGACGCCGCCCGCGCGGGTGACGTCCGCTGCGCTGGGGAGGTCGACCCGACCGAACTCCGAGCTCGACGCGAGGGCGAGCTGCACCCAGCGGTCGCAGTCGGCCGGCCGCAGGACACCGTGCACCGCCAGCAAGTGCACGAGCCTCGAGCCCCGGTGCTGCTGCGGGTGCCTGGCGGCCGCGCTCAGCGCTTCCTGGGCGCGCTGGGGCGTGAGCACACCGCGCTGGACGAGGAGCTGAGCGAGGCGCTGGTCGAGGGGGTTGGGCTGCACAGGACGGTTGTAGGTCTCCCGCCCGGCCACCGCAACCCGCTGGGGCCGGTGCGAGCGCGTGGTCGGGCGACTACGCTGGGGACGTGCAGATAGGGCCCTATCGGATTCAGGGGGAGTTGGCGCGCGGCGGCATGGGGGTGGTCTTTCGCGGGACGGACCCCCGCGACGGGCGCGAGGTCGTGATCAAGCTCTTGCACGTCGACGAGGCCCACACCCGCAGCCGCCTCAAGCGCGAAGCGCGCGCCATGGCCAAGCTCCACCACCCGCACGTGGTCCCCCTGCTCGACGCCAACGACCACCAGGGGCGGCCCTACCTCGTGCTGCCCTACGTCGCGGGGGAGTCCTTGCAGACCCGGCTCGACCGCGAAGGCACGATCCCTCTCGACCAGGCGCTGCGGATCACGGCCCAGCTCGGCGCGGGGCTGCAGGCTGCCCACGCGCTGGGGCTCGTGCACCGGGACGTCAAGCCCGACAACGTGCTGCTCGACGAGCGGGGCGACGCCCAGCTGACCGACTTCGGCCTGGTCAAAGACCTCGGCCCCCGTGAAGGCGTGCAGACCGTGAGCCTCTCGTTGACGGGTCAGTTCCTCGGGACCCCCGGCTACTGGCCCCCGGAGCAGGCGAAGACAGAGGGGCAAGAGATTGGCCCCGCCGCCGACGTCTACGCCCTGGCTGCGACCCTCTACGGCATGCTCGCCGGGCAGCCGCCGCGCCCGACCAGCGGGCTCTACGAAGCGCTGCGAGCCTTCGACGAGCCGGTGCCCGCCCTCGGGCGGCAGGCCGAGGTACCGCGCTGGGTCGAGCGCGCGGTGCACGCTTGCCTGGTCAACGACCCCGAGGCGCGACCGAGCCTCGAGGCCTTCCTCGCCCGGCTCGAGCAGGGCGGCCGCGGGGAGGGCCCGCGGCGCCTGAGGCTGGCGGTGGCGGTGCTGGCCGTCGTCGCGCTGCTCACGGGGGCGGCCGCCCTCGCGCTGGCGTTCGGTCCGCGCAGCCCGACCGAGGAGGTGCCCGCTCGCCCCGACCCGGGCACGTCCCTCGCCGACGCGCGCGCGTCCTTCGCCGCGGGAGCCTACGGCGAGGCGCTGGAGGTCCTCGACCGGGCCCTGGAGGAGGAGCCCGACCACGCGGAGGCGTTGACCCTGCGCGCTCGCGTGCGCATGCGCCTCGAACGCTACGCCGAAGCCGAGCGCGACCTGGGGCAGGTCTTGGCTGCCACGCCGCGGGACGCCGAGGCCCTGGGGCTGCGCGGAGAGTGCTTGCTCGCCGCCGGGCGCTACGCCGAGGCGCTGATCCTCGCCCAGCAGGCGCTGGCGATCGAGCCTCGGACCGCGTCCGCGCTCGGCGTGCGTGGCGCGGTCCACACCCTGCGCAGCGACTTTCGCCAGGCGATCGCGGACTTCGACGCCGCGCTGGCCCTCGACCCCGACGACGCCGTGACCCTCGGACGCCGGGGGGCGGCGAGGCTCGCCGTCGGCGAGACCGCCGAGGGCGAGGTAGACCTGAGGCGGGCCCGGGCCCTGGGGGTGTCGCCGGGCTTTGCCTCGCGTCTGGAAGACGCGGGCGAGACCGTCGCCGCGTCCCGGGCTGCCTACGAGTCGGGGTTGGCGCTCGTCGCGGCGGGCAAGCTGGAGGAGGCCACGGACTGCTTCGACACGGCGTTGAAGCACGACCCCACCTTCGTGCTCGCGCTCTTCAGTCGCGGATCGGCAAGGAACGCCCTCGGGCGCGCCGCCGAGGGCCTGCGCGACTTCGACCTCGTCCTCGAGCTCAACCCGGCCTTGGCGCCGGCGTACGTCAACCGCGCGCGGTCCCTGACCCTCCTCGGGCGGCCCGAGGAGGCCCTCGCCGACTGCAGCCGAGCCCTGGAGCTCGACCCCACTCGCTTCGAGGCGTTGGTGAACCGCGGGGTCGCCTACCTCGAGCTGGGTCGCTACGAGGAGGCGATCGCCGACTGCGACGCGGTCTTGCGCGAACGGCCGCAGCACGCGCCGACCCTGCGCACCCGGGGGTTGATCCACTACCGCTTCGGGCACTGGTCTCCGGCGATCGTCGACCTGGCCGAGGCGCTGCGCGTGGGGCCGGAGGAGCGGGCCACGCGCCTGCAGCTGGGCATGGCGCGGCTGAAGCAGCTGGACTACGCGGGGGCCAAACAGGACTTCGACCGGATCCTCGAGCAAGACCCTGACGACACCAACGCCCTGGTCAACCGCTCGCTGGCGCTCACCGAGCTGGGCCACCCCGAGCAGGGGATCGCCGACGCGACCCGCGCCCTCGAGCTCGATCCGACCCTCTCCGCGGCCTACACCAATCGGGGCGTGGGCCACTACCGCCTCGGACGCATGGAGGCTGCCCTCGCCGATCACGACCGCGCGGTCGAGCTGGACCCCACCGACGCGCAGGCCCTCGCCAACCGGGCCGCGGTCTACCAGGCGCTGGGGCGCGACGACGACGCGCTCGCCGACTTCGGGGCCATGATCCAGCACGCCGAGGGCGAGTCCCTGGCGCTCGCCTACTCCAACCGCGCCTGGGCGCGGCTGCACCGCGGCGACTACGCTCCGGCCGCGGACGACTGCAGCGCAGCGATCGAGGCGTTCCCGGCCTTCCCCTACGCCTGGTCCAACCGCGCCTGGGCTCGAGCGGCGCTGGGCGACGACGAGGCCGCCCTCGCCGACTGCGCCAGGGCCCTCGAGCTCGCGCCCGAGAACGCCTGGGCCCACGCGCACCGGGGGTACGCCCTCGCGCACCTCGGGCGCAACGACGAGGCCCTTCAGGCCTGCGCCGAGTCGCTGCGGCTCGACGGCGAGCACGCGCTGGCTCGCGCCCACCGCGGCCTGGTCCTCGCGCAGCTCGGGCGGGTAGAGGAGGCGCGGGAGGCCCTCGATCGCGCGCTGGCCGCTGACCTGCCCGCCGGCGAGGTCCCGCGGGTCCGCGCCCTGCGCGCACGCTTGGGGCCCCAGTGAACGTCGGGCCCTACACCCTGGGCGACGAGCTGGCGCGGGGCGGCAGCGGGGTGATCGTGCGCGCGGAGGACACCCGCAACGGGGCGAAGGTCGTGCTCAAGCTCTTGCACGTCGACGACGCCCGCGCGCGCGAGCGCTTGCTGCGCGAGGCGCGGGCCATGGCGCGCCTGCAGCACCCGCACGTGGTTCCCTTGCTGGACGTGGGTGAGCACGCGGGGCAGCCCTACCTCGTGCTCCCCTTGATCGAGGGCGAGTCGCTGGACGATCGCTTGACTCGAGGCGGGCCGCTGCCTCTCGCGGAGGCGCTCCGCCTCGTGGCGCAGGTGGGGGAAGGCTTGCGCGCGGCGCACGCCCTGGGGTTCGTCCACCGCGACGTGAAGCCCCCCAACGTGCTCCTCGACTCGCGCGGGGACGCGCTGCTCACCGACTTCGGCCTGGTCAAGGAGCTGAACCCCGAGCAGTCGGAGGTCCTCAGCCTCTCGGTGCGAGGCGGAGCCCTCGGCACCCCCGGGTTTTGGCCCCTGGAGCAGGCGCGGGGTCGCAGCGAAGAGATCGGGCCGGCGTCCGACGTCTACTCCCTCGCGGCTACGCTCTACGCCTCGCTGAGCGGGGTGCCTCCGCGGCGAGGCGAGAACCTGCTGCAGATCGTGCGCGCCTTCAGCGAGCCGGTGGCTCCCCTGGTGCAGGTCCGGGACGACGTACCGGTGTGGGTCGAGGACCTGATCCAGCGCTGCCTGGTGAGCGAGCCTGGACGACGCCCGAGCCTCGACGCGGTCCTCGCCGAGCTCGAGGGGCAGGGGCGCGGCCCCGGAGGCAAGCGCCTGGGAAGCCTCGAGCGGGCGCGGATCCTGCTCAGCGGCGCCGGACTCTCGATCGGAGTCGGGCTCCTCGGCTGGTGGCTGTGGGGGAAGCCCAGGCCTGACGTCGACCCGCCGCCGGCGCTGGGGGCCTCGGCAGAGGTGAAGCGTGAGGTCGACTCCGAGGTCGGCGTGAAACCCGAACCCGAGTCCGAGCTGAGCCCCGAGCCCGAGGCCGTGGTCGCGGACGTCGGGGAGCGGGCCCGCGAGCTCGTCGCCGCGGGCGAGGCCGCTCTGGAGGGCGAGCGCTTCGCGCAGGCGCTGGACTGCTTCGAGCAGGCCCTGACCCTCGACGCGTTCGACGCGCGGGCGCTGGCCGGGCTGGGGTGGGCGCACTACCGGCGCGGGGACTACCGAGAGGCGGTGGCGCAGTTGGAGTCCGCGGCCGCCCTCGACCCCAGCGAGGAGACCCAGGGGTTACTGGCTCGGGCCAGCGACAAGCTCGCGGCGACCCACGTCGAGCGGGGCGACGCGAAGCTGAGGGCCGGCGACTGGGACGCGGCCCTCGCCGAGTTCGACCGCGCGCTGGAGCTGCGGCCAGAGGACGCGTTCGCGCTGCGCTGTCGCGGGGTGACGCAGTTCAACCTCCGCCGCTACGAGGACGCGGTCGCCGACCTCGACCGCGCCCTCGAGCTCGACCCCAGCGACGCGGCCGCCTTGATTGGGCGTGGCCGCTGCGCCTACACCCTCGGGCGGCTGGACGCGGCGCGGGTCGACTTCGAGCGCGCCCTCGAGCTGGGCCCCGACTCCGCCGTCGCGTTGGCGGGGCTCGGCGGGGTCCACCTCCAGGGGCGGCGCTACGCCCAGGCCGCCGAGGCCGCCTCGCGGGCCATGGAGCTCGACCCCCTCAACCCCTTCGCCGCCCGCACCGCGGGGCAGGCTCGATTCCAGCTCGGGCGCCACGCCGAGGCCCTCGAGGCCTTCGAGGCGCTGCTGCGGCTCAAGCCCCAGGACCCGGAGGGCCTGCTGTTCCGCGCGGCGATCCGGCTCCAGCTCGGGCGCGGCGAGGAGGCGCGGACCGACCTCGACGCGGCCGAGCGCGCCGGGATCCCGGGCCACCTCCAGAGCTGGGCGGCGGAGTTGCGGGCCGCCGCGGGGCGCTGATCGTTCGTCCTCGAGCCACGGGTACAGCAAAGCGGCGGCGAAGCTGAGCTCGCCGCCGATCTTGCTGGTCAGGCGCTGGCTAGCGCGGGAGGGCCTTGAGGGGCTGCCCGGCGGGGACGCCGAGGGGCATGTTCACCTGGGGCACCGGCTGGCCGCTGAGCCCGGGCGCGGTGGGCAGGCGCGGGACGGGGCCGTTCCAGGTCAGCGAGGGGCCGGTGACCACCGGCGCCTTGGGCGTGATCTTGGGCACCGGCTTCCCGGCGTTGGTGTTGGTGTTGGCGCGCAGGTTGCCGTTCTGGCCGCCGCGGTTCTGCCCGAGGAACAGGTCGTCCAGGCGCCGGCTGGCGCCCAGGCCCGAGCCGCGGACCGCCGCGCGCACGCGCTCGTCGACGTAGGCGCGGTGGTTGGGGTCGGGGTTGCCCAGCAGCAGCGCGTCGGAGCGCGCCTTGAGCTCGTTGATCCGCGCCATGGCCAGGGTGCGCTTGAGCTCGCCGCCCACGACCGTGCCCACGGTCTTGAGCGTCTCGCCGAGGATCTTCTGCCAGAAGCTGTAGTGGCCCTCGCCGTCGCCTAGCGGCGGCTCGTCGCCGAAGCGGCGGTGAGCGATGTACTCGCGCTCGCGGACGGGGTCGCCAATGCTCGGCGGGTGGTCGTAGGGCTTGTCGCTCATGGCGTCGCTGACGACGTTGACCGAACCGCTGAGGCCGGGGAGGCTCACGCCCTTCTCCTCCGCGAGCTTGCGCACCTCTTCGTTGGCGCGGTTGGCGTCGCGGGTCGCGCTCTCGACGGCGCGCTGCTGGTGCTCGGGGGGCAGCGAGTCGAAGCCCTCGAGCTCTTCGAGGACGTTCTCGGAGTCCTCGCCGAGGTCGGCCGCGGCGTCGTCGAGGGCCTGCTGGATCTGGGGGTCCTCGGGGATCGCCACCTGCTGTTGGCGGGGCGGCTCCTCTTCGGTGAGGGCGTCGATCTCGTCGTCGCCGGTGTCTTGCCCGGGGGGCAGGCCCTGCTGTCGCTGCTCGGGGGTGCCCTGCTCGCGTTGCTCGGGGGTGCCCTGCTCACGCTGCTCGGGGGTGCCCTGCTCGATGGGGTCGTCGAGCAGGTCTTCGAGCTCGTCCTGGCCAAAGGCGAGGCCGGCACCACCGCAGGTGAGAGCGGCCGTCAGGAACAGGAGTTGCCAGCGCATACGATCCTCCACACGACTTAGTGCAAGATGAATGCCAGCATAGCGGACACCACTCACGCGTGTAACCCCTAGTCTCGTAGTGGTTCGGCTGGGCGAGGTGGCTCCCAAAAGCGGGGGGGTGAGACGAACGGTGAGACGACCTTGATCCTTATCGTTGCGCGGGATAGGGTCAGTGGGCGCGCCTGGAGGCCCTGCGGAATGCGATTCTGGACCCCTGCCTTGCTGACCCTGCCCCTCGTCCTCGGCGGGTGCTTCAACACCACCACCGAGCGGGTCTACGTGCGGCGCACGGAGGCCGAGCTGGAGATGGCTCGCACCATTGCCTCGCAGACGCGGGAGTCGATCCGCGAACAGCTGTTCCAGGCCAACCAGAAGCGTCGCCTCGACCGCGAGCTGTTCGCCGCGGAGACCACCCGCCAGGAGCAGCGCAAGCGGATCCAGCAGCTGATGGCGCAGATCCCCGACGACCCCTGGACCTCCTACGAGGAGGACCGTCGCGCCACCTTCTACCGCCGCTGGGCTGGCGTGCGGCAGCCCTTGCCCGGCCTCGTGCCCGAGGGCAGCGGTCCGCCGGGCTGGATCGGGCCCAAGCTCCCTGGCGCCGAAGCCGGTGAGCCCGTCGTCGAAGGCCTGGGCGAGGACGAAGACAGCCTCGGCGGCGAGGAAGAGGGCGACTACGGCGACGAGGAAGAGGGCGACTACGGCGACGAGGACGAGGGCGACTACGGAGACGATTACTAGGGGCCGCTCCGTTTCCTGGGGGGCCTCTCCGAGGCCCCCTCGCCCTCGCAGCAAAGCTGCTCGGGCTCACCCCCAACGGGCCGCAGGCGCCTGGTTGGCCTCACCCCCAACGGGCCGCGGGCGCAGGCGCTCCTCTAAGAGGGCTTCGGCGCGGAGAAGTCCTTGGCCGAGATCCCGTGCTTGCGCATCATCTTGTGAAAGCTCGAGCGCACGATCCCGGCCTCCGCTGAGGCGCGGGTCACGTTGCCGCCGTTGCGGCTGAGCACGCTCTTGAGGTATTCGCGGGCGAAGGTCGTCTTGGCGTCGGAGTACTGGAACTCGAACAGCTTCGAGATCCCGTGGCTGACCTGGGCGCGGTCGTCGAGCTGCACGTCGTCTTCCTCGAGCACGTCGCCTTCGACCAGGAGCACCTTCTTGCGCAGGAAGCTCTGCAGCTCGCGCACGTTGCCCGGCCAGTCGTAGCGCAGCAGCGCGCGCATGGCCCCCTTGCTAATGCGGAACCGCCGGCCCTCGGCCTCGGCGATCTCGTCGAGGAAGCTCTCGACCAGCAGGGGAATGTCCTCCTTGCGGTCGCGCAGCGGGGGCAGCTCGATCGAGACCACGTTCAAGCGGTAGAACAGGTCCTGGCGGAACTCGCCGCTCTTGACCATGGCCGCGAGGTCGCGGTTGCAGGCCGAGATCACGCGCACGTCGACCTTGACGATGTCCTTGCCGCCGACCCGGCGGATCTCGCCCTCCTGCAGCACGCGCAGCAGCTCGCGCTGCATGCCCTGGCTCATGTCCTCGACCTCGTCGAGGAAGATCGTGCCGCCGTCGGCCTGCTCGAAGAAGCCTTGCTTGTCCCGGTCGGCGCCGGTGAACGCGCCGCGCACGTGGCCGAAGAGCTCGCTCTCCATCAGCGTCTCGGTGATCGCGCCGCAGTTGACCGAGACGAAGGGGTGCTCGCGGCGGGGGCCGTTCATGTGTAGCGAGCGCGCGATCAGCTCCTTGCCGGTGCCGGTCTCGCCCATGATCAACACCGCGACGTCGGAGTCGGTGATCCGGTCGAGGAAGCGGAACACCTGGCGCATGGCCTCCGAGCTGCCCACGATCCGGTCGTAGTTGAAGCGCGCCTTGAACTGGCTCAGGTTGCGCTCCATGTCGGCGATCTCGTTGGCCTGGGCCTGGACCTTCTGCGCGAGCTTGGCGGTCAGCTCCTCCAGCGAGCGCTTCTGCTCGAGGTTCTCCTGGTAGAGCCGCGCGTTCTCGATCGCGTTGCCCAGCTCGCGCGCGAGCGCGCGCATGAAGATCAGGTCCGACTCCTCGAAGTCGTGGGCCGCGCGGGTGCTGTCGAAATACATGCAGCCGATCTGCTTGCCCTTGATCGAGAGCGGGAGGCAGATCACCCGCTCGAGCCCCAGGCCGCGGCACGACTCGACCAGCTCGCTCTGCTCGTCGTCGATATCGAGGATCGCCACCGGGACCTGGCCCTGGTGCACGCGCTCGACCACGGCCTTGCTCACGCCCTGGGCCTTGACCGCCTCCCCCATGGCGTTCTGGCCGACCTCCAGCAGCAGGTCGCCGTCTTGCTCGAGGTAGAGCAGGCCGCGCTCGCTCTCGCTGAGCTGGATCATCATGTCCAGCAGCGTGCCGAGCACCTGGCGGCGCTCGAGGAGGCTGTTGACCACCACCACCGTGTCCAGCAGGAGCATCACGTTGCGGTAGTCCTTGGCCTGGTTCCCGGTCAGGATCCCGATCAGCTTGTCCGAGCGCAGCGCGTGGCGCGGGATCTGCCGGTGCCAGGTGAGGGTCTTGTTGCCCTCCTCTTGCTTGGCCTTGAACAGCGTCTGGTCGGCCTTGCGCATCAGCTCGGAGACCCGCTGCGCGTGGTAGGGGAACACCGCGAGCCCGACCGAGACCGTGACCCGGATCCCGTCGCCGAAGCCGCGGTAGTCCTCGACCGCGCGCCGGATCTTCTCGGCGATCCCCATCGCCCCCTCGGGGTCGGTGCCCGGGAGCACCACGGCGAATTCGTCGCAGCCGTAGCGAATGCAGGCGTCGAGGTCGCGGACCTGCGCGCGCACCAGCCGCGCGACCCGCGAGATCACCCGGTCGCCGCGGCGTCGACCGAAGCGCTGGTTGAGCCCGGTCATGCCGTCGATGTCGATCATCAACAGCGTCAGCGGCTTGTCGGTGTGGCGCGCGATCGTCGACTCGACGGAGAGGTGCTTCTCCAGCTCCTGCCGCCGGTAGAGGTCGGTCAGCTCGTCGCGCGACGTGAGGCGGTAGAGCCGCGCGTTGAGCAGCGCTTCGCCGGTGTGGTTGGCCAGCGACTCCAGCGCGTCGATCTCACCCGCGGAGAGCCGCTTCCCGGGCGGACTCGCCACCACCAGGATCCCCAGCGGCTTGTTCAGCCCCTGGGGCGGAAACTTGCGCCGCTCGCGCTCGATCTCGGTCGGAGCGCGGAGGCGCATGAACAGCGGCATGACCACCAGCGAGTGCTGGCCGCCGGCGCGGGGGAACGACGGCCCCGCCGGGCACTCGCGGGTCACGAGCTCCGCGTCGGCGAGGGCGTCCTCGATCGCCGACGTCAGCCGCGGGTCTTCGAACACACCGTCGGGGTCGACCCCACGCGAGGCGACGAGGTTCAGCTCGTCGCGCTCGTAGACCCCCAGCGCGCACGCTTCGCCTTGCAGGAAGCGCTCGGCCACGTCCATCAGCGACTCGGCCGTGCGCTTGAAGTCGAAGCGCTTGGCGCTGATCAGCTGATCGGGCTCGTAGAGCATCGCCCAGTGGACGACTTCTCCCAGGTCACTGCGTGGCGGCGTCTCGGGCATCAGCGTTGGAAGACCGGCAGGTAGCGGAGCGGGATCTCCAGGATCAAGAGCGCGAAGGCGGTCTCGTAGGCCCGTCCGTAGTAGTTCCCCTGGTCCCAGTAGGGGCGCCCCCGACGCAGGTCGAGCAGCTCGTCGCGGATCTTGGGGAAGTAGGCGGCCCACTCGGGGCCGCCGCGCTGGAACATGGCCTGGGCCGCGTAGAAGTGGGTGTAGTAGAAGAACTGCTGGTCCGACTGGCGAATCTTGAGGTGCTTGCGCAGGTAGCCGTAGCCCTTCTCCACCGCCTCGGAGTAGTACTCCCCCGCGCCGTGGAGCACCGAGACGCCGGCCGCGGTCAGCGCGGGGGTCGTCTTGCCGTAGGTCAGCATGTAGCGCACGCCGCCGTCGGCTTGCTGGCTGCGCTTGATGTAGTCGACGGCGCGGTCGATGGTCCGCTTGTCGACGAGCACGCCGGAGTCCTTGGCCGAGCGCAGGCCCTGGATCTGGGTGATCGTGACCGAGCCCTCGTCCCGCGGCGAGTGGGGGAAGTAGAACCAGCCCCCTTGGGTGCTGATCGAGCGCTCGGTGAGCCGGGCGGCCCGGGTCAGGCACTCGTGGATCTGCTTGCGCAGCGCGGGGTCGCTCGTCATGCCGTGGGCTTCACCCAGGAAGAGCATGGCGAAGCCGTGCCCGTGCATGGGGCGGTCGTCCTTCTGCTCGCGCCCCGGGCGCACGTCGAACAGCAGCCCGGGCCAGCGGCTGTCCTTCCCGCGCTGGTTGCGGATCACGAACTTGATCGCGCTGCGCACGGCCTCAGCGTGGGGGCCGTGGTCGGGGGTGTCTCCGTGGGCCAGCAGCGCCAGCCCGGCGAGGGCGGTGACGCTCATGCGGTAGTTCGCGGGGCGGCTCGTCCAGGCGCCCGAGGCCCGGGCCTGGTTCTTCACCAGCCACTTGACCCCCTGGCGGATCGCTTGGCGCGCGGCGGGAGAGAGCTCGTTGTTGCGCGATCCGAGCGAGGCTTCCCGCCGAATGGGCTTGTCCTGGCTCCACACCACCCCAGAGCAGAGGAGGGAGAGGCAGAGGAAGGCGAAGAGGGACGAGCGCATGCGGCCTCGAAGGGGGCGTGTCCAAACGGCTACAGGGACGGTAGCCCTGTCGGAATGCGTTTGCAACCCGCCCAATCGCGGGTCACGCTGGCCCCATGGACCCCCGAGAGAAGCGCCGCCACCACTACCTTTACGCGCACCGCGTGCTCCCGCAGCTCGCCTTTCAGGACCCGGCTGGTTTCTGCGCCCGGCTGAGCAATCCGGCCGCTGGGCAGGCTTCGCTGGAGGCCCTCTGGGCGGCGGTTGGCGCCGACGTGCAGACCGCCCTCCCCGGCGACGGGCTCCAGCTCACCCAGCACGTGCTCCCTCGCAGCGGGCGCACGGTGTTCCTGGTCGAGCTCCCGCCTCCCCAGATCATGCCCGAGGCCTACTACCTCGCCGTGCTCCCCGGTCCCGACGTGTTGGGGATCCTGACCCTCGAATACAGCGAAGACTTCGAGAGCGGGGAGCCCTGCACCGTGCTCGGCGGCTGGACCTCCGACGGCACCCACCTCAACATGGGCAAGGGCGCGGAGCCGACGCGCGAGGCCTTCCTCGAGCAGCTCGACTCGATGACCGACAAGGCCGAGGACCTCCCCGAGTTGAGTTAGCGGGCGACTTGGCGGAGCCGCGCGCCCCGCGCGCGTGGCGCGCGGGCCCTGTGGGGCGAGGGGGGCTCGGAGAGCCCCCCTTGAAACATCAAAGAGCCTGGGTTGTATGGATCAAGTCGATAGACTTGATCCATGCGACCCAGGGTCTTCAACGCGGCTACGCGGGCCGAGTGCTACAAGGCGCTGGTCGCGGTGTGTGAAGCGGTCGTGGTCCACGGGACCCTCGACGAGCTCCTGCTCTCGCTCTCGGAGCCCATGGGTGAGCTGATCGGCGGCGAGCAGGGCGTGCTGATCGTGCCCAACGGCGAGGGGGTCTCGATCGAGCCCCTGTTCGCGGCGGCGCGGCCGTTGGCCGAGTCCCTCGACCCCGCGCTGGCGACCATCGCCGTGCGCGCGATCCCCGACCGGCACACTCCGGCCGCCGGCCCGCTGGAGGCCGCGTTCCGCGAAGCCGGCGCAGACGGGGTGTGGCTGTTTCCCCTGCGCACCGAGCGCAAGGTCAGCGGGCTCCTGGCCCTCGGGACCGGGCGCAGCTTCGACGAGCAGGAGCTCGACGCGATCGTGCAGGCCACGCGCCTGCTGGCCCTGGCGCTGGAGGCCCTCGAAGCGCGCGACTCTGCGCTCGCCTTCGGGGAGGCGCTGCGCCTCGAGCGCGACCGGCTGCAGATCCTGCTCGAGATCGGGAGCGCCGTCGCGACCCACCTCGACCTGCACGACCTGTTGCCCGAGGTCCAGCGCAGCCTCTCGCGGGTCATGCCCTGCGAGTGGGCGAGCCTGTCCCTGGTGGTGCCCGGTCAACACGCCGTGCAAGTGTTCGCACTCGAATACGAAGGCGGCCAGGGCCTGGTGCAAGAAGGCGACGTGGTGCCCCTCGACGAGTCACCCGCGGCGGTGGCGTTGGCCTGCGCCGAGCCGATCCACGTCAACTCGATCGAGGAGCTCAGCGACCCGCCCAGCGACCTGGTGCAGCGCCTGCGCGGCGAGGGGCTGGGCTCGGGGGTGTGCGTGCCGCTGCGTTCGCGGGAGCGGGTGCTGGGCAGCCTCGACGTGGCCTCGCGCCGCGAGCACGCCTTCAGCGACGAGGACGTGGCGTTCCTGATGCAGGTCGCCAACCACGTCGCGCCGGCGGTGGCCAACGCCCTCGCCTACCAGGAGATCCGCGAGCTGCGAGATCGCCTCGCCGCCGAGAAGCGGGTGCTCGAGGTCGACCTCCGCCGGCTGCGCGGCGACCACGAGATCCTCGGCGAGAGCCCGGCGATCCAGGCCGCTCTCGCGCAGGTGCAGCAGGTGGCGGCGACCCCGGCCACGGTGCTGCTCAGTGGAGAGACCGGCACCGGCAAGGAGCTCTTCGCCCGCGCGGTCCACGAGCTCAGCCAACGCAGCGACGGCCCCTTCGTCGCGGTCAACTGCGCGGCGATCCCCACCGGGCTGCTCGAGAGCGAGCTCTTCGGTCACGAGAAGGGCGCGTTCACCGGGGCCAGCGAGCGGCGCCTGGGCCGCTTCGAAATGGCCAGCGGGGGGACGCTGTTCCTCGACGAGGTCGGCGAGGTGCCCCTCGAGCTGCAGACGAAGCTGCTGCGGGTGCTCCAGGAGCTGACCTTCGAGCGGATCGGCGGGAGCAAGACCATCGAGGCCAACGTGCGGATCGTGACCGCCACCAACCGCGACCTGCAGCAGCTCGTCGACGCCGGCCAGTTCCGCAGCGACCTCTACTACCGGCTGAACGTGTTCCCGGTGACCCTCCCGCCGCTGCGCGAACGACCCGGGGACGTGCCGATCCTGGCCAGGGCTTTCCTCGCGCGCTCGGCGCGCCGGCTGGGGCGACCGGTGACCACGATCCCCGCGGCGGTGCTCGACGCGCTCCGCCAGCACGACTGGCCCGGCAACGTGCGCGAGCTGGCGAACACCGTCGAGCGCTGCGTGATCCTCTCGCCGGGGGACGAGCTGCAGCTGCCCTTCGCGCTGACTCCGGGCAACGCGCCCCTGGCCGCGCTGACCGCCCCGGGGGGGGCGGAGCCCACGACCCTCGCCGAGTGGGAGCGCGCGATCATTCAGCACACCCTCGACGAGGTCGACTGGGTGATCGGCGGCCCCAGCGGCGCCGCCACCCGGCTCGGCATGGCGCGGACCACCCTCCAGTCGCGCATGCGCAAGCTGGGGATCACGCGCCCGAGCTAGTCGGCTCCTCAGCCCTCGGCCGGAACGCGGCGTAGAGCGCGGGGAGGACCAGCAGGGTCAGCAGGTTGTCCGAGATCACGCCGCCGATCACGACGGTGGCCAGCGGGCGCTGGACCTCGGCGCCGACCCCGGTGTTGAGGGCCATGGGCACGAACCCCAGCGCGGCGACGAGGGCCGTCATCAGCACCGGGCGCAGGCGCATCAGCGCGGCGCGCTCGATCGCGTCGTTCCAAGGAACCCCGTCGCCGGCGAGGCGGCGGAGGGTCGAGCTGAGCACGAGGCCGTTGAGCATGGCCACCCCCGAGACCGCGACGAAGCCCACCGCGGCCGAGATCGTGAACGGCAGGTCGCGCAGCCAGAGCGCGGCCACCCCGCCCACCGCCGCGAAGGGCGCGCCGCTGAAGATCAGCAGCGAGTCGAGCAGCGAACCCGAGCTGGCGTGCAGCAGGAGCAGGATCAAGAACAGCGCCAGCGGGACCACGATCAGCAGCCGCAGGCGCGCGCGCTCGAGGTGCTCGAACTGGCCGCCGTAGCTCACGTGGTAGCCCAGGGGCAGCTCGAGCTCGACGGCCAGACGCCGTCGGACCTCGTCCACGAAGCCGCCCACGTCGCGCCCGCGCACGTTGCACTGGACGACGATCCGTCGCTTCTGCCACTCGCGGGTGATCGTCGCGGGGCCCTCCACGTGGCGAATCCGGGCCAGCTCGGCGAGGGGGATCCGCTCGCCGCTGGCGGTGAGCACGAGGATCCGGCCGATCGCGGTCGGGTCTGCGCGGTGCTTCGGGTCCAGGCGCACGACGAGGTCGAAGCGCCGCTGGCCCTGACGCACCTCGCCGATTGGCTGGGTGCCCATGGCCTCGATCAGCTCCAGCACGTGCTGGGCGGGCACCCCGTAGCGCGCGATCGCCTCCTGGTCGACGTGGACCTCGAGCACGGGTTGACCGGTGACCTGCTCGGTGTAGAGGTCGGCGCTGCCGGGCACCGACTCGACGATCGCCTGGACCTCGGCGGCCTTCTGCTTGAGCAGCTCGAGGTCGTCGCCGAAGACCTTGATCCCCAGGTCGGTGCGGATTCCGGCGACCATTTCGTTGACCCGCAGCTCGATGGGCTGGGCGAACACCATGCGCATACCGGGCATGCCCTCGAGTGAGCTGCGGATCGCGGCGGTCAGCTCCTCCTGGGTGCGACCGTGGGTCCACTCGGCGCGAGGTTTCAGCGTAATGAACACGTCCGAGAGCTCGATCCCCATGGGGTCCGTGGCGACTTCGGCCGTCCCGGTGCGGGTCCACACGTCGCGGATCTCGTCGGGGAACTCGCGCTTCAGCTTGCGCTCTAGCTGGGTCCCGTAGCGCACGGATTCCTCGAGGGAGGCCCCCGAGAGGCGCACGGTGTTGATCACGACGGACATCTCCGAGAGCCGGGGTATGAACTCCGACCCCAGTCGGGTGGCGAGCAGCAACCCGCCGAGGAGGACCGCCAGCGCGGCGCCGATCACGGGTGCTCGCCGGTGGATTGCGAGTTGGAGCAGCGGGCGGTAGATCCGCTTGGCGAGGCGCACCAGCAGGTTCTCGCGCTCGCGCGGCCTGCGTGGCAGGAGGTAGCTGGCGAGCACGGGCATCAGCGTCAGCGAGAGCATCAGCGAGCCGGCGAGGGCGAAGATCACGGTCAGCGCCATGGGCACGAAGAGCTTCCCCTCGACCCCCTCGAGGGTCAGGATCGGGAGGTAGACGATCATGATGATCAGCTCGCCGAACATCGTCGGTCCGCGGACCTCGATCGAGGCGTCGCGAACCACGTCCAGCACGGAGCGCTCGCTGTCGTCGGCGGCGAGCCGGCGCACGCTGTTCTCGATCATGATCACCGAGCTGTCGACCACGAGCCCGAAGTCGATCGCCCCCAGGCTCAGCAGGCTGCCGGCAATCCCGCAACGGAGCATGCCGTTGAAGGCGAAGAGCAACGAGAGCGGGATCGCCGCGGCGACGATCAGCCCCGCGCGCAGGTCGCCGAGCAGGAGGAACAGCACCGCGATCACCAGCAGCGCGCCCTCGAGCAGGTTGGTCTGTACGGTGTCGATCACTTGATCCACGAGCTCGGTGCGGTCGTAGAGCGGTTCGATGGAGACCCCCTCGGGGAGGGTGGTCTGGATCTCGGCGACCCGCGCCTTGAGCCGCTGGGTGACCTCGTGGCTGTTCTCGCCCATCAGCATGAAGCCCAGGCCCAGCACCACCTCACCCGCTCCGTTGGCGGTGGCCGCGCCGCGGCGCAGCTCGTGGCCGACCTCGACCTGCGCGACGTCGCCGACCCGCACCGGGACCCCGTCGTAGGCGGTGATCACCACGTCGGCGATCTCGCCCTCATCGGTGGTCAGGCTGATTCCGCGGATGAGCTGCTGCTCCCCCGCCTGCTCCAGGTTGCCCCCGCCGACGGTGAGGTTGTTCTTGCGTAGCGCGCCGATCACGTCGTCGAGGGTCAGCTCGAACTTCAGCAGGTCGTCCAGGTCGACGAGGACGTGGAACTGCTTGCGCTCGCCGCCCCAGGTGTTGACCTCGGCGACGCCGGGGACCGAGAGCAGGCGCGGCTTGATCTCCCACTCGTGGAGGGTCGTGAGCTCCTCGAGGCTCATGTGCTCGCTGCGCAGCAGGTAGTGGTAGACCTCGCCCAGCCCCGTGGCCACCGGGCCCAGCTCGGGTCGAGGCGTGCCTTCGGGCAGCTCGACGGTCTGCAGCCGCTCCATGACCAGCTGGCGGGCGAAGTAAATGTCGGTGCCGTCCGCGAAGACCACGGTCAGCTGGGAGAGCCCGAACTTGGAGATCGAACGCACCTCGCGCAGCTCGGGGAGGCCCGCGATCGCCTGCTCGACGGGGAACGTGATCTGCTGCTCGACCTCGACGGGCGACAGCGCCGGGACCACGGTGTTGACCTGCACCTGGACCGGGGTCGTGTCGGGGAAGGCGTCGATGGGCAGCTGCAGCAGCGCCTGGACGCCGGTCCCGATCAGCACCAGGGACAGCGCCAGTACCAGCAACCGGTGCTGGAGGGACCACTCGATGATTCGATTCAGCATGACGGCTCCCGCGGCGCCCTAGCGCCCTGGCTCGACCTCGCAGCAACCCGCGCCAATGTTCCCCTTGAGCAGCTCGGTCTTGAGCAGGAAGCTCCCAGTGGTGACCACCGCCTCGCCCGCGTGGAGCCCTGACTCGACCGCCCAGTGCGAGCCGGCCTCTTCGCCCAGCGCGACCTTGCGCGGCTCGAACAGCACGTCGCTCTTGCGCACGAAGACTACGTTGCAGCAGCCCTCCCACTGCACGGCCGACTTGGGCACGAGCACGTGGGGCCGTGGGCCATGGACCTCGACCACCGCGCGGCCGAACATGCCTGCGCGCAAGGCGCCGTCGGGGTTCGCGACCTCAGCCCGCGCCTGCACCGTACGCGTGCGGTGGTCGAGCTCGGCGCTGACCCAGGTGATCGTCCCCGGGAAGGCCTCGCCCGGGAGCCCGTTGAGCGAGAGCACGACCGATTGCCCGGCGCGCACCTGGCGCGCGTCGGCGGCCTGCACGTCGAGCATGGCCCACAGCGAGCGCGTGTCGGTGAGGTCGAACAGCGACCTGTCGGTGCGGATCACGTCGCCCACGACCGCGTCGCGAGCGACGACGGTCCCGGCGAAGGGCGCGACCACGGGGAGCGAAGCCGAGGTGTCCTGGGACGAGCACACCTCGGCGATCTGCGCGTCGCTCAGCCCCAGGCTACGCAGGCGCTGGGTCGCCCCTGAGACCGCGACCCGGCACTTGGCGAGCTCGGTCTCGGCGTGCAGCAGGTCGCGCTCGGTGGCTACGTGCTGCTCGGCCAGGCGCTGCTCGCGCGCGGTGTTGCGCTCCCAGAGGGCCGCGAGGGTGCGCGCCTGGAGCAGCTCGGCCTTGGCCGCGCCGAGCTCGCTGGAGGTCACCAGCGCCAGGCGCTCGCCCTCCGCCACCGTCTCGCCGAGGTCCTTGAGCACGGCCTCCAGGACTCCGGGAGCCCTCGCGGCCACGTGGGCGTAGCGGTTCTGGTCGTACTCCAGCTCGGCGGTGCAGGTGAGGGAGAAGGCGACCTCGCGCTCCTCGACGGTGGCGTAGCCCAGGCCCGCGTCGCGGGCGGTCTCGGGAGAGTCGAAGCGCACCCGCAGACTCTCGGTCGTGCAGCGGGGGGAGGGCGTGCGCGCGCTGCGCGGGAGCTCCTCGCGGGGCACGACCGCGACCCCGGGGGCCGGGGGCGGCGCGGTCTCGCCCGGGGCGTGATCGCAGAGGTCGCACTGGGACTCCGGGACGTCGTGCCCGGCGCACCAATCGTTCTCGGCCTTGAACCCGGGGATCAGCGCCGGGGTGCAGCGGCTGCAGAGCGCCTCGGGGACGCCGTGCCCGTCGCACCAGCCGAGGGACTCGATCAAGCTCGGGTCGCACCAGGGGCAGCGGGCCTCGGCGATCTGGTGGCGCTCGCAGAACTCGCCGGTCTCGGTGGGCGTCGCCGGGGGCGGGGTCGCGTGCTCCGCGTGGCGCTGGTAGCCGACGACGGCGAGCCCCACACCGAACGCGGCGACGAGGGACGAGACCGCAATGATCGCCTTGCTGGTGGTGTCCATGGGAACTCCTCTCGCTTCTCGGGGGTCGTTCATTGGGCCTCCAGGGGTCCGGTGATCTGGCTCAGGCGCGCGAGGGTCAGGTGCGCGTCGCGCAGCGCCTGGAGTTGGGTGAGCTGGGCCTGGGCGAGGGTTCGTTGGGCGTCCAGCAGGTCGAGGAAGGCCGCGCGGCCGGCGCGGTAGCCCGCGCTGATCTGGGCGAAAGCGCGCTCGGCCGCGGGGACGATCCGCTCGGCGTGGGTCAGGGCGGCGTCGCGAGCCGAGGCGTAGTCGGCGCTGAGCTGGGCGACGTCGCGCTGCAGGCGCCGCTCGAGGGCTTCGGCGCTGCGGGAGCGCTCGCGCTGGCGTTGTTCGGCCGCGTGGATTCGCCCCTGGTTGCGGTCGAAGAGGGGCAGGGGAATGCTGATCCCGCCGTTGAGGATCTGCAGGTCGCGGAAGTTGTTGCGCCCGTACTCCACGCGCAGGCCGATATCGGGGATCCGCTGGGCTCGCGCCAGCTCAGCTTCGCGACTGGCCGTTCGCGCGCTGGCGTGGACCGCCAGCAGCCCGGGGTGCTCGGTGAGCCGCTGGAACAAGCTCGCCAGCTCGAGGGCAGGGAGCTCGGCGCTGAGCGCTCCGCTCAGCTGGAGCAGGCCGACCTCTTCACGCCCGACGAGGGCGGCCAGGCGCACGAGGGCGGCCCGCCGCTCGCGCTGCAGGCGGCGTTGGGTGAGCTGCAGCCGACGCAGCTCGACGTCGGCCTTCAGCAGCTCCGACTCGGGGACCGCCCGCGCTTCGAGGCGCGCCTTGGCGATCTCGTAGGTCTGCTGGGCGGCCGCGACCAGGGTCGCCAACAGCGCTTCTGCGCGTTGCAGGTAGAGCAGGTCGACGCGCACCCCGCGCACCGCGGCGGCGACGTCGCGGCGCGCCTGCTGCAGCTCCAGCAGGCGGGTGTCCTCGGCGGCGCGGGCGGCGGCCACCCCCGCCGTCCGCCGACCGCCGATCACCAGCGGCTGGGTCCACCCGACGGTGTTCACGCTGCGCTCGAGCCCCGGCTCTCCCGCCGGCACCTGCTCGGTCTCGAACTCTACCGTCGGGTTGGGGTAGAGCTCGGCCTGCCAGGCGAGGCCCGCGGCCGCGCCCACGGCGTGGCGCGCGGCGGCGATCCGGGGGTTGCCCAGCTCGGCGGCCTGCAGCAGCCGCTGCAGCCCGAGGTCGGGGGTGGCCAACAGCTCCTGCACCCTGCCGGCGGCCTCGTCCCGGGCCGGGGCGACCAGCTCGGGGAGGTCGACGTAGGGAGGGGGCGCGAAGCCGGCGCTGACGCAGCCGGAGAGCAGCAGCGCGCTGCACGCAGAGAGGAGGCGAACGAACATGAAGCCACCACGGATCGCCTCGCCGATGACGAACCGTCGACGGCGGGGGGGGGAGGAGGACGAGCGGAGACCGAGCCCTGGCGCGGCACGCGGCTCTCGCGTGCGGCGCTCAGCGCTCGAACAGGCGCTAGCTCCGGGGTGGGTGAAAGACCCCGCTGGCGGGGCTCGAGCTCAGCTCGCCTTCGGTCGCCTCCAGGCTTGGGGCGCCGGGGGCTGCGGGCGGCGCGTCGCCTTCGCAGGGGACGACAGCGGGCGGACCCGAGCAGCAGGGGCGCGGGCAGGTGGGGCAACCGTCGGGGCAGCAGGGCTCGCCGTCGTCGCCTGCCCCGGGCGCACAGCACGGCTCTGCAGCGCGGGGAGGGGGAGGCTCGCAGCAGTCGCAGCAGGCGTCGGCGCAGGCGTCGTCAGCGCAGCTGGCGACGACGAGGGCCGCTGGGGGCGGCTCGAAGGCGGCGAAGGCCGACAGCGGCAGCTGGCAGAGCACGAGCGCCAGCGCGCAGGCCAGGACACGCCACGACCGCGGCGCGGCACCGCCGCGAGGGCGGGCAGACGGGGTCAGCGTGCGTCGGATCCCTGCGGCCACGTCGTCAGCCTAGTGGCGCTCGCTCAGGGCCGCAAGCGTCGAATCGACCGCGCTAGTCGGAGGCCAGCGTGATCGCGCGCTCGGGGCAGGCCGTCACGCACAGGCCGCACGCGCGGCAGGCGTCGGCGCGCGGGGTGTAGGCGGTCTGCATGCCGTGCACGCGGACCTTGAGCTTGGCCAGCAGCCCCAGCGGCGCGTAGTCCGTGGGCTCGATCCGCCGCACCTCGAACACGTCGTAGGGGCACACCTCGACGCAGGCGCGCTTGGCTTCGCAGCGGCCGTGGTTCACCGTGGGGATCGTCGTCCCCGGCTCGTCGGCGCAGTCGCTCATTCGTACTCCCAGGGGTGGTCGGCTTGCAGGCGGAGGACCGCTTCCCGCCACTCGTCGGCGAGCCCCTGGTAGTCGACGCGCTCGAAGCGGCGCGGCGCGGGGGGCGGGATCGGGTCGCCGATCACCGCGCGGATCGGCGTGAGCTTGACGCCCGGGGACTTGGGCGAGAGCAGGCGGTGCGAGCCCTGGAACACCATGGGCACGATCGGCACCTGCGCCTCGCAGGCGAGCACCCCCACCCCGGGTTTGGCGGGCATGATCTCGCCGCTGGGGGAGCAGCTGCCCTCGGGGAACACCGTGACCACGTAGTCGCGCTGCAGGCCCTGGAAGGCGAGCTTCAGCGAGTCGCTCATCGTGTTCGCCTCGCCCGTGAGGATCACGCGCCCCATGCGCACCAACACGCCGAGCCCTCCGCGGAAGTAGGGCCCGTAGGCGAGGGTCATGAAGCGGTGCACCGTGGCGTAGGGGAAGAGCGCGTAGATCAAGAGCGAGTCGATCCGGCTCTGGTGGGTGGGGCAGAGCAGGTAGGGCCCGCGGCGGGGGAGCCGCTCGGGGTGCACGAGGTGAGCCTTGAACGCGAGCTTGGCCGTGGCGCGGAAGGCGTACATGCCGAACTGCGCGGCCCACCAGTGGATCCCGCGGCGGGTGAGGTTGAAGCGCACGTCGAGGGGCTCGGCGTCGACCTCGCTGCGCAGGAGCTGCGGCCAACCGTAGTCGCGGGCGTCCCCGCTCCAGCGCGCCGAGGCCACCCGCCGCACCAGGTCGTCGAGGGTGTGCAGCGACCACCACTCGCGGTCGGGCACCGTGACCTCGAACTCCTCGGCGAGGAGCGCGCGCAGCTGGATCAGCTTGAGCGAGTCGATCCCGAGGTCGGCCTCCAGGCGCGACGCGGGGCTGAACGGGCCGCTGAGCTCGAGCTCCTCCCGCAGCCGGGCGAGGAGCTGCGCGACGCCGTCGGTGCGGGGCCCGAGGAGCGCGCTCCGCGCGCGGGCCGAGCGCTCGACGAGCTCGGCCACCCGCCCGCGGTCGACGTCGCCGTCCTTGCGCGGGAGCGGCTCGCGGAACAGGACCACGTCCTCCACCCGCACCGGGCGTGGGGCCAACACGCTGCCCACCGTGAGCAGCTCCTCCATGCGCTGGCGCGCCATGAACACCCACTGCTCGCTGAGGGTCTCGGCGCAGGGCACGACCACCGCGCGGCACCCGTCCCACGGGTCGCGGCCTTCGCTCGGCAAGAGGCAGAGCTCGGCGATCAGAGGAGAGCTGGAGAGGAGGTGCGCCTCGAGGTCGCGGGGCGGGGTCATGGGCCACATTGAACCACCCGCTGGAGTCGTGGTCGTGACGCGAAACGATTTCACGCCAGCTTTCCCGATCCTCGGTGCCCAATGGCGGTTTTCCGTCATCTTGAAGTGACTGCGAGTCGCAAACCCCGCACAATCGGTGAGGATTCGCTCCCCATTTTGCGACGATATGTCGTCACTGCCGACCCTACGGCGCTGATTTATCGGCACTTGTGAAATCGACCCTCTGAGCACCACCAATGCGAGGCTTACGCGACGCGTCATGCGGCACGCGAGGTGCAGAGGGAGGGGCGACTGAAGTGAGGGTGCTCAGCATGCGACAGAGAAGCCTGGCCGTTCTTGGGGCGTTGACCCTGGCGCTCGCCGGCTGCAATTCCGGGAGTTCGTCGGGTTCGTCCTCGAGCTCCGTGCCCGCCGTCAATGGCGCCGGGTCCCTCTCCGCCCAGGCGGCGCAGTCTGGCCCCGGCCACGAGTCCTTGATCGTCTACGTCGACTGGGTGGCCGGCTACCAGCCCACGGTCACGGCCCTCGACCTGCTCGAGCGCCGGCTGAGCGAGCGGCTCAACAAGCCCGGCGGGGTGAGCGTGCAGTTCGGCGGTCCGCTGAGCGGGGTCAACAAGGCGGTCTACAGCGAGGCCGACCTCGAGGCGCTGGCGCGCACGGCGCC
>Ga0070726_10000980_pt1 | contig 30881 bp, 23 predicted proteins | sample tdAd471_FD_67275 | JGI IMG/M metagenome (GOLD analysis project Ga0070726, IMG submission 67275) | Marine sediment microbial communities from the Atlantic coast under amendment with organic carbon and nitrate - tdAd47.1 | ecosystem: Environmental > Aquatic > Marine > Coastal > Sediment | place...
GGCTGTCCAGTGTCTCCTTAACCGCGCTGGCCGTAGTCCCGAAGTAGAGCAGGCCAAGGCGTGGCCCGTCGCTGTTGCCAGTCGCGCGGACGATCTCGGGTTCAGGGAGAAAGCGAAGGGCGGAGGTGAATTTTTCCGCAAGGCGGTCCATGACTTTCGCGTAAACATCGCCGTCTTCGGTATAGGCGGCCATTTCGTCATGGGAGCTGCCGCGGGTAAAAAATGCCCCTTTCTCCGGATGGGTGCCGGGGTAGGTGCGGTAGCCAATACCGTCACCGTCCACGTCACGGTATCGGCCGAAGTTTTCAATTTCTTCCAGCTGGTCCTCGTCCAGTACCTTGCCGCGGTCATATGCCCGCGTATCATCCCACTGCAGGGCATCGCACAGCTGCTCGTTCATGCCCAGTTCCAGGTCGCTCATCACGATTACCGGAGTCTGCAGGTTGTCCGCGATATCAAAGGAATCGGCGGCAAAATCGAAACACTCCTTGGGCGAAGACGGAATCAGCAGGACCTGCTTGGTATCACCGTGTGACGCGTAGGCGCAACTGAGCAGATCACTTTGCTGTGTGCGCGTGGGCATGCCGGTGGATGGGCCTGCGCGCTGAATGTCGAAAATTACCAGGGGAATTTCGGAAAAATAGGCCAGGCCGAGAAATTCCTGCATCAGTGAAATACCGGGGCCGCTGGTGGCGGTGAAAGCCCGGGCGCCGTTCCAGCCGGCACCCACCGTGATACCGATTGCCGACAATTCATCCTCGGCCTGCACGATGGCGTACTTGCGTTTACCACTGCCGGCGTCGATCCGCAGTCGCTTGCAATATTTACCGAAGTTGTCCACCACCGATGTCGAAGGGGTCAGGGGATACCAGGCGGCCACGGTTGCACCGCCGTACACGCAGCCCAGCGCCACTGCCGTGTTCCCATCGATGAGGATTTTTCCGTCAGTCAGACTGCAGCGCTGCAACTGGATCTGCAGCGGGCACTTGAAATTCTTACTGGCATACTGATGTCCCAGTTCCAGGGCATGAATATTGGGCGGTATCAGTTTTTCCTTGCCGCGGAACTGGTCGCCAACAAGTTCTGTGAGTACATCAAAATCAATCTGCAGGAAGGCAGCGAGAGCGCCGATATAGACGATGTTCTTGAACAGCTGTCGCTGGGTTGGTTTTTCAAATTCCCGCAGACAGATATCCTTTATCGGTATGCCAAGGTAATTGACGTCCTTACGCAACAAGGACGGTGCCAGCGGCTTTGAATTGTCATAAAGAACATAACCGCCGGGAAGCACGGATTCGATGTCCTTGAGCATGGTCTGTTCGTTCATGGCCACCATCAGATCGACACCTTCACGTCGACCCAGGTAACCGGCTTCACTGATTCTTACTTCATACCAGGTGGGCAGTCCCTGGATATTCGACGGGAAAATATTATGCGGACTGACCGGTATGCCCATCCGGAACACGGCCTTGGCGAACATATTGTTGGCACTGGCTGAGCCGGACCCGTTGACATTGGCAAATTTGACCACGAAGTCGTTAACCCGGGTGATCGGGGTAATCTTCGAGGCATCAGAGGCGACAACTACTTCTGACATGAGGCCCCGGCCTTGGCTGTGTTAAAGAGAAATTTACGCATATCCCAGGCGCCGGTTGGGCATCGCTCTGCGCACAGGCCGCAATGCAGGCAAAGGTCTTCACTCTTTACCATCACCCGGCTGGTTTTAAGCTCGCCTGAAACATACAGGTCCTGTTCTTCATTGGTGGCGGGGGCCAACAGCTTCTGGCGCAGTTCATGTTCTTCGGCATTGCCGGTAAACGTAATACAGTCGGTGGGACAGATATCCACACAGGCATCGCACTCGATGCACAGGTTGTCGGTAAAGACTGTCTGCACGTCACAGTTCAGGCAACGCATAGTTTCGTGATAAGCCAGTTCTTTATCGAAACCCAGTTCAACCTCGACGTTGATATCGTTGAGAGTCCTGGCTTTATCCGCATGGGGCACGGCGTAACGCAGGTCATTGCTGATGTCATTGTCATAGGACCACTGGTGAATGCCCATTTTCTGGCTTTGCAGGATCGTATCGGGGGAGGGACGTTCGCTGATATTCCTGCCCTGGCAGAACAGGTCGATGGACAGTGCCGCTTCGTGTCCATGGGCGACGGCGGTGATGATATTGTCGGGTCCCAGAGCGGCATCGCCGCCAAAGAATACCTTTTCGCAGGTGGACTGAAACGTCTTCTTGTCCAGGATCGGCAGGTCCCATTGGTCGAACTCGATACCAAGGTCGCGTTCTATCCACGGAAAACTGTTTTCCTGGCCAATGGCACATAACACATCATCGCAGGGAATCACCACGGGATCTTCGCCGGTGGGTACCAGTTTACGCTTGCCGCTGTCGTCAAATTCCCTGCGTACTTTTTCAAATTCCATGCCCACCAGTCTGCCGTTCTCGTGGAGGTATCGCCTGGGCACGTGGAAATTCAGGATGGGAATGTCCTCGGCCTGGGCATCCTCGATTTCCCAGGGCGAAGCTTTCATCTCGTCAAAACCGCTGCGCACGGCCACGGTCACGTCTTCACCACCCAGTCGCTTGGCGGTACGGCAGCAGTCCATGGCGGTATTACCGCCTCCCAGGACGATGACACGACGACCGATGGAGGTGATGTGTTCGAAGGCGACACTGGCCAGCCATTCGATGCCGGTGTGAACGTTGTTGCGGGTTTCTTCATAGCCTGGCAGTTCCAGGGTTTTGCCAAGAGGTGCGCCGGTGCCAACGAACACGGCATCGAAATTTTCGGCAAGAAGCGCCCGCATACTGGTGATTTCTTCACCAAACCGGCAGTTGACGCCCATGTCCAGCACGTAATTCAGTTCTTCCTCGAGAACCCGTTCCGGAAGCCGGAATCGGGGAATCTGGGTGCGCATGGCGCCGCCGCTTTTTCGATCCTTCTCAAACAGGGTAACTTCATAACCCAGAGGCAACAGGTCCCGGGCGACAGTCAATGAAGCCGGCCCGCCACCGATCAGGGCTATGTGCCTGCCGTTCTTTTTGCGCGGCACTTCCGGGATTTGCCCGCTGATATCGGACTTGTAATCTGCGGCTACGCGTTTCAACCGGCAGATAGCAACCGGTTGTTCTTCGACACGGTCACGGCGACAGGCGGGTTCACAGGGGCGATCACAGGTTCGTCCCAGGATGCCGGGGAACACGTTGCTGTACCAGTTGATCATGTAGGCGTCGGTGTAGCGCCCGGCGGCAATCAGGCGGATGTATTCAGGGACAGGTGTGTGTGCGGGACAGGCCCACTGGCAGTCGACGACCTTGTGAAAGTAGTCCGGGTTGGAAATGTCTGTTGGTTTCATTATTGGTGTGTGAGTTTCCAGCGCTTCGGAACCCTGGGACAACGGCGCTATTCATCCATTAAAAGTCTGCAACAAATCTGCTTTCGGGTTCTGCAGAAACGCCTCTAGTATAGGGAAAGCGCTCAGCATTGTTAAGGAACCGGTTATCATTATTCCCGGCCAGATGAGCGGCGGGCCCGGGAGGCATTTTTTATTCGATGTCGGCCACGCGGGTTTCCATTACAGTGCTGTAAATCTTCAGCCTCTGGATGGCAGGGATGGCGGTCAGGGCCTGGGCGAGAATTCGAGCCTGTGACTCGTCGATCGGACTGTGTGCCAGGTAGAGATTGATTTCAATGCCGTTACCCAGGTAGTGCAGTTCGATATTGCTGGAATCGAAGTCGTCTATCAGGTCCCCCCAGAGGGTGGCAATGTGGGCTTCGATCTCCTGCCGCAGGGGCAGGTCGGTGACCTGCGAATCATAATGATATTCTGGATCAACATGAACCAGTACTTCACTGATATTGCTGAATTTATCCTGAATTGATCTGCGGCAGATTTCGCCCAGTTGGTGTCCCTCGGAGACGGAAATACGCGGATTCACCTGGATTCTCAGATCCAGCAGGATTCTGCCCCCGGACTGGCGGCTGCGCAATCCGGTTATCCGGTTTACTCCGGGGATGTCGAGTACGGTATCCCGGATACGCGCTTCGTGTTCCCGGGGGATCGCGGTATCCACCAGTTCTTTCAGGCTGTCAAGGCAGAGCTGCCAGCCAATCCGGGCAATAATCAGGGCAACAAACATGGCGGCTATCACGTCCAGCCAGGGTAGCCCCTGCCGGGCACCGAAAATACCTATAAGAACGGCAATGGAAGAAATGGCATCGGAGCGGCTGTGCCATGCGTTCGCCCGCAGTAGCGACGAGTTGAGGCGTCTCGCGCTGCGCATGGTGTATTGATAAATCCATTCCTTGGAAGCGATGGATATGGCGGCGATAAGCAGACCGCCCAGTGCCGGCACCGCCAGTGTTTCCGGCTCCAGCAGTCGCTTGACACTGTCATACAGCAAGACCGCGGCAACAGCGAAAAAAAACATGCCCATGACCACGGTGCCAACCGTTTCGAAGCGGCCGTGACCGTAGGGATGTTCCTGGTCAGGGGCGTCGTGGGCAAAGTGATTGACCACCAGGACAAAAATATCGGAGACCGAATCGGAGAGGGAATGGATACCGTCGGTGATAAGGGCAAAGGACCCGGTGAGGGCGCCGCCGAGGATCTTGATGGTGCCCAGCAGCAGGTCCAGCCACATGCCAACCAGCGTTACCCGGGCGGCTTCCTTCTTGGCACTGGACTGTTGCATGGCGAATTCTTGCTAAGCCTGTCAATAAAGCATGTGAACAGGGAGAGGTAACTTATTATTTTACCAAAAAAAAGCCCGACTTACGTCGGGCTCAATATACTATCAAGGGAGAGATAAATGAAACAAAACCCACAATTTTGTCTTAACATCTACCTACACTTACTCAGACTGCGGTGTACCGGGAAAGTTCCCGGGGGGCAGAAAATATTTTTGTGGGATTGCCAAGGCCCGCGACTTCAGCTGGACAGATCGTCCAGGCCAGCGCTTTCAGGCCGCGACAGATTACAGGGTGATCTCGTGTATCTCCTCCAGGCTGCTGGCAGCCAGATTCCCTTTGCTGGTGACAATGCCTACACTCGACTGATCGGTTTTTAGCCAGGTCTCCGCCACGCGTTTCAGGTCATCCTGGGTGACCGACAGGATATTCCGGCGAAACCTTGACAGGTAATCCCGGTCGCGGCCGAACAGGTTGTTAAAGAAAGCCCGTTTGGCCTCACCCGCCGGAGACGATGGCTTGTCCATGCTGGCAATCACGCCCAGAACAGCCTCTTCCAGCAGTCTTGGCTCGTGATTTTCCTGGATAACCCAGTCAACTGCCCGGTTGAAATCCTGCAACGTCTGCTCCAGCCTGGGATCGCGATAGGAAAAGAAGCGGAAGGAAGCCGAGTTGGCATCCTGGTCGGCACCGGCGCCGTAAGCACCACCCTGTTCCCGGATGGCCCGGTGCAGGAAACCGTTGCGCAGAAAACCGGCAAGCACGGTCAATGGAGCATGATCCGGGTGACCGGATGGCACCGTGGGAAATGCCATGGCGCAGAAATTAACCTGGGTCGGAATAATCCAGGCTTCGCTGATGTTCTCACGACTGGCGGGTAGTGCCAGGCCGGTAAAATCACCTGGTGCAGGAGCCGTGTCCCACTTGTTGCGGATGTCAGCCAGGGCATTTTCGCGGAACTCCGGCTCGGCGATGGACAGGAACTGGCGGGGAGCCGCCAGCACGAGCCGGTGAATCTGTGTCAGCTGGTCCAGCACGTACTGCAGCCGGTCCGATTCCTGGACGCTGTCTTTCAGGCTTTTCAGTGCCCTGATTCCTGCCAGTCCGCCGGACTGGTGTGCCAGGCTGGCGGCGGGACTCATCCTGCTCGATGCCAGGCTCATGGCCAGGGCATGCCCATGACCGGTGATGCCGCTCACCTTGCGGTCGCACAATTGCTCGATGATTTCCCGTAACCGGCGATCTTCATCGAAGCGGACTTCATTCAGGGTACGGGACAGCAGGTCCGTCAACGCCGCGTGGTTGGCCTGCAGGGCCTTGGATGACAGCACCAGGTAGCCGTCCGCCTGTTGCTCGTCGGCAATAACACTGCGGACACTGCTGAAATAACTGACGCCGCCACTGATGCGGGACTGCCAGGTCTGGACTCCGGTGTAGTCCATGTCGCCGACACCGAGTTCCGCAAGGCAGCTGGTGTACAGCGGCAACAAGGGCAGCTGCTCGCTGTTCAGCCGGGGAATTTTCATGACGACCTGCTGATAACACAGGCCGTTGGTACCCTGGCCGTAGCTGGTCACAGCCTGTCCGTTGCCTGGCAGCTCAGTTGTCTCGCCTTCCGGCAATTCCACGGACTGCGGAATATCTTCCAATCCCACCCTGGGGAGCAGATCCGGGTCGTCTACCTGTTCCTGACGCTTGGCTAGCGCTTTGGAGAGGCTGACTATCTCATCGGCCTGGCCCCGGGTCAGCTGCTCCTGAATAGTCTGCAGGCGTCGCTGCTCTGCTGCCGTCTTGCGTTCAGCCAGGTGGGGATCGGGTTTCAGTGTCAGCGTCAGTCGGTGTTGATTGTCCAGGAGCAGCCTGGTGATCAGATCGGGAACAAACCGCGGATTCTGTATCGCCCGCCGGAGGTCCTCCAGGACCGGGTCGATGTCCAGCAGGCTAATGGGGTCGCCACGGTGAACGGCGATGGACAGGCCGGAGAGAATGAGCTGCAGGCCATAGGGGTAGCTGTCACCGGTGATTTCCCGCTGATGCAGTTCCAGCTGGTGCAAAGCCGCCTCGACCTGCTCCTGGGGAACACCGTTGTCCACGATCTTCCGAAGGGTATCAAGCACCAGTGTTTCCACGGCCTGGGTGGCGTCGACCGCGCAACCCTCCAGCCCACACATGAAGCTCATTTCCCGCTGGCTATCCTCCAGGCCGCACATGGGCGATGGTGAGGTGCCAAGTTCGGTTGTTTCCAGCACGTTGAGCAACGGACTGGCGCTGTTGTCCAGCAGTACGATGTTGAGAAGCTGCGCTTCGAACAACTCTTTCAAATCGATACTCTTGTCCAGAAGCCAGGCAACCACAACGTGCGTCCTGTTGCCCTCGGATTCTTCGCTGTTGTAGTATTCCTCCACGCGTATGGGGGCCAGGTATCTTTTTTCATCGCTGACGGATATATCCACATCCAGCCGATCAAACCTGGATAACGCCAGGGTATCGAATTTCTCCTGTAGCTCGACGGCGGGGATATCCCCGAAGGTCATGAAAACCGCGTTGCTTGGGTGATAGTGCGTCTTGTAGAACTCGCGCAGCTGTTCGTAGCTCAGATCGGGGATTTCGTCCGGCTCTCCACCGCTGTTGTAGTGATAGGTTGTGGTCGGATACAGGTACCTGCTGAGAGTGTGCCAAAGAACACTGTTCGTGGAACTCATGGCACCTTTCATCTCGTTGTACACTACGCCCTTGAACTGAAGAGGTGTAGTGCTGTCAGTTGGTTCAGAAAACTCCAGGCGGTGCCCTTCCTGGGAAAAATCGAGTTGGTGTAGCCTGGAAAAAAACGTGGCATCAAGATAGACATTCAGCAGATTGAAGTAATCCTTGCGGTTCTTGCTGGCAAAGGGATAGGCAGTCCAGTCACTGCTGGTAAAGGCATTCATGAAAGTGTTCAGTGATCGTCGGATCATCATGAAAAACGGATCTCTCACCGGATACTTTTCACTGCCACACAGCGCCGTGTGTTCGAGAATATGGGCGACGCCTGTCGAGTCCATGGGAACTGTACGGAAGGCCACGAGAAATACGTTTTCTGGATGATCGCTGGCCAGGTGATAGTGCAGCGCACCGGTCTTGCGGTGCCGGAATTCCTGGACGGTCAGGTTCAACGAGGCGATTTCCTCGCTTCTGATCCAGTCGAAAGCAGGGTGGGCAGCGCGTGACGCTGATTCCGCCTGGCTGTTTTGCTGGTTCTGTGCAGTCATGGTCATGTCAGTGATAAGCCTTTGTCAGTGTGTCTGTCCAGTGCCTGGCGCCGGGGGAGGCGGTTCCAGGGTAATCCGGCCCAGCCGACCAGACCGAAGATCGCCCAATAATAGTTCGGATACCCGGTACCAGTCCACGCTGTTGCCACTCCCCAGGCAGCCATGGGTCCGGGCGATGAGGGTCAGCAGCTGTTCAGCGTCCGGCGGCGGTTGATCCAGGCGATAACGGGATTGCAACAGCGGATAGTAGTTCTCCAGCAGGATCTCTGCAGCGAACCAGCCGACGTCCTCGACATCGATAGCGGTATTCCTGATGGTTCCCAGCGTCGCCAGCAGGTAGGCGGCACGCTGGTCCTCCAGCCTTGGCCACATCATGCCCGGTGTATCGACCAGGAACCAGTCATCTTCCAGCCTGACCCGCTGCTGTGCCCGGGTGACTGCCGGCTCATTGCCTGTTTTGGCAACTTTCCGTGACAGTATCTGATTGAGCAGCGTGGACTTACCCACATTAGGAATGCCGGTTATCAGTGCCTGGTGCCGGTGACCCGGATGCTTCGCGGGTTCTACCAGGGACCGGCAATCCGCCATCAGTTGCTGACGGGTCAGCTGGCGGTCCAGTCCGTTCAGCAAACAGCGTGTGGCGGGCTGTCGATTAAAATAAGCCAGCCAGGCAGCGGTGCTTGCCGGTTCTGCCAGGTCCGTTTTGCTGAGAATCCTGATACAGGGGAGCTGTCCACGCAACCGGGCCAGCAATGGGTTGGAGCTGGCCAGCGGTACCCTGGCATCCAGCAGCTCGATTACGATGTCGGTGCCGGCCATGGCCGCTGACAGCTGCTGGCGTGCCTTGTGCATGTGTCCTGGATACCAGGAAATCGGCATGGTACGGTCCCAGGGCCTGTTCATACAAAGGGCCCTCTGATTAAAGCGCCTCAGTGTACCTGTGGCTGGTATAATTTTCAGCCACAGCAGTGACAGTTGAACAACCGGCCATCGCCCGACAGGAATTCTGCAATGACTACGCAACTGACCATAGAGAACAAACTGGAAGAAGCCCTGAATCCTGACTATCTCGCCGTGGAGAATGAAAGTCACCAGCATGGAGGTCCGGCCACGGACAGCCACTTCAAGGTGACGGTTGTCTCTTCCCGCTTCGAAGGACAGCTGCCGGTGAAGCGGCACAGGGAGATCTATTCGCTGTTGAGCGATCAACTGGCCGGTGGTGTCCACGCGCTTGCCCTGCACCTGTATACACCGGAGGAATGGGCAGCCCGCCGGGAGGCGACACCCTTGTCACCGGATTGTCGGGGAGGCAGCAAGGCCGACGCCTGATCGGAGGCACCACCGGAAGCACGACAGCGGGGATCGGCTGCCGCGACGGCGGACCGGCAGGGATCCGGCGTGGGGCGTTCCAGGTCGACGGAAAAACGGGTTGGTCGCAGACAGTGTCTGCAGAGTCCCCGACGGGCAGTCATTGCAGAGAGCGGGGTATGGAAGCCTGCGTCCTGGACGACCAGTGAATGTGATATTATGGCGGCGGCCAGTTGCCGCCTGTTCTTTCCGGTATAGCACCATGTTCTGCCCCCGTGATACCACAGTTGTGCAGTCTGTTGATCAGCAGTTTGGATAGCGTGACACCGATGCTTACGTCGGCATAACATGGAGTTGATTTTTTTATGACGTCTACCCAGGATTCATCCAGGCAGGAATCGTCGCCACCGGCCGGATCTGACAATGCCCCTGACCGCGCGGCTGCTGAAAAAAAACACAATGCGCTGAATGCCGGTACTGGTAACGCAAGTGTAGCCATGCTGCGGCAACTGTTAGCGGCCAGGGAACTGCCACTGGCAGCGACGGTAACGGCCCTGATGATAATGCTGCTGACCTACGCGCTGGTGCATCGGCATGAGCGCCTCGCCCTGGAGGCCGCCGACATCGAGCCCATTGCCGTGTTCCCGGATTTCGCGACCATAGCCCGGGTGGAAATTAAAAAGCAGATGTTTTTCGATTTTCTGGAAATTTACGTGGATGCCCGCAACAGCCGTGTAGCAGACAATCGGCAGCGCCTGCTGGATCTGGCCGCAGCCATCGACAGCGGGGCGGCCTTAACCGCCGAGCAGCGTACCCGACTGGAAGAGCTGGCCGGGCGCTACTATCTGGACGACAAAGACCTGCCTGATCACGAAATTATCGCGGAACTGCTGAAGCGGGTGGATGCAATTCCCGCGCCCCTGGCACTGGCTCAGGCGGCCACCGAATCAGCCTGGGGCACCTCCCGGTTCGCCCTGCAGGGCAACAACCTGTTTGGGCAATGGTGTTATGACGATGGCTGTGGCATCGTTCCCAGGCGTCGCAATGCCGATGCCACGCACGAAGTTCAGGCCTTCGATACCATCGCCGACGCAGTCGATGCCTATTTCATGAATCTGAATACCCATGATCGCTACGAAGCATTCCGCGCCATGCGTTCGCAAATGCGCAGTCAGCAGGGCAGGCTGGATTCCCTGGAACTGGCATCCGGCCTGGAAGGATACTCGGAACGGGGCGCCGACTATGTCGATGAAGTGCAGACCATCATCGAGCAGAACGATCTTGTCGATAAGTACAGCGGCTGAGACCGGTAATCGTCCGGTTACTCCCCCCGGGCCGGATTGATCCACTGCACCGAATACCAGAAATACCGATTGGAGCCGGGCTGAGGCGCGGTACAGATATAGCGCCAGCGCCTGGCGGTGAAGGCCTGCTCCGGTTGTAACGACAGCAAACCCTGTTCCTGGTTGAGCCAGGTCGTGTTGATGGGGTTGCCGTCAGCGAAACAGCTGATCTGTTCGAAGCGGTAATCACCTGGCAGAAATTCCAGCTGCACTGCAGGGCTGTCGCTGTTGGTCACCGGGTTTTCGGGATTCCGCCCACCAACACGGAATGCCAGGGAAGCAAATTTGTCCCGGGCCGTTTCCAGGCGGGCATAGACGCCCGCCAGGGGATAGCGCGGAATGGCCAGGAAGTCGGAGTGGAATCCGACGGCGCCGGAGTTCTGGGCAACGCCAAGGAAACCTTCCTCCTCCAGCATGCGCCGGATGGCGGGATCGTATTCACCATAGGGGTAGGCCAGGATCCTGTGGGACTGTCCGGTATTGGCCGCGATTCGCTGCTCCGCTGCCAGCAGGTTTTCCCGCAGTCGCTGAATTCTGTCGGCGTCACTCTCACCCGCAATGGGCTCCAGCATGTAGGGATGATCCACCATGTGGTTGGCAATCAGGGCGCCGCTTGCAACCATTTCGTTAATCTGATCCCAGTCCATGAAGCCGGGCTGGTTGTCGTCAATGGGCTGGGTACTGACAAAAAGGGTGAAGGGAAAGCCGAATTCCACCAGCAACGGAAAGGCATTTTCATAGATGGACAGGTAGCCGTCGTCGAACGTAATGGCGATACTGCGGTCCGGGATCTGCTCCCGGTTGCGCAGGGCAGCCAGCATGTCATCCAGTGCCATGACGTGAAATCCGTTGTCGTGGAGGTACTGGAGGTGCCGTCGAAAGTCGTCGGGGGAGATTGTGGTGGATGGCGGAGTGCCGGTATCGACGTGGTGGTACTGGACAATGACGCCGTGTTCCGCCGCCATGGCGCCAGCCGGCAGGTTTATCAACAGTATCAGGAGGATCAACAGCTTGGGGATTTTCTTGTCGGCTTCCATGGGCTCTCCAGTGATTGCTGTTCCGGACAGGCAGACTTTACGGACATGATAGCGTACGGGCTGATGGCTGCCACGCTGCCAGCGGCATCCACAGTGCCAAAGGTGACCGGACCATACCGGGAATGTTTCGCGCCATGAATGCGGGCCGTGATTTCAATTTCGCCGGCCGCGGGCGCTATAATACGCCACCGCGTAGCATCCACGTTGTCGGGGCCTTTCCCGGGAGAAAATGAACATGATATACAAAGGAACGGCCCTGTCCGTCGAACAATTGGCCTCCGGAGTTGCCAGCCTGGTGTTCGATCTGCAGGATTCGTCGGTGAACAAGTTCAACCGGGCCACGTTGCTGGAACTGCGGGACGCTATCACCCAGGTGGACGAGGCGGACGTTCCCGGGCTGGTCATCAGCAGTGCCAAGAGCGGTTTTGTCGTGGGCGCCGACATTACCGAATTTACCGCGATATTCGAGTCTTCGGAACAGGAGATTGTGGACTGGCTGCGTGAGGCAAACGCGATTTTCAACAGTATCGAAGACCTGCACTGTCCTACGGTGACAGCCATCGACGGCGTTGCCCTGGGTGGTGGCATGGAACTGGCGCTGGCTACCGATTACCGGGTGGGGACGGCTGCGGCGACCCTGGGGTTTCCGGAGGTCAGGCTTGGCATTATTCCAGGCTTTGGCGGCACGGTGCGCATGCCCAGGCTGATTGGTGCGGACAACGCCATCCAGTGGATCAGCAGCGGTCAGCAGGTCCGGGCTGAACAGGCATTCAAGGAAGGTGCGCTGGATGCCGTGGTGCAGGCCGATGGGCTGCTGGATGCTGCCGATAAGATTATCAGCCAGTGCAATGCCGGGAAGCTTGACTACCGGGCAGTGCGAGCCAGAAAAACTTCACCGCTGATGCTGAATGCCACGGAATCGATGGTGGTCTTCGAAACTGCCGGCGCGCTTGTTGCCCGCCAGGCCGGTACCAATTTCCCGGCACCGATTACCGCCGTGCAGACTATGCAGAAGGCCGCAGGATCAGATCGCGATTCGGCGCTTGAACACGAACATGCCGGATTTGTAAAGGTTGCACGTACCGATGTTGCTGCCAACCTGATACAGCTTTTTTTGAATGATCAATATTTATCCGCCAGGGCCCGGAAGCTGCTGCCCGATGCCCGGGAAGTCAGACAGGCTGCGGTGCTGGGTGCGGGGATTATGGGTGGTGGCATCGCCTATCAGTCGGCACTGAAAGGCGTGCCGATAGTAATGAAGGATATCGCCCGGGAAGGCCTCGATGCCGGCATGGCAGAGGCGCGCAAGCAATTCGGTAAACGTGTCAGCAAAGGCAGAATGAACAGCGAAAAGATGCTGGATGCCATGCTGACGATAACGCCGTCTCTTGATTACAGCGGCTTTGACCAGGTGGATGTCGTGGTCGAAGCGGTGGTCGAGAATCCGGAGGTGAAAAAGAAGGTCCTCGCTGAAGTGGAACAGCAGGTAAAAGATACGGCTGTCATTGCTACCAATACATCGACAATATCGATTACTTCGCTGGCCGACGCACTGCAGCGACCGGAGAACTTTTGTGGCATGCACTTCTTCAATCCCGTTCCGGTGATGCCGCTGGTTGAAGTCATTCGCGGACCCGGCAGCAGTACCTCCGCGGTAGCCACCGTAGTGGCGTACGCAAAGGCGCTGGGGAAAACGCCAATCGTGGTGAACGATTGTCCCGGGTTTCTGGTCAATCGCATTCTGTTCCCGTATTTCGGCGCGTTCTCACACTTGTTGCGGGATGGCGCCGATTATCGCGTGGTCGACCGGGTGATGGAGAGGTTCGGTTGGCCCATGGGGCCAGCCTACCTATTGGACGTAATCGGCATGGACACCGGCGTTCATGCCCAGCGGGTCATGGCCGAGGGGTTTCCGGAGCGGATGCAGTTTAATTTTACCAGTGCCATGGATGTCATGTATCAGCACGAGCGCCTGGGCCAGAAATCCGGTAAGGGATTTTACCGGTATGAGACTGATCGTCGCGGCAAGCCCGCCAAGCTGCTGGACGAAGAGGCGCTGGCCCTGGTGGCGACGGTGCAGGAATCGAATGCCGAGATCGCCGAGCAGGAGATCGTCGAGAGGATGATGCTGGCCATGTGCCTCGAAACCGTGCGATGCCTCGAGGATGGTATTGTGGAAAGCCCGGTGGAGGCCGACATGGGCCTGGTACTGGGGCTTGGTTTTCCAACCTTTCGTGGTGGCGCGCTGCGCTACATCGATGCCATCGGTGTTTCCGCGTTTTGCCAGCTTGCCGATCGCTACAGTCACCTCGGCCCGCTGTACGCGCCTACCGAGCGGCTTCGCACCATGGCGGCGGCGGGACAGACATTCTATCAGCCGTGCAGTTAGGCGGGAGGACAGTCAATGACACTGAAAGACAATGATGCCGTGGTAATAGACTGCATTCGCAGTCCCATGGCGCGCTCCAGGGGAGGTTCGTTCCGGTTTGTCCGGGCCGAGGAACTGTCCGCTTACCTCATCGATGCGCTGCTCCAGCGTAACGTCAACGTTGATCCCGGCTCGGTGGAGGACGTTATCTGGGGATGCGTCAATCAGACCAGGGAGCAGGGCTGGAATATTGCCCGCAACGCGGCATTGATGACGGAACTGCCGCATTCCACCTGCGGCCAGACGGTAAATAGGCTGTGCGGCTCGTCGATGTCAGCCCTGCATACCGCGGCACAGGCCGTGCAGACCGGTAACGGCGATGTGTTCATCGTCGGTGGCGTCGAACACATGGGACACGTGCCGATGGATGACGGTGTGGATCCCAACCCCAGGGCATCTTTGTATATTGCCCGGGCCTCCTGGATGATGGGGGTGACCGCCGAGGTGCTGGCCAGAAAACATGGAATTGACCGGCAGCAACAGGATCAGTTTGCGGTTCGATCTCACGGTCTTGCCGACGAAGCCCGCGGCAATGGCGGTTTCGACCGGGAGATCGTCGCCATCGAGGGTCATGATGCCGATGGCTGCAAGGTGCTTCTGGAAGCTGACGAGACTATCCGTCCGGAGACCAATCTCGAGGACCTGGGCAGGCTCAAGCCGGTGTTCGATCCGGTGAACGGCACGGTTACCGCAGGCACATCTTCGCAGATCACGGACGGCGCGTCTGCGATGCTGATTATGTCAGCGCGACATGCCAGATCCCTGGGCCTAACACCCAGGGCAAGAATCAGGGCAATGGCCTGTGCCGGTGTGGACCCCTCTATCATGGGCTACGGACCGGTACCCGCGACGAAAAAAGCGCTTGAACGTGCTGGTCTGCAGATTCAGGATATCGACGTGGTGGAATTGAACGAAGCATTTGCCGCGCAGTCGCTGCCGGTGCTCAAAGACCTGGAACTGCTGGACCACCTGGACGATAAGGTAAACCTCAAGGGGGGTGCAATTGCCCTGGGCCATCCCTTGGGATGTTCAGGTACACGCATTGCCACCACGTTGTTGAATACCATGGAAGAGAAGGACGCCACCATTGGCCTGGCGACCATGTGTATCGGACTGGGTCAGGGAATTGCGACAGTATTCGAACGGGTGTAGCAGGTCCTGGCTCCGCCATGATGTTAACCCGGGTCCTCAAGAAGAGAACTTATGGATAATCCAAAGGAACAGTTTTTGCTCAATCGGTCCCGCAAAAACCTGCGCCGGGACGTGGGGCGGGCCATTGCCGATTTCAACATGATCGAAGCGGAGGACCTGGTGATGGTATGCCTTTCAGGAGGCAAGGACTCCTATACCATGCTGGATATCCTGCTGAACCTGCAGCGGCACGCGCCCATAGATTTTCGTATCAAGGCGGTGAATCTTGACCAGAAGCAGCCCGGTTTTCCGGAACACGTGCTGCCTGAATATCTTGAAGCGGAAGGGGTCGATTATCACATCATTGAGCAGGATACCTATTCCGTGGTCAAGGAAAAGACCCAGGCCGGAAAAACCTTCTGTGGACTCTGTTCCCGGCTGAGACGGGGCAGCCTGTATACCTACGCCCGTAAAATCGGTGCGACCAAAATCGCCCTGGGCCACCATCGGGAAGACATCATCGAAACTCTTTTTCTGAACATGTTTTATGGTGGGAAACTGAAAGCCATGCCGCCCAAGCTGCTGAGTGACGATGGCGAAAACGTCGTAATCCGGCCGCTGGCCTACTGCAAGGAAAAGGAAATTGCCCGCTACGCGAATTTGCGGAAATTTCCCATTATTCCCTGTAATCTCTGTGGCAGTCAGCCAAACATGCAGCGCCAGGTGATCAAGAACATGCTGGCGGAATGGGACCGTCAACATCCCGGCAGGATAGAATCCATTTTCAGAAGTATTGCCAACGTTACCCCGTCTCATCTGGCCGATACCGGCCTTTTTGCCTTTGCACAGCTTGCCGCCAATGGCAGCGCGGCCGGATCGGAAAAACCGTCGGATTCGATGCTGGAGCTTGTTGAAATTACGTAATCAATTATGCTGATTCCCCATGCCTCATTATCGCCGGATTCACTACGGGGAGTGGTGGAGGAGTATGTCAGCCGGGAAGGCACGGAATACGGAGACAGGGAGTACACGATGGACGAAAAGGTGAGGCATGTCCTGCAGCAGCTGGAGCGGGGAGAGATATTCATTGATTACGACCCGGACAGCAGTACCTGCAACCTGGTTACACGGGAGCAAGCGGACAGATGACCGATAAACCGGATCAGGCCGATGGGTCGCCTGATAATTCAATCATTGAACTGGACGCCTGCGGGCTGTTCTGTCCGGAGCCCGTGATGCTGTTACACAACAAGATCAGGGATATAGAGGTTGGTCAGTTACTCCGGGTCGTCGCCACCGATCCGTCAACCACCCGGGATATTCCCAAGTTCTGCCTCTACCTCGGTCATGACCTGGTGGAGGAAAAACAACAGGACGACAAGTATTTCTACCTGGTACGAAAAAAAGCCGAGTAAGTTGGTGCCGGGCAGGGTGACGGTATCGACCCGGTTTTTTCCCTCAGCCCCGCACTCAGGAATTCAATAATCCATGTCTGCCTACCTGATAGATGCCTCCATCTATATTTTCCAGGCCCATTTTTCACCGTACGTGGAATGTGCCGATACGGACGGCAATGACCTGAGCGCATTCTATGGATTTTCCCAATTTTTGCTGCAGTTCCTTCGCCGGGAAAACCCTGAACTTGTTGCCGTGGCAATGGATGAAAGCCTGTTTTGCGGATTTCGCCATCAGCTCTGTGATTCCTACAAGACCAACCGTGAGTTGCCTGACGAGAATCTCGCCGCGCAACTGAAAGCCTGTGCCCGGTTCTGTGAACTGCTGGGACTGGCCTGCTTTGGCAGCCGCACCTACGAAGCTGACGATATTATCGGGACGCTGGCCAGCCGCATCCGCGCTGATGCCGACCTGGCCGACGAGCCCATTCAAATCCTCACCAAGGACAAGGACCTCGCCCAGTTATTGAAGGATGACGACGACTGTCTGTGGGATTATCACAGGAATACGCGGCGTAACGCGGCACAGATAAGACTGGATTTCGGTATAGCGCCGGAACAGATTCCCGACTACCTGGGTCTGGTAGGCGATGCAGTGGATCGCATCAGTGGCGTACCCGGCCTGGGACCGGTAAAGGGTAGAGCACTGCTGCAGGAATATCCCGATCTGGACGGCATTTACGCCAACCTTCACCAGGTGGGCAGCCTCTCGCTTCGTGGCGCCAGCAAGCTGGCGGAACTGCTTGGCACCCACAGAGAACTGGCCTATCTCAGCAAGCGCCTGGCCACGATAGTCGATGACGTTGCGGACGAGACCGAACCGTTCTCCATGGCCCCGCTGCAGCAGCTGCGCAGACGCCCGGCAGATCTCGCCGGCCTGTCGGATTTTCTGCTGGCATGTAAATTTACCACGGGATATTGCGACAGCATGGTCAAGGCAGTCCAGCGACTTGAACCACCCGGTGATTGAACACATGACCCTGCGCATCGTGGCTGACGCCGACATACTTTCCGTCGAAACCGGGTTTCGGGAACTGGGTGAACTGGCACTGGTTCCTGGCCGGGAAATAAGCCGGGATGTGTTGCACCAGGCAGATGTCCTGCTGGTGCGTTCGATAACCCGGGTTGATGCGGCACTGTTGCAGGGAACTTCTGTCAGGCTGGTAGGAACGGCTACCAGCGGGACCGACCACGTGGACACCGGGTACCTGCAGCAGCAGGGGATCCAGTTCTGTGATGCCAGGGGTAGTAATGCCAACGCCGTTGCCGATTATTGTTATACGGCACTGGCACAACTGTTTGCCAGGCGTAAGGTTGATCCCGGCGCGTTAACTTTCGCCATTATCGGTGCAGGCCGGGTTGGTGGGCTGTTTATACGCAGACTGAGAGCACATGGTATCCAGTGTGTTGCACATGACCCTTTTCTGGGCGAATCGGCAATCGATTCATTGATACAGATCGGTGTGAGGATGGTGGATCTCGAAACCGCCCTGGCTGCCGACGTAGTGAGCTTACACGTCCCGCTGACAACTTCGGGCCCTCATCCCACTTACCACATGCTTGGCGCAGACCGGCTTGAACTATTGTCTACCGGCGGTATTCTGGTTAATACCTCACGAGGGGCGGTAGTCAGTAACAATGATCTGCGGCAGGTTCTCGCCACCCGCCGGGATCTTTCCGTGGTACTTGATGTCTGGGAAAACGAGCCCGCCATCGATACCGGGTTGCTGGACCGGGTGACGGTGGCCACTCCCCATATCGCCGGCTATTCCATCGAGGCCAAGCTGGACGCAACAGCCATGCTGAGGCGGCAGGTGTGCGAGTTTTTCGCCCTGGAAGCAGATGATGACCGGGCCTGGCAAGGGCCGTCTGCCGGCTCCACTGAATCAGTGATGACGGGGCAGGCAGAGCCGGACGATTATTTCTGCGGCGCGATACTTTCGCGGTTTTTTCCGATCATGGACCTGGACCACGAGTTCCGCGCCGGGTTCGGAGCTGACGACATTGATGCGTCCCGGGTTTTTGACCGGTTACGGCGACACCTGGTGGGGCGACATGAATTCCGGCGCTGCAGGTTGACGACCACAGCCGATCTTTCCCGGCAGCAGCAGGACTATCTGCGCCACCTGGGATTTGCCTTCGGTCCGTCGCGGTCCTGATCGTCCCGTGACCCGTCTTACCCCACGTTGGCCAGCCGCTGCTGGCGTCGATGCAGGAAATGGCCGATTTTTTCGACGGCTTTCTCCAGCACGTCCGGGGGTGGCAGGAAAACCAGGCGGAAATGTTGACGGTCGGTGATATTGAAGGCACTACCCTGTACCAGCAGGATCTTTTCCTCATCCAGGAGCTCCAGGATCAGGCGGGTGTCGTCGGCAATGGGGAATTCATCAGGATCGAGACGGGGAAACATGTAGATAGCGCCTCGCGGTTTGACACAGCTGATGCCCGGTATGCGGGTCAGCAGTTCCCATGCCGTGTCCCGCTGTTCACGCAGCCTGCCACCGGGAAGGATCAGTTCGTTGATGCTCTGATAACCGCCCAGCGCAGTCTGTACGGCGAACTGGCCGGGAACATTGGCGCACAGTCGCATATTGGTGAGTATATCCAGCCCCTCGATATAGCTGCTGGCACAGCCTTTGTCACCGGTCAGGATCATCCAGCCGCAGCGGAATCCGGCCAGCCTGTAAGCCTTGGAAAGGCCGTTGAAACTGACGATCAACAGATCGTCACACAGGGAAGCCAGCGGGATGAATTCGGCGTCCTCGTAAGTTATCTTGCTGTAGATTTCGTCGGCGAATACCACCAGGCCGTGCTTGCGCGCCAGGTCAAGTATCTCCAGTAAAATTTCCCGGCTGTAAACCGCCCCGGTGGGATTGTTGGGGTTGATGACCACCAGCGCCTTGGTGTTTTCGTTGATCCTGCTTTCCATGTCAGCGACGTCCGGTTGCCAGTCATTGTTCTCGTCGCACAGGTAATGGACCGGTTTTCCGCCGGACAGGCTGACAGACGCCGTCCACAGCGGATAGTCCGGGGCGGGAATAAGGACCTCGTCGCCGTTATTGAGCAGGGCCTGCATGGCCATGGTGATCAGTTCGCTGACACCATTACCCAGGTAGATATCATTGATCTCGACGTTGGCGATCTGCAGCTTCTGGCACTCCTGCATAATCGCTTTGCGCGCGGAGAACAGTCCCTTCGAATCGCTGTAACCCTGCGCATTGGGCAGATTCAGAATGACATCCTGAAGAATTTCATCCGGTGCGTCGAAACCGAAGGCGGCAGGATTGCCGATGTTGAGTTTCAGAATCCGGTGACCTTCCTCTTCCAGGCGTTTGGCTTCTTCCAGTACCGGACCACGGATGTCGTAACAGACGGCGGCCAGCTTCTGTGACTGCTTGACGGGTTTCATGTGTTTTTTTCTCAAAACGGCGTAATCCGGTTATTCTAGCGATAAAAATGCAACGGGACGAGTATCGTGGCCGAAACCGTCGCGGTGTAGGCTGAAGCAATGCCTGATTGATTGTAAAAATACCCTGGCCGGGCAGAGTTTCCTTAACCTGTTAGCCAGTTTGTCGGCAGTCCCAGTGAAACGAGGAGTGACCCGCATGACCAAGATCAACAAATCCGAACAGCAGTGGCGCCAGCAACTGGATCCCGAACAGTTCCGCGTGTGTCGGCAGAAAGGCACAGAGCCGGCTTTCAGTGGCAAGTACAACGATCACAAGGAACAGGGCAGGTACCTTTGTGCCGCCTGTGGAGAGCCGCTGTTCTCATCCGCCAACAAGTATGATTCCGGTTCCGGCTGGCCCAGTTTCTACCAGCCCGCCAACCCGGAATGCGTGGAGGAACACAATGACGACTCGCTGGGCATGAGGCGGATCGAAGTAGTCTGCAGCCGCTGTGATTCCCACCTCGGACACGTCTTTCCGGACGGACCGCCGCAGACCGGGCTGCGTTACTGCATTAACTCAGCGTCACTGGAGTTCGAAAAAAGTGACGGCGAGTGAAACCCGCCAGTCCCTGTTAACGGCATCCTGGGGTATGCCGCTGCTGCCCTGATTCTGCAACAGGGGTTTGCAGGCAAGGGTCAAGGGTGGCCAGGCTGTCCCGCAGCTGCGAGGTTGCCCTCAGGACGTTTGCAATTGATTGCGAAGGTCCTGAAGATACTGCTCCAGGCTTGACTGGGCTTCCGAGCGGTAGCGGAAGGGTCCAACCTCGCCCTGCTCCCTGGTACGGAAATACCAGAGTTCATTGCTGCTGAAAAATCGATCGGAGCGGGGTGGTGCCTTGGTGAGTGACACGTCCTGGGATCTGGTGGAATCAGGCATGTAGCGCCTCGGTTTGGTTTTTTTAATTAGGACCGGGTTGTTGCCAATAGGTTCCCGTCGGTGAGGCTATCCCCGAGTCTTAACGGGATGGCACAGAGTGCTGGCAAGGCCGTAGATTGCCTCATTTACTGCGGGCATACAAGAGCCGGCAACCATCGACCGGCACTACCCGTGGTCCACGACATCGGGGCCCAGCAGAGTTTCAGCCCGGGCCAGGTCCTCGGGCGTGTTGATATTCTGGAACAGCGGTGGTTGGGGTTCCGGCAGTGTTATGGCCAGGTTCGGATGGCTTGCAAAGAACAGCCGGGGTCCGTGTATACCCTGCCGGACAGCCTGTCGCAGTTCGTCCAGAATGTTTATCGGCCACAATGAAAACAGGGGCTGAACCTGTTCGCCGGTGCGACACCAGATCACCGTTTTTCCGGTTGATACCCGGTCTTCGCCGGCGCCAATGCCTCCTGTACCGGCCGATAGCAGTAACTCCACCAGGTTTTCCGGGAAAACCGGCACGTCGGCGGGGAAACACACCAGCAGGTCCGCCGACGCGTTAGCGTGACACCACTGCATGACGCTGAAGATGCCGGTCAGCGGACCATGCCGGGCGGTGTCGACATCCTTCACCAGGGGCAGCCCCAACTGGCGGTACGCGGGCGCTACCGAATTGACGCTGATTACCAGCGTGTCTACCTGGGGCCGGGCCCGATCGATAACATGCTGCACCATGGGCTTGCCCGCCAGTGGCAGCAGCGGCTTGTTCCTGTCATGCATTCGAGAGCCCTGGCCACCCGCCAGGATCACGCCTGCTATTCTGGTCTGGTCCTGTTGCATGGCAAACGGGGACTGCCTGGGTAGTGCCGGCACCGGTCACTGCAACCTTCCGGTTACATGTCCGTAACCGGCTGGAATCGGACAGACTCCCGCAGAGCACTTCCATAATTGATCAGAGGTTCCCTAGTATTTCATCTGGATATCGGTTGCGCCATGCTTTTGGTTGACTGATTGCTGCGGCGACACAACGCCTCCTGCGTAAAGCAGAAACTTTCACCAACCAGGCCGACGTGCCATATTGAATGTGGGGGGACGATGTGGCACAATCGCGCTCCTTGAAAACCCGGCTTTCCATTCTCTAACTTGTTGATATGCTTAGAAAAGCCGGACCACTCCAATCCAGCAACAACCGGCTGCGGGTGTCATCGGCGGATACACCCATGCTTTCGGCATGCTGTGGTGTATCGCAATGACGAGCACCGCCCACCGACTTGATTAAGGGTAACGAGGTTTATAGATGGAAATTTCCGTAGAAGCCACCACCGATCTGGAACGAAAGATGACCATTGCTGTTCCTTCCGAAGAAGTTGATTCGGCGGTGAATGCACGGTTACAGGAAGCCGCGGCTAACATCAGGCTGAACGGATTCCGCAAGGGCAAGGTGCCTCTCAAGGTCGTCAAGAGCAAGTTTGGCAAGGGCGTGCGTCAGGAAGTGATCGGGGAATTGATGAACCGCACCTATTATGAGGCGCTTTCTGAAAAGAAAATCCGGCCGGCGGGGCAGCCTCAGATTGAAACCAATGAAATCGACGAAGGCAAGGACCTGGAGTTCACCGCCACTTTCGAGGTGTACCCGGAAATCGAACTGCCGGATTTCAGCACGGTGGCAGTGGAAAAACTCACCGCCGAGGTCACCGATGAAAATATCGACAACATGATAGAAACCCTGCGGGAGCAGCGCCAGACCTGGCAGGAAGCGGATCGCGAAGCTGCCGATGGCGACATGGTGAACATCGATTACGTGGGCCGCCGTGACGGTGACGAGTTCCAGGGCGGCAGTGCCTCCGGCAGTAACCTGGTGCTGGGTTCAAAACGCATGATCGCGGGCTTTGAAGAAGGCCTGGTGGGTGCGGGGGCGGGGGACAGCGTCACGCTCCAGCTCACCTTCCCGGAGAACTACCACAACAAGGACCTGGCAGGGCAGCAGACCGAGTTCGAAGTCAAGGTCAACTCGGTATCCGAGCAGGTAAAGCCGGAACTGGATGATGAGTTTTTCGCCAGTTTCGGCGTCGAGGAAGGTGGCATCGAGGCCTTTCGCCAGGAGGTGAAGGAAAACATGGAGCGCGAGATGCGCACCGCCAGCCGGAACAAGGTCAAGAACCGGGTTCTGGATGGCCTGCTTGAGCAGTGTGAAGTGCAGGTTCCCCAGTCCCTGGTGGAAGCCGAGATCGGCAACCTGAGAGAACAGGCCATGCAGCGGATGGGCGCCGGTGCCGGCCAGAAAATGGATCCGGGTATGCTGCCGGATGAATTGTTCACGGAACAGGCCCGACGACGTGTTGCCAGCGGCCTGCTGCTGGGCGAGGTCATTAACACGCACAACCTGACCGCAGACCCGGCTAAAGTCCGGGAAGCCGTGGAGGAAGTCGCCTCGACCTACGAAACTCCGGAAGACGTGGTCAACTGGTATTACGGCAATGAAGAGCAGCTGGCTGCCATCGAAAACTCGGTGCTTGAAGATCAGGCTTTTGAGTACATTCTGGAGCATGCTGATGTCGCCGAAAAGCAGGTGAGCTACGAGGAGGTCATCAAGACGGAAACGTCGGAACAGTCTGCGCAGCCTGCCGGGAATTCCCGGTCCGCCGGGGACTCGGACGATGCCGAGGGCTCTGCTGCCGCTGAGGGCTCTCAATCCGCTGAAGGCTCTGGTTCCGCTGAAGGCTCTCAATCCGCTGAAGGCTCTTCGGATCAACCGCAGTCGGAACAGGCCGATAACTCCAGGGACGGCGCAGCGTAACCCCGGGCCGGCCAGCGGTCCCGGTGACCGCCGATGCCGCTGGAAACGGCGCACACACAGGCCTTCAGACTGCCATAGCGTGACGCAGTCGAGGCAAAATCCACTCCCCGATCGCGGGCTTCCGTTTATAATGGCAGTCCCTATTTGCCGCAGGAAAATTTCGTCAATGGCACAAGAAGACAGTTCAATCGTTGCAAGCCTGGTTCCAATCGTTGTCGAGCAGACGGCTCGCGGAGAAAGATCTTACGATATCTTCTCCAGGTTATTGAAAGATAGAGTAATTTTTCTCACCGGACCGGTCGAGGATCAGATGGCGAACCTGATCGTGGCGCAGCTCCTGTTCTGTGAATCGGAAAATCCCGACAAGGATATCAGCCTGTATATCAACTCACCGGGTGGCTCGGTGACTGCCGGGCTGTCTATATATGACACCATGCAGTTCATCAAGCCGGACGTCAGCACCATGTGTATCGGCCAGGCTGCCAGCATGGGGGCGCTGCTGCTGGCCGGCGGCAAGCAGGGCAAGCGATTCGCACTGCCTCATTCCAGGATGATGATTCATCAGCCCAGTGGCGGAGCCCAGGGACAGGCGTCGGATATTGAAATTCAGGCCAGGGAAATCATCAAGCTGCGCCTGAGGCTGAATGAAATAATGGCCTACCACACCGGTCAGGATATAGAAGTTGTTGCCAGGGATACCGAGCGGGATAACTTTATGGGCGCCGAAGAAGGTGTTTCCTACGGCCTGGTGGATAAAGTAATCGAAAGAAGGGTAGATAAAAAAGAAGAAAGCGGAGATGATAAGTAGACATTTTTCGGGCTCGGGACTTGCATTTCGGCGCGATAGGCTGCATGTTTTCAGGGATGTTTCCAAAGATTATTCCCCAGGTGTCCAGCGCGACGGTCTGTGAGCCGTGTGCTGCCGCCCCGCGTATTAGTAGGTATTGGGCAGGTATTGGTAGACAGCAGCCCGACGGTCTGCTTGCTCGAAACAGAAGTTGCTGGCATGAGGTAGATAGAGATGTCCGATGATCATTACAACAAAGGAGACGACAGCGGCAAGCTGTTGTACTGCTCCTTCTGTGGCAAGAGCCAGCATGAGGTTCGCAAGCTAATTGCCGGGCCGTCAGTTTTCGTCTGTGATGAGTGCGTTGATCTTTGCAACGATATCATTCGCGAGGAAATCCAGGAAAAGGACGCCGAGTCCGGTGGGCGCAAGCTGCCGATCCCGGAAGAAATCAAGAACACCCTGGACGAATACGTTATCGGCCAGGAGCGGGCCAAGAAAGTTCTGTCGGTGGCTGTCTATAACCACTACAAGCGGCTTAACTACGACAAGGGCAGTGCCGACGTCGAACTGGGCAAAAGCAACATCCTCATGATCGGTCCCACCGGCACCGGTAAAACGCTGCTGGCCGAGACTCTGGCGAGGCTGCTGGATGTCCCGTTCACCATTGCCGATGCCACGACGCTGACCGAGGCGGGCTACGTCGGCGAGGATGTCGAGAACATTATTCAGAAGCTGTTGCAGAAGTGCGACTACGACGTGGAAAAAGCGCAGATCGGCATCGTCTATATAGATGAAATCGACAAGATTTCGCGCAAGTCCGACAACCCGTCCATTACCCGCGATGTATCAGGCGAGGGGGTGCAGCAGGCCCTGTTGAAACTCATCGAGGGCACGGTGGCTTCGGTTCCTCCCCAGGGCGGGCGGAAACATCCACAGCAGGAATTTCTGCAGGTGGACACATCAAATATTCTGTTCATTTGCGGCGGAGCCTTTGCCGGTCTGGATAAAATCATCCGCGACCGGTCAGACAAGAGCGGTATCGGCTTTACCGCCCAGGTAAGGAACAAGGAAAGCGAGGATCAGGTTGGGGAAACCCTGCGCGACGTGGAACCGGAAGACCTGGTGAAGTACGGTCTTATTCCTGAATTCGTCGGACGTCTGCCGATGATCGCCACGCTGGATGAACTGGACCTTGATGCCCTGGTACGTATCATTCGCGAACCAAAGCACTCGCTTACCCGGCAATACGCCAAGCTGTTCGAGATGGAGGGCGTGGAGATCCAGTTCCGGGAAGACGCGCTGCGGGCCATAGCTGCCAAAGCCCAGGATAGAAAAACCGGCGCACGCGGCTTACGTTCCATCATGGAGGGCGTGTTACTGGACACCATGTACCGCATTCCTTCCGAGAAAAAAGTCAGCAAGGTCATTATCGATGCGGCAGTCATAGCCGGTGAATCAGAGCCCTTGCTGATGTACGAAAACCTGGAACAGGAAGACACGCCGCGGCAGGCCGTTGACGAGTGAGCCCGGCCGCGTCAGCTTGAATTATCCTACTTCGGCTCCATATCTGAAGGCATCCGGGCTGTCCGAAGACCAGGGTTTCTCAGGTTCAGGGACGGCTCCAATTTTCTAGAGAGATTTTTATGAGCCTTTCCGACGAAAGCACAGCAGAAAACACCGACGACAACGGCAATTCCTATCCGCTGCTTCCCCTGCGGGACGTTGTTGTTTACCCGCAGATTGTCCAGCCCCTGTTCGTCGGCCGCCCCAAGTCTATCAAGGCGCTGGAAAAAGCCATGGCGGCAGATAAACAGATTCTCCTGGTCGCTCAGAAAAACGGGACCGAGGACGAACCGGCCATTGATGACCTGTTTCAGATCGGCACCATCGCTTCGATTCTCCAGTTGATACGCCTCCCCGATGGCACCGTAAAGGTGCTGGTAGAGGGGCTTACCCGCGCCAGGGTCAACAATGTCGACTCCCGGAATGACTGTTTCGTTGCCGATGTCAAGGCGCTGCATCCGGAAGAACTTGGCGAGAAAGAGGCGGATGCCTTACTGCGTTCACTGCTGTCGCAATTTGATCAGTACGTGCAGCTGAGCAAGAAAATTCCACCGGAAGTCATGACATCGATTTCCAGTATCGACGAACCGGGGAGGCTGGTAGACACCATTGCCTCGCACATGTCTCTGCGACTGCAGGAAAAACAGAATCTGCTGGAACTGGCCAATCTGCAACCGCGGATTGAGCACCTGATGGCGCTGATTGAATCTGAAATCGACCTGTTTCAGGTCGAAAAGCGGATTCGTGGGCGGGTCAAGAAACAGATGGAGAAAAGCCAGCGCGAGTACTATCTCAATGAGCAGATGAAAGCCATCCAGAAGGAAATGGGTGAGCTGGATGATGTACCTAACGAAGTCGAAGACCTGAAGAAAAAGATCGACGAAGCCGGAATGCCCAAGGAAGCCAAAGAAAAAGCGATTTCCGAGCTCAACAAGCTGAAAATGATGTCGCCCATGTCATCGGAAGCGTCAGTGGTGCGGACCTATATCGACTGGATGGTCAGTATTCCCTGGAAAAAACGCAGTAAAGTGCGACTGGACCTGAACAAGGCCGAGGACATCCTGGAAAACGACCATTACGGGTTGAAAGAGGTCAAGGAACGGATCCTCGAGTACCTGGCGGTACAGAAGCGTGTCAAAAAACTGAAGGGTCCCATACTGTGCCTGGTGGGCCCCCCGGGTGTCGGCAAAACATCGCTGGGCGAGTCTATCGCCCGGGCAACCAACCGCAAATTTGTGCGGATGGCACTGGGCGGCGTCAGGGATGAAGCGGAGATTCGCGGACACCGACGTACCTATATCGGGTCGCTGCCGGGCAAGTTACTGCAGAAACTTGCCAAGGCGGGAGTTCGCAATCCGCTGTTTCTGCTGGATGAGGTAGACAAAATGGGCATGGATCATCGCGGTGATCCTGCGTCTGCGCTTCTGGAAGTGCTGGACCCCGAACAGAACCACAATTTCAACGACCACTACCTGGAAGTTGACTACGACCTGTCCGAGGTCATGTTCATCTGTACCTCGAATTCCATGAATATTCCGGGACCACTGCTTGATCGGATGGAAGTCATACGCATTCCGGGGTACACCGAGGACGAGAAGGTCAATATCGCCAGTCGCTACCTGATACCGAAGCAGAAAAAAAACAACGGGCTGAAGGAAAAGGAGCTGGTCATCGACGAAGAGCCGGTCCGCGACCTTATCCGTTATTACACCCGGGAAGCCGGAGTGCGAGGACTGGAGCGGGAAATCGCCAAGATCTGCCGCAAGGTCGTCAAGGAAAACTCCATGGATGACGGCAGCAGGCAGCTGGAGCTGACGTCGGAGATGCTGGAATCCTATTCCGGGGTTCGTAAGTACGACTACGGCAAGGCCCAGGAAGAAAACAAGGTCGGTCAGGTTAACGGTCTGGCCTGGACGTCGGTCGGCGGCGAGCTGCTGACAATTGAAGCCAGCGCCGTCGAGGGCAAGGGTAAAACCATCAAGACCGGTTCGCTGGGTGACGTGATGCAGGAATCCATCCAGGCCGCTTTCACAGTGGTCAGGAGCCGGGCCGAGGCCCTGGGTCTGGACGCCAATTTTCATGAAAAATTTGACTTGCATATTCACGTACCGGAAGGTGCGACGCCGAAGGACGGGCCCAGCGCCGGCGTTGGCATGTGTACTGCACTGGTGTCGGTGTTGACCCAGATACCAGTGCGGGCGGATGTGGCCATGACCGGAGAAATAACCCTGCGGGGCCAGGTGCTGCGCATCGGTGGACTCAAGGAGAAATTGCTGGCAGCCCATCGCGGTAACATCAAGACCGTGATAATTCCCGAGGAGAATGAAAGGGATCTCGCAGAAATACCCGATAACATCAAGGCAGACCTGGAGATAATTCCGGTGCGCTGGATCGATCAGGTTTTAGAAAAAGCATTACAGTACATGCCGACGCCGAAGCCCAAGCAGGAAGTCAAGAAAACCAAGGGTGAAACCGGCAAAGAAGAGATCGATCCCGACAAGGAAAAAAAGCCAATCAGTACCCACTGACGCAGCGTTATTTCAGGTTGACACTTGTTTCAGGCAATTGGTATAAAGGTCCGGGCTGCGCGGGTTCTAAGCCATTGGCACCTGAATTCAACAGCAAAACGGCAATACATTGGCAATACACTGATGTGGGTTAAAGCCATCAGCTCAATAAAAAGTCACAAGCTGTAAATCTGCAATAAATTACGCAAGACTGTCGGAACTGCGAAACCACATGCTACAAACCGTAACATTGATCGTAAAACAGAACGTAAAACAAATGAAAAGGGGATAACGTGAACAAATCAGAACTTATAGATGCCGTCGCTGACAGTGCAGACATTTCCAAAGCCGAGGCAGGCCGTGTCATTGATGCCATGATAGATACAATAACTGACTCGTTAAAAAAGGATGATCCAGTGGTTTTGGTAGGATTTGGAACCTTTGCTACCAAGAGTCGCGCGGCACGCACTGGTCGTAATCCCCAGACAGGCGCGCCTATCCAGATCGCGGCTGCCAAAGTCCCGAGTTTCAAGGCAGGCAAAGCCTTGAAGGATGCGGTAAATTCCTGAGTGCGTTAGGCCAGGTTTTTATTCACAGCAGAACTGAAGTCAGGTGTTCCCGACGATAGTTCGGGAACGAAGCAGTCGGGGGACTCCCGGAGTACCTCTGGACAGGTGAGACGGGGCGCATCAACTTGATGCGCCTTTTTCGTTGAGCAGGATTGTTCCAGAATACAGTTCCAGGCGCGATGTGGGCAGGGCGCCAGGCTCCGGTCCAGCTCCGGAAGGAACTGCAAGTCACCGGCGTGGCCGAACAGAGAGGCGTAACAAGAAAGATGCTGCAGGATATACGAGACAAGAGCCAGGGCGTAATTGCGAAGGTCATTATTGGATTGATCGTTGCCGTGTTCGCCTTGTGGGGTGTTGAATCCATCATCGGCGGATTCGTTGCGGCACCGTCGGTAGCCGAAGTCAATGGCGAGGAAATTACCGAGCAACAGCTGACCGCCAACACGCAGAACCTGCTGGCTTCGCTGGGTGGTAATGCGCAGAACCTGGATCAGGGCCTGTTGGAACAAATAGCCCTCAACCAGCTCATCGAGGAGATTCTGCTTCGTCAGGCGGCGGAGCGGGCGAACCTCGGGATCTCAGAGGAACGTATCGATCGCGCGATTATTCAGAATCCGAATTTCCAGATCGACGGACGGTTCGACACTGATATCGCCGTGCGCACCATTGCCGCCCAGGGTATGAACGTGCCGCTGTATCGTCAGCAGCTGAAGCAGAGCATGCTGCTGTCACAACTTGCCAATGCCTATTCTGCGACCGGATTCGTCACCGAGACTGAATTGCAGAGAATTGCAGAATTGCGCATGCAGACACGTGATTTCCGCTTTCTGTCGTTGACCCTGGGCACGCGCACCCTGGGCGAACCCATTCCGGACGAGGATATCGTTGAATACTATGAGGCCAACCAGGCTGATTTTACCGTACCCGAGCAGGTCAATGTGCAGTATGTTGAACTGAACCGGGCAGCGGTCATGGACGAGATCGAGATAGACGAGCAGGTGATCCGCGACCAGTATGACCAGGAACGGGAAGCGTTCGAAGGCGCCGCTGAGCGTCGTGCCTCGCACATCCTTTTTGAAGTTGGTGGCAATCTGTCGGAAGACGAAGCATTAGCCCAGGCGGAGGCGGCAAGACAGCGATTGGCCCAGGGAGAAGACTTTGCCGACCTGGCCCTGGAACTGTCCAGCGACGTGATTTCAGCCGAGGCGGGTGGCGACATAGGCTATTCCGATGGCACAGCCTTTCCACCGCCTATTGAAGAGGCCTTGCTGGCATTGGAGGTCGACGAGGTTTCGGAACCGGTGATCACCGAGTTCGGTGTCCACCTGGTCAAGCTGACCGAAGATGCCGTGAGTGAATTCGCCCCCTTCGAGGAAGCGGCGGAACGCATTGAAAGAGACCTCAAGGCTGCCCAGGCCGAGCAGATCTTTGCCCGTCGGCTGGAAGATCTCTCCAACCTGGCCTTTGAATCCGGAGATCTCCAGCCCATTTCCGAGCAGCTTGAACTGCCCGTCCAGGAGAGTGGTTTCTTTCCACGCAGCGGGGGTGCAGGCCTGTTCGCCAACCAGGCGGTAATCCAGGCGGCATTCTCGGACGAAGTGCTTGCCGGGGGATTCAACAGCGAACCAATCGAATTGAATGATTCCCAGGCCATCGTGCTGCGACTGCAGGAACGTCAGGAGGCGTC
>Ga0070726_10000984_pt1 | contig 30668 bp, 18 predicted proteins | sample tdAd471_FD_67275 | JGI IMG/M metagenome (GOLD analysis project Ga0070726, IMG submission 67275) | Marine sediment microbial communities from the Atlantic coast under amendment with organic carbon and nitrate - tdAd47.1 | ecosystem: Environmental > Aquatic > Marine > Coastal > Sediment | place...
GGGAATTCGCAGCCGACGGGCGGTAAAACGTGTGTGGGCATTCAACTCGGCGACAAGCTGCAGCAGCGTTTCAACCGTCAGATGTCCGAGGCTCTGCTGTGCGATTCCAAGTCCGAAAAACACGACGCCGTACCGGCAACCGGTCATCAGTGAGACCAGCTTCTCTACTTCGCCGCGGGACACGCCACAGTTCCCAGGCAGCGGAGTGGGCTGTCCGGACAGCAGTGATCTTAGAGTTGCAATCAGCTCGAAATCGCGCCGCGGATCGACGCGGATGAAGATGTCCGCTCGTCGCGCGGTCTCTGTTTCGCGTGAATCGATGACGACAACCGTCCGGTCATCTCGTCCGTTTGGCAGCGTCCCGGAACGCGGCTCGACCGAGTAACGCTCGAAATGACGCGGGTGTGTTGTCATCGGGTCGGCGCCCCAGAAGACGACGAGATCGGCGCGTTCCCGAATCTCACCCAGTGTACTCGTCGACTCCCCGACGCGCTGAATCGCCATGATCGACGGTCCGTGGCAGACCGAAGCCGTGGTGTCGATGACGGCTCCAATCTGCTCCGCCAGAGCAACGGCCGCTCGCTGGCCCGGCGTGCTGCTGCGAGACAGTCCGTAGATCAGCGGAGCCCGACTTGCTTTAAGAATCTCCGCCGACGCCGCCAGGGCCGCCTCGCGCGAAGCCGATCGTCCATGAATACGAGCCGGTGCCGGTTCGCCAGCGGGCAGCGACGCTTCTGCCAGACGATCGAACCAGGGCCGGGCGAGCGAGCAGACATTGGCCTGCGGCCTCAGAGTCCCGTTCTCAATACGCAACCGCAGATCGTCACAGACACAACCACAGACGGTACAAACGACATTCTCAAATTCCCGCGGCATGAGTTACGTCCGGCGTGCAGAATCGGGCCTCCAGCGGCGAACTTTCGCAGGAATCCGATCGCCTGGGAACTGTCGGAGAGATTACTGGCCGCCGGTGCTGCGAGCCCGCCGCTGCCGCTTCGCATGACGCGGCAGCAGCATCGAACGATACGCTTCCAGCGGTCGGACCAGAGACTTTTCAACGGCCAGGCGACGAGCGGGCCAGGCGTCAGCGGGCATTTCACGAGCGACCGACAACTCAGCGAGCTGGTCGAAGGCGAGATTGATCGCCGCGAGACTCGACTCGATGTCGTTCAGCACAATCTGAGACGAATCAGGAGAGATATCGCCCCGATTGTGCCAGCGGTTGTGCAGAACCTGCAGCAGTGCATCGAGACAATCTCCGCGAGCGGCCGGGTCGCTGATCAGCTCAGGCTGCCTGCTCAGCAGCTCGAGTGCACGTGAAACGTTGCGTACCGAGCGGTCTGCCGGCGACGCAAAGAACGCCCGGTGGACCCGATGCCAGAGTTCAATGCCGCCAAGTTGCTGCGGATCACGTTCTGCGAGTTCCGCAATTTCCTGATGCAGAAACGGACTGACAAGCGGATCAAACGGCGAATCGAATTCGGCAACTGCGTTGAGTGCGGACGCTGTCGGACGCTGCTGCTGTGCCGCCTCGCCCAGCGTTTCGAAGTATTCCAGACGCCGCTTTTCGGCACCGCTCAGCGTGTGATAGGGATTCTCCCCCTTCACCTGCACGAGTTCCGACTGTGGCGACGACTTGATCCGCTCCTTCACGCGCGCCCGGTACGCCCAGTAGTGGTCCGGCTTGTCATGGACCAGATCTGTGTGTTCCTTGAGGTCGGCCATCCGACGTTTCACATTGGGATCCTGCCCGGCCGTCCCGGTCATAAACTGCAGGCTGCCGGCGACTTCCTCCAGTCTGGCCAGTGTCTGCTGATACTTCGGTCCCCAGCTGGTGATCTCAAACGGAAGCCTCGCGCTGAATGCGACGTTGGCCACGCTGTTCACTCGCGAGCGACCTTCCGGAAATGCCTGTTGAAGATCGCGATGAGAGTACGCCATGACTTTCAACACGGTCGACCAGTCCCAGCCGAGTCCGGCGAGAACAGTTCTCACATGCGAACGCTGCAGTCGCTCAAGGAAGCCCTTGCCGTCGAACCGGTCGGTCTCGTCATCCTGCCGGCCAACCAGCAGCAATCGGCCCGGACCGATTTCAAAAGCACTCACGTCGGCGAAGACCGACATCCAGGTTCCAATGACCGCGCCGAGCGCGTCAGGTCCCAGGTCAACAATGTCCAGCGGCTGACAGAACAGGCCGTCGTCACTCAGCCGGGCGGCGGCGGCCGTCAGAAACTCGCGCGAGGAAATCGCTGCCGCGTGAGCAAACGCGGGCTGCGTGGCCGACGCCAGCACAAGGTCGTAGGTCTGAGTGAGCGACCGCACGGCGATCTCCGGATCGGCCGCCACGACAGAGACCCGTTCGTCTTTCAACGGGTCCAGCGGCATCTGACTGAAGAGATGCTGCGAGAGCATTTGAAGATGCCGACCGTCCGGCTCGACACAGGTCATCTGACGAAGCGGAAAGAAAACGCTGGTCTCCAGAGCGGAACCGCTCCCCGCTCCGAGCAGCAGCAGGTCCTCCGCATCCGGATGGAGACACAGCGGCAGCACCGTCTGCAGCGTCTCGCCGGTTCGCTGTGGAGCGACGAAGGTGTCGAGGCTCACGGCTCCCAGAGGCACTCCGGACCGCCGCATTTCGAACTCGCACACGCGACGTTTCCAGATGGTCAACGTCCCGCTGTCGGTTTCCGCGACAGCAACGCACCGGGCTTCATCCAGATAAGGCAGCGTGTCATTACGCTCTTCAATCTGAGAGGCAATGAAAACCCGAGTGTCATACAGCAGCCGGGCGGCGAGTGTTACGCCGCGCTGAGAGCCGGCCAGCCCAGCCGTCAAAGCGATCGCGACCGCGCACAGTCCCCATTGCGGTCGCAGAAGAACACGCCACGAACGCGCTCGCAGCTGCTCGGCCAGCGAGACAGTCGCCATGACGGCAATTGTCAGCAGGATCGCCACGCTCGACAGCCCCAGCGCGGGCGCCAACCAGGCCGCAGTGATCATGCCGACAGGAAACAGCAGCAGTCGTTGAATCGTGCTGTGACTGCTCTCTTCCAACGGGCCGGCGCCGTGTGCGACAAGACCGCCCGTTGCCACTCCCACGACGCCGATCAGCACCGCCACAATCGCCGCCAGACTCAGCGTTGACCACACAACACTGATGACATCTGCGTTGACCGACAGAGTCAGCCACACGAGTGGCTCAAACAGGGCCACCCCGAGCAGTCCACCGACAACCGAAATCAGGACCGAATCAACGCGCTGCAGCCTGCCAAGCATTCGAGAAAACCGGGAACCCCGCGATCGTGCCCGATAGAGCGACTGGCCAAATCCGGCTCCGGCGAGAAGTGCCGCGACGCCGACCGCAGACACCCAACTGAATGGCAGAAGAAGCTGATCGAGCAGCCGCAGCAGGAAGAGACACAATGCTCCCTGAAGGCCAATCTGAATCGCGGTTGCCGCCCGTGAGCCCGCCGCCTGAACTTCGCCGACACCCCGCCCTGCTCTGTTCTCGCTGACACTCCCGACTTCGTTCTCGCTTGTTTCCCGATCTGACTGCTGCCTCACGGCACAGATCCATATTCCGGCGAGAACCGCGTGCGTGCCGAACAGCGCCGCGACGAGCAGACTGCGATCCATCCCGCCAGCGAAAGCCGCGAGAAATTCGCTGGCCACAACACCGAGCCCAGCGATCACAAGAGCCCTTGCTTTGAGAAGGCGCTGAGGGCGACCGGCGTCTCGCTCGCCAGCGATCAGGAAAGCAGCAGCCGTCATCGGAACAAGCCAGCCTGTCGAGCAAACCAGCGTCAGCAATGCAAGCTGCGCCGCGACCGACTGCAGGACCAACGGCGTCGATAACAGGTCGAGCCCCGTTAGGGCTACGGTGGGACCGATCTCAGAGAACACGGCGAACAGAGCGACGAAACCGGCACTCGCCAGCCAGACGCTCGACCGAACGGATGCCGCGGTCGCACCTTCCAGACGCCGCCTGGCAACGCGGCGGATCACCGACGAAAGCAGCGTCGACAGACAGAGTGTCGCCACCAGAGCAGTCCAGGCAGTCCGGCTCGTTCCGAGCACGGCGATCGCCTGTCGCGACCAGCCCCAGAGACACATTCCGGCGGCGAAACATCCAGAAGCTGAGACAAGCTCTGCAGACGCAACGCGAGCCACAAACCGACCGACGCGGGATTCGGAAGACATAGCATCCATGCTGAAACTGAAGTCTTACGCATCGACAAACAGGGCCTCGGGGAAAGCCCGCGATGCACACTGAAAGCACCGCTGTTCATCGCAAAGTGAGTCCGTGGCAGGAGTTCTAGTCAAACTCGTCCGTCAGCGGCAATACGACTCGACGGTCCTCGCGTCGAAGCAGCACGGTGCCGTCGCATTCGGATGCCCTCAAGATTCTCTGCATTCAGGAGTTGTCCGACGTTGGCGCGGTGGCGAACAATTCGTTCTCCTGAAATCCACTCCGGCTGAAGTCCGCGCGTCCTGCAGAAAGTCTCCCATGAACGGCGTCAAGCTTTGTTGTGTTCTCGGCCCTGGCCGTTGTCCATTGGTCACCGCGATTGTTCTGGCCGCACTGCTCACGATCGGCTCACCGGCAGAGGCGCAGTTTGCAGGCGGCTTCGGAGGCCAGGGCGGCGGCTTCGGAGGCCAGGGCGGATTTCCGGGCGGCATCGCGATCGACGCCCAGGGAGTCGTCTCCGCTCAGTTCAAGACGGCCACCTCCGCTCGTCTGGCAAAACAGCGGGCCGAAGCGTTTCAGTCTGAGCACCTCAACGGCGACATCACCAGGCCAGCTGAGCTGAGGAAAGTCTCGCTGCCTCGCCTTGAACAGGCCTGCCGCGAATTCATCGAACGCGACGAGCCGGCCTCGGTCGACATGCAGTACCTTGCCGGCCTGCAGCGGATCGACTTTGTCTTCCTCTACCCCGAAACCGGCGATCTGGTGATCGCCGGCCCAGCCAGCGGTTTTGGCCCCGATCAGAGCGGCCGTATGATCGGCACAGAATCCGGTCGCCCCGTCCTGCGACTCGATGATCTGCTGGTTGCACTTCGAACCGTCCGGTCGGCGAACCTGATTGGCTGTTCGATCGACCCCACGCAGGCCGGCCTCGCAGCGTTCGGAAACTTCGTCCGCAGAAACAGCTCGCCAGCATCGGCAGCCGTCATCGCGCGACGCTTCCAGGGAATGGCGGCCGCCCTCGGATCACAGAACGTGACCGTTCAGGGAGTCGCCCCGGATTCGCATTTCGCACGAGCACTCGTCGAGGCCGACTACCTGATGAAGATGATCTCGATCGGCCGGCAGCGCGTTCCGGTGCGAGGCTTCCGCAGCCACCTTTCGATGATTCCGGTCGGCGGCAACACGCTGCAGCGCTGGTGGTTCACGCCACTCTACGACCCGTTTCAGAAGACGCCTGACGGAAACGCTTATGCCTTCTCCGGCCAGCGAGTCCAGCTCATGTCTCAGGACGAGCAGGTCAGCGCGAGCGGTCAGCGATCCGAAACGGCTTTCCAGCGCGTGTCGACCGAAGCGTTCGCCCGACAGTTCACCGAAAAGTATGAAGATGTCGCTGCCGCCGTTCCCGTCTTTGCCGAACTGCAGAACCTGACCGACCTGGCCGTCCTCGCCGCTCTGATTCAGAAAGAGAAACTCGACGAGAAAGCTCAATGGGACATGTCGCTGTTTCGAGATCCGCAGCAAACATCTGTCGCGCAGGGACACGTCCCGAAGACGGTCGAGACATCGTTCAACACGAGGCGGGCTGGCCAGGTGATAATTGGCCTGGTCGCTGGAGGCGTCACGATCGATGCGAAGTCGCTCCTGAATTCCACTCCGTTGACCGAAAGCACCGACCGTCTGCTGACCGGGCCGGCTGCAGCTTCGAAACCGTCTGCAGACCAGTCCAGCTGGTGGTGGGACTGAGGCAACAGTTTCGTGAGTTCCCTGACCACTCATGCAGAAACAGCCCGGTGAGTCCGCGAAGAACTCACCGGGCTGTTCAATTTTCAGTCGACAATCAGTGTGAGATAGGCAATCTCAGCGGAATGACAGCGAGAGACCGAGACTGCTGCCACCGCTTCGCGACAGCGGAATGTTGATGGCCGCGCGACTGCGTCCCAGGCGATTGCTGTAAGTCGAGTTCCCGAAGCCACGCCGGTCGTCGTGTCGATTCCAGATACTCCCATGTCGAGAGAACCCCGTCCCGAAACGGCTGCTCGGCTGAATGACGGGCGGTCGTGGAACGACCGGCGGAACGACGATTGTCGGACGACGCGAGAATCCGCGATCACCGTGATGGTGACCAACGTCGCAACGAGACGGCATCAGCCGCCTCAACTCGTCAGCCAGGCAGTCGAGTTCTCTGCGAATTCTTGATGTCCGTTCAATCAAGTCACGCAAGGCTCGCTCATGGTCGCGGGACATCGTTCCGCAACTGCTGCGATGGCGACTCGTCACGACGCACGACCGGCACCAGCTGCGCAGTTCGTCGACGTGTGCTTCGACTTCGGCCAGTTGCCCGAACATCTCGTCAACGTGACGAGCGATCTCGTTGAGATTGCCGGGCCGACGCGTCAGGTCGTCGATGCACTCGGCATTCTTCTCCAGCCGGTACAGATTCGACATCAGGCACTGCTGGAGATCGTGCGGGAGCCTCGCAAAGTCATGCCGGATATCCCGCTGAGCCCGATCGGCACTGCGTTCAATGTCGCGAGCATGGTCATCGATATGATCGTAGTGCCCTGCCTGAGCCACCGACGTCGTGACTCCGAGGACGGCCATCACTGCCACTGTCCACATCGTTTTTCCGGCGAGAGTCTTCATTGTCCTGCTCCTTCTGTCGCAAGGCTGTCATTTGCTCGGGTGTCGTCTTCAGTGCTTCCCGAGTGGCAATACCTTTTGGCACGCGGCATACCGAAAACTCGCCTGAAGCTTCCCAGACACAACACAAGCTCCTTAAAGGTAATGAGTTGCGACATCTCCAACCGAGTCGCCAGCGACTTCTCAGCACTCCCGGCGAGTGCAAATCGAGTCTGTATGATGGCGCTCTCTGGAAATCTGAAGTCATTGTGATGTCGAACAGCCGACGCCTGGCGACTGTTGCGTGCGCCAGCAACTCGAGCCCGAGTCCGCCGGTTTGCCCGACAACCCCCGTCCGATAAACTCGCACTGATCAAGGCCGCACTGCAGCCCGCGATTTCAGCCCGAATGTGCCAGACATGGAGCCGCTCAGATGACTCAGCAAACCCGTCGCTCGTTTCTCAAGACTTCTGTCGCTGCCGGTGCCGCCAGCGCGATGCCCTACTGGTTTACGAGTGCTCAGTCCACAGCGTTCGCTTATCAGTCTGCCAGCGAGCGTCCCGTTGTCGGCTGCATTGGAACCGGCAGTCGCTGGGGAGCAGTCGGGCCGCAGTCGTTCAATTTCGCGGATTGTGCGGCCGTCTGCGATGTCGACTCGAATCATGCCGGCGCCGCAAAAGAGAGGGTCGCCGGTATCCAGAAGAAGGCAGGTCGCGACCGCAAGATCGACGTTTACGAGGACTATCGCAAGGTTCTCGATCGCAAGGATATCGACATCGTCACCATCGTAACGCCCGATCACTGGCACTCGAAAATCGCCATCGAAGCGATGCAGGCCGGCAAGGATATCTACTGCGAAAAGCCGCTGACGCTGACGATCAACGAAGGCAAGCAGATCATCAAGGTTCTCAACGAGACCAAACGCGTTTTCCAGGTCGGAACTCAGCAGCGAACGGACTTCGGGCGTCGGTTCCTGCACGCCATCGCGATGATCCGTGACGGCAGAATCGGCGACGTCCGGAAGATCACCTGCAACATCGGTCCGTCGACAGACAGCGGAGCGATCCCGGTCGCTGATATCCCGTCAGGCCTCAACTGGGATATGTGGCTCGGCCAGTGTCCCGTCGTCGAATACCGCTCGAAGCCGGACGGCAGCTCGAACAAGCGTTACCCCGCGTCACGTTGCCATTACGAGTTCCGCTGGTGGTACGAGTACTCGGGCGGAAAGATGACCGACTGGGGTGCCCACCACGTCGACATCGCTCAGTGGGCGATCGAGCAGAACGGCCCGGATCAGGGGGTTGTCTCCGTCGAACCCGTCATGCACGAGCACCCGGTTCCGTTTAAGAACGGAATGCCTCTACAGGACGACCGGTATAACGCCGCGACGAAGTTTGACGTGAAATGCATGTTCGCCAACGGCGTCGAGATGCACATCGTCAGCCACTCGTCCGACGGCAACGGCATTCTGTTCGAAGGAACCAGGGGCCGCTTCCATGTCGGCCGCGGTCGCACGAAGGGAGCGCCGTTCGAACAGCTCACGGACAACCCGCTGCCGGAAGACGCCATCGCGAACGTCTACGGCGGCAAGGAGCCGACCAGTCACATGCAGAACTTCATGGACTGCGTTAAGAGCCGCGAAAAGCCGGTCAGCGACGTCTGGACGCATCATCGCGCGATGACCACCTGCCACCTGGCCAACATCTCGATCCGCCTCGACAAGACACTCGAATGGGATCCGAAGACCGAGCAGATCACCAACGACCCGAGCCTCAACTCCTGGCAGGCGCGCGAACAACGCAAGGGTTACGAGATCAACGTCTGATTGAACTTGTGATGCAGACCAGGCCGGGTGCACGCAAGTGCCGGCAGTCCTGACATGGGAATCCCTGCCGGAGCGGCGCTGTGCTTGATCCGCCCTGCAGACAGACGCAGCCCGGTCGACCGTCGACCGGGCTGTTTTCGTTGGCGACGGCCGTCCGCTCCATCACGGTCGATCGCGAAACAACAGTCGTCGCCGATACGATTCCGATCCCGGTCACTCGAACGAAACGGAATCCGCGATGAACATCACAGGACGACTCACTTCTCTGGCCACACTTCTGGCCTTGTGTCTGACAATCGCAGCAACGCTCTCACGCATTGCCGCTGCCCAGGACGCAAGCGAACCGGTGTCGTTCACCATCGATCGCACAGCGGCCCACAGCGGCTTTGACGGCAGCAAGTGCTGGGTGCATGCGCGAGCGGGTGCCGTCCCGCCGGACGTTGCCGGAAACGATTCCGACAAACCGCTCGTTGTGATGACGATGCAGAAACTGCTGCTCAGCGGCTCCGACGTCTTTTACGCGCTCAATGAAACGCGATCGGATGACCTCGGAACAACGTGGACGATGCCCCTCGAGCACGATTCGTTTGCCCGGCAAACGGTCACGGCGCCAATCACCAACGCAGACAAACTTCCGACCGGAGCGAGCATCGCGCCGCATCTGCTGCAGCCCGGCGACGAAACAACCGTGTGCGACTTCGCTCCGAAATGGCACGCCGCCAGTCAGCGCCTCCTCGGACTGGGGCACACCGTCTGGTATCGCAACAACAAGGTGATGCATGTTCGACCGCGTGGCATCGCGTGGGCGGTCTACGACGTGAAATCAAACCGATGGGCTCCCTGGCAGACTGTCGACCTGCCGGACATTCCCGAGTTTCAGTGCGCCGGTTCCGGAAGCGTGCAGCGCGTTGACCTGCTCGGCGGCGACGTGTTGATCCCCTTTTACTTCAAAGAGCCCAGGGCGAAGCAGTATTCAGTCACCGTCTGCCGCTGCCGCTTCGATGGCCGGTCGCTCGACTATATCGAGCACGGCAACTCGCTGACACTCCCCGTTAAACGCGGGCTTTACGAACCCTCGCTGACCCACTTTCAGGGCCGCTTCTATCTCACGCTGCGAAACGACGATCACGGTTACGTCTCCGTCAGCGACGACGGCCTGCACTTCGAGAAACCGCGCCGCTGGACGTTCGACGACGGCAGCAACCTCGGCAACTACAACACGCAGCAGCACTGGGTGACGCACAGCGACGGGCTGTTTCTCGTCTACACGCGACGGGGAGCGAACAACGACCACGTCTTCCGACACCGCGCTCCGCTGTTCATCGCGCGAGTCGATCCCGACAAGCTGCACGTCATCCGCGACACCGAACAGGTCCTCGTTCCCGAACGAGGCGCCCGGCTCGGCAACTTTGGCGTCACGGAAGTCTCACCCGACGAGACCTGGGTCACCGTCACCGAGTGGATGCAGCCGCAGGGCGTCGAGAAGCACGGCAGCGACAGCAGCGTCTTCGTCGCCAGGCTGAAGTGGAACCGCCCCAGCAAGTCGTTCGACACGCCCATCGCCGCACAACACAAGACGCCGACCGACACTCGCTGGGAGTCCATCAAACCGTACTTCTCACCGCCCGCGAAATGGCAGAACACGTTCGGCAAGTACAGGTCGCCGTTGAAATTCACCGACGGCTCCACCGTCAAATCCGCCGAAGACTGGCAGCTCCGCCGCAAGGAGATTCTTGACGAATGGACGGAGCGTCTCGGCGAGTGGCCACCGCTGATCACAGACCCGAACGTCGAGATCCTCGACACTGAGCGACGCGAGAACTTCACGCAGCATCGCGTTCGGTTTCTGTGGACGCCGAAAGAAAAAACAACCGGCTACCTGCTCGTGCCCGACGGCGACGGTCCGCACCCCGGCGTCGTCACTGTATTCTACGAACCCGAAACTGCGATCGGTCGCGGCAGCGCGAACCGCGACTTTGCACTGCAGCTCGCCCGTCGCGGCTTTGCCGCCCTGTCGATCGGCACGACCGAGGCCAGCCAGGCACGGACTTACGCGCTCTACCATCCCAGCATTGAAGACGCGCAAGTCGAACCGCTGTCGATGCTGGGCTGCGCTGCAGCCAACGCCTGGCATGTCCTCGCGAGCCGACCGGAAGTTGATTCGCAACGCATCGGACTCGTCGGGCACTCGTTCGGCGGCAAGTGGACGATGTTTGGAGCCTGCCTGTTCGACAAGTTCGCCTGCGCCGTCTGGTCCGATCCCGGCAGCGTGTTCGACAACAGCCGGTCGAGCATCAACTACTGGGAACCGTGGTACCTGGGCTACCACCCGAAACCGTGGCGGCAGCGCGGTCTGATCACCGACGAGAATCCCGCGCACGGTCTTTACCCGCGACTCATGGCCGAGCAGCGCGACCTGCACGAACTCCATGCCCTCATGGCGCCACGACCGTTTCTGGTCTCCGGCGGTTCCGAGGATCCTCCCAGCCGCTGGGAAGCACTGAACCACTCGGTCGCCGTCAACCGCATGCTGGGTTACGAGCACCGCGTCGCGATGACCAACCGCCCGGACCATTCGCCCAACGACGATTCCAACCAAGTCATCTACCGGTTCTTCGAGCACTTTCTGATGCAGGACGCTGGCCACTGAGCGTCCCCGCCAGCTGCGCCTCGACCAGACGATGTGAGCCGCTCCGCCTACTTGTCAGCGAGTTCTTTCTGAACGCGCTGAACGTCGTCCAGTCGCGACAGGAACGCGTCGAGACAGGTGGGGTCGAAGTGGCTGCCGCGTCCTTCGTGCAGAATCTTCAAGCACACATCCAGTTCGAATGCCCGCTTGTACGGTCGCTCGCTGGAGAGCGCGTCAAAGACGTCAGCGACGGCGGTAATCCGCCCTTCGATCGGAATCTCAACTCCGGCAAGGCCAAACGGATAACCGGTGCCGTCCCAGCGTTCGTGATGCGTGAGCGTGATTCGGCAGGCAACCTCAAGGAGTGGTGACGCGAGGCCGCCGGCCAGGCCGGGGCTCAGTTTCAGAAACTGACGGAGTTCTTCCAGGCGACTCTCGCTGCCGGGTTCGCAATCTGAAGGTTCACAGCCAGCCATAGGAGCGACGATGGCCGCGCCGTATTCGCAGTGCCGCCGCATGGTGACGAACTCATCGTCAGTCAGCTTGCCCGGCTTCAGGAGAATCGAATCCGGGATGCCAATCTTACCCACGTCGTGCAGCTGCGCCGCGGGTTCCAGAACGTCGAGTACGTTCTTCGAGAAACCGAGCTGCTCACCAATCAAACGCGCATACCGACCGACGCGCAGCACATGCTGGCCGGTATCGTCGTCCCGATACTCGCCCGCCCTGGCGAGGCAACGAACGACGTCCTTCCGCGAGGCCTCCAGCTGGGCCGTGCGTCGAGCAACCGCCGCTTCAAGTTCGCGCGAGTAGTTCTTCAGATGATCCTGATGAGCCTTGACCGTCAGCACATTCCGAACGCGAGCGGTCATCTCAGCGTGTCGGACAGGTTTGGTGAGAAAATCCGTCGCCCCCAGTTTCAACGCCTTGATCCGCGTCTCGTCATCCGTGCTCGACGTAAGAATCACAACAGGCAACGTCGTGTGCCGTCGACTGCCGCGAATCATCTTGAGGACGTCAAAGCCGTTCATTTCAGGCATCTGGATATCGAGCAGCACAATGTCGGGATCATGCTCGTCCAGCAGCGCCTCACATTCGGACGGCTGCGTCGTGCAGATGAAGTTCCAGTACCCATCGATTTCGAGGAAGCCCCGAACGACGTCAATGTTCAACGGCTCGTCGTCGACAATGAGAAACCTTGCTGACTTTGGATCCTTTCGAACCTGACCAGCCGACCGGCCACTCGACAGCCCGCGCCGCTCCGCAGCCTGCATCGCGGATTCCGCTGAGCACAGACCGTCATCGATCAGACTCAACAGGTCATCGATTCTGCCTGGTAACGAGTTGGCTGTTTCCGAACCGTGTGACTTGTTTGAAGAAATGAATTCGAGCATGTCTTCACACTCCTCTGATTATCGAGTGATTCGTGCTTCCCGAGTGGCATCCAGAACCCGGTCGTTGGAGTTTCTCAAAGTCATCATGAGCAGGGCTCGTCCGATGATTCGCCCGCGATCGTGTGGCCATCAATTGAGTGAGCAGGCAGCCGCATCTGCCAGCCGTGTCGAGTGCCATGGCAGTTCGATGCGCTGCTGCAGCTTCCGGATTTCCTGCAGCATGAGATCGGCGGCGGGAAGCTGCCGGTCCCTCGCCGCCTGTTCGAGTCCGCGAGCAGGCTCCGTGAAACAGTCGAACCCGACCGTCCCGCCCGCCCCTTTGAGCCAGTGCGCCAGTTGCGCCAGCTCCCGGCTGTCCGCCTCGTCGAGACAGGATTCCATGCGATCGATCTGCTCATTCAATCGGTCGACGAACCGCTCCACGATCTTCCGGAACTTCGCGTGCTCTGTCGGCAGAGTCGAATGGATGGGATCGCCCGCCTGGCCCGTCGGTTCGGCCACCACGGTCCGACTCAAGGCCAGCATCGGCGGCTGTGCAGCAATCGGAGCTGGCTCGCCGGTCGACTCACCGCTTGACTCACCGCTCGACTCACCGCTCGACTCACCGCTCGACTCACTGATCGACTCACTGATCGATGCCGCGACCGTGTTGAGCAGCCGACCGATCTGAACCGGCTTGCTTTCAAACCCGGAACAGCCCGCGTTGCGGCACTTCTTCTCGTCTCCCGACATGGCGTGAGCGGTCAGCGCGACGATCGGCTTCGTCCACCCGGACTGGCGAAGTGTCCGCGTCGCCGAGTAGCCATCTACGACAGGCATCTGCATGTCCATCAGGATCAGATCGATGGCCTCACCATGCTGCGTAACGGCGTCGATGCCCTGCTGGCCGTTCTCGGCGAACTCGACAGCGGCTCCGGCATCGTCGAGGACCAGTCCGATCAGTTCGCGATTCGTCGCGCCGTCATCACAGACCAGAATCCGGCGGCCACTCAGGTCAATGTCGCACGGTGACTCGTTGTGAGTTCTGGGCTGGCAGACTTCAGTCATACCTTCCGCCACGAAGGCGACATCATCCAGCGGCCCTGTACTCAGCGTCACACGGAACGTGCTGCCGACACCGACTTCGCTGGTCGCGGAGATGTCTCCCCCAAGCATTTCCGCGAGGTGCCGACAGATGGCGAGCCCCAGCCCGGTGCCGCCGAAACGTCTCGTGATCGACGTGTCCGCCTGGTCGAAAGGCTCGAAGATATGCTCCAGGTGTTCGGGCGGTATGCCGACCCCGGTGTCGTGCACTTCAATGACAAACCGAGGTTCGGGATCATCACCCTTGATGGCGACCCGCAGCGTGACGCTGCCGGATTCGGTGAACTTGATCGCGTTGCCCACAAGATTGACGAGCAGTTGTCGCAGGCGGTGCGAGTCGGTGCGAATTGTCTCCGGAACGCTGGTTGTCCAGACGCATTCCAGCTTCACGCCTTTCCGCTCTGCCTGAATCCGCAGCAGAGACAGCACTTCGCAAATGATGTGGTGCGGCGAGCAGGCTTCCTGAAGGACCGGCAGCTTGCCGGCTTCGATCTTTGAGAGATCAAGAATGTCATCAATGAGCTGCAGCAGGTGCCTTCCGCACGACGCCACGGTTTCCAGATGCGACCGCCGTTGCTCCGGCGAGAACTCTCGCGACTGGAGAAGCTCGGTGAAGCCGAGGATACCATTGAGCGGCGTGCGGATTTCGTGACTCATTCTCGCCAGAAACTCGCTCTTGGCGGCACTGGCTTTCTCCGCAGTCCGCCTGGCCTGCTCGAGCGCCCGCTCGTTTTCCTTTCGCTGCGTGATATCAACGTGCGTCCCGATGAAGTACTGCAGTTCGCCGGTGCCGTCAAAGACCGGCTCGACTTCGAGACTGATCCAGTAGGGGCGTCCGTCTTTTGTGTAGTTGAGAATCTCGTGTTCGAAGTGCTCTTTACTGTGCAGGAGCCTGCGGATCGTGGCGGCCGCGGCAGGGTCCGTGTCCTCACCCTGCAGCAGCGGCCCCGGCTTCTGTCCGATCAGTTCTTCGAGCGAATAGCCGGACGTACGGCTCGTTGGCGTACTGAATCCGTCCTCGTGCGTCGCAGATCACCACCGAGTGACGCACCTGGCCGGCCAGCTTCAGCAGCCGGTTGACCTCGTTAGCCGACTTTCGCAGCTGCTCCTCAACAGTCTTTCGTCGCTCAATCTCGCGCTTCAGAGCCTCAATCGCTCGTTTCAAGGCCGTGTTCTCAGCCGATGCGGCACTCGCTCGAGATGCTGCGCCAATCTGACGCTGGATCGTGCGCACGACCGGTTCGAAGATGAAGACCCCTTCCAGCAGCAGCACCAGAATGAAGGCTGACGCCAGGCCGTAGAGAATCCACAGCAGCCTGTCGGAATGAGCTTCTGCCTGCCCCTCATAGACACCGACCAACTCGTCCATGACTTCGAGAAATTCTCCTTCGTGAGCGAGGATTGTCTCGACGTCAGCCGCGATGCTCTGAGTGAGTGCTTCGCCACCGTTCGGTTGCCAATTGACTGCCGGTTGTGAACTCACCGCGAGCAGACGCTGCACTGCGTGATCGATCGCCGCGAAGTGTGGCCGCACTTGTAAGAGCCCCGTGACAACTGCGTCGCTTACTTCATTCGGGATTGAGTGCAGCTCAGCATCCAACTCCAGATGCCGATGTGTCTCCACGAACTGTTCGAGCGCGGCGCTCAGTTCGTCGCGTGCTTTCGCATGACTGGCAGGATCATCTGCGCTGCTCAGCTGCAAAGCCGCCTTGGCCAGTTTCTGACTAAGCATCCGCTGTCGACCGGCACTGTTGACGGTCGGGATGTCGTGTTTCTGACTGTTCAGTTCGAGCAGGACCAGAACCAGGCTGACGACTGTGAGGATTCCGGTCAGCGACAGGGCGAGCCTGTAGCGACGCCTCAAACGATCATCCACACCGCTGGGAGCCGTGATCTCGGGCCTCTCCCGGCGTTCGGTCGCTTCAGCCTGCAGCAGCGACTGTGCTCCGGTCCGTGAAGTGTCATCCGTCTTTGACATGTCCATTCCAGGCAACTCATAAACTCGATGAACAGGGAATGTCTTGAGGTGCCTGTTGACGATAAACAGTCGTGCTGGCAACTCCTGGTACGAACAGATGTCTTATGAACCGTTCGTGCCTGGTCGACCCTAGCTCGGCGACGGCGACGGGCTGGTTCAACCTTGCGTGCTGTTTTCAATTGACGTCAAGCTGCCACGAGATCGCTGGTGTGGCCCTGGGGACGAAGGCGTGTGCCTCCAGAGATCCCCTCCCACTGATCTGCAATGCTGGATTCATGCCGCCGCTCGCACTTGCAGGTTTCGGGGGCCCGGTCAGCCAGCGCCCATTTCTGGCGAATGTGCGACGGCTGGCGGAATGACGCCTCGCTTCGTGACATTGCTTGAGCGCCAGCTGTCGTGGACAATCACTCGCTGCATTCAAGACTGCCCCCAACGGTTCGCTTTCAATCGCGAACTGCATCCCTCACAGATTCCCGCATCGTCCTTCCTGCCTCCTCCTGGATCAGTTCCATGTCCGACCATTTGCTCTCGTCGACAGCTTCCATTTCACGTCGCGGTTTCCTTCAGGCCGGCTTTCTGGCAATGGGCGGCCTGGGGCTCAGCGACGTGCTCCGACTGCGGGCCGCTGCGAAAGAAACAACGAATGAGGATCCGGCGATTATTCTCATCTGGCTGCAAGGTGGACCGAGCCATATGGAGACGTACGACTTAAAGCCGGAAGCAGCACTGGACTATCGCGGCGAGATGAATCCGATTCGGACCAGCGTTCCCGGAATGGATGTCTGCGAACTGCTGCCGATGCACGCGCGCGTCGCCGACAGGTTCACGATCATTCGCTCGATCTCGCACGGCTTTGCGAACCATGCTGGCGGAGCGGGCCGGTTTCTTTCCGGCCGGGATCCGCTGCGGCCACTCGATCCCATCTCTCAGTTCCCGACGCTGCCCACCGTCGTCAGCCGGGTCAAAGAGTCACGCAACGTCGGCGTCCCGAATTACGTCGGCAGTGCGAACCGGGTCTACGGCGGCGGCAGTTCGTACCTCGGCGAATCGGCCCTGCCCTTCGTCGTTGCGCGCGACCCCAACGACGACAACTTCTCCGTCCCGAATCTGTCGATGTCCGGCAGCCTGAAGGATCGCCTCGACGACCGAGTCACTCTGCTCAAATCGTTCGACGAGATGCAGCGCGATATCGACCGCAATGGGTCGCTCGCGTCGATGGACAAGTTCAACGACAAGGCCATCAGCATTCTGACGAGCGACAAGGCTCGCAACGCGTTCGACATCTCGCAGGAAGATCCGAAGACCCGTGAGAAGTACGGTCGTCACAAATGGGGGCAGCGAGCACTTCTCGCGCGACGTCTCGTCGAGGCCGGAGTCACCTTCGTCACAATGCAGATGCAGAATCCTCGCGTCGACGGAGCGATCGGCAACTGGGATATCCACGCCGTCAATGGGCACCTGTTCGACGACACCCGAGCCCGTCTGCCGATCTTTGACCGGGCGATTGCGGCGCTGATCGACGACATCTACCAGCGCGGACTCGACAGGAAGGTCATGGTCGTTGTCAGTGGCGAGTTCGGTCGCACGCCGCGGATCAACCCGCAGAAAGGCACGCGGTCCGGTGTCATCCAGCCCGGTCGCGACCACTGGCCCGGCGCGATGTCGGTCCTCGTTTCGGGAGGCAACATGCGAATGGGTCAGGTCATTGGCTCAACGACGTCAAACGGGGCTTACGCCAAGGACAACAAACTCGAGCCGAACGACCTGCTGGCCACGATGTACCGCCACCTGGGCATCGACTACCACGCCTCGTTCCTCGACCACACCGGTCGCCCGATGCCCATCCTGCCCCACGGCGAGCCGATTCGGGAACTGAGTTAGGAGCCGCTTTGGTCAGGAACGTGTCGGCAATCACTTCCCGATTCAGTGGTCAGTTTCAGAAGTTCGTAACTGGTTGTTTGACCCGAAGCCGGAGGCGATGGCGTTGAGGCGGCGTCTGAAAACGCCATCGCCTCCGGCTTCGGGTCAAACGAGACCCCTGTCGTGACTCACGAACCAGACCGCGTGCAAACAAACAGAATTCGCTGACAGGTACTTCGCTCGCCCCTCGCTCCAGCCAACCCTCCTCGCCACTGCGTTGTTGAACGCAAACTCCGCTGGCGGCGACCGGATCGCGGCTGACCAGCCGCCCGTCTGAAGGCAGCCGTCGCTCTCTGTGACGCACGCGCCTCGGCGGTTAATCTTCGCGAGTGTTCAGCTGAGACTTGACCTCTTTGGACTCTCGCCATGCCAACGCCCGCACCCCTTGTCGCTGTTCTGACCTTGATATTTCTGAGCCGCACCTCGCTCGCCGACTGGCCGCAGTTTCGCGGGCCGGACGGAAACGGGACGGCGGCCGAGGCGTCAACGCCGGTCAAATGGAGCGATAACGAGAACATCGTCTGGAAGACGCCGCTGCCCGGTCGAGGCGCTTCCAGTGCGATCGTGTGGGGCGACCGCATCTTCCTGACCGCCTACACCGGCTATGGCGAGAATCCAGACGATCTGGAAACGCCTGGGAACAAGGCGGACCTTCGACTGCATGTACTCAGCTTTGAGCGAGAGACTGGAAAGCTGCTGTGGGACAGCGAGATTCCCGCCAGCGCCGACACTCAGAACTATTCGAAGCGCATCGCTGATCACGGCTATGCGACAGGGACACCCGCGACTGATGGCGAGGCGGTCTATGCGTACTTTGGCGTCTCGGGGCTGGTCGCGTTCGACTTCAGCGGCAAGCTGCTGTGGCGGGCGGAAACCGGGATCGGAACGGCTGGTTTCGGGTCCGCATCGTCACCGGTGCTGCACGGCGATCTCGTCCTGGTCAACGCCAGCATCGAGTCGGACACGTTGTTCGCGTTCGACCGTAAGACGGGCAAGGAAGTCTGGAAGACCGGCCCGATCAACCGTGCCTGGACCTCGCCCTGCCTCGTCACAGCTCCCGACGGGAAGACGGAACTGGTGCTCAACCACAAGGACGAGGTGGTCGGCTACGACGCTCTGACCGGAGAGAAACTGTGGTGGTGCGCGGCAATCGACGACTACATCGTGCCCGTCCCGATCACGCACGACGGCATCGTCTACTGCCTCGGCGGACGCAGTAACCGTTCGCTGGCGATCAAACCCGGCGGGCGCGGCGACGTCACGGAGACTCACAAGCTCTGGCAGAAAAGCATTGGTGCGAACGTGACCTCGCCCGTCTATTTCGATGGGCATCTCTACTGGGCCAGCGACAAGGGCGTGCAATGTTGCCTGCGTGCTGCGGACGGAGAAGAGGTTTACCGCGAGCGGCTTCCGACCCGCGCCCGCATTTACGCATCGATCGTCCGCGCCGGAAAGCACTTCTACGTGACAACGCGCGATGCCGGCATTGTCGTACTCGACGCAGTGCCCGAGTACCGCGAGGTTGCGACCAACGTCATTGCCAGCGATGAAACGATGGTCAACGCCAGCCCGGCCGTCAGCGGCGACCAGCTCCTGCTGCGGACGGACCGCTTCCTGTACTGTGTCGGCGAGACCTCATCGACAGATTGATCTTCGTTTAACCGCAAGCCGCAGGCGTGCGCGTCCTGCTGATCCCTCCGTGATGAGTCAACACGCCGCCTGCGGCTTGCGGTTAAACAATTCTGCATGCGGTGCATTATGGACTTCTCCTGGTTGCCACAACCGCGTTTCGTGCCGATTCCGCGAGCCTTCCACTCGCTGGAGATGGACGGTCCATTCGAGCGCTGTGTCCAGTGCGACGCCGAACTGCTGACGTCGGGCCGTCCGTACCTCATCGAACGAGTCTTTCGCGGCAGCGAGCCGATCATTGAGTACGCGCTGTGCGAATCCTGCGTCGAGAAAGCTCAGCAGGAACTGTCTCAGGAATCGAAGGAGGCCGTCGCGAAGTACCTCGCCGAACACATCGACTTTGCCGCGCGCATCGAACGTCTGAACGCACTCAGCGAAACTGGCGACGAAGACATCGACGCTGAGTCGTGGTTCGATCACTGTGCGGTGCATGGGCAAAGCGCTGCCGAGAGTCGCGAACGTCAGATCGCCGCCTGGTGCGAGGGTTCGCAGATGCGCATCGACCATGCCCTGCCTCTGATGCTCGCCGGCCCGGCCCTCGAAGAACTGCAGGAAGTTCTCTCCGAAGAGACGCGTGGCTGGATGAACGATTTTGTCGGCGACAACTTCGGAATGCCGCCGGAGTTCTGCGACGAGCCGGACATCCGTCCCATTCTGCTCTGAACACTTCCCGGCACCTGGCCAGAGAAGTCCCCACACGGTCGCCCTGGCAGGCGTAGGCAAGCGCCGGTACGTCCCCGGTCAACGAATCACCGGGCGCCGTATCACCGGGAACTGTGTCAGCCTGCAGCAGCATCGGGAGACCTTGCCATGTCGGACGCAACGACCAACGCCCCTGATCCCGCAGCCGAGGACACTGGCGGAGCCCCGCCGGCCCGTTTGCGGCTGCGATTTCGTGGCGGTCGCCTGGCCCTGCTCATTGTCGCCGGGCTTGTCGTCGTCACGCTTGCAGTGGCCTGGAAGTTCTTCGTCTATCTCCGACCGGTGGGCTCAGGACCAGCCGGTCCGGCGGTTGAACGGGCCGCCTTTGCGTCGGAGTGGTCATCGCGGCCTGTCGTGCTGCTGGGACTTGGCGACAGCGTCACTCAGGGCCTGGGAGCTTCACCCGGCCGGTCATATTTCAAACGGCTGGTGGCAAACCCGGCTGATGAATTCGCCGACCTGCGGGACATCAACCTGCAACGCGTTCTGCCGAATCTCGAAGCCCGCAACATTTCGATCTCCGGGATGACGTCGATCGAGTGCGTCGATCATCAGCTTCCGAAACTCGAACCGTACTCACCAGAGGTTTTTGGCGCGGTTGTCATCACCGTTGGTGGAAACGATGTCGTCCACAATTACGGTCGCACGCCGCCACGCGAAGGTGCGATGTACGGCGCAAGCCTCGATCAGATCGGCGAATGGCAACGAAACTTCGACGAGCGCCTCGAAACGATCGTCACGCGAGTTCGCGAAACATTTCCCGGCGGCTGCCACGTCTTCATTGCCGATATCTACGACCCAACAGACGGCGACAGCGACACGCAATACGCCGGCCTGCCCGCCTGGCCGGAAGGCTCATCCGTCCTCAATGCCTGGAACGACGTGATCCGCGCTTTCGCAGACCGGCACGCTGACGTTTCACTGGTCGAGATGCGGGCCGCGTTTCTGGGACACGGCATTCACTGCCTGCAGTTCTGGCATCACGCGTACCGGGCAGACGATCCGACCTACTGGTACTGGGACAACCTCGAAGACCCGAACGACCGCGGCTACGACGCGATTCGCCGTCTGTTTCTCAACGAAATCGCCCGCGTTCTGCCGGAGCGTTTGAGCGCGGGGCGATCGACGACCGAATCCGCAGCCACGCTCGCGCCGTGATCTCCACATCACAAATATGACGCTTGCTCGACGCCTCCATCTCGACCGGCCCTCTGGAAGGCACCAACAACAAACTGAATCTGCTCCAGCGTCAGGCCTTCGGCTACCGGAACCTCGAACTCTTCAAACTCCGAATCCCCTCACTCCACACCACCCACAAAACCCTCGTCGGCTAATCACACCCCCGATTTACCGGATGAACCAGATTATTCCCGTAGGGTGCGTGGAGTCGGCGTTTTTGCCCTGGTGCGGTGCGCAAGCCAGCTTGCTCTCAATACAGAGTGCCGCAGACGAATTGTCGTGTTTGCCGACGTAACGCACCGCCCTGAAAAGGCTTGCTGCACGCACCCTGCAACCTTCATGAATCATTCGGGTTAGCCATGTCGTGAGCGGGGGCAGCAGTTGCCTCGATCGCTGCTTATGGGCTCCAGGATCTTGCGGGCGCTGGGGATCTGCTGATTGTGTCGACCTTGAAATCGCCGCGTGTTTGCCGGATGAACTTCAACAAACATTCCGGAGCGTTGCAGTTCAGGCTTCGGCCCGAGAGTGTAAATCGTCTCCGCCTTCGCAGTTGCTGGAAGGCCGCGATCGCCGACTCGGAACCGCCGTCCTGCAGGTCGTTATTGAACATGACCGTCCGTCGTTTCAGTTTCTCCACAGCGTAGATGATCGCGTCGGTCGTACTTTGGGCCATGTAAACATGTGGATCAGTTTCGATTCCGGGCACTGGAATGAAGATCGGAATGCCAGGACCTTTCTGTGGCTCGGCTGCTGTTGGGTTCGGCGCGGAGAAATTGCAGCCGGGCACCATGATCAGAGGCGTCGACTTGGGGAAGTTCTCACGAAGTTCCCGATAGAGGATCGGGAAGTCTGAACTCATACTTCCGGAAACGTCACAAACCAGTGCGATCGACCCTCGGACTTTAACTCCCAGAAATTCCTTTTCCTCGGCGGATCCGCCAGCCCCTGCTTCGCCGTCGCCTGTATCTCCCCCTCCCCCGGTTCTCGCCTGCTCGCCGGTCGGACGCAGTGGAGCAATCGACATCTCCGTTTTCGTGACGACCGGCTTGCGGGTCGGAGTATTCTCGTTGGCGTCCGCGACAAGCAGCTTCCCATCGTCATCGTCTGAGGCACCTGTGGTCTCTGATTGTGACGTCGGTTTGCCGGGGTTTTCATTGGGCTGCCCAACTCCTCCATAGCCATCGCCTTCGCCGTCTGTCGCCGCCAGTCCGTCCCCCTCTGTCCCAATGCCGTCACCGACTCCGTCGCCATAGCCGCTTCCTTCGCCAGCATCGCCAATTCCCCCTCCGCCAGCCGTCCGCGGCGGGTCTGGAAAGACGATTAAGAGGAGCAGTGCCACACAAAGGCCGACGGAAAGCAATCCAATCAGAGTTCCGAGAACCGTACTCTTACCAAACTCCTGATCCGGAGGAGTCAGAGCCGCACCGCCATCAAGATGCTCGTATTCAATCGGTGACGTCATCAATGGCTACTCGATAGAGGGCAAGGCGAAACTACTGGACGAGAGACTCTTTCGTCGCTTCTCCGATGAAGACTTTTTCATCAGCAGCCATCGGAATGAGCTGGTACTCGTGCCCTTCCCGGACAACGGCTTCCTTGACGGTCTGAAACTCTTCAAACGAGTCGGGCCAGACAACAATGGCAACAAAGAACTTGTCTTTTGAGAACGGTTTGAGCTTCTCCACGATCGGCGACAGCGTGCTTCCGTCCGACTGAATCGGCAGGCCAGCCCCCGGAACCGGCTCGGCAAACTGTTTTCCGTCTTTCTCAATCACCCTCGCTTCCGCCTCATTGGCGGCAAGCTGACCATCAAGGCCGACCCTGGCGAACGAGCAGAGCTTGCCTCCTTTCAGGAAGAACGCAACCTGCTGGCGTGTCGTCGTCTTCTGGCGGGGGAGCTTTGAGGTCCGGCTTCGCAGAGCGACTTCTGCATCGAGTTGCTCCCTGGCTGTCTGCAATGCCTGCTGTGCGGCAGCAATTGCCTGTCGCATCTGTGCATTCTCTTTCGCCGTCTTGTTGATCAGTTCCTGCATGGAGGCAAGATCATCAAGACTTGCATCCCGCGACTCGTGCATCGCCTCGTTCATCCCCTGGAAGGCCTGCATTTCTTCAATGACGGCTTCACTCTCAGGGTCAGAGAATCTGTCTCGGAGTTGTTCAATCTGGCGTGCTGCCCGACGAAGAGACGCCAGTTTGACCGTAGTATCGGACAGTCGACGGCGACCTTCGGTCAGACGCTGCTGGTCCTCTTCCGTGGGTAATGACTGTGAGACTTCAGTGTTCGCAGCATTCACCAGAATCACAACGAGCATTGAGATAAACAGAATTCCCCCGAACGTATTGCAGATGGTGTCAAGCAACAGGTCGAGACTGTCGCCGCTGGCGCTGGATTTACGACTCATGGTATCCCTGCCCCAGTCTCAGGATCGATTGCAGTCTGATCCGACGACAACAGGTCGTATCCCAGGTCAAAACCATCACTTTGAAGCGTTTCACGAATGGGCACGAAGCGTTCAACTCCAGCGGGCTTGATCAGCATGACAAAGTAAATCGATGAAGCGCTCTGCGTACCGGCCCAGCCAAGAAACTCTTCAGTCGTGCTGAAGCTCTTTGGACTGCCGGATTTCTCAGACTCGGCGACAAGAATCCTGTTGCCCTCAATCTGAACCAGCCAGGGAGTCTTTGATGTCCCTTCTGGACGATTGAAAATCACACGATTCGACTCCTTCATTTCCTGGATCTGCTTCTGAACGGCTGCCAGTTCCTTCTGCAGCTTCCCGAGGGTTTCGGGCGATACATCCCGTGCTTCTTCCTTGACCGAGTTCTCACGCGACGCAGCGGCATTCAGTTCCGCCGCCAGCGAGGCATTCTGCCGTTCGAGTTCCTCTCTCGCGCGCTGCATTTCTTCCAGACGCTGACGGGCAGTCTCTGCATCAACCGAGATTGCACCAGCCCCTTCACTGAGAATGCGTTCGAGCCGTTTGATCTCATCCAGGTTTTCTTCCAGAGCGGCTTCCACCTCTTCAGCGATGGCCGGCGTGACTGCGCTCGGAGCCGAAACCGCGTTCTGAACAAGCTCCAGAGCCATCATCATCGTAATCAGAATCATGATCCCGGTAACGGATGTGATGATGTCCTGAAACGCGAAGAGTGAAAATGGCGATGTCCCCTTGCTGCGTGATCTCATTGTTGAGTCTACCTGTGGGACCGGATTGGAGGGGACGTGACTGGAATTGCTGCCCGGCGACGGTTTCTGCACTGCAAATATTCAATTTGCTCGCTTCCTGCGCGCTTTTTCAAGGCAGGAAAATGCGGGGCAGGAATATGGACAGAATCATCATATTGCTGCCACTCCATAATTCTGCCTTCTTTGATTTGATCTTCGGTTGCGGCTGCGTGCCTCCAGGTGATCTGACGGCCTGTCGCCAGCGTCGGGCACGAGAGCTTCTCACTCCATATCTGCTGTCATGCAGGCTCACTCTTCGGCGCCTTCGTAAATATGGAGTCTCAGCTTGTTAACTACGTGAATGACACAGTACTCCGTACATTCGTCAAGAAACTCCTCCTCTGACTTCTTAAGCAGGGCAAGGAGAAGCTGAATCGCAAGGGCGGCCACGAGCGCCTGCAGCGTGGTTTGAAATGCTGTCGCGAGGCCGCCAGTGACGTCCTGCAAGGCAGCCTTGATTTCTTCAATGGCCCCGGCTGCCTGCAGCACACCGCCGAACTGACCGATCGCGTCCGACAGACCGAGGACTGTCCCGATGAACCCGAGCACGGGAATGGCCCAGACGAAACTCCCGATAATCGAATAACTCGTCTCCATCACCGATTCGTCATGGGACGCCTGAGAACGAAGAATGTCGTCCACGTCACTGACCTGTCCGAGGTTCTTCAGATTCGAAAGTGCGTTGTCGATGCGATTAAACAGAACGAAGTACTTCGGATCATCGACTGTCTGGTAAATATTGCGTTTCACAATATCAACGGTCCCCTTTGCGAGGATGAATCCCGGGTCGCGCGGCACAACACTGAACTCGTCTTCGAGAGCGCGCATCTGAAACTTCAGCTTGCGCCACTTAATAAACAGAATGACAAGAGCCCAGGCCGTAAAAAACACGATGGCGTACGGGATGACACCTCGCTGGGTAAACATTTCCGCGACGGGGTGATCTTCCAAAGGCGTCAGGGCGGCATAGAAACCAACCAGCATCAGCGCGGCACCAACTGCCGAGCGAAACAGATTGACCCGCGTGAATCGACCGCCTCCCCCAAGGAAACGTTGCTCGAAGTCACCCCGTTTCCACGAAAGCTTCGGAAGAGTATCATCATCGGCCATTGAGTTACTGTCCTCACACAGAATGGTTACCAGCCTTGAGACAAGTGGCCGGCTGACTGTTAATGGGCTACTGCTCTGCCAACTCCGTCGACGTCCCGGCAGGTGGCACTCGTTCGTCAGTCGCACTGAAGAATGTTGCGATACCGAGGATCACTCCAACGATGACCGCTGTGTAACCACCACTGAGACCAGCGATGATTGTCCCCCGCTCACGGGGGCTTCCCGGCTGTTTCCGGAAATAAGCGATCGCCGTGTGCCCCGTCCAGAGCGTGAACGCGCCAAAGATGAGTGCGAGCACAATCAGCAGGACGACCGTGGTATTGTCGGAAACGTCGAGCTGAGTTCGCCGAATGACACGAATCAGACAGACAGTCGCCCCGAGCGTAAGCAAATACGCAATGGCTCCGACGATCGAGCAGGAACGCGCCCAGCCGGAGAGAGTGAGCCGTCGCGGCTCTCCCAGTGCGTGAGAAAACTCTGACTCACCGACGGATATCCAGTCAGTGAGCGACGGGTTCCAGAGTTTCTCGTCTGGTCCAATGGTGCCGTTCCTGATCAGCTGGACCAGTGCGGCAGACGACACAGACCCGTCGACCGGTTTCCCATTCAGGGTGTATCTCCAGTCTTCAGCATCCCGACCGTCCGGCTGTGATTCCTGACGCCTCGGTTTCTCGCGAACCGGCTCGAACTCGACGACTTTTGGCTTTCTTCGGTTTCGAGTTCTTCGTGTACGTTGCGTGCCCGCTGTCTGGCCGACCGCCTCGCCGATCTCGTGGAATGCCGTCGCAGCGCTCCAGTTCCTGCGGTCTGTTGAGACCTCGGACAACTGCAGACTGACCGTTCCGCGGTCGATCTGTTCCACCAGGCTGTCGAGTGAGAACGGCCCCCGAACGCGCCCGGCAAGCCGAATGTAGTATTGCGAACTCATAATGAGTGTGTTTCTGCGAGCAGTGGTTTGCAGCCGGAGGCCGGAGTCTGTCATTTCTGGTAGAAAACGGGACGGCCCTCGAGAAGTTCTGCCGAAGCAGAGGCTCCGGAGAACGAGTACTTCCGGTCTTTGAGGGTCCCGATCGTTACAAACTCAAAAGATGGCTGTCGCTTGATTGCGATAGAGATGTCCTTGCTGATCGCGGGAGCCTGCTTCGGCGCGGCGCAGGTCCATTTCTGTGTTTCGTCGTCTTTGTAGATCCAGGCTCCCCAGACCCACTCAGAGGCGGGAACCGGGGCAGTCATGTCCGCCCTCGTTTTGGCGACGCCCCTCAGGATCTCACCCATGTCCGGCATTGTGTCGAGGAACCGGGTCGCGGCTCCCCGCGCTTTCTCTGTATCAATGTCGCCGGGGTCGAACAGATTGAGGTTCGTGCCCAGCCGTGCGGACGCCAGACTTTCGGCAGGGCGCCGCAGCACGTCCTGGAGGATGATGCTTCCCTCAAGAGCGATGGGCAGCAGGTTGTCGAGCAACTGAAACTGAATGATTGGATCCATGCGTTCGTCATCCAGCAGGATGTCCAGAAGTTCGAGCATGGTTTCCTCCCAGTTGTCGTCGCCAATCTGCGTCAGAGCAGTGCTCGCTTCGCGGGCGAAGAGCGTCTGCGGTGCGGTCCAGTTGAACCCTGTGCCCTCTTTCGGAGGCATTGCCAGTCCGTCAACGTAATAAGTCTTCGTCGTCTTGGACGTTAATGTGGAGTCATCGAACTGGCGGATCACCCAGCCATTGCCACTGATTGATTTCGGTGCAGCGTCAGAGTAGTACCGTTTGCCTTCTTTCGTCATCAGCATGAAGAGCCCCGTAACGGACGGATCCCTGAGCACTTCCAGCAGAGGATCGACAATACGTTCTCCAGCACTGTTTCTTCTGGCCGCGATTGATTTCAGGTATCTCACCTGAGCCTTGAGACTTTCCTCAGCGGTGAATCCGGGGTTTGCGGTCAGGAACTGTTCTGCGGCGGTGGCATACTCCGCCGCCTTCTGCGGTGACACCGCCTTAAGGTCGTACTCCTTCCATGCGGCCAGAAACTCATTCTGCTGCTGGATCTTCCCCCAGATTGCGGCTTCTTCATCGAGCAGCCGCTGGAACTGCAGACCTCGGGCAGATGACGGAAACGTCTTCGTAAACTGCTCCAGAGCAGCCTGGAACGTTGGCCAGTCTCCAACAGTCCGGGTGATGGATTCCAGCTGCTGCGACTGCTTCTGCATTTCGGTCAGCAGCGAGATGCGGCTCAGCAGTCGGCCTTCGACGGCAGACAGTGGGGTCTTCAGATTGTCCGACACATCCGGGCGACGGCCGAGGTCACGATACTCCGTCAGCAGCGCGTTCAACGCTGCTCCGTCCTTCGAGTCCGCCTGCTGATATCGATCGTTGAGGTCTTCCAGATCCGCGGAGAACTGCTCGTCGATCGACTCCTGAATCTTAATCTGTGCGGCGGTCAGTCTGGTCCGGACAGCGTCGACATCATTCAGCTCGTTTTCAAAGCGGCACGTTGTCTCGAGTTGATCGATCTCTCCGCCCAGCGACTCAATCTTCGCCAGCGACGTTGCCTCCTCGACCTCATCACGGATGCGCCGGATCCCTGACATCAGGTTGGCCAGTCGTCGTTGTTCCCTGGAAGCGTTCTCCTTGTGCTGAGAAATGAGCGCGGCGACCGGCGGGTGATCCAGCACCTCAGGCGCCTGCTCCTGGAGCTTCTCGATGTAGCCTTCCGTGGCCGGGAAGTCTTCCCGTTCGACCAGTGTTCCAATCCGCTCCACATGCCCGGCAAGCATGTTGACGTGGCTGCGATACTGCAGTCCGAACCAGAGCAGTGTTCCGACTGCCGCCACAAGACACACGACACCCGTCAGGCGATAAGCCTGCGCCCACCGTTCTTCTCGCTCGACGGCGTCATAGATGGAATTGAGACGGACGCGGGCCGCTTCCGGGACACCATCATCGTAATTTCGCAGCTTGTATTCGATCTGTTTCAGTCGGTCGCGGGCATCCTGTCGCTGGCTGCGTTTCTTCATGCCAGCAAACTGATCCATCAATTGCTCCATATCGCCGGTGAGAAAATCGTAGTCCGCTTCGTGCTGCTCCCGCTCGTTGATATCCAATACCCATTCGACGGCTTCCGCAGCCAGTTCGTGCTCCTCCGCGTCGTCGGAAAAGCGGGCTTTCTGCATGCAGATCTCGAGCTGATGCATCAATCGGCGGCCCGCGTCGATCTGATTCTCACCTCCGGCTTCGGCGTTTCGCAGCTCTTCCAGGAGTTGCGGAAAACGTTTGCGGGCATGTCGCGCTTCGCATTTCTGATATTCACGTTTCGCGCGCTGGACAGTCTCTCTGGCTGGCCGAATCAGCCAGGCCTTGCTGGTGAGTTCGCGGCACAGATTTCCCAGCCGCGCGGCATCCTGCTCGGCGCACGCCTCATCAAGCTCGTGCTCAATCTCGTAGATTCTCGCCTTCTCGAACTCTTCGATGTCCGGTTCCCAGATCTCGGGCTTGTCATCGGACTCTCGAATCCGATGCATGACGCCGAGCCGTGCCCGCAGCGGGCTTCCGGCGAGTGCATGCCATCGCAGCTCGCGCATCAGAGGCTCGCGCTGCTTGACCGGCCCGAAGCACTGATTCAGCCGTTCCGCCGACCCCAGTCTCAGCGGCGGAGGAGCTTTCAGGCCTTTGCCGTCGAGAAACTCGTCCCAACCTTCACGGTCGACAGCTTCCAGTGAGGCGAAGACTTCCAGCAGCTGGGCGCGTTCGGCACGCTGAACGGCCTGCATTTCGTCGTTCGCATCGATCAGTTCTTCGCAGACTTCCAGCTCCGCGTTCACATCTTCGATGTAGCCGCAGAATGTTTTATATAAGCGGTTGAGTTCGGCGTCCGGCAGCGCATCAAAGTCTTCGACAATCCCTCGAATGACTTCCACATCGCGTCTGACGTCTCCTCGATCCGGCACTGACATTGCGAGTCTCCACTAAGCCTGTTCTCTACCAACCTGTTGACGTACCGCTGGATGCCGATCAGTTACTCTCGCTGGCAAGTTGAGTATTCAACACGGGGATCTCATGACCGTCGGACGTTGTGCGCACCACCTTCAGCCCGATTCTGGCCGTGCCTTCCAGGTCCTGACAGACTTCGGCAGCGGTTTCCGCCCACAGAATCAGATTGTCCAGTGCGATGATGGCTTCATCGAGTTCGTCGATCGCGTCGAGGTGTTTCTCGAGTTCTTTCTCGAGCCGGGCCAGAGCCGGGGAGCCGCGGTTCTTCTGCTGCTGGTCGATTGCTTTCTCAAGTTTCTCGATCTCCGGCTGCACACGCCGGTCGACCAGCTTCTGAATCGACTCGATTTCGTCGCTGGCTGCTTCAGCGATCTTTTCGACTCCGGGGCGCGAGAAGGGCACGGTTTCCTCTTCAGATGTGACCTTGAGGTTGCGCACCTGAACTCTTTCGATGGTTGCCTCGTAAGAAATCACGAAGACGGCGCCTGAGCGTCCTTCTTCAAGGCTGAGCTTTGCACTGAAGAGCAATTCGCCGGCCAGCTCTGGATCGTAGATCTCCAGGACAACGGGCTTCTCCGCGGTCAGGGCGTTGCCGTCCGGAAAGTCCGTATCCCCGAAGCCATCGGCCAGCACTGTGATGTTGAGCGACTTCGCGGGCAGAGCGGGCAGTTCGGCGGGAATCACTGGTTGCTCCAGCCGGTTCCCCTCAAGCGAGATGGGGACATCTTTGCTGACCAGCGGTTTCCAGAGCTGGCAGAGTTCCGTCTCGCGGCCTGCTCCGGAACCGGCAGTGACTTTCAGCAGGCAGAAGGGCAGTCGTGCCATTCCGTCCGGGCCGGGCTTGTAACGCAGTTGCCCGTCCTGCAGGCTGAATGTCCCGCAGTCCTGCGGTTTTCCGAGACCGGTGGCCGCATTCTGTTCGACCTGCCAGATTCGATCTGTCTTCTCAGCGGGAGCTGACAGTGACAGCCTGGCCCCTGTTTTGTCCTGAAACTCGCTGCCTTCGAGTGCAAGCTCGACCTCGCCGGGATCGGCGACCGGGAGAGCACAGAGGGCAGCTCCGTCCGCAGTGATTCCAGCGATCGGCAGCAGATTGCTGCGCGCCCGAATGTCATCGAGCGGTCGACCTGCCGACGTTGTCTGCCGCGG
>Ga0070726_10000985_pt1 | contig 30645 bp, 26 predicted proteins | sample tdAd471_FD_67275 | JGI IMG/M metagenome (GOLD analysis project Ga0070726, IMG submission 67275) | Marine sediment microbial communities from the Atlantic coast under amendment with organic carbon and nitrate - tdAd47.1 | ecosystem: Environmental > Aquatic > Marine > Coastal > Sediment | place...
CCCAGTCCGTGCCCGAGGAGACCGCGCCGCCCGAGCCCGCCTCACGCGAGCCCGAGCCGGAGGCCGTTCCGGAGCGCACGCAGGAAACGGCCGAGCCGGTCGCGGCCACGCCGCACGTGCCCGAGGCACCGAAGTTCAGGCCCATGACGACCCCCGCGAAGCGCGAGGAGGCGCAGCAGCCGGTGCATCCCCATCGGCTGGTGGAGCAGATGGGTGCGCAGTCCGCGGCGAAGCAGCAGCAACCCACCCCGGCTCCGAAGGCGACGCCGCCCACGCAGTACCGCCCGCTGCATGCGCAGGAATTTCAAACGGCCCGCCCGGACGTGCTGCGTCAGCCGAACATGGTGAAGCGCGGGCGCGGGGCGCACCTGCCGAGGATCTACGGGTTCTGGTGGCTCGCGACGCTGGTGCTGTTCGTGCTGGGCGCGGGGCTGGGAGCGCACCACGGGCTCGAGTACTTCGGGTTCGACCTGTGGACGCTGACGATGACCGACCTGCAGGACAAGCACGTCTTCCTGGTGCTGGGCGGCTCGCTGCTCGCGTCGCTGTTCGTGGTGTGGGGGCTGCAGAACGTGGCGAAGGGCTCGGCCCGCCACAAGCCGAATCCGTCCGTGGCCTTCAACAACATGTACGGCCTGCTGGTGTGCCTGTCGATCGTGGTCGGGATGAAGTTCGCCAGCGACGTCGTGTCCACCGAGGCGCTGGCCGATGACCTGGCGGACCTGGCGTGGCTGCGGGGCGAGGAACCAGCGGATGCGGGCACGAGCCCTCGCGTGGTCACGCCGGCCCCGGTCCAGACCGACGCCGCCACGACGGGCACCCCGAACTCAGGGAATGAGAGCCCGGCCGACCGGGAGGTCGCGGAGCCCGCCCCGAACATGGTCTCCCCGTTCGAGAAGCCCAAGCCGGAGACGGTGATCAGCCTGAGCGGCGGGCGGAACGGCGGTTCGAGCGTGACGTCGAGCGGGGGTCGCCACACCGAGGTGCGGGCGGGTGATCCGACCAAGGCGGTGATGGCCGGCGCGATCCGTTCGTTCCAGAGTGCCGCGGGTCGCGTGCGGACCGCGGACCGCGTGGTCTCGGAAACGCCCCAGCCGGACCTGAGCACCGTCGCGACACCGGAGCCGATCGAGGCGGTCGCCGCGGCGCACCGCGAGGCATTCGCGGCCCACCGGGCCCTGTCCCGTCTCGCGTCGGACCTGCCCAACACGTCACGTCTGCAGATGCTCGAGGCCGGGGCGAGCGTGCGTCAGACCGATGCGCAGGTCGCGTCCCTCTCCAGCCTGCTCAACCTGAAGGGCGCGGCGGTGCTGCACGACGCCGAGGCCTCGGTGCACGCCGCCCGGGGCGCGTACGCCTCGTTCCTGGCCGAGAACTTCGGGGCCTGGCGTGTCGAACAGGGCACGGTTCGATTCGACGACGACGAGGATGGCGCGACCGCGTCGCGGTTGCAGTCCGCGATCGGAGACCGCGAGCGCGACTTGCAGGACGCCAAGCTGTCGCTGTTCGAGGGCTGACGCTCCTCGGTCTTCGCTCAGAGAACGATCCGTTGCCTCAGCGATCGACGCCGAGGTGTTCGCCGAACCACGCCGCGAGCTCGGGCATGGAGTAGGCCGGGTCCCACGAGTTGTGGTTGGCCTCGGGGAAGATGGTCAGAGTGACGTCGGCTCCGGTGTCCTGCAACGCGCCGTGCAGGGCCCGCGACTCGTCCGGGCTCACCACGTTGTCGCGGTCGCCGTGGAAGAGCCAGACGGGCATGCCGGACATGGCCTCCGCGGCGTCTCGGACATGGTCGCTGTCGGCGGTCGGGGGCTCTGGGACGCTGCGGACACCGTCATCCGAGAAGCGGGCCCCGACGTACGAGCAGACCGGGGCCGCGGCGGCGAAGCGGTCGGGGTGGGCTGAGGCGAACGCGATGGTGCCGTGGCCGCCCTGGCTGAGCCCGGTGATGGCGACGCGTTCGGGGTCGATGTTCTGGTCTGCGATGGTCTGGTCGAGGATGGCCATGACCTCGTCGTCGTAGTGCTCCCAATCGACGTTGAACTCGGGCTTCTGGGGGAGGATGACGACGAAGGGCCAGCGGTCCGAATCCCAGAGGACCTTGGGCATGAGGCCGACCATGAGGTGGCGGGTGCCGTCGGTCCCGCACTCGCCGTAGCCGTGCAGGAAGACGATCGCCGGCGCGGGCTCGTCGGCGGGAAGGCCGGCCGGGCGGTACACGGCGTAGCGGACGTCGGTCTCGCCCTCGTGGGTGTGCAGCGTGATGCCGGCGGGCGGCTCGCCGGTGCTGCTTGCGGACATGACGGCTCCGAGGACGACGGTGGCGGCGGTGTTGATCAGCATGGGCGATGGTATGGCGGCGTGTGTAGGCTGGCGACATGGAGACCGTGCGTGTGGCGTGCTGGAGCGGGCCGCGGAACATCTCGACCGCGATGATGCGGAGCTGGGGCAGCCGCCCGGGGTGCGTGGTCGTCGATGAGCCGCTGTACGCGAGCTACCTGAGCGGGCTGGACGAGGCGAAGCGGGCGGAGCATCCGGGGTGGGAAGAGATCCTTGAGAGCCAGTCGCGGGACTGGCGTTCGGTGGTGCGCCAGCTCGCGGGCGACCAGCCCTCCGGGGGGGTGTGGTACCAGAAGCACATGGGGCACCACGTGACGCCCGCCATGCTGGGGGATCCGGCATTCCTGGAGTTCGTGCGTGCGTGCCGGCACGTGCTGCTGGTGCGCGAGCCGCGTGAGATGATCACGAGCTTCGTGAAGGTGATGCCACACCCGACGGCGGAGGACCTTGGGCTGCCGCGTCAGGCCGAGCTGGCGGAGGTGATCGAACGGGAGACCGGGCAGCGCCCCGTGGTGGTGGACTCACGAGCGGTGCTGGAGGACCCGAGAGGCGAACTCACCCGGATGTGCGCCGGGGTGGGGCTCGACTTCGACGAGGCGATGCTGCGCTGGGAGCCGGGGCCACGCCCGGAGGACGGGATCTGGGCCCCCCACTGGTATGCGAACGTGGAGCGGAGCACGGGGTTCGGGACGTACCGGGCGAAGGACGATGAGGTGCCCGAGCGGCTGGCGGGGGTGCTGGCGGAGTGCGACGAGTTGTACACACGGTTACGAGAGGGCTGAGAGTCGATGCTGCAGACATTCAACGAGAAGAACCGGGATCTCAAGATCAACATCAACGGGAAGCTCCTGCACCGGGACGAGGCGGGGATCAGCCCGTTCGACTCGGCGGTGCAGGGCGGGGACGCGGTGTGGGAGGGGCTGCGGGTGTACGACGGGCGGGTGTTCAAGCTGAACGAGCACCTGGACCGGCTGCGTCACTCGGCGCTGGCGATGGCGTTCGCCGAGATCCCGAGCCACGAGCACATCACCAACGAGATCCGGCGCACGCTCGAGGCCAACGGGATGCGCGACGGGGTGCACATCCGGCTGACCCTCACACGCGGCGTCAAGATCACATCAGGCATGGACCCACGCCTGAACCAGAGCGGGCCGACGCTGATCGTGCTGGCGGAGCACAAGACGCCGGTGTACGACGACGCCGCTGGGGGCAGCGGGCTGAGCCTGGCGACGAGCTCGATCCGGCGGTTCGCGCCCGATCAGATGGACCCGAAGATCCACTCGTGCAACCTGATCCAGTCGATCCTGGCCAAGATCGAGGCGACCGCGGCGGGGGCCGACGACGCGTTGATGCTCGACCAGCGGGGGTTCCTCGCCGAGACCAACGCGACGCACGTGTTCGTGGTGACCGACGGCGTGGTGGAGACGAGCCGGCTGGTGGCGTGCCCGGAGGGGATCACGCGCGCGACGGTGCTGGAGTTGTGCCGCGTGCACGGGATCCCGTGCGCGGAGCGAGACATCAGCCAGGCGGAGCTGTACCGGGCGGACGAGTGTTTCACGACGGGGACGATGGGCGAGCTGGCGTGGGTGGGGCACGTGGACGGGCGTGCGATCGGGCGGATGCGTGGGGAGTGCGGCGGGGATGCGGGTTCGTTCACTCCCACGCGGGGCCCGGTGACGGAGCGGTTGATCGGGCTGTTCCGGGAGTTGACGGCACGCGAGGGCGAGCGGGTGGTGGGATAGGGGCGAGCCCAATTCGGTGGGGTGCCACGGCTTGCTTCACAAGCCGTGGTCTTTGGGGTCGTGTCAACTGCACGGGTTGGCCTGTGCCCAACCCGTGGCACCCGACTTGTGCTCGGGTCGGAACCGGGTGACCCCGCGCCGGGTATCTTTGGGTGATGGTGTACGCGATGAGCGGGATCCTGTGGCTGGTCGCGGCGGTGGCGCTGGGGTGGGGCGGGATGATCGTGTGGCGCCGCGGGCGGGCCGTGCAGGCGGCTCGGCGGCATGAGCGCCGTGTGTCGCAGGATCGGTTCGTGCTGGTGCGGAGCGGGACGCTGGTAGGCCTCGGCCTGCTCGCGGCGTGCGGTGCGCTCGAGACCCGCGCCATCGAGGAGAGCTGGTGGGAGTACCTGTTCCAGGTGGCGGCACCGTGGCGGCTGGGTGCCGCGGCCGGGCTGGTGCTGGGGTGGGTGCTGGCGGGCGCGTGGTGGTGCGGCGGGATTCCGCGGGGCGGGCTGGTGTGCGGGTCGTGCGCGTACGACCTGGCGGGCGTGCCGCGTGGGACGGACGAGGACGAACGGGCGGTCGTCTGCCCGGAGTGCGGGGTCTCCAACACCAGCACGGGCGAGGTGGTGGTGCGCCGGCGCCCGCGCGTGCCGCTGGCGGTCGGGGTGCTGGCGCTGCTCGCGGCGGGGTACGTCGGGTGGCACACCGTGGCGGTGGACCCGTTCCGCCCGGCGTCGCTGTGGCCGGATCGGGCGCTGGCGGTGTGGTTGGAGGGTTCGAATCCGCGTTCGCGCCCGTGGGCGTGGGACGAGTTGGAAACACGTTCGGAGAACGGGAACGCGTGGTTTGCGGAGCGGGCGTTGCGGCGGTTGGTGCGGGACTACGAGGCGGGACAGTCGCTGCTGGACCCTCGGTCTGATTCCCGGCATCTGACAATGGGCATCGAGAATGTGCGGTCGCTAGAGAAGATCGTGCCGCTTGAGACACTGCGGGGAATGTGGATCAGTGCGACCGATGAGGCGGCGAGAAACTTCGTGCGGGATGTCCACCAGTCCAATGGCTGGATCTCGCGCGAACGCTGGACTTCTGCAAAAACGTTGCTGATTTCAATCACTGCCAAGCATGATGATGTGATGTGGCACAACAGAGCCGCGCCCGAAGTAGACATCGCGCTGGCATTCAACCTTCCTCCCTTGCCGCTCAATGTTGAAGAGGGCTTGACCGAACTCGTGACGCTCGGCTCTCCAAGGCCCGGGCAGTTTTACCTTGGCGTTGCATTGATTCGACCTTCGCCGGGACTGGAAGAAACCTTGCTCTCGCTGGCAACCCGGACTGCATCCTCTCCAGCTCCACTTCAAGTGAGCACAGTGACCTATTTCTTCGACCGTTGGCTCGGGCATTCAGAAGCAGTCCGACAGTGGACACTCAACGCGATGCGGAGCGAGTCAGTCGTCGAGCGTCAGATCGGTGTGAAGTGCGTCCTCAACGGCGTGCGGAATCACGGGCTGATTCCAGACGAGGAACTGATCGAGGGATTGATTGCTCAGTTGCAGGCATCCGCCGACCGGCTCGCCCCCGATGTGCACACGCGTGAAGACGCCCTGTTGGCGCTGAGGGCCGCGGGCGTGGACTCCGGGCGGTACGCGTCGCGCGTGATCGAGTACGCCCGGTCTGTGCCCGACTATGTGCCGTGGTTGTTCCGGTTGTACGACACGGACGCCAGTGGCGTGACGCTGGATCACCTGCGTGGGCTGACGCGTTCGGAAAATTCTGACGTCCGGCTCGGCTTCGTGATGTACTGGGACCTCTCGCAGCGGCTGGACCGGGGGTTTGTGGTTGACGAACTCGCACGCCTGACCAACGACACCGACCGGCGCGTGGCGGGTCTCGCGTCGCAGGTGCTGATTCAGATGGAGACGGAGAACTAATCGGCGCGGCCCCCGATGCGTGGGTGCCACGGGTTGACCGAAGGGCAACCCGTGTAAGCGAGTCGCCAATCGAGTACGCGGCTCACGCACAAGCCATCGCACGTTGGGTCACGTCAACAGCACGGGTTGGTCCTCGGCCAACCCGTGGCACCCCCCTCTTGCCACGCTTCTCCCCCGTCTACCCTCGCCCATGCTCCGGCGTCCGCCATCCGGTGAGCGGGCCCCGTCGGCCCGGCGTGATCTCTGGCTGAGCTCGGCCGAGGGGACCAGCTACTGCCTCATGGTCGGCGTCGGGCAGGAGTACTTCGTCGCGTTCGCGCTCGCGGCCGGGCTCAGCGACGTCCAGGGCGGGCTCGTCGCGACGCTGCCCATGTTCGTCGGGGCCACGGCCCAGCTCGCTTCGCCCTGGGTCATCCGGCGGGTCGGCTCGCTCCGCAACACCATGACGCTGTTCTCGGCGCTGCAGGCGCTGTGCTTTATTCCCCTGCTCGCCGGGGCGTGGCACGGCTCGATCCCGGCGTGGGCGCTCTACCTGACCGTCACGGCCTACGCCGCGATCAACCTGAGCCAGGGCCCGGCGTGGACGACCTGGATCACGACGCTGGTGCCGCGTCGGGTCCGGGCGCGGTACTTCGGCGGACGCTGGCGGGTGCTGCAGGGCGGCGTGCTGGCGGGGCTGCTGATCGGGGGGCTGGTGCTGGACAAGTCGGCGATGGCCGGGGCCGATGCAGGAACCGAAGCGGTGAACGGCGTCTCCGCGAGCGGCGGTACCCAGGCGTTCATCGCCCTGTTCGCCATCGCGCTCGCGATGCGGGTGCTCGGCAGCTTCCTGATCTCGCGCCATTCCGAGCCGGTGCGGATGCCCGACAACGTGCGGACAGTCAGCCCACTCGAGATCGTGCGCCGCTGGCGGGGCAAGGGCCTAGAGACGGGCGTCGGGGCCGACGTGCGGTTGCTGGGGTTCCTCATGGCCTCTAACTTCGCGATGCAGGTGGCCCTGCCCTTCTTCACGCCCTTCGTGCTCAACCAGCGCGGCCTGACCTACCTGGAGTTCACCACGCTGACGGGCGCGGTGATCGTCGGCAAGATGGTCGCGGCCCCCACCATCGGACGCGTGGCACACGGGCGCGGGGCGCTGCGGGTGCTCTGGATCGGGGCCGTGGGCGTGATCCCGATGGCCCCGCTGTGGCTGGTGGCCGACTCGTTCGCGACGCTGCTGATCGCCCAGTTCGTGATGGGGTGCCTGCTGAGCTGCTTCGACATCGGCTCGATGCTGATGCAGTACGAGACCATCCCCGAGCACGAACGCGCGAGCCTGATCTCGTCGTTCGTCGCGATGAACGCGCTGGCGGGGTTTCTCGGCTCGCTCGCGGGCGGCACGCTGCTGGCCTTCGGGCAGGAGGCGACGGGGCTGGTGAACAGCGTCGGCGGGTACGGGGCTGTTTTCATGCTCGGGGCCGCGGCCCGGATCGCGGTGCTGCCGATGCTTCTGAAGGTGCGCCCCGCCCCGGCCGGGTTCGACGCCGAGCGTGCGGGGACCCCACGCGGCGGGGCCGTGCGGGTGGACCCGGGAGCGGGCACCAGCGAGTCGCCGAGCGCCAATCCGGGCCCGGATCGGCCGCACAAGGGGTAGTCCGGAGGTTCACCGGCTTGGGCTGTTGGGGAAGAGGGCGAGTTCCGTTAGTCTGTACCCATGTCGCTGGCCGAGGGCATCCTGTGGTTTCTGAGCACCTTCGTGGGCTGCTACGGCACCACGCTGATCGTGCGCGGCCTGCGCGGCGAGGGGATCCGCAAGAAGTGGAAGAAGAGCACGAGCGAGGAGGAGCGCACGAGATATCGCCCGACGTGGCGGCTGGTGGGGCTGGGGGTGCTGGCGTTGGCGGGCGGCGGCGTGGCCGCGTGGGGGGCGGGGCTGCTGTATGAGGAGCTGAACGTCTCGGGGAACCCTTCGCCGCTCACGCCGTGGCACGTGATGATCGGGGGCGTGCTGGTGTTCGGGCTGGCGCTGCTGACGCACTCGCTGATCGGAGACCGGGCCAAGGGACGGAAGCGGTGCCCGCGGTGCTGGTACGACCTGGCCGGGGCCAGCTTCGCAGGCGAGGGGGACGAGCAGTCGCTGACCTGCCCGGAGTGCGGGCGGGAAGTGCGCCAGGAGAAAGACCTCGGTCGGGCGCGGCGCTCAAAGCTCGCGGTCGGGGCGGGCGTGCTGCTGGTCGGCCTGAGCCTGAGTATCGGGACGTGGCTGAGCCTCGTGGACACAAACCGTGGGGTGCCGGGACTGATCCCGAACTGGCTGTTTGCGCGAATGATGATCTGGTCGGGCGAGTCGATGCCGACTTGGATCAGTGACGAGGCGGACGAGCGGTGCTTCGGACAGTACGACGTACCGTTTGCGCGGGCGTACCTGGATGCCTGGCTTGCAGCGAGCCTCGACAGCGAGTCGGTTCGGGAGAATGTGACACTTGCGTGGTGGGCGAATCGTGTCGTGTCCGAAGCAAGTAGCACCTACACGATGGATGATCTTCACGACCTGTATCTCGGGGTGTACAGAGCCTACATGCCCGGACTCCGAGCGGATATCTGTTCGGATGATCCGGAGGTGCAACGACGAGCCAGTGCCATTACTCAGTACGTCATGACTGTGCCCGCTTCAGTCGAGTTGGCCGCGCCGCAAGTCAGGGGTGACTCCGCTATCAGTCTGGATGTGATCAAGCAGGATCTGGCGTCCTTGATGGCTTCGATTCCGTATCCGGAAGACTTTGGCGAAGTGATCAGCGCAGACAATCCGGAAGTGGCGCTGAGTGCGATTTATCTGATCGGCCGAAACGAGTCGGGCAAATTCGCGACCGAATTGAATGATCTCATTCAGACCTCAGACACATCCGCGGCCTGGTATGCGGCGGCCCATATCGGCGAGACCGCACTCAACGACCCTGACATGCTCGCGAAAATCAAGGCACTGATTGAATCGGAAGACCCGCTCGATCGTCGCGCCGGAACCATGTGCGCTCGGGGTTACTACTCGGCCGCGATGATTGAAGGGCAGCCAATCGACCCGGACCCATTGCGGGACTCACTCGAACAACTCGTACAGAACGCAGAGAATGGTCAGATGGACGTGCTCCTCGCGATGAGTGCTCTGGAACGCCTCGAAACATCGCGGCAACTGGTGCTATCACACAGCATTGAACTTGCCAAAGCCGACGACACCCCCGGGCTGGTGAGGACCTGGTTTCGTCACCCACGCGAAGAATGGCTTGATGCCGCCCGGATTTGGGCAACTGAGTGCGGGCCGATGATCCAGCAGAGACTGGCCAGTGAACTCCCTGTCCATCAATACTCAATCTCGCAGGCCCATTCCTCAACCGCAAGCGTTGAATGGACTCAGGAGCAAGCGCGTTTGGCGAACATTGAACTCTTCACACTGCTGAGCCAGAGCGACGCCATCGAAGTACGTGAACGCGCGGAGCAGCAACTGGAATTGCTCGTGCCCGATGACTCAGACGAGAATTGAGTCTCATCCCTCCCCCAGCGCCGGCGACGGCTCCGGCCTCCCGTTCCCCTTCCGCCCGTACTCCCGGATATGACGCACGGCCTCCTCCGGGTCGTCGGTCACGAAGACCAGGTCGAGGTCCTCCGGGCTGATGGTGCGTTCCTGCACCATCTTCCCCGCGACGAAGTCCATCAGCGGCTGCCAGTACTCCCGCCCCATCAGCACGATCGGGAACTGCTCGATCTTGCCGGTCTGGATGAGCACCAGCGTCTCGAACACCTCGTCGAGCGTGCCGAAGCCGCCCGGCATCACCACGAACGCGTCGGAGTACTTCACCAGCATCACCTTGCGGACGAAGAAGTACCGGAACTCGACGAAGCGGTCGAGGTACGGGTTGGGCTCCTGCTCCATCGGCAGTTCGATGTTGCAGCCCACGCTCAGCCCGCCCGCCTCGCGTGCCCCCCGGTTCGCGGCCTCCATCACGCCCGGGCCGCCGCCCGTCATGGTGGCGTAGCCGGCGCCGGCGATCTCGGCCCCCACGCGGCGCGAGAGCTCGTACCAGGGGTGCCCCTCCTCGAAGCGGGCCGAGCCGAAGACGGTGACGCAGTGCCCGACGAAGTGGAGCTGGCGGAAGCCGCGGATGAACTCGAGGAAGATGCGCACGGCCCGTCGCAGCTCGTCGCGGCGCAGCTTGGGCCCGGCGAGGAGCTTGTGCTCGTCGCCGCGTGGCGGCTTCTTGCCCCAGTCGGAGCGGTCGGTGTGGTTCTTCCCGTTCGGCATGGTGAAGCCCACAGGGTACCAAGGCCGGGCACGGGTTGTGCCTGCCACACGTGGGGTGCCACGGGTTGACCGCAAGGCAACCCGTGCTCTCGACCGTCCACACACACGTGGGGTGCCACGGGTTGACCGCAAGGCAACCCGTGCTCTCGACCGTCCACACACACGTGGGGTGCCACGGGTTGACCGCAGGGCAACCCGTGCTCTGGACCGTGAACGCACGGGTTGACCGTTGGTCATCCCGTGGCACCCCCACATTCGCGACACCCTCCGCTAGCATTCCCAATGCCCACCACCAACTGGACCCTCACCAACGACCGCTCACTCGAACTCCTCGGCAACACACACACCCCCAGCACCAACCCCGTCGCCTGCGTCCTCCTCCTGCACGGCTTCTTGGGGTACAAGGACTACGGCTTCCTGCCGGTGTTGTCCGAGCGTTTGTGCGCACAAGGGGTGCAAGTCCATCGCTTCAACTTCTCCTGCTCGGGCATGACCAACACCACCGAGACCTTCGAGCGAACCGACCTGTTCGAGCAGGACACCTGGAACCGGCAGGTCGAGGACGTGCGCCGCGTGGTCCGGGCGGTGCGGGAGGGCGAACTGCCCGGGACCGGGCTGCCGCTCTGGCTCATCGGCCACTCACGCGGCGGGGATACCGCCATCCTCACGGCGGGGCGTCACGTGTCCGAACTCGCCCTCGCCGGCGTCGTCACCCTCAACGCCCCCGCGGACTGCTGCCGCCTGAGCGAGGACGAGCGGCGCGACCTGATCGAACGCGGGCACAAGGAGGTCACCAGCGGGCGCACCGGCCAGACCCTGCGCGTGGGGCGTGCATGGCTCGAAGAGCAACTCGCCGACCCCGAGGCGCACGACCTGGAAACCCAGATCGCACGCGTTGTCTGCCCCGTTCTGGTGATGCAGGGCGACGCCGACGACACCGTGGCGCTGGACGAGGGCCGTCGCCTCGCACACGGCGCGGGCACCGATCTCGTGGTGCTGGAGGGGGGCACGCACGTGCTCAACGTCTCCAACCCCGCGGACCGGGACAACCTCGGGCCGGTGTTTGAGCACGCGACAAGCGAGATTCTCGGGCGTGTGACCCAAGGTTTGTGAGCCCTTGCTTGTTTCTGGCCGCGGAAATTCTCCGATCAAATCTCGAATGCAACACCGTGTCGGGTTGAACCTATGCGTTGCATCGGAGACACTTATGCAGGCCGAAGGACCGGCCGCGAGGCGCGACACATGGAACGACCGTCACAACGCTGGGGCGCGGGGCTGATCGGGGCGGGGGCGGTCTGTCTGGCCGGCGTGGTCAACGCGCAGGTCGGGACGACTCAGCCACCTCCCGCTGACGACATCGCGATGGACTCCGAGACCACGATGCGGATCGATCGCGCGTCGGTGCTCGAGCACCTGCGGGCCGGCGACGGGCTGCTGCCGCACGAGGACACGCTGGCAGAGGCCGACGCGACCCGAGACGAGCACCGCTCCATCTCCGAGCGAGTGCTCGCGGCCTTCGGCACACGCGAACGCTGGTCGGACACGTGGGAGCAGGCCCGGGCCGACGAAGGGGTGCTGGGGCTCAGCGACGTGTCCATGCGGATCGGGCGCGGCACTACCTTCGTGGACGGCGGCATGAGCGCGGGTGGGCTGGCACGCGAGAACGACGTGCCCGTGCTCGCCACCGGCGAGGGCTCGCTCGACATGCTCGATGTGTCGCTGAGCTGGGATGCGCTCGACCCCGGCCCGCTGCGCCTGAGTTTCCTCGGCGGGGTGCGCTCCTTCCGGAGCTCGGGCGGGCTGCTGCGGACCGAGGCGATGCCCGGCGGGCCGATGTCCCCCGTGATCGAGACGGACGACGACGGCGTGGACTTCCGCACGCTCCCGGTCATCGGGGGCGGGCTGAGCCTGCTGCTGGCCGACGGCATCACGCTCAGCGGGATCGCCTCGACCGATACCGCCTCGCTCTCGAACGGGCTCAACAGCGATTCGGGCGAATCGTTCTACGACCTGATCATGCAGACGTCTTTCGACCTCGGCTCGGGCATCGGCCTGCACGCGGGGTACCAGGAGCTGCGTTCCGAGGCGGGCTCGATCGGGCTGGCCGAGCCGCTGGACGAACGCGGCCTGTTCGCCCGCCTCTCCATCGAGTTCTGACCCCCCCCACTCCATCTCACCGATTGGGTGGCGTGGAGATGGCGAAGCCTTCTCCACGATGCCGCGTTAGCTCAGCTCACCGGTCGCCAGCTTCACAATCACGTCCAGCCCGCGCTCCAGGTTGCGCCGCTGGGTCGCGAAGCTCAGGCGGACGTGGGTGTCCTTGGTCGAGAAGCAGCCGCCGGGGATGGTGAGCAGGTTGTGGGACAGGCCGCGTTCGACGAACTCGGTCCCGCTGATGCCCAGCGACTCGGGCACCTTGAAGAAGGCGTAGAACGCCCCGCCGGGCACCGCGAGCTCAACGTGGGGTGACAGGCGATCGACGACGAGGTCGCGCCGGGCCTTGTACTCGACTATGTGCTCGTCCATGTCGGTGTCGAAGCAGGCCCGCACGCCCGCCTGCAGCGGGGCCGGGGCGCACACGAACGTGTACTGCTGGATCTTGGCCATCTGCTCGATGATCGCACGCGGGCCCGCGGCGTACCCAAGCCGCCAGCCCGTGCACCCGTACGTCTTGCCGAAGCCGCGGATCAGCAGCACCGAGTCCTCGGCCCCGTCGAGACGCGCGGGCGAGGCGCAGCGCGGGATCGAGGAGTCGTTGCGGGCGACGTCGGTCAGGCCCTCGTCGTAGCAGAACTCGTCGTAGATCTCGTCGGTGACGAGCAGCACGCCCCGTGCGCGGCAGAGGTCGAGCAGGTCGCGACAGTCCTCCTTCGTCGCCACCACGCCGGCCGGGTTGGAGGGGGTGTTGAGCAGCACGAACTTGGTGCGATCGGTCAGCAGCGGCTCGACCCGGGCCGCGGTGAGGCGGAAATCGGGGTAGGTGTCGCACGTCACCGCGGTCCCGCCGGTCAGCGTGGCGAGGTGCGGGTAGGACACGAAGTAGGGATCGGGGATGACGCACTCGTCCCCGGGCTCGAGCAGGGTCTGGAAGAGGAGCTGGAGGGCGCCCGAGGTGCCGGAGGTGATCAGGTGTCGCGGGCCGGGACCCTCCTGGCCGAAGGGGCGGGACTCCCAGCCGAGGTCGGTCCGGAGCCATTCACCGACGCGCCGGAGGAGGGCGGGCTCTCCCTGGGTCTGGGTGTAGCCGTTGGCCCCCTGCTCGATGGCCTCGATCGCGCCGCGCCGGATGGCCTCGGGCACCGGGAAGTCGGGCTGCCCGATGGAGAGGTTGATGGGGTCGGTCAGCTCGGCGGCGAGCTTGAAGACACGCCGGATGCCGGAGAGGTCCACCCTGGTGGCACGCTCGGACAGGAGTCGAGCGGCGTCAAAGGCGTTCTCGGCGGGGGGTGCGTTGGTCATGCCCAACGATACGGGCCGGGGGGTGAGCGGGCGGCACCCGGGGCGGACACGGCGCACGAAAAACGCGGGCCGTGGGCCCGCGTCCGGTGGTCTCGATCGAGATCGTGCTTACTCGGAGGGCTTGGTCTTGCGCAGACCGAGCACGCCGTTCTTCTTGGGGTCGTAGGTCTTCTCGGCCTTGAGTGCCTGGACACGCTCGGCGCGGGTCATGACGGATCGCTTGCCGGAGAGGCCGCTCTTCATTTTGAGGCTGCGGTCGATGCTCATCGCGTGCTCCTGTCGCCGAGATCGGTCTCGGGCGGGGAGTGTAGGCGGGCAGGCGCTGGGGCGGCAACCCGTGTCAGGGCTGGTATTTGTACCACTGGGTCTTGGACTGGGCGAAATCGGAGCCGCCCTGGCGATCCCGGGCCCAGCGGGCCCCGATCTCGGCGATGGCGTTCTTGTGGGCCACCCGCTGGCTCTGCATCTCCCCGAACCGGTTGCCCGGCACGCCCAGCCCCACGGAGATCAGGCGGTAGCGACCCCCGCCCTGGGGCACGCCGATGGCCTCCTGGCCGCTCGCACCCATGAAATCGATGGCATCCTGGGTCATCTCACGCGAGAAGGTGCCGAGTTCGAGGTAGTTCAGCCCCACCTCGCGCGGGTCGATCTCGAGCAGGCCCCGGGCCGAGAGGATGGTGCCGTTGGGCGAGCCCTGCGGGGTCGCGGGCGGGGTGGTCTGCGGGGTGGGGTCTGTGCCTTGGGCCGGCTGGCCCGTGCCCTCGGGCGTGACGCCGGAGAGGGTCGTTTCGGGCTGGATCTGGTTGGGCAGTTGGAACGGGGCCGTGAGCTCCGGATCGGGCTCGTTGACGACGTTGGGGCGGTCCTGCTCGCTGCCGGCGATCAGGTCGCTCTCGGCCCCCGCGTACCCGACCTTGTATCCGCCGATCCAGGCCAGCAGTACCAGCACCACGCCGAGCGAGATGGCGGTGTAGACCGTAGAGAGCGGGATGGTGACCACCGGGCGGGCGGCGCCGGCCTGGGCGGGCTCGTCGCTTGTGCCCTCCCGCGGCTCGGGCATGGGGGTCGGGACGACCCGGCGGACTGGCTTGGGCTCGGCCTGAGCCGGGGCCCGGCGCGGATCCGGGCGGATGGAGGGCTCGGACGTGGGGGGCGATGTGGGGGGGGCCTTGGGCGTCGCGTCCGGGGCGGCGTCGGGCTCGGGGGCTCGTCGCGGCTTGGTCGAGAGCGGGCCCTTGGGCGGGTGCTCGGAGAGGACCTCGAAGAGCGGCTTGTTGGATCGTCCGGGGCTCACGCCGGGATTGTACCCGAAGGCGGCCCCGAGGATTCGCTCCCCCCAACCGGGCGCACGGGTCCACAATCCCTCCCCGCGGGGGTGTTGATGATTCTCGTCGGTGCGCCCGCCCTGTGGCACACACGCGTGGGCGGCGCATAGACTCCGGCCCATGGCCATTCCCGACGAAGACATCATCCGGATCAAGACCGCCCCCATGAACGCGATGGAGTCGGTGTACCTGCCGGAGATCTTCAAGGGCTTCGGCACGACGATGCGCCACTTCTTCACCAGCTTCGGGCAGGGCAAGACCAGCCGCACGCTGCAGTACCCCGAGCAGCGCAAGGAGCACTTCTCGCCCGAGGACGGCGGGCAGGAGAAGAGCAACTACCGGGGCGTCCACCGCCTGAACAAGGACGAGGACGGTCGGGTGAAGTGCGTCGCGTGCATGATGTGCCCGACGATCTGTCCGGCGAACTGCATCCACATCGTCGCCGCGGAGAGCCCCTGGGACGACCGCGAGAAGTACCCGGCCAAGTTCGAGATCGACGAGCTGCGGTGCATCTTCTGCGGGATGTGCGAGGAGGCCTGCCCGGTGGACGCGATCGAGCTGACCCACCAGTACGACCTGGTGGGGCTGAGCCGTCAGGAGATGGTGTTCGACAAGGCGAAGCTGCTCGAGGTCTACGACGTGACCATCGACGCGAAGCCGATGTGAGTGGCGCCCCGGGGGCGGGGGAAAGGCCTGTACGCGGAGGCGCAGAGGACCGCGGAGGCGCAGAGCAAGACAAGAAAATCTCAATGACGAGCCCGGAGCGCAAGCGACGAGGCGGTTCAGTACATCAAGTACGAGCCCGGAGCGCAAGCGACGGGACCGTGCCTTTTCTTCCCGCCCAAGACGGTCCCGTCGCTTGCGCTCCGGGCTCGTATAGCGGGGGGATTACCTTGGGGAAGGCACGCGTCGGGTTCGCAGGCCGCACTCGGGGCACCGGGGCAGGTCGGCGACCTCGTAGCGGCATTTCGGGCAGTAGCCCAGGCGCAGCACCTCGTCGGACCACTTCTGGATGAGGCGGCGGAGCGAGTCGTCGTCGGTCCAGGTGATCTCGCCCGCTCCCAATTGCTCTCGTAAGGACCGGATACGGCTCTTGATGCTTGCGTGCAGGATCGACGGGCTGTTGAATGGGCCGCTCCAGAACATCAGGGCGAACACGATCGGGGTCAGCACGAAATCCACCGTGGGGAGCCCGATGCTCTCGAGCCAACCGGCCCCCAGCGACCGCAGGGCGATGGCGCCGGCCGCGATCGCGCCGGTCCAGCTGAGGAACACGCCGAGCAGCAGCGACCGGGTGACCCAGTCCGGCAGCCCGACTGCCATCAGGACAAGGAACGAGCACAGGCAGCACACGAGCAGAACCAGCGACCCGTAGTAGACCAGCATGCATGTCCGCAGGCGGAAGGGCCGCAGCCGAACGAGCTCACGCTCGTCGTCGAACAGCTTCGTCCACGGGCGAGGCCCTTCGCTCATCACTCTGCGCTCACCAGCACGCGCAACGAGTCCGCGAACCGCTTCGCGGCGTCCGCGACCGTGCCCGTCTCCGGGTACAGCACCGAGCGCGAGGCGTTGACCAGGATCCCCGCCTCACCCGGAGTGCGGGCGTTTGTGCGCACAAGGGGGCGTACATCCTCCGCGGTGCCGCCCTGAGCCCCGACGCCGGGGACGAGGAAGGGGGTGTCGGGCATGCGTTCGCGCAGGCGGGCGCCGTCCGCGGCCGACTTGGTGGCGCCCACCACCGCCCCGAGGTTGGCCAGGCCCCTGGTCCCGCGGTGGCTCGCCCCCGTCTCGTGCACGAGCCTCGCCACACGCTCGGCGACGCTCTCGCCGTTGTCGGTCGCGATCGCCTGCACCGCGTCTGAATCCGGGTTGCTGGTGCGGACGAGGGCGTAGGTCAGCAGCGGGGCCTTCAGGAAGGGCTCCAGCCCGCTGGGGCCGAGGTAGGGGTTGGCGGTGATGCTGTCGGCCCCGGCGTTGATCGCCGCCGCGGCGTAGTGGTCGGCGGTGGAGCCGATATCGCCCCGCTTGGCGTCGAGGACGACGAACAGGCCCGCGTCGGTCGCCCGCTGGATGGTCCGCCACAGGGCCTCGAGTCCGCGGGGCCCCCACCGCTCGAAGTGGGCGGACTGGGGCTTGACCGCGGGGACCACGCCGGCGACGCCCTCGATGACGCGGGCGCAGAAGGTCTCGATCGCGCCCGCGGGCTCGGACGTGGGGATATCGGCAGGGAACCGGTCCGGCGACGGGTCGAGCCCGACGCAGGCGGGGGTGCCGAGTGAGTCGATGGCATCGGTGAGGCGGTCGATGGGCGAGGGCGGGCTTGGTTCGGGCAACGGAGTTCCTCTACCATGTGGCGTGGACGTGACGCCGCTGGATCTGGACCTGAAGAAGGACGAGGGGCTGACGGTCCGCTGGTCCGACGGCGTGACATCGTACTACCCGATCGCGTACCTGCGCCGGCTGAGTCCCTCGGCGGACATGCGCGAGCTGCGCAAGGCGATGCAGCACAACCCCTTGACGGTGCTGCCCGGGACCGGCGGGGACGGCGTCACAGCCACCGGGGCGGAATTGGTGGGCAACTACGCCCTGAACATCACGTTCTCCGACGGGCACTCCAGCGGGATCTACACGTGGGGGTACCTGCGCGAGATCGATCCGAACCAGCAGGCCGACGGCGAGGACGCCACCACCGCCCCGGGCGACGACCGCCCGAGCCACGGCAACCCGCTGGGACTGTGATGCGGGGGGACTCATGACAGGCGGGGCGGTTGAGCTGGTGCGGGGGAGCGAGGTCGAATTGACCACGCCCATCGATCGCGTGGTCGGCATCGGGCGAGACGTCGCGAGCGGGCTGTACGCGATGGGACTGACCAACGTGGGCAAGCTTCTTGCCCACCTGCCGATGCGCCACGAGCGCGAGCAGGCCGAGGCGAAGATGGAGGACCTGATCGTCGGGGAGATCGTGAGCGCCCGGGGCGAGATCACGGCGACCCGCCTGGCGGGGTTCGGACGCAAGCAGCGGTTCGAGGCGGTGCTGTGCGACGAGACGGGGCGGCTGGACCTGGTCTTCTTCAACCAGCCCTACCTACGCCGCAAGATCCATCCGGGGACGCTGCTGCGTGTGCAGGGCAAGCTGACGCAGCGCGGGCCGCTGCTCCAGATCGCCAACGCCAAGATCGAGTACCTCGATGAGGAGGACACGCCCGAGGCCAAGGAGGCCCGCCTGCGCCCGGTGTACCCGGCGACCGAACGGGTGAACTCGCGCGCGATCGAGGAGGCCGTCGGCGTGGTGCTGGAACGCGGGCTGTCGCTGATCGAGGACCACCTGCCCGCGTCGTTCCGGCGCGAGCGGGAGATGCCCGAGCTGCGCGAGGCGTACCGGATGATGCACCGGCCCGAGACCGAGCAGGGCGTGCACGAGGCCCGCCGACGGCTGGCGTACGACGAGCTGCTGCTGCTGCAGGTGGGCGTGCAGCTCAAGCGGGCGCACCTGCGGAACACGCTGACGTCGCCCGCGTTGCGTCACGACGAGGGGATCGACGCGCGGATCCGCGAGCGTCTGCCGTTCACGCTGACCGACGCGCAGGACCGGGTGGTGCGCGAGATCGCGGGCGACCTGTCCCGCTCGGTGCCGACCAACCGGCTGATTCAGGGCGACGTGGGCAGCGGCAAGACCGCGGTGGCGCTGTACGCGATGCTGATGGCGGTCGCGGACGGGCACCAGGCGGCGTTGATGGCGCCGACGGAGCTGCTGGCGGAGCAGCACATGCTGAGCATCGGGCGGATGCTCGAGGGCAGCCGCGTGCGGACGGCGCTGCTGACCGGGTCGCTGACGGGGGCTGAGCGGAGCGAGGTGCTGTCGAGGCTGGAGGCGGGCGAGATCGACCTGGTGATCGGGACGCACGCGCTGCTGACCGAGACGGTGCGGTTCCAGAGCCTGGCGGTGGCGATCATCGACGAGCAGCACCGGTTCGGGGTGCACCAGCGGGCGGGCCTGCGTGTGAAGGGTGGCGGGTTTGATGAGGGCGAGGGCGGCGAGGTCACGCCGCACGTGCTGGTGATGACCGCGACCCCGATCCCGCGGACGATCGGGCTGACGGTGTTCGGCGATCTGGACTTGTCCACGATCGACGGGCTGCCCCCGGGGCGGACGCCGGTGCAGACGCGCGTGGTCGAGCCGCCGGACCGGGCGTCGGTGTACGAGGACGTTGCGGCAAGGATCGGGCGTGGGGAGCAGGCGTTCGTGGTGGTGCCCGCGATCGACACGGGCACGAGCAGCGGCGACTCCGATCTGCTCGACCTGCGGACCGTGCACAAGGAGCTGGAAGAGGGCTGGCTAGGCGAGGCGAACGTCGCGGCGGTGCACGGCCGACTGAAGCGCGAGACGCGCGAGCACGTCATGGAGCGTTTCCGGCTCGGAAAGATCGACTGCCTGGTCGCGACCACCGTGATCGAGGTGGGCGTGGACGTGCCCAACGCAACGGTGATGGTGGTCGAGCACGCCGAGCGGTTCGGGCTGGCCCAGCTGCACCAGCTCCGTGGACGCGTGGGGCGCGGCGACAAGCCGGGCGTGTGCGTGCTGATCGGCGACGCGGAGGCGGGGGACGCGTCGGAGCGGCTGGCGACGATGGCACGCACCACCAGCGGCTTCGAGCTGGCGGAGAAGGATCTGGAGCTGCGCGGGCCGGGCGAGATCTTCGGCGCCCGCCAGAGCGGGCTTGCCCCGCTGCGGGTCGCGGACCTGATGCGCGACCGGGAACTGCTGGCGATGGCACGGCGCGATGCCTCGGCCTGGGTGGAGACCGCCCCGCGACTCGACCGCCCCGCGGACACGCTGCTGCGCCGACGCGTGCTGCGTCAGTACGGCGAAGCGCTGGGCATCGGTGACGTGGGGTGAGGAGGCGCCCACTCATAAATGTGGCACATCGCCCGCTTTCGCTCAAAACTGTGTGAATGGTGTGAGATTCTGCCCAAACGTGGGGGGTGGACGCGGTTCGATGCTTGATTTTGAATGAGGGCCTCGTGACCATGAAACCATGGGCGTCGAGAACATGTCTGAGTTGCACGTCCGGCTGGTCGAGGCCGTCGGGGACCTGACCTACCGCCGGCTGGGCCAGTTGACGGACACGCATCCGGAGACGGTCCGCCGGTATATGCACGGGCAGTCGCCGAGCACGGAGTTTCTCGCGAAGCTGTGCCGGGCGTTGTCGGTCAACGCGAACTGGCTGCTGACCGGGCAGGGCCCGAGGCGGACGGAGGACATCCGGGTTCAGACCCTCCGATCGGCCACCCCTTCGGAGCTGCTCTCGGCGTTGTCCGAGTCGGCGACCAACTCGCGCGACCGGATCACCCAGCTCGAGAGGCGACTGAGCCGGCTGGAAGCGCTGCTGGGCACGCTGGGCCCGGAGGGCGTGCCGCGATCGGGCGGCCCGGACCTCGAGGCGGGTCGCACACGCCTCACCCGCCCCGGTGTGCCCGATGGGGGCGTCGGGGCTCGCGACCGTGCGGGCGAGAACGGCGGGCGTGCGTGAACCACGCGCCCCCTCGGGGCGCTGGCGGCGCGGGGTTGGCCCGGCGCGTGCCCGTCGGGTGTGGACGATCGGCCGCCTCTACCATGACGCATGGGATTCAACACCGAACTCGCGGGTCTGCTCGATGAGATGGCGGCGATGCTGGAGCTGCTGGGCGCGAACCGGTTCCGGGTGAACGCGCACCAGAAGGCGGCGCGGGTCATCAAGGACCACCCGACGGACCTGTCCACGCTGGCCGAGGACGAGAAGGCGCTGACCGCGATCGACGGCATCGGGAAGGGGATGGCGGAGAAGATCCGCGAGTTCGCCTCCGACGAGTGCCTGGCGGAGCACGACGAGCTGCTGAGCAAGGTGCCGGCGGGCCTGCTGAGGCTGCTGCGTGTGCCGGGGCTGGGGCCCAAGAAGATCAAGCTGCTGTGGGAGGAGCTGGGGGTCGAGTCGGTCGAGGACCTGCGCCGCGTGCTGGACGACGGGAGCGCGGCCGAGCTGAAGGGCATGGGGGCCAAGACGGTCGAGAACATCAAGGACTCGCTCGAGTTCGCCAGCAAGGCCGACCGACGCCTGCCGATCGGGATGGCCCGCCCGATCGCGGAGGCGATGCTGGAGCGTGTGCGGGGGGTCAAGGGCGTGACGCGGGCGGAGTACGCCGGGAGCCTGCGTCGCGGGAAGGAGTCCATCGGGGACATCGATATCCTGGCGGTGGCGAAGGACGAGAAGGCGGCTCAGGCACTCGGCGAGACCTTCCGGGGGGGCGACGGCGTGGTGAAGGTGCTGGCCGCGGGCGACACCAAATCGAGCGTGCGGGTCGAGCTGGCGGCCTTCGGGGTCTCGAGCAACCGATGGGTGCTGGACGACTCGGACCAGACGGTGCAGGTGGACCTGCGGATCGTGCCGGCGGAGAGCTGGGGCGCCGCGATGATGTACTTCACCGGCAGCAAGGAGCACAACGTCAAGCTCCGCGAGCGGGCGCTGGCACGCGGGCTGACGCTCAACGAGTACGGGCTGTTTCCGGAGGACGACGAGGACACCCCGCCGCAGCAGCGCGGGGTGAAGCCGGTCGCCGGGAAGAGCGAAGCGGAGGTCTACGCCAGGCTGGAGCTGGCCGAACTCCCGCCGACGGTCCGGGAGGACCGGGGCGAGCTCGGCCTAGGCGAGGACGGTGAACTTCGGCTCATCCGGGTCGAAGACATCAGGGCCGATCTGCACACCCACACGACCGAGAGCGACGGGCGGATGAGCCTTGAGGAGTCCGCGGCGATCGCGAAGGAGCGGGGCTTCCACACGCTGGCGATCACGGATCACTCCAAGTCGAGCGCGGTGGCGAACGGGCTGAGCGTGGAGCGGCTGCGGAAGCAGATCGAGACGATCCACGAGGCGGACAAGCAGACCACGGGGATCTCGCTGCTGGCTGGGAGCGAGGTGGACATTCTTGTTGATGGCTCGCTGGACTACGACGACGACGTGCTGGCGGAGCTGGACGTGGTGGTGGCGTCGCCGCATGTTGGGCTGAAGGCCAAGCCGGCGCAGGCGACCAAGCGGCTGCTGAAGGCGATCGAGCACCCGCTGGTGCACATCATCGGGCACCCGACGGGGCGGCTGGTGGAGCGGCGCCCGGGGCTGGAGCCGGCGATGGACGAGCTCATCGCGGCCGCGGTCGAGCACGACGTGGCGCTGGAGATCAACGCGCACTGGATGCGGCTGGACCTGCGCGACACGCACGTCCGCGCGGCGGTCGAGGCGGGGTGCAAGATCGCGATCGACTGCGACGTGCACCACGCCGAGGACTACGACAATCTGATCTACGGCGTGCTGACCGGGCAACGCGGGTGGCTGACGCCGGACCTGTGCGTGAATGCGTGGCCCAAGAAGAAGCTGCACGACTGGCTGAGCAGCAAGCGCTGATCGCACGCCGCGAACATGCCCGACGCTCGTGCGTGGCTTGAGTGGCGCGCGAGTTGTCCACACTCAGGAATATGGCATCGCAACCGGAACAGTTTCAAACCCCTGATTCTGTGGCCTTTGCGACATGTTGCACCCCCCCAATGTTGGCATATACGCATGAAGTTTCGTGGTTTTGTGCGCACGCAGACGTGATGTGCTTGTGCGTTCTCCTCCGAGTCGGTAGGGTCGATGGATGACCGCCCCCGCGAGGTGTGTGCGGGGTCACCGAGGCTCGTGAGGGAGCGAGCCGCATTGAGGGACCACACATGAGTGTCTTTGAGTTGTCGTGCCGCCCGAGCTGGGCGGCTGGTATCGGTGCGCTGACTTTGTGCGTGGGCACGGCCTGCGCCGCGCCGACGTGGATGGGCGTGTACGGCGCGTACGTGCGTCACGACGGGGCCAACCCCGGCACGTTCACCATCCTGATGAACCAGGATTACTACGGGCTGCACGCGGAGGTCGGCATCCGCGTGAACGGGGGCTCGTGGGGCACGCACCAGATGAGCTACGCCGGGAACGTGTCGGGCAACTCGCTGTGGACGTTCACGCCGAGCAGCAGCTACCCGCCCGGCAGCACGGTCGAGTACTACTTCCACGGGTACGACGATTGGGGCGCGCACATCTATGACAACAACGGGGGCAACGACTACTCGCACACCGCGAGCCTCGTGGCCTCGAGCAAGTCGGGCATGGGGGCGTGGGTCGAGGACGGGGACACGACGTTCCGCGTCTGGGCCCCCAACGCCACGACCGTCTCGGTCGCGGGCGGCTTCAACAGCTGGAGTTCGACCGCCAACCCGCTGGCCTTCGAGGGCTCGGGCAGCGGGACGTGGTCGGTGGATGTCGCGGGCGACCAGCGGGGCGAGGAGTACCAGTACGTCATCGACGGCACGCTGTGGAAGATCGACCCGCGCGCCACCGACGTGACCAACTCGGTCGGCAACGGCATCATCACCGAGCCGACCACGTACGCGTGGAGCTCGTTCAGCATGCCGGGCTGGCACGACCTGGTGATCTACGAGATGCACATCGGTACGTTCAACGACACCGCCGGGGGCAACCCGGGGACGTGGCAGACCGCGATCAGCAAGCTCAACCACTTGCAGGACCTGGGCATCAATGCCGTGAAGGTGATGCCGGTGGCCGAGTTCGCGGGCGACTTCAGTTGGGGCTACAACCCGGCCCACCCGTTCGCGCCCGAGAGCATCTACGGCGACCCGGACGACATGAAGGACTTCGTGGACGAGTGCCACCAGCGCGGCATCGCGGTGCTGATCGACGTGGTGTACAACCACCTCGGCCCGAGCGACCTGGACCTGTGGCGTTTCGACGGCAGCTACACCGGGAGCTATGGCGGCATCTACTTCTTCCAGGACTGGCGCGCCCCCACGCCGTGGGGCGACACACGCCCCGACTATGGGCGCAATGAGGTGCGGACGTACCTCAAGGACAACGCCATGATGTGGCTGGAGGAGTACAACTGCGACGGTCTGCGGTGGGACTCGACGGTGAACATCCGCACGCAGAACAACGGCGGCGGGGGCACCATCGCCGAGGGCTGGAGCCTGATGCAGTGGATCAACAACGAGATCGACTCGAGCTTCAGCTGGAAGATCTCGATCGCGGAGGACCTGCAGAACAACGACTGGATGACCAAGACCACCGGCACCGGCGGGGCCGGGTTCGACAGCCAGTGGGACTCGGACTTCGTGCACCCGATCCGCGACAACATCATCGAGTCCAACGACGCCAACCGCGACATGTGGGAGGTCAGGGACGCGATCGCCAAGATCGACAACGGCGACCACCTGGACCGCGTGATCTACACCGAGAGCCACGACGAGGTGGCCAACGGCAAGGCGCGGGTGCCCGAGGAGGTCTGGCCCGGCAACGCCGCGAGCTGGTACTCCAAGAAGCGGAGCACGCTGGGCGCGGGCCTGGTGTTCACCAGCCCGGGCATCCCGATGATCTTCCAGGGCCAGGAGTTCCTCGAGGACGACTACTTCCAGGACACCGACCCGCTGGACTGGTCCAAGGCGACCACGTACTCGGGCATCGTGGACCTGTACGACGACCTGATCGACCTGCGTCGCAACGTCGGCGGCAAGACCGCCGGCCTCCGCGGCAACAACGTCAACGTGCACCACGTCAACAACACCGACAAGGTCGTCGCCTTCCACCGATGGGACAACGGCGGCAACGGCGACGACGTCATCGTCGTCGCGAACTTCTCCGACGACAGCTTCAGCAGCTACAACATCGGGTTCCCGTCCAGCGGCACCTGGAAGGTGCGGTTCAACTCGGACTGGAGCGGGTACGACAGCGGGTTCGGCAACTACAACTCGTACAACACCACCGCGAGCTCGGGCGCCAAGGACGGGATGAGCTACAACGGCAACATCGGCATCGGGCCGTACACGGTGATCATCCTCAGCAAGGACTGACCCCCCCCACGCCCCCCACGTCCCCCCCACTCTCTCGCATCGTCTCTGCTCAGGGGCGGGCTTCGGCCCGCCCCTTCTCGTTGGATCAGTAGGAAACCAGGTAGCTGACGAAGATGACGAGCACGATGAAGCCGGAGCCCAGCATGCCGATGATGGCGAAGAGCCAAACGATGGCGTGCGGGCCGGCCGCTCCATCGGCGAGCTCTTTGGACCAGGCAACGAGAGGCTGGGGATAGGAACACTCAGGGCAGAGAACGGCGGAGGACTCAAGGGTGAGCCCGGCGAGTCCGTAACCGCAGCGGGTGCAGACGATCGGCCGCAGCGTCGCGGGCGGGACCGGATCGCCCGGGCCCGGGACGCGAGTCATGGAGGGAACAACGGACTCGTAGCCGCTTCGGCGCAGGATGGCCTCGGCCTGGATCTCGGAACGGGCCGCGACCCTGATGACGCGCCAGGGTTCGTGGGCGGCACCAATGGGGCGGGCATGGACCTCCCAGGTCGGCTTGGCAGCGGGCTTTGGATTGCCTTCTGGCATCGGGCGAGAGTACGAGCACGCGCGGGTCGTGGTTCGTACGGACTCGCCTACACTCCCCCGGCTGCGGTCACGGCCCTGAGCATGCACCCTTGACACGCCCCCGGTCCACCCGGGGACGGAGGCTCCATGTTCGACAAGATCACCGACGGGCTGTCCCACTCGCTCAAGAAGCTCTCCGGGCAGGCCACGATCACCGAGAAGAACGTCCGCGACGCGATGGACGAGGTCCGCGAGTCGCTGCTCGAGGCCGACGTGCACGTGGACGTCGCCGAGGAGTTCTGCGCCGGCGTCGTCGAGGACGCCCTCGGGCTGGAGGTCACCAAGAGCCTCAAGCCCGGGCAGGAGATGATCGGGATCGTCAATTCCCGCCTGGTCGAGTTCCTCGGCGGGGACCCCGACGCACCCCCCCCGGTGTCCCCCGCGGACGCCCTCGCCGGCTCGGTGGGCGGGGCGATCCCGGGTCAGAAGCCCGGCGGCGCCCCGCCGCTGATCGCCAAGACGCCCGGCGGGCCGACCGTCGTCATGATGTGCGGGTTGCAGGGATCGGGAAAGACCACCACCTGCGGCAAGCTGGCGGGGTATCTCAAGAAGCGCGGGCGGTCGGTCATGCTCGCGGCGGCCGACCTGCAGCGACCCGCGGCGGTCGAGCAGCTCGAGATCGTCGCCCAAGGCGCGGGCGACCTGCCCGGCGGAGCCACCGTCACGTTCTACGGCGAGCCCGATCAGACCGGGGCCTACGGCGAGCGGGTCGGTGTGGCGGTGGACGTGTGCAAGCGGGCGTACAAGGCCGCGAAGGAGGCCAAGGTGGACGTGCTGGTGCTCGACACCGCGGGCCGCCTGCACGTGAACGACGAGCTGATGGGAGAGCTGCACGCGGTGCACAAGGCGCTCAAGCCCGAGCACGTCTTCCTCGTCGTGGACGCGATGACCGGGCAGGACGCGGTGAACAGCGCCAAGGTCTTCCACGAGCGGCTCGCGATCGACGGCGTCATCCTGACCAAGTTCGACTCGGACACGCGCGGCGGGGCGGCGCTGTCGGTCAAGAAGATCACCGGGGCGCCGATCAAGTTCATCGGCGTGGGCGAGAAGCTCGACGCGCTCGAGGAGTTCCACGCCGAGCGGATGGCGGGGCGCATCCTGGGCATGGGCGACGTGGTCAGCCTGGTCGAGAAGGCCCAGCAGGAGGTCAGCGAGGAGGAGGCCGAGGCGATCCAGGCCAAGATGATGAAGGGCGAGCTGACCATGGACGACTTCATGAAGCAGATGAAGTCGCTGCGGCGCATGGGCTCGATGAAGTCGTTGCTGGGCATGCTGCCCGGCGTCGGCTCGATGGTGAAGGACCTGGATATCGACGAGAAGCAGCTCGACACGACCGAGGCGATGATCAAGAGCATGACCGCCGAGGAGCGGGCCAAGCCCGACCTGGTCACCATGAGCCGGCGCAAGCGCATCGCGAAGGGCTCGGGCACCGACCAGCAGCAGGTCGGCCAGCTCGTCAAGCAGGTCGGCATGATGAACACCATGAGCAAGCGACTCGGCGGGATGGGCGCCGGCCAGCTCGCGGCCGCGGAGCAGATGGCGGGCGCGGGCAACCTCGCCGGCATGGCCGGCCTGATGGGCGGCAAGGGCTCGACCAAGAGCAAGGGCAAGAGCCGCAAGAGCCGCAAAAAGCGGAGCCGCTGACCCCTCTCACTCCCTCTGCAACCGCCCGGCATTCTCACCGGTTCACCCGCCACACGCTTGAAAGGAGCACGGCGATGAACCGACGCGGAATCACGATGGCACTGGCGGCAACGATGGCGGGCGGCCTGGCCGCGGGTTGGGGAGTCGTTCGCCATGCCGACTCAGGCACCCACACAAAGGGCGCCACGTCCTTCGCCCTGCACACCGGCGACGACAAGCTCGACGCGTTCGTGGGCGACCTGTACGGCGTGATCTCCGGCCCCGCCGGGCAGGAACGCGACTGGGACAAGTTCGACGCGTTGTTCACCGACGACGCCGTGATGGGCCAGTGCGTCAAGCGTCCAGACGGCAGCGTCGGGTACGTGGGCATGACGCCGGCCGACTACAAGGAACGCAGCGGGCCGTGGCTGGTGGAGAACGGCTTCTTCGAGATCGAGACCGGGCGCGAGGCGATGCGTTTCGGGCAGATGATCCACCTCTGGTCCACCTACGAGGCCAAACAGTCCGAGGACGGCGAGGTCTTCATGCGCGGCATCAACTCGATCCAGATCGTGGACTTCGGCGACGACGGCTACAAGATCCGCTCCATCTTCTGGAACCCTGAGACCCCCGACAACCCGCTCCCCGGCGCCGACCACGCTGACGACCACGATGGCGACCACGACCACTGAGCCACGCGTCGGAATCGAACCCGGAGCGACAGCGACAGGAAAAGCATAACGAGCCCCGAGCGCAAGCGAGGGGTTTCTTTCTGCGCGTCCATCTCGATCGCTACGGACTCACAGGAACGCAAGCCCACAACCCGACGTGCTCACGCCTCCTCGAGCGGCAACGGGTCGTCGGCCCGTCCCTCCGCCCATTCCTTGAAGCGTGGCCAGAAGATCTCCTGGATCAGGATCTTCGCGCACGCCGCGAGCGGGATGGCGATGAGCAACCCGAACACCCCGAAGATCGCCCCGCCCGCGATCGACGCGAACAGGATGACGGGGGTGTCGAGCCCGGTGGACTTGCCCTGGATCATGGGCGTCCAGACGTAGTCGTCGAGCGCCTGACCCATGAAGTAGAACACGGTTGGGGCCGCGACCATCCACCACCACGCGCCGCGGAACCCGTCGGAGGGCTCGGCCAGGAACATCAGCCCGATGGCCACCGGCACGCCGACCAGCGCCAGGTAGGGCACGATCGAAAGGATCGCGACGATCGGCCCGAGGATGAACGAGGCGGGCACCCCGATCACGAAGTACCCGATCGAGAAGACGATCGACTGCAGGAACGCGATGGTGATGCGTCCGCGGACGAAGCCCGAGATCACGCCGTCGAACTTGGTCGCCAGGTCCACGATGCGGTCGCGGTGCTTGTCGGGGATGAGCTTGTCGGTGAACCCCTTGAACTCGACCCAGCCCGTGGCGAGGAAGAAAAAGAAGAACGCCGTGACGAAGCCCATGAACGCGAGGCTGAACGCCGTGACCGCGAAGCCCAGGACCCGCTCCACGGTGTTCACGGCGAAGCCGGCGCCGGTCTTGGCGATGGTCTCGGTGTTGGACGACACGAAGTCGTTGACCGCCGCGAGCGCCGTGCTGGTGGTGGACTCGTCGTCGCCCACCGGGAACTCGGAGAGCAGGAGCTGATTGAAGTACCAGACCCAGGCCGACCCGGTGTCGTCGCCGAGCGTTGCGCGGATGGCGTCCATCCGCGCCATGTCCTCGCGTTCCTGCTCGGACAGCGTGTGCACCGCGTCCGCGACGATCTGCTCCTCGGGCTCGGGCTCGGTCGAGGCCCCCTCGTCCGGAGCGGGCTCCCCATCTTCGGAGTGGGCGTTCTGCTCAGCCGATGCGGCGTCCCCGTCGGGCCCCGCGGCGTTCGCGGAGCTCTGGCGCAGCTTCTCCGCCTCGCGCTCCAGCCTCGCCTCGTACAGGCGTCCCGCGGGCCCGGGTTCTTCCTCGGTGCCGACCGCCTCGTCGAAGGCCGCGTTGACCCGGTTCGCCGAGTCGTAGATCTCGGTGGAGAAGCTCACCACCTGGATCACGCCGTACGACACGCCCAGCCCGACCGGCACCGCGACGATCAGCACCATCGAGGCGATGATGCCGATCACCGAGCCCTGTCGCGACATCCCCAGCCGACTCATCGCGAACTGGATCACCGGCTCGAACAGGTACGCCAGCAGGATCGCCAGCAGCAGGGGCACCGTGACCACGCTCGTCGCCTGCCCCAGCCAGAAGATCGCGAAGACCGCTAAACCGAGCAGCACGTCCCGAATGGGCTGCATCTGCCATAAATGCAGCTTCGACCACGCGGGCGGCCCCCCCGACGATGCCACAGAATTGGGTTTTTTCGCCGAAGCATCATTCTTGTTTGACGAGTCTGACATGGAAGATAGGGTACTGGCGGAACAGCACCGCTGCCCCGCCCCGACCACGGAGATCCGATGGCCGCCATCCGCAAGCAGACCGATCAGACTATCCTGGGCCTCGACCATGTCGCCATCGCCGTGCGCGACATGGCCAGGGCCAAGGCGTTCTACGAGCAGGTCCTCGGCCTCAAGGAAACCTTCCCCGGCCACTGGGACGGCGTCCCCGTCCTCATGCTCTCCGACGAGCCCGGACGCGGCACCGGCGTCGCCCTCTACCCCGAGCACGCCGACGAGGTCTCACCCGACGGGCACGTCGCCCCACCCGACGAGGACCGGCACTTCGCCTTCCGCGTCCCCATCGAGCAGTTCGAGAACGTGTGCAACCACCTCAAGCAGCACGGGCTGATGCACGAGGTCCGGAACCACAACGTCAGCGTCTCGGTCTACTTCGAAGACCCCGACGACAACCGCATCGAGATCACCGCCTACCGCGTCTCCCAAGCCTGACCCCCCCCACCCCCCCCCCCACGCCCCCCCCGCCCCCCTCGCCCCCCCGTCGCCCCCCGACACCCCACTCATGCTTTGCCACCGGGCGCTACCCTTCCCGGGGGTGCTGCAGGAGGGTTGTTGTGACGGGCCGCACATCGTCGTTCCGAGTCAACGCACTGGACCACGTCGCGATCCGCGTGACGGACCTGTCGCGTGCCAAGGCGTTCTACCAGTTGGTCCTGGGGCTCATCGACGCCGATTCGGACGCCTGGGGCGGCGTGCCCACCCTGCTCTTCAACGCCGGGGCCGGGTCCGGCACCGGCGTCGCCCTGTTCCCCGCCGAGCACGAGGCCGACCCGGACGAGCCCGGACGAAAGGGCCTCGCCGGCTACGACCACTTCGCGTTTCGCGTGGACCACGACGCCTTCGACGGGGCGGTCAAGCACCTGCAAGCCCTCGGTGTCGAGCACCAGTGCAAGGACCACGGCGACCTCTGCCGCTCGGTCTACTTCAAAGACCCCGACGGGCACCAGCTCGAGATTACCGCGTACAAACAACCCAACCCCTGATCGGGGGGCGCTCCATCCAAGCACCCCCCAAAGGCCCGCGAAGACCCA
>Ga0070726_10000988_pt1 | contig 30569 bp, 33 predicted proteins | sample tdAd471_FD_67275 | JGI IMG/M metagenome (GOLD analysis project Ga0070726, IMG submission 67275) | Marine sediment microbial communities from the Atlantic coast under amendment with organic carbon and nitrate - tdAd47.1 | ecosystem: Environmental > Aquatic > Marine > Coastal > Sediment | place...
GAAGATATCACCTTTGATACTGGCAGCGCCGCCATTTCGCCAAGCCTGCAAGCCGATCTTGAAGTGTTGGCCGAAAGCCTTGGGCGGTACCCCGACACCACGGTCGATATCATTGGTCATACGGACAATATCGGCGAGGCAGAGTTCAACCAACGGCTTTCGGCAGAACGGGCCGACAGCGTCTATCTGTTATTCGCCTCTGAAGGTGTGGCCGAGGCCCGGATGCGGGCCTTCGGACGCGGTGAGAGCGAGCCTATTGCCTCGAACCTCAGCGATGAAGGTCGGGCGCAAAACCGTCGGGTCGAAATCATCATCCGCCCCATCGGGTAGCGCCCGACCCGAAATCGTTATTCCTGCCAGCTTTCGCGGGTGTGGGCGCCGTCGCAGAAAGGTTTCTTTTGCGACAGGCCGCAGCGGCACAGGAACATCGTGGCTTTTGCCTCACCCTCGGTCCCGTCGGACAGAACGATCTTTTCGACATGCTGCACCTTATAGGGGCCGTTTTTGTTGAGGGTGATAATGGGCGCGTCGCTCATGTGGTTTCCTTCTTGTTTGATTTACTTGTCATTTTCTTATGCACGCGACCGCGCCCCCACAAGGGGCAATTGATCACGATTGTTCCAGAATATCGTCAGGGATAATGCGCATAATCATCAGCAAATGAACTGGGAAAGCCTGTGTACGGCGTATCAGGTGGCGCGGCTTGGCACCTTGTCCACGGTTGCGGAGCATCTTGGCATTCATCATGCGACGGCCATCCGACAAATTGACCAGTTGGAGCAAAGCTTCGGTTGCCGCCTGTTCCCGCCACAGGCGGAATGGAAGATCCTCAGCTGGCTTGTCACACATCGCCACCTGACGCGTACCGCCAAGGTCCAGACCCCTGGCGCGGCGCTGAAAGAGGCGCGCCGGGTTGATGGCGCACGTTTGTTCAACCGTTTGGTTGAATGTTTGAAAAGCCCGGGAATCTTCATGGCGAGGGCTCCTGGCCCCCTGCGCCAGCCTGACGCATCCTGAAATAATCATTGTATACCAGCATGTTAACCAGAAATCCCCTGCCGGTATTCTGCGTTGACTCCGCCCTGCGACACTTCTAAATATCGCGCGACTGTCGAAAGGGCTGTTTTTTTGATGCCGGACGCACCCGAACCCAGTGATCTGGACACGCTGGATGCCCGCATCAAAGCCGCGAAAGCGGTAAAGGAAAACGGTCATCGGCATCAGGATCATCACTCGGCGGCGGGTGCCGCGTGGCGGATGGTGATCGAGCTTGTGGTGGGTCTCGCCATGGGTTTTGGCATTGGGTATGGGCTCGACCATGTATTTGGCACGATCCCGATCTTCCTGGTGCTGTTTACATTGCTGGGTTTTGCGGCAGGGGTGCGCACGATGATGCGCTCGGCCACGGAGATTCAGGAAGCAAATGCCAAGGCTGAGGCCGAGGCGAAGGAAAACGCCCCCAAAGGGCAGAATAGATAGGTGGCTTAAAGATGGCAGCCGAAGAAGCAGCAAGCGGTTTCAACATCCACCCGATGGATCAGTTCGTGATCAAGCCGTTGTTCGGCCAGGGTCCGATCGAATGGTACACACCGACCAATGCGACCCTTTGGATGGGTATCGCGGTTCTGGCGGTCATTGCCTTGCTGGTCATGGGCACACGCGGTCGCGCCATCGTTCCGAGCCGCAGCCAATCCATCGCCGAAGAAATCTACGGTTTCGTCTACAAGATGACTGAAGACATCGCCGGCAAGGAAGGCCTGAAATACTTCCCTTATATCATGACATTGTTCATGTTCATCGTGCTGGCCAACCTTTTGGGCCTGTTGCCGATGAGCTTTACGACAACCAGCCATATCGCCGTGACGGCGACGATGGCCATGGCGGTGTTCGTGGCTGTAACGATCATCGGGTTCGTCAAGAACGGCATGAAGTTTCTGTCACTGTTCTGGATCTCGTCGGCGCCACTGCCGCTGCGGCCGATCCTTGCGATCATCGAGATCATTTCCTATTTCGTGCGCCCGGTCAGCCATTCCATTCGTCTGGCGGGCAATATGATGGCCGGTCACGCGGTTATCAAAGTGTTTGCAGGCTTCGCTGGCGCATTGGGCGTCGGTGCGGTCGCTCCGATTGTGGCCATCATGGCGGTTTACGGGCTTGAGATGCTCGTGACGGTCATTCAGGCCTATGTGTTCACCATTCTGACGGTTGTGTACCTGAACGATGCGCTGCATCCGGCTCACTAAGTCAGAATAAGTAATTCCAGCCATTCAAATCTGAAGGAGAAATCAAATGGCAGTTGAAGGCGATCTGGTACAAATGGGTGCACTGATTGGTGCTGGTCTGGCCTGTACGGGCATGGGCGGCGCTGCTGTTGGTGTGGGCCATGTTGTTGGTAACTACCTGTCGGGTGCGCTTCGCAACCCGTCGGCTGCTGGTGGTCAAACCGCAACCATGTTCATCGGTATTGCGTTCTCGGAAGCGCTGGGGATCTTCTCGTTCCTCGTGGCACTTCTGCTGATGTACGCGCAGTAACGTTAGCTCGTTCAACGTTGGGCGGCCCTTGGTTGGGCCGCCGGGGAATGATTGCTAACGGAGGGTGCCATGGCATCTGAAACAACAGAAGCAACCCAAGGTGCCGAGCACTATGTCGGCATGCCGCAGTTGAATTTTGAGTGGTTCCCGAACCAGATCTTCTGGTTGGTGGTAACGCTTGTCATCATTTGGTTCGTTCTTGCCAAAATCGCCTTGCCGCGGATTGCCGGCGTGTTGGCCGACCGGGCGCAGGCGATTGCCAGTGATCTGGAACAGGCCGAAGCGTTAAAGCAGAAAGCGGTCGACGCAGAAGCGGCGTATAACAAAGCGCTGGCGGATGCCCGCGCCGAGGCTGGTCGGATCGTTGCCGAGGCGAAAGCTGAAATCCAGAAAGATCTGGACGCAGCGACAGCGCAGGCCGATGCTGAAATCGCAGCCAAGGCTGCCGAGTCCGAGAAAGCCATTTCGGCGATCCGGGCGAGTGCGCTGGACAGCATCGAAGAAGTTGCCGCAAGCACGGTGGCCGATGTGGTTGCCGCCGTACTTCCGGGTGCGAAAAGCGACGCCAAAGCGGTTCAGACTGCTGTGGCCGCGCGGATGAAAGGGATCTGAGATATGAACAAGGTTTTCTCTCTGACCCTTGTGGCCTCACTCGTTGGCGCGCCCGCGCTGGCAGCATCTGGGCCATTCTTCTCACTGAACAACACCGACTTTGTGGTGTTGATCGCCTTTGTGCTGTTCATTGCGGTTCTGGTCTATCTGAAGGTTCCAGGTCTTGTGACCGGCATCCTGGATGCTCGTGCCGACGCTATTCGCTCGGATCTGGAAGAAGCCCGGACCCTCAGGGAAGAGGCGCAAAAGATCCTTGCGGATTATGAACGCAAGCAGCGCGAAGTGGCTGAGCATGCAGAAAACATCGTGGCCCATGCCAAGGATGAAGCTGCGAATGCTGCTGTTCAGGCCAAGGAAGATCTGAAAGCATCGATTGCACGGCGTCTGGCTGCTGCCGAAGACCAGATTGCGTCCGCTCAGGATGCTGCGGTCAAAGAGGTGCAGGACAAGGCCGTCAATGTGGCCGTCGCTGCTGCCAAGGATGTGATCGCCAAGTCGATGACCGCAAAAGATGCCGGTGGGTTGATCGACACTGCGATCGGCGATCTTGGTGGCAAGCTGAACTGAAGGCGACAACTGCTGAAGAAAACGAAAGCCCGGCCAGGATTTGGCCGGGCTTTTTTTTCACCTGCGCCATAGGCGTGGGGCGCAGCAACAAGAATTCAATAGTTTCGGTAAACAACGACGGTTTGTTGCTGGCTGTCCCGATAGGCATGGGCGCGTTCGCGGCTCAGGATGGTTTGCGGGTGCAAAACCTGGACATAACTGGTGCCGGTATAGGCCCGGTTGACCACAACCTCCACCTGTCGATGCGTGGTTGTGACCGTCGGCGCCACATAGGTGACCGTGGTCCCACATAACGGCGGAAGCGGCGACCCGCCCGCCCAATAGTCAGGATAGGCCGGCACACATCTTGCCGAAGCGAAACTGGTTGTGGCCGCGATGGCAGTCGCAGCGAGCAGCAGAATTTTCATTGTTACCCCCAAATGATCAATAGGGGAGAATTCTCGGCTTTGGCGCGGGAACTGTCAAAGAATCCAGGAGATTGCCATGAATAAACAAACAGTTAACTCAACATGTCGCGATTGTTCCTGAAACGGCAACAATTCACCCGTTTCGGGCCTGCTCTTTCTGGATTTTCAGCCGGGCAAGATCATCATTCTTGCGACTTTGCAGAATCGCTCTCAGGGATGATTCGACAAAATCCAAATGCGCCTCGGCCGCGTCCCGCGCGGCTTTCGGGCTTCGCGATTGCAAGGCGTCATTGATGGCGCGGTGCTGAGCCAGAAGGGCGGCGCGGGACTCTTTCTGGGCGAAAAGCGGTTGCCGGTTATAAAATACGCCCTCGCGGAGCATTTCGAACATGGAGCGCATCATATGCAGCATGATGACGTTGTGGGATGCTTCCGTGATTGCCATGTGAAACTCGGCATCAATGCGGGCCGCGGCGTCGGCATCATCGGCGGCTTCGGCGGCCTCCAGTTTGGCGAAGATTCTGTCGATCAGTTCCAGGTCGGCGGCACTGGCCTGCATCGCAGCCCGTTCTGCGGCCAGACCTTCCAAGTCTCGCCGAAAGGTCAGATAGTCGAACAGGGCTTCGGTATGGGTGGAAAAAAGCCGGATCAGGGGTTTGGAAAAAACCGAGCCTAGAACCTCGGCCACAAATAATCCGGAGCCAGGCCGGCTGACCAATAGATCACGGGCTTCCAATTCGGCCAGAGCCTCACGAAGGGACGGGCGCGACACCCCAAGCCGGTCCGCCAGGTCCCGTTCTGACGGCAAGCGTTCGCCGGGCCGCAAAAGACCTTTCAGGATCAGCGCCTCGATCTGACGGATTACCGCCCCCGACAATTTTTCGGGCGAAATTCTTTGGAATGGCATCTGGTTGGTCCTGTCCTGACTGGTCAAACATATGATCAATCCGCCCGTCAGGCAATCGGCGGTCTAGCGGAGGCCGGACAATACCTTGTCGGCCGCCAGGTTGGGACGACGGGCCGCGAGAAAGCGTCGGGCCTCATCCGTCTGGTTCAACTGAACAAGGGAATAACCAAGCATCAGGTCGATCAGATCGCGCTGCGCGTTGCTGCCGCCAATTCGGAGATGGTCAGCCAGAACCGTCCCCAACGCGTCGAGAGCCAGAGTCCAGCGTGCCATCGCAAAGGCCTGGAAGCCGACAACAAGCGCGCGAACGAGATCCGCCGCCGGGCCTTTCGCACCCCGTTCGATCACATTCAGACGCGCCTCATCCCCGGCCATGGCATGGGCGAGGCCGGCATGAACATCGACAAAGGCTGTGCCGGGATTTGGAAATTTTTCAGCGGCATAATCGCTGATCGCCTGCCAATCCTGCTGCTGCACCTCGTGCCCGGCGAGCATCGCCCGCAGCAAGAGGGCAGGGGCATCGGTCACCACATTGATCGGGGGCGAGGCCGAAGCGCCTGGGGCCACGACCCGTCGAAATATTGCCCAGAGCCGGTGGATATCATTGGCTTCCAGCGCCCAAAGCGCCGCATGCCAGTGGTTGTGACACCACATGGAACCGCCCTCGCCATAGCCGTCCAGCCACGTAGCTAGATAGGCCTGCCCGTCTGCGGCCCGCCCGGTCTCGTACAATAGATGCGACCAGACATGCGCACCATGGCCACTGTCCGGTCTAGCGGCCAGCCCCGCTGCGATGTTGGTTTCAGCCTTTCCGAACCAACCTAGCTCCAGTTGCGAAAACCCATGTTGGATGTCGAACCACCACTCGCCGCCAAGATGCGGTTCCAGCCATGTGGTAAAGGCGAGCTGTTCGGCATCCCGCCCCGGACGGCCGGAAAACCCGATCAGCCCGAACACACCGCAGGCGGTTTGCGCCACCAAGGCGTCGCCGGGATAGTCGCGCAAATGGATGTCGCGTGCATAGGCAAACGCATCGCCCGGCTTGCCCGACATCATCAGCGTTTGCATATGAACATGCCCTTTTTCCCGCTCGGACGCCCCGCCCAGCCTGGTATTCGCCGCCGCCAGGGCGCAGGCCACCCCGGTGCGGTCGCCCATCATCGCGGCGTGTCGGGCCAGACCGATATGCGGTAAGGCAAAACCGGGGTCGGCGTCGATGGCGGCCTGAAACGCTTCGGACACGCCCGGAAGGGCGGCCAGAAATCGCTCCACCCCCAACACATAAGCATTCCGCGCGGCGGTCGACGTGGTGGATATGGGCAGGTTGCAACCGTCTGTGAACATGATGGACCTTCCGGAATTCGACGTATGGGGTCAGGCGATCTCGTCCGCCATGGCTAGGATCTTTTCGACCGACCGCCAGTTGCGGCCGGTCGCAGATACTCCAAGAAGACGTTCCAACCGTTCGGCGATTTTCGATCCGGTCAGATATTTCGGCGTATGCAGAAAAAAGGCGCGTTCGGTCAACTGGAACCGTTCTTCGGCGCCCTTTCGACGTTCAATTTCAGCCTCATCAACCAATGACGGCGAGGCCAGGAAAAAAACATGCAATGCTTTGGGGTCGGCAACTTCGGGAAAGGGATTTCCAGCGGCAATGGCGCGAAAGCTTTGCAATGGGAGGATCAGGATTTTCGGTCGGAACCCTTTCGCCATTTCAATCGCGTCCGCCAAGGCGGCCTCGGAGACAGAGCCTTGCCAGGCAGCGTTGCCGCTTTGGATATATGTTCGCACATTTTCGGCCCCCAAACCTTCCAGAATGCTGCGCAGATCCGCCATGGGCAGTTTGCCGGTGCCGCCGACATTGATCCCTCGTAACAGCCCGATTTCGACGCTCATGCTTGACCTCTTGTGCGATTCCCCCTAAAGGCTCCCACAAATCCACGGAAGTGCCAAGCTTCCGGTCCGAAGGCATGACGCCCGGATCGCCCCCCGTCAGCGAGTGTTCGCCCACGGGGGAGTTTGTCGTTTGGCGCATCTGAACCCATATCGGGGGAAACTCCGAGGAGAAAACGATGTTTGAGAGCCTGTCAGAACGCCTTTCCGGTGTCTTCGACAAACTGACGAAACAAGGCGCGCTGAGCGACGCGGACGTTTCCACGGCCCTGCGCGAAGTCCGCGTTGCGCTGCTGGAGGCGGACGTTTCCCTGCCCGTTGCGCGCGAATTCATCAAGGCAATCCAGGAAAAAGCGACCGGACAGGCCGTTACGAAATCCGTCACGCCGGGCCAGCAGGTCGTCAAGATTGTCCACGATGAACTGATCGCGTTCCTCGCCGGTGACGACGCGGATGCCGGCGAGCTGAAGATCGACAACCCGCCTGCTGCGATCCTGATGGTCGGCCTGCAGGGCGGCGGCAAGACCACCACCACCGCCAAACTTGCAAAACGTCTGACCGAAAAGAACGGCAAACGCGTGTTGATGGCCTCGCTCGACGTCTATCGCCCGGCCGCGATGGATCAGCTTGCGGTTCTGGGCAGCCAGATCAGCGTGGATACATTGCCGATCGTCAAGGGCGAGAAACCCGCCGACATCGCCAAGCGGGCTAAACAGCAGGCGACGCTGGGCGGGTATGACGTCTATATGCTCGACACGGCGGGCCGGCTGTCTATCGACGATGCCCTGATGGAAGAGGTCGAAACGGTTCGCGACATCACCAATCCGCGTGAAACGCTTTTGGTGGTTGACGGCCTGACCGGTCAGGACGCCGTCCACACGGCCGAGAATTTCGATGGTCGCATCGGTATCTCGGGCGTTGTTCTGACCCGGATGGACGGCGATGGCCGTGGCGGTGCGGCGTTGTCGATGCGGGCTGTCACCGGCAAACCGATCAAATTCGTCGGCCTCGGCGAAAAGATGGACGCCATCGAAGAGTTTCACCCCGAACGCATCGCCGGCCGCATCCTCGGCATGGGCGACATCGTTTCGCTGGTGGAAAAAGCCCAGGAAACCATCGAGGCCGAACAGGCCGAGCGCATGATGAAGCGCTTCCAGAAAGGTCAGTTCAACATGAACGACCTGAAAATGCAGCTGGAACAGATGATGAAGATGGGCGGCATGGAAGGCATCATGGGCATGATGCCCGGCATGGGCAAAATGGCCAAGCAAATGGAAGGTGCGGGCATCGATGACCGGATGCTGCGCCAGCAGGTTGCCCTGATCCAGTCGATGACCAAACGCGAACGCGCCAACCCGCAGATCCTGCAGGCCAGCCGCAAGAAACGCATCGCCCGGGGTGCCGGGATGGAGGTTAGCGAGCTGAACAAGCTTCTGAAAATGCAGCGCCAGATGTCCGACATGATGAAGAAGATGGGCAAAATGGGCAAAGGCGGAATGCTGAAACAGGCGATGAAAGGCATGTTCGGCAAAGGCGGGATGCCTGCCGATATGGCCGCCGGAATGGATCCCAAAGCGCTGGAAGCCGCGGCCAAACAGATGGGCGCTGGCGGCAAGATGCCGGGCGGATTGCCGGGTTTGGGCGGAGGGGCTGCACTACCGCCGGGCCTGTCTGGCTTCGGAAAGAAGAAATAACTTGTCATGATCACCCCCGTCACCCTTCCCTGTCCTGGTGCACCCATTGCCGCCGCTGCCCGCGCAGCGCTGCCAATTCTGGTGACGGAGCGGCTGGTTCTGCGGGCGCCGGAGCTTGACGATTTCAACCTGTTTGCGCGCCTGTTCCGCCTGCCATCGGCGAAGTATATGGGGGCTGTCCCGGATGCCGGCACCCTCTGGGCGCAGTTCACAAATTATGCTGCGGGTTGGGTGTTGCGCGGAGATGGCATGTTTACCGTCACCCAGAATGAAACCCCCGTTGGGTTTGTCTTCGCGGGCGTTGAGCCGGGGGATCAAGCGATTGAGCTTGGGTTCTTTATCGCGCCCGAGGCGCAGCGCCAGGGTATTGCGCTTGAGGCGGCAGAGGCGGCCCTTGCCCATCTGCGCGGTCTCGGCCCGGACAAGATCGTCAGCTATGTCGCGCCCGAAAACACCGCCAGCCAGGCCCTGGTCGGCAAGCTCGGTGGCGTCTCGGACGGGACGCTTGACGGAGCGATGGTGTTTTCCTACCCACTCCGCCAGGAGAGGGACCAATGAGTTTCCCGATCATTCCCACCCTTGAAACCGACCGGTTGATCCTACGGGCGCCCTGCGAAGCAGACGTGGCCGCGGAGGCCGCGTTTTTCGCCTCGGATCGGGCGGAATTTGTCGGCGGCAAGATGCCGGAAGAACAGGTCTGGCGTATGATTGCCGCGTTCCTGGGCCATTGGGCGCTTCGCGGATTTGGGTTTTGGGCCCTGGAGGACAAGGCGACCGGTTCCTATCTGGGCCGCACGGGCCTTTGGTACCCGGCGGGGTGGCCCGAGCCGGAAATAGGCTGGACCCTGATGGCCGCCGCCGAAGGCAAGGGCGTCGCGTATGAAGCTGCCATGGCCGCGCGTGCTTTCGCCTATGACACACTGGGCTGGCAGACAGCGATCAGTCTGATTTCCGTTGATAATACCCGCTCCATTGCTTTGGCGGACCGTTTGGGCGCAACCCGAGAATCCACGTTTGAACACGAACGCCTCGGCACCTGTTTCATCTATCGTCACCCCTCGGCCATGGACCTGGCCCAGGATGGCGGCATGGAGGCATATGCATGACCGACGCAATCACCCGCGCAGCAGAATTGCTGAAAGAGCACCGGAGTTCCATCGACCGGCTGGACGCGATCTTGATCTACACTTTGGGCGAACGGTTCAAACACACGATGGCTGTGGGGAAACTCAAAGCCAAACACGACCTTCCCCCGTCCGATCCGACGCGTGAAGCGCATCAGATCGAGCGGCTCGAAGCCTTGGCGCGCGAAGCGGATCTCGATCCCGAATTCGCCAAGAAACTGCTGAATTTCATCATCGCTGAGGTGATCCAACATCACAAACAGCATCAATCGTGAGGGTGCATTCGCATCCGACCCCGCCATTCTAAAGGAGAAACTGACATGGCAATGAAGATCCGACTGGCCCGTGGTGGCTCGAAGAAACGTCCGTTCTACCGCATCGTGGCCGCCGACAGCCGCATGCCGCGCGACGGCCGCTTCATCGAAAAGCTGGGCACCTATAACCCGCTTCTGGCGAAAGACAGCGAAGAGCGTGTGAAAATGGATGTCGACCGCGTGAAGCATTGGTTGGGCGAAGGCGCACAGCCGACCGATCGCGTGGCCCGCTTCCTGGAAGCCGCAGGCGTTCTGGAGAAAAAGGAACGCGCCAACATGCAAAAAGGCACGCCGGGCAAAGCTGCGCAGGAACGCGCCGAAGCAAAGGCCGCGAAAGCTGCCGAGGCCGCCGAAGCCGCAGCAGCACCGGCCGAAGAAGCACCTGCCGAAGAAGCCCCTGCTGAAGAGGCCCCGGCCGAAGAGGTTGCAGCCGAAGAAACGGCTGAGTAATCGCGCGGCTGACCGCCGTCTGGTTTTGCAGTATGATGAAAAGGGCGGGGCTGTCCCCGCCCTTTGATTGTTCAGGAGGGGCCATGTCAGTGCGGTACTGGGTTGGTGTTGTCGCCGGTGACCATGTGGATTTTGCAAAAATGCACTGCCTATGCGCCTTTTCCAAGGGCACACGGGCGGCGATTGAAAAGCTTTCCGAAGGTGACCGGTTTGTCTTCTACTCGCCCAAATCTGGTTTCATGGAAGGCGACCCGATCCAATGTTTCACGGCGCTTGGGACGGTGATCGATGCAACGCCTTTCGAAACGGACTGGGCCGGGCACCAGATCTGGGCGGGACGGGCGGCCTATGCCGATATGGCATGGGTCTCTGTGCGTCCGTTGCTGGAGCCTTTGTCCTTTGTGACCAACCCGGCGAAATGGGGCATGGCGTTTCGGCGCGGGCAGTTTGAAATTTCCGAGGACGATTTTGATTTGATCGAAACCGCAATGAAATCAGCAGGGTAACATGGGAAAAGATCGGGTTTGCCTGGGTGTGATCACCGGATCCTTCGGGGTGAAAGGCGAGGCGCGTGTCAAAAGCTTTTGCGCAGAACCGTCTGCCATAGCCGATTACGGCGCGTTGACGGATGAAGACGGGCGCAGCTATGCCATCACCATCACCCGCCCGGTGAAAGGCGGCTTTGCCGTGCGTTTGAGCGGGATCCGCACAAAGGAAGAGGCTGACGCCGCCAAAGGCAAGAAACTCTTTGCCGCGCGTACAGCCCTGCCAGACTTGCCCGAGGATGAGTATTACTATTCGGACCTGATCGGGCTTTTGGCCATCGACACGGGCGGGGTCGAGATCGGCAAGATCGCAGCGATCCATGATCATGGCGCCGGCGATCTATTGGAAGTGTCGCGTTTTGGAGGCAAAGGCTCGGTTCTTGTGCCGTTCAACTCTGAGATCGTGCCAACGGTGGATATCGGATTGGCGCGCGTCATCCTCGACCCGCCTGAGGGATTGCTCGAGGATGCCAAGGGGGACAGCGACGATGGTTGACACCCCGAAATCCCATGGCCGCCTGTCGATCGCAGCGACCCTCAAGCCGCGGGAGCTGATGACTGACCGGCCCGACCTTGCGGGCGCGTGGAAGGCCAAGGTGATCACGTTGTTTCCAGACGCATTTCCCGGCGTATTGGGCCAGTCTTTGACGGGGAAGGCGTTGCAGGATGGGCTTTGGTCGCTGGACGCCATCGACCTGCGCCAGTTTGGCATCGGCAAACACCGCGATGTCGATGATACGCCGACAGGTGGTGGGGCCGGCATGGTTCTGCGCGCTGATGTCGTTTCTGCGGCCCTGGATTTTGCGGCAATTGGCACGCCGTTGGACAGGTCGGACTGGCCTGTCGTTTATCTGTCCCCGCGGGGCAAACCCTTTCGCCAGGCCATGGCAAAGCGGTTTTCTGCCGCCAAGGGGATGACACTTTTGTGTGGCCGGTTCGAAGGTGTCGATCAGCGAGTGTTAGACGAATATGGGGTCGAAGAGATCAGCCTGGGCGATTTCGTCCTGACCGGTGGAGAAATCGCCGCTCAGGCCTTGATTGACGCCAGCGTTCGACTTATACCCCGCGTGCTTGGAAACGCCGATTCGACCGAGGAAGAATCTTTCTCGAACGGATTATTGGAACATCCACAGTATACTCGGCCGACGGATTGGCAGGGTCGTACGGTTCCAGACATTCTCCTGTCTGGCCACCATGCGAAGATCGCCGAATGGCGACAAGCCCAGTCCGAGAGCCTCACAAAGGAACGTCGTCCTGACCTCTGGCGGGCGTACATCGGTACGGACCCGGACGGAGACCAAGAGCTCTAGGGGCGCAAGCAACCTTCACCGGAAAACGGTGGGCATGAAAGGACTAGGTCTATGAACCTGCTTGAACAGCTTGAAGCTGAACAGGTCGCTGCGCTTGGGAAAGATATTCCTGATTTCAAAGCTGGCGACACCATCCGCGTTGGATACAAAGTGACCGAAGGCACGCGCAGCCGTGTGCAGAACTACGAAGGCGTCTGCATTGGCCGCAAGGGCGGCAGCGGCATCGGCGCCGCGTTCACCGTGCGCAAAATCTCCTTCGGTGAAGGCGTGGAGCGTGTTTTCCCTCTGCATTCGACCAATATCGACAGCATCACTGTCGTGCGCCGCGGCCGAGTGCGTCGTGCGAAACTGTATTATCTTCGTTCGCGTCGCGGCAAATCGGCCCGGATCGCGGAAAAAACCAACTACCGCCCTCTTGGCGGCGCTGACGCGTAAGGACCGGACAGATGAAAAAAGACATCCACCCCGACTACCACACGATCACCGTCAAGATGACCGACGGTACGACCTACGAAACCCGCTCGACCTACGGCAAGGAAGGCGACACGCTGGTTCTGGACATTGATCCCACCGCACACCCGGCCTGGACCGGCGGTTCGACCCGCCTGATGGACACCGGGGGTCGGGTTTCGAAGTTCAAAAAGAAATACGAAGGACTGGGCTTCTAAGTCTTATTGCCTTCTTCCGCACGGTCGGATTTCTGTCTATAGATTCAAACGCATCCGGTCTCCGGGTGCGTTTTGTTGTTGAAGGGGCCACGGGCCGTGTCGCATATCATCATCGTTGGCAATGAAAAGGGCGGTTCGGGCAAGTCGACCACCTGTATGCATATCGCGACCGCGCTGGTCCGGATGGGTCACAAGGTCGGGGCGTTGGATCTGGACACCCGGCAGCGCAGTTTTTCGCGTTACGTCGAGAACCGGTCCGAATTCATGCGCAGACGGGAGTTGAACCTGCCGGTTCCGAACCTGGTTCGTCTGCCGAATATCGGCGAGTCCAAGCTGCGCCCTGGTGAGAATATCAACGACCGCCGCCTGTCCGAGGCCATCGCCACCCTGGAGGCCGAGAACGATTTCGTCGTGATCGACTGCCCAGGGTCACACACCCATTTGTCAGAAGCGGCGCATTCGCTGGCGGACACTTTGGTGACACCTATGAATGACTCTTTCGTCGATTTCGACCTTCTCGCCCGGATTGATTCCGAAACAGATCGTGTCATCGGCCCATCCGTTTATTCGGAAATGGTCTGGAGCGCGCGTCAGTTGAGGGCGCAGGCCGGGTTGCCGCCGATTGACTGGATCGTGACCCGCAACCGTCTGGGCAGCCAGAATATGCACAACAAGCGAAAGGTTGGCGCGGCGCTTGAGGAATTGTCCAAACGTATCGGGTTCCGGGTTGCGACCGGGTTTTCGGAACGGGTGATCTTTCGCGAGATGTTTCCCCAGGGTCTGACCCTTCTGGACATGCGGGATGCCGGGATCGGCGGTCTGAACCTGTCCAATATCGCCGCCCGCCAGGAGCTGCGCGATCTGATGAAGGCGCTCAATCTTCCCGAAGTTGCTGTGAAATTCTGATCCGAATCACCCGCGCTGATTCGGGCATGGAAAGGGTCGCAATTTCGTCGAATTTTCGGTGACTTGTTAACGAGATCCCGTGATTTTTGACAGAAAGCCGCGTCAATCGGCATGTTTCGGCCACATTTTTTCACCTCGGAGCAGACGAGTTTTTTGCCGTCCTGGCTCCAGTGGATTGTTCACGGATCATGACCCAATAAAGCTCAATCCCTGGGGTACGGCCACGACATCCCCGGTTTTCCCGTCAGGACTAGCCTATGGAATGGAAACAATCCGCGACAGGGCCAGATTGCTGAACTGCTGATTTCATTGAGGAATTTAGGAAAATTTTCACCAATTTTGACAGGAAGTCGACATTTTTGTCTTTCTGGCTCACGGAAATTGGTCTAATTTGTGACACAGATGGCTCGATCTGGGATGAGCTTAATCCACTAGGCTAGGGGGCGGCCGCCACGAGGACTGCATTCGTGCAGGAATGGTAGCGCCGTTATGAACAGGAACCCTAGGTTTCCACGCTTCATTGATTTTTGCGACGGGTATGTCGTGCCGTATTTGTTCGGCGCGATTGCTGCTGCACTTCTGTTTGACGGTATCCGCGTCGAGATCATTCTCGGCCTTGCCGCACTTGTCCTTGTGATCTCCGGAATAACGCGAGGTGCCGACCGGCATCATGCAAATAACGCGCCAACCAGCGTGTAACGAAGAGCAGGCAGCGAGGACAAAACCATGCCCCCACGCGACGGATATATCATCGGAACGACTGGGAATGACCAGATCGACGAAAACTACACCGGCGATCCTGACGGTGATCTGATCGATAACCTGGATGCGATTGACCCCGCACAAGGCGATCAGGATGCCATCTTTGCCGGAGACGGCAACGATCATGTCCAGTCTGGCTTGGACGACGATCTTGTGGTCGGTGGCGATGGCGATGACACGCTGCGCGGCGAAGACGGCGATGATGTTTTGATCGGTGACGGTCCGAACACGGTGGCCGAGGCGGACGGTTTCCAGTCAACGCCGAACACCGAAGAATGCACCGATGGCGGCAATGACACGATTTATGGCGGTGCGGGGAATGACATTGCCTTTGGCGGTGGCGGCGATGACGTCATTTCCGGGGATGCGGGCAATGATCTTCTGTTTGGTGGCGACGGCAATGACACTGTCGCTGGCAACGAAGGCGACGACGTCATTTATGGTGACGGCGCGAATGGTCCGGACGATCTGGTCAACCTGATCGTCAATGGCTCGTTCGAGGACACGTCCGGCCTGGACAGCACGATTTACGGATATAAAGGGACCGGCGGAGTTCCGGGCTGGACCACTTCCAACCCCGACAACGAGGTCGATCTTCACACGTTGCGCGGTGGCGTGGCCCCTGCCGACGGAGAATATTGGGCCGATCTGGACCAGTCGCCGGGCAATATCATCCTTGGCCAGGACGTTGCCGGCGTCGAAGCGGGGCAGCTCTATACGCTGACCTTCAGTGCGGGCGATCACGAAAGTTTCGACAACACGTTTCAGGTAATCTGGAACGGGCAAACCGTCGATATTGACGGCTCCAACATTGTCGATCCGGTCGATGGCGGGATGCAGGAATATACAGTGACACTTGAAGGTGGCACGGGCGATGGCTCGAACCGGCTTGAATTCAAGGGTCTTGGCGCGGGTGACCGCCGTGGCGTTTCGATCGACGACGTCCAGATGTACGCGGTGAACACAGCCGAGTGCGACGGCGACGATACGATCTTTGGCGATGACGGCGAAGATCTGATCTATGCCGGCAACGGGCAGGATTTCGTGAATGGCGGCGCGGATGACGATGTCATCTATGGCGATGACGAGGATCTCGGCACGCAAGAGGACGGGGAAGACCCCGACGCCTGCAATCTTTGGGAAGGCCAGGGCGCCAACGGCGATACGATCAACGGCGGCAGCGGCAACGACACGATCTTCGCCATGGACGGACATGATTTCGTCAATGGTGAGGCCGGCGATGACTGGATTTCCGGCGGATCGGGCAATGACCACCTGAAAGGATGGGACGGCAATGACACGCTGGTCGGCGGCGAGGGCGAGGATTGCCTTGAGGGCGGTGCCGACCGCGACAGGATTGTTGGCGGTGAGGGCGATCGCGTCGATGGTGGATCTGAGGGCGATGACTATGACACGCTCGTTCTGAATATGGCGGACGTTTCCTCCATCGAATATACCAGTGCCGACAATGAGGACGGGATTGTTCACTTCAACGGTGGCGGAACACTGGAGTTTGAAGAGATCGAGAATATCGTTCCCTGTTTCACGCCGGGGACCCTGATCCTGACCGCGCGGGGCGAAACCCCGGTCGAGCAACTGCGCCTCGGTGATCGGGTTGTGACCCGTGACAATGGTCTGCAGGAGGTGCGCTGGATCGGCACGCGTGCTTTGGACGGCCGGGCTTTGATGGAAAACGAGCATCTTCGCCCGATCCTGATCCGCAAGGGCTCAATGGGCAAGGGTCTGCCCGAACGCGACATGATGGTCTCACCGAACCACCGTATGCTGGTGGCGAATGACAAGACCAATATGCTGTTCGAGGATCATGAGGTTTTGGTCTCGGCCAAGCATCTGGTCGATGGCAAAGGTGTGCAGCAGGTGACCGCGCTGGGCATCAGCTATGTACATATGATGTTTGATCAGCATGAAGTGGTGCTTGGCGACGGGGCCTGGACCGAAAGCTTCCAGCCGGGAGACTACTCGCTGAAAGGGATCGGAAACGCACAGCGCGAAGAGATTTTCGAGCTGTTCCCCGAGTTGAAAGAGACCCACGGCCGCAAGCAATACGTATCGGCGCGCCGGTCTCTGAAGCGCAAGGAAGCCCAGCTTTTGATGTAACAAGGTGATGCTTGCTACAGCAGGGATCGGGCAGGGGGAAACCTCTGCCCTTTCTCGTTTTCGGGTGGATCAGCCGGGGCCTCCATCCATCCCAGCCCGTCGATGGTCGCGCCTGTGGGATTGTATTCACCGCTGACAAACCCATCATAGCGGTCATTTTCTAAGCAATTGAAAAATAACGAGTAATCTATTTCCGATGGGATCGGTTCGTGGCGACCCGGTGCGCCGGCGATCTGGATATGAGCGGCCAGATCTCCAAATTCGCACCACAGACCGGCCACATCGCCGCTGATCCTGTGGGCGTGGTAGGCGTCGAATTGCAGATGCAGGTTCGGCGCGTTCACTTGCTCCAGCACCCGGCGGGCGGTCGTAAAATCCCGCAGAAAATAGCCCGGCATGTCATGGGGGTTCAGGGGTTCGATCAGGAAGTGCTGTGTGGGTGCTGCTTTGGTCGCCCACTCGAGATTCGCACAAAAACGCCGTTCCGCCATGGCTCCCTCTGATCTCCCGGCCATTACGTGAATGAACTTGGGTGCAAGGCCAGCGGCATAGCGAAGCGCCAATTCCAGATCGGCCTGAAAACCGGCTTCTGCCCCCGGAATTGCTGCCTGACCGATACGACCTGCCGCCGGAGCAGCTGGCGTGTTGATCAGGATCAGCGGCAGCCCCGCCCGCGACAGGGCGTCCTTCACCTCATCCTCAGGATGGTCATAGGGGAAAAGACATTCCACCCCGGCAAAACCGGCCTGGCGGGCGGCTTCGAACCTGTCCAGAAAGGGCAGTTCCGTGAACAGCATCGACAGGTTGGCGGCAAAACGCGGCATCGTCAGAAGTTTTCCACCCAGGGCCGGATGGCGATTTCTGAGGACCAGGCGCTGCGATCCTGGTCAATGAGGGTCAGAAATGTCTGTGCTACTGCATCTGGGTCCAGCATCGAGCCAGGTTTGTCGGCGGGCTCGACCCGACCGGGATTGCGGATGCCGCCGTCGATATTGACCCAGGCGACGTGAATGCCTTTTGGGTGCAATTCACGGCTCATCGACTGGGCGAGACCGCGCTGGGCAAACTTTCCCATGGCAAAGGGGGCGGACAAGGGAAATCCCTTCACCCCGGCCGAGGCGCCAGTCAAAAGGATCGTGCCGCGTTTGCCGTTTTCCATCGTTTGATCCTGCATTCGGCGGGCGGCCTGTTGTCCCACAAGAAACGACCCGAAGGCCGAGACGGTCAGGGCGGTCATGACCACCTCGGGATCCAGGTCGGCCACCGGCCCGCGGACCCTTGCTGACGGGTTGGCAACAACGACATCAAGACGCCCGGAAACGGCTTCAAAAAGCGCAGCGACCTGATCGGGATCGCCGGCATCGGCCTGATGACAGGTCGCACTTGTTTCGCGGGCCAGGTCCGCCAGCTTGTCGCGGTTTCGCGCCGCCAGATGCACCTGATAGCCATTTTCGGCCAGCAACCGGGCGAGCGAAGCGGAATTTCCCGCCCCGGCGCCGACGATGAGGGCAGTTTTGGTCATGGTCATACCTCAAGCTCTTTCGACGGGATGATTGGGAAAAATTGCTCCCCCGACCAGATACCGAACCAATCCTCGCCATCCTTTGGGTGATGGGTGCCGAGGTCGATCAGCCGGTAAAAGCTTTTGCGGTCGATCAGCGCCTCAAGGTTCCGGCGGATCAGAACATAGGGGGCTGGTTCACCGGTCTCGGAGTCGCGTACCACGCGGATCGGGTGGTCGGGTCCAGCCGCGACGCTGTCGTCGACATTGGTGGTGAAGGTCAGGGTTTGGGATGCGTCCTTGCCCGTGACCTCGAAATCCACTGCCACAAACGGGGCGTCATCTACGATGATCCCGACTTTTTCGACCGGGGTCACCAGGAAATACTTGTCGCCATCTTTGCGGATGATCGAGGAAAACAGTTTTACCAGTCTTCTCCGGCCAATCGGCGTTCCAAGGTAAAACCAGGTCCCGTCGCGCGCGATTCTCATATCCAGGTCGCCGCAAAACTCAGGATTCCACAAATGCACTGGTGGCGGACCCTTGGCCGAGGCCTCGCGCGCCGCCCGGGCCAGCCCGTCCGCATCTGGAGTCATGATCTTTTGCGGTTCTGTCAAATTTGTCATTTGTTTGTTGCGAGTCGTTTGGGTTTAATACTGATCCAAGGGGCGAAGCGCTCCGTTGAAAACAACATAGGCATGGAAGAGGTGAATGTCATGGCCGATAGCCCGGAAGACCTGGTCACCGAAATTGCCGCGCTGAGCGACAAGCTGGCGGAGGCGCGCCGGTCCATTGCGCACAGGATCATCGGCCAGGACGAGGTCGTGGGCCTGGCATTGACAGCCCTTTTGTCCGGCGGTCATGGCCTGTTGGTGGGGGTCCCCGGCCTCGCCAAGACGCGGCTGGTTGAAACATTGGGCGTGGTGATGGGCCTAGGCACCAACCGCATCCAGTTCACCCCCGACCTGATGCCAGGCGATATCCTTGGGGCCGAGGTTCTGGAAACCGCCGCGGACGGAAGCCGGGCTTTCCGGTTCATCAGCGGACCGATCTTCTGTCAGTTGCTGATGGCCGATGAAATCAACCGGGCCAGTCCGCGCACACAATCGGCATTGTTGCAGGCCATGCAGGAACGCAAGGTGACCATCGCCGGGCATGAACATGATCTGTCGGAACCCTTTCACGTCTTGGCCACGCAAAACCCGATTGAACAGGAGGGGACATATCCCTTGCCCGAGGCGCAGCTTGACCGATTCTTGTTGCAGATCAGCGTCGATTATCCGGATCGTGGCACGGAACGCGATATTCTTCTGGCGACAACCGGTGTGGACGATGCCGCGGCAACCCCGGTTTTCACTGCAGCCGAGCTTGTCGCGGCGCAACAGATTGTCCGGCGGATGCCGGTTGGCGACAGCGTTGTCGATCTGATCCTCGATCTGGTCCGGGCCGGACGCCCCGACCGCGAAGATGCCCCCGACATCGTTCATGAGTCCGTCAGCTGGGGCCCCGGTCCCCGCGCCGCTCAGGCTCTGATGTTGTCGGTTCGCGCTCGCGCGGTTCTTGAAGGGCGGCTTGCCCCCTCGACCGAGGATGTGGTCGCTCTGGCCAAACCGGTTTTGCGGCACCGCATGGCCCTGGGGTTTGCGGCACGCGCGCAGGGGATCAGCCTTGACAGTGTGATTGACGAGATCATTGCCCATGCGGAACGGGCCGAGGCAGCCGCTTGACAGAGATCCTCCATGATCGCCACCGCGCCGAGGATCACGCGGCGCTGCTACCGCCACTTTTGGCGGCTGCGCATAAATTGGCGGCGACCGTGGTGATGGGCGCACATGGCCGGCGGCAGGCCGGCATAGGGGAAGAATTCTGGCAATTCCGAAACGCGGTTCCTGGCGATGAATTGCGCAACATTGATTGGCGACGGTCGGCGCGGTTCGATCACCACTTTATCCGGCAACAGGAATGGCAGGCCGCGCAGTCGGTCATTTTCTGGATCGACGATGGCCGAAACATGGCATTTACCGGTGACAAGGGGCGCGAAACCAAAGGCGCGCGGGCCCGGCTTCTGGGCCTGGCGTTGATGATCTTGCTGATACGTGGCGGCGAAAGGGTCGGCCTGATCGACGACCCGGATCCGCCCCGTTCAGGCCAAACCCAAATCGACCGGATCGTTGCACAGATCGGTGCCAACGACAGCGCCGAGGATTACGGAACACCGGCCCGTCGGGATTTCACCCGTGGCAGCCGCGCCGTGTTCCTGTCGGATTTTTTGGGTGACTGGTCATCGGTCGAGGCGCAGATCCACAGAGCGGTTGATCGCGGCGTCGGAGGGACGTTGATGCAGATCCTCGATCCGATGGAAGAGGATTTTCCGTTCGACGGCCGTACCGAGTTTCAATCAATGAGTGGCGCAGTTCGCTTTGAAACCCTGCGTGCGCGAGGTTTGCGTGCCGCGTATCGCGATCGGTTGGCGGCGCGTCGCGACGCGCTGGAACGTTTGGCGGACAATAGCGGTTGGCGCTTTACCACGCATCATACGGGCGACGCCGCCCTGCCTGCGTTGATGTGGCTGTTTGCCGCCCAACAGGATGAGGTCCTGTGATGGCTCTGTTTGCCTCTGTCGGGTTTCTGGCGCCCTGGTTGCTGTTGGGATTGCTTGGCTTGCCGGTATTGTGGTGGCTGCTGCGTGCGGTGCCGCCGGCCGCGATCAAGCGGCGGTTTCCCGGTGTTACTCTGTTGCTTGGGTTGAAGGACCCAGAGACCACACCCGACAAGACGCCCTGGTGGTTGTTGCTGTTGCGGCTGCTGGCGGTGGCTGCGTTGATTATTGGTTTTGCAGGGCCGATCCTGAACCCCGATACGCCGCGAATGGCCACGGGTCCTTTGTTGATCCTGCGGGATGGAGGATGGGCCAGCGCGCCGGATTGGGCCGCGCGTCAGGCCCGTGTCGAGGGACTGTTGGCCGATGCGGCGCGTCTTGGCCGCCCAACTGCCATGATGTCACTTGCCGAAGGCCCCGATGGCCGATCCTCGCCAGAATTCCAGGACGCCCGAACCATAATTGGCGAAGCCCTGGCGGAAGTGCCAATGGCATGGGAGGGGGATGAGGTGGCCTTTGCCGCTTGGCTGGACGCTGCCGGGGGATCGGGCTTTGAGACGATTTGGCTCACGGATGGTCTGATGCGGGATGGTCGTGATCCTTTGCTGGCGGCGTTGCAGGCGCGCGGGCAGGTCACTGTCATCGACGCGGAGCGCGCGGTTGTCGCTTTGGGTCCGGCAGGGTTCGACGAAGGCAAGATCAACGTGCCGGTATTCCGCAGCCTCGACGGCGGGGTGCAGGCGATGCGGGTTTCAGGTTTCGGACCGGATCCGTCTGGAGTGGATCGGCTTCTGGCAAGTGTTGATGTGACATTCGCCCCCGGGAAGACCGAGGCAACGGCCACGTTCGACCTTCCGAGTGAACTCAGGAACCGGCTGAAACGGTTCGCCCTGTCATCGGTCCGCTCGGCCGGGGCGGTAACATTGGCGGATGACGCGCTGAAGCGGCGCAAGGTGGCGCTGTTTGCCGGAAAACCGGCACGTGAGGGTCAGGAACTGGTCTCATCCTTGCATTTCCTGAAAAAGGCGTTGGAGCCGACGGCGGATTTGATCGAAGCGCCGCTTGCCGCCGCGCTTTTGACCAGCCCGGATGTCGTCATTCTGGCCGATGTCGCAAAATTGACGGCGGCAGAAGCCGACGCACTGAGCGATTGGGTCAAGGCCGGAGGTTTGTTGCTGCGCTTTGCCGGACCGGAATTGGCTGCCTCGACCCTCGACCGTGCCGAGGACGATCCCTTGCTGCCTGTCCGACTTCGCGCTGGTGGGCGCAATGTCGGGGGGGCGATGTCCTGGGGCTCGCCAAAGGCATTACAGCCCTTTGCCAAGGGAACACCGTTTTTTGGCCTTGTTGTCCCGGCGGATGTCGAAGTCTCCTCGCAAGTTTTGGCCCAGCCGGATCCGTTTCTGGGGCCGCGTACCATGGCCTCGCTTCAGGACGGCACGCCCTTGGTGACGGGCCGTGATCTGGGTGACGGGCAGATTATTCTGTTCCATGTGACGGCCAACGCGGAATGGTCGACACTCCCCCTGTCCGGCCTTTTCGTGCAAATGTTGGAGCGTCTTGCGATCTCCAGCCGGCGGGCCGCGCCTGCGGTCGAGGATCTGGCCGGACAGATCTGGACGCCGCACCAGGTCATGACTGGCTTTGGCGACCTGACCAGCGCCGAGAGCCTTGTCGCCGTCGCGGGGGAGCGTTTGGCCGAAGCGAAGATTGGCCGTGATCTGCAACCGGGTCTCTATACGTTGAATGACCGGGAGATTGCGTTGAATGTCATGTCCAAAGATCGCCGCCTTGTGGCGGCAAGCTGGCCCGATGGCGTGACGGTCGAGTCCTTGACGCGGACCGAACCAACGGCGCTGAAGGCGTGGGTCTTGACGATCGGGCTGGGGCTGTTGCTGCTCGACATATTGGCGACGCTTTTGATTGGCGGGCGATTGCGGGGCCCCCGCGCAGGTGTGATCGCGTCAGCCCTTTTGGCGGTTTCAGTCGGGGTGCCGGATCCTGCCTCCGCCCAGGACGAGATGGCCTTGCAGGCGACGAAAGAGCCTGTCTTGGCCTATATTCAGACCGGGGACGCGCAGATTGATGCAACCGCTGAGGCGGGACTGTTTGGGTTGAGCCAGGTTCTGGCGCGCCGGACGTCCATCGAGCCCGGGGATCCGATGGGGCTTGAACTTGAAACGGATGAACTCACCTTTTTTCCGATCATTTACTGGCCCATGTCCGAGAACCAGCCGCTGCCATCGGATGCGGCCATCGCGAAGCTGAACGGGTATCTGCAAACCGGGGGGATGATCCTGTTCGACACACGCGATGCCAATCTGGGCGGATTGGGGGCCGCGACCCCGGCAGGGCGGCGGTTGCGTGCGATTGCGGCCTCGCTCAACATTCCGGCGCTGGAACCGATCCCTCAGGATCATGTTCTGACCCGGACCTTTTATCTGCTACAAGATTTTCCCGGTCGTCATGCGCGGTCGGATATCTGGGTCGAGGCCTCGCCTAAGGATGCGGTGCAGTTGGACGGCGTGCCATTTCGAAACCTGAATGACGGGGTCTCGCCCGTGGTCATCGGTGGCAATGACTGGGCATCGGCCTGGGCGACAACGCGGGAAGGCCGTTATATGTTTCCCGTCGGGCGCGGCGGCAGCGCCGGCGAGCGTCAACGCGAGATAGCGTTTCGGTTCGGGGTCAATCTGGTGATGTATGTCCTGACCGGCAATTACAAATCGGACCAGGTACATGTTCCGGCCCTGTTGGAGCGGTTGGGGCAATGATATGATTACCGAAATCACCTTTGCTCCTCTGGTTCCCTGGACGCTTCTGGCGGTTCTGACGGGGGTGGTTCTGGCGTTGATTTCCCTGTCGATCTGGCGCGGCTTGCCGGGCTGGGCGCCGCGGCTTTTGGCGGCATGTGTGGTTCTGATGGCACTCGCCAACCCTGCCCTGAAACAGGAAGAACGGGATCCCTTGACCGATATCGTTCTCGTCGTAATTGACGAAAGCGCCAGCCAGGGCGTCGCGGACAGGCCAGCGCAATTGGCCGAGGCGATCAAAGCCCTGACGGCCGAGTTGGACGGGGTTGATACGCTCGAGGTCCGAACCGTCACCGTTCGTGACGCTCCGGCAGATACCGACGCTGGCACTTTGTTGATGACGGGTTTGGCCGAGCTTGCGGGCAGTGAGGCGAAATCCCGGATCGCCGGGGCGATACTGGTCACCGATGGCCAAGTCCATGACATGGAGATGGCGCCGGAGTTTACGATGCCGGTCCATGTGCTTCTGACCGGATCCAACCGCGATTGGGATCGCCGATTGGTGATCACCAACGCACCGGCTTTTGCCATTTTGGGAGAGCCGGTCACGCTGGGCCTGAAGGTCGAAGATCAGGGTGCCGTCCCCGATGATCTTCCGCCTTTTGCGGAATTGTCGGTGTCCATTGACGGTGGTCCGACCCAGACCTTCCGCGTGACGGTCGGCGAGGACATGCAGGTGCCGCTGAAGCTGAACCATGGCGGGCAAAACGTTCTGCAATTTGAGATCGAGGCCTCACCGGGGGAGTTGACCGACAGAAACAACGCCGCCGTCGTCGCAATCAATGGAGTGCGCGACCGTTTGCGGGTTCTGCTTGTCTCCGGCGAGCCGCATGCAGGCGAGCGAACCTGGCGCAATCTTCTGAAATCGGATTCTGCCGTCGATCTTGTCCATTTCACCATCCTGCGCCCACCGGGAAAGCAGGACGGTGTGCCGGTGACCGAATTGTCGCTGATCGCCTTTCCCACGCGCGAATTGTTCCTCGAGAAAATCGACGAGTTTGATCTGATCATTTTCGACCGCTATCCGCTGCGCGGTATTCTGCCGGGCACGTATCTGGACAATGTGGCGCGGTATGTCGAACGCGGCGGCGCGGTTCTGGTGGCCGCGGGCCCGGCCTTTGCCGGAGTGGAAAGCCTGTACCGGTCGCCCCTTGCACGGGTTTTACCGGGTGAGCCGACCCTAAATGTCTATGAGACCGGATTTTCACCGCGTATTTCCGAGATCGGTCAGCGTCATCCGGTCACCGAAGGGCTGGAAAATTTTGCGCCCCGTTCCCGGTCCGAAGACGGGACACCGGGATGGGGCCGCTGGTTTCGGATGATTGAATTGGATCCCTTGGCTGGCCACACGGTTATGACCGGACCGGAGGACAAACCTCTCTTGATGCTGGACCGGGTCGGGCGTGGCCGGATCGCTCTTTTGGCGTCGGACCAGGCCTGGCTCTGGCATCGCGGTTTCGAAGGTGGGGGACCGCAATTGGAGCTGTTGCGGCGGTTGGCCCACTGGATGATGCAAGAACCCGAGCTGGAGGAAGAGGCCCTGACCGCAACGGCACGTGGGCGGAATGTCACGATTATTCGCCGATCCCTCACAGAAGGCGACCGGACGGTCGTGGTCGAGGCGCCAGATGGCAGCACCAGCGAAATTGCGCTCCGAGAAGTGTCACCGGGACGCTATAGCGGGACGTTCGAGGGGGCCGAGAACGGGCTGTACCGGCTGAGCGAGGGCGACCTCGACACGGTCATCGCCCTCGGCCCGGCCGCGCCACGGGAATTTGAGGATGCGATCTCGACCGCGTCCATCCTTGAAGGGTTTGTGACAGCGACGCGCGGGGCGGTTATGCGCCTGGAACAGGGGATCCCGGCGATCCGGTTCGTTCGCGAAGGCCGGGTGGCCGCGGGCCGAAACTGGATCGGGCTGGTCCGGCGGGAGGCCTTTGTTGCAACCGATATCCGGCTTATATCACTGGCCCCGGCTTGGCTATTGCTGCTGTTGGGCGCGGGTCTGATGCTTTGGGCCTGGCGGCGCGAGGGGCGCTGAGCAACTACAGCGAACCGCCAGAGGCAATCGCTTTGCGTCGACGTATTGTGTCGGTACTTTGAGATTGGTAAGATAATATTACCAATTTCTTCAGGAAGGCCCTCCCAATGGACATGCCCCGCCCCGATCCTTCGATCCTGTTGCGCAAGGCCCAAATCGTGCGGCGATTGCAGGCGGTTTTGCCCGAAGGCGCAGTGATCCATGACCCGTCTGAAACCCGTGCCTATGAATGCGATGCACTGACCGCGTATCGTTGTCCACCGATGGCTGCGGTGTTGCCCGCATCGACCGAAGAAGTCGCCGCTGTTCTGAAGATCTGCCATGATGAAGGCGTGCCGGTGGTGCCGCGCGGTTCTGGCACCTCGCTTGCCGGTGGGGCGCTGCCAACCGAAGATTGCGTGATCCTGGGGGTCGCCCGCCTGAACGCCGTGTTGGAAACTGATTATGACAACCGGTTCATCCGGGTCCAGTCCGGCCGCACCAATCTGAGTGTCACGGGTGCGGTCGAGGCGCAGGGATTTTTCTATGCGCCGGACCCGTCCAGCCAACTGGCCTGTGCCATTGCGGGAAATGTCGCGATGAATTCCGGCGGTGCGCATTGTCTGAAATATGGGGTGACGACGAATAACCTATTGGGGGTTACGCTGGTCATGATGGATGGCGAGGTGGTCGAAATCGGTGGCGCACATCTGGATGCGGCCGGGCTGGATCTGTTGGGGTTGATATGCGGCTCGGAAGGACAGCTAGGCGTCGTGACCGAGGCAACTCTGCGAATTCTCCGCGCGCCCGAGGGCGCCCGACCGGTACTGATGGGATTTGACACGAACGAGGCCGCCGGTGCCTGCGTCTCTGACATAATCAAGGCCGGGGTCCTGCCGGTGGCCATTGAGTTCATGGATCGCCCATGTATTCGCGCGACCGAAAATTTTGTCCATGCGGGCTATCCGGATGTCGAAGCGTTGTTGATCATCGAAGTCGAAGGTGCCGAGGCCGAGATTGCGCACCAGTTGAGGCGGATCACCGAAATTGCCCGCCGCCACAACCCGGTGGAAATCCGCGAAAGCACAGGCCCCGAGGAAAGTGCGAAAATCTGGTTGGGCCGGAAATCGGCCTTTGGGGCGATGGGGCAGATAAACGACTATCTTTGTCTCGACGGAACGATCCCGGTTTCTGAGCTGCCGCGGGTTCTGACCGGCATTCGCGACCTGTCGCAGCATTATGGGCTGGAAGTCGGCAATGTTTTTCACGCCGGTGACGGCAACATGCATCCACTGATTCTGTTCGATGCCAACAAGGAGGGTGATTTGGCCAAGGCCGAAGCAATGGGTGCTGATATCCTGAAACTGTGCGTTGAGGTCGGTGGATGCCTGACGGGTGAACATGGCGTTGGCGTCGAGAAGCGGGATCTTATGGCACACCAATATTCGGCTGAGGATCTTGATGCCCAGATGGCCGTGAAGGATGTGTTCGATCCGAAATGGCTGCTGAACCCTTCGAAAGTGTTTCCGCTGGAGGCCAGTGCAGACCGAAGAATTGCCGCCGAATAAGGCGCGCCTTACGCCCGCAGGAGGGTTGATGCATCCATGACTTTAGGCTCGGAACAGGAACTGGCAGCCGCGATACGGGCTGCGACGGACCCGGTACGGATCATTGCGGGCGGCACGCGGCCCGTCGGCAATCCGGTCGATGCCGAGATTTTGGACGTCTCTGGCTTGTCTGGTGTGACTCTGTATGAACCCGGTGCGCTGACGCTGGTGGTGCAGGCGGGTACGCCGCTCGATGAGATCGACGCTCTTTTGGCCAGCGAGGGCCAGCGCCTCGCCTTTGAGCCGATGGATCACCGGGGTCTGCTGGCAACAAATGGCACACCGACCATCGGTGGCGTCATCGCGGGCAATCTGTCCGGGCCGCGGCGCATTCAGGCCGGCGCGGCGCGGGATTTCCTGTTGGGCGTGCGTCTGGTCGATGGGGCTGGTCGGATCCTGCAAAATGGCGGTCGTGTGATGAAAAATGTCACCGGCTATGATCTGGTGAAGCTGATGGCAGGGTCCTGGGGGACGCTCGGAGTTTTGACGGAAGTGTCGCTGAAGGTTTTGCCAAGGCCCGAGGCCGTGGCGGTGTTGCTGATCGAGGGCTTGGAGGATCACCGGGCAATAGCGGCTTTGTCGCAGGCGCTTGGCTCACCCTTTGACGTGACAGGGGCGGCCCATGTGCCCGTGGGTCTGGATGGTGCGCCGGTAACGATGATCCGACTGGAGGGGTTCGAAGACTCGGTCGCCTATCGCGCGGCCAAACTGCGCGATCAGTTGCGCGGCTTTGGCGACATTGCCATCGAAACCTCCGACAGAACGGCGGCGGGCTGGGCTTGGGTCCGGGACGTCGCGCCATTCCATGGCAAACAAGGCGATGTCTGGCGCCTGTCTGCAAAACCCGGCGACGGGCCCGCGCTGGGCGCTCGCCTGGCGGCGGTAGGGGCCGGCTTGCTTTATGATTGGGGTGGCGGCCTGGTCTGGGCCCTGGTCCCGGAAGGCACCGATGTCCGGGCGCACCTAAACGGGGTGCCGGGACATGCAAGGATCGAACGGGCCGGCAATGAGACCCGCGCCCGACTGGGCGCCTTTCCCCGTGAAGGGGCGGTTCTCGACCGGCTACAGACTGCGTTGCGGGCGCGTTTCGATCCGCGCGGGATCTTAAATCCAGGATTGATGGGGTAAATCATGCAAACGCATTTCAGCCCGGAACAGCTGCAGGATCCCGGAATCCAGCGCGCGAATGAGATTCTGCGATCCTGTGTCCATTGCGGATTTTGCACCGCAACCTGCCCGACATATCAGGTTCTGGGGGATGAGCTGGACTCACCACGGGGCCGGATCTATCTGATCAAGGACATGCTGGAAAACGACCGGCCTGCCGATGAGAAAACCGTAAAACATGTCGATCGCTGCCTGTCTTGCCTCAGTTGCATGACGACCTGTCCGTCCGGGGTGCACTATATGCATCTGGTGGATCACGCCCGCGCCCATATCGAACAGACGTACAAACGGCCCCTGGGTGACCGGCTGATGCGCTGGCTATTGACCGTTGTACTGCCGTACCCGACACGGTTCCGGCTGGCGATCCTTGGCGCTTGGATTGCCCGCCCCATTCGGCAGGTCTTTCCGAAACGGCTGAAGGCCTTGATGGAGTTTGCCCCACAATCCTTGCCGCCGGTCAGCCGAAACGACGCCCCACAGGTGTTTCCGCCCGAAGGACCCCGCAAGATGCGGGTCGCCCTGATGACCGGCTGTGCGCAAAAGGCGCTGAATACGGATATAAACGATGCAACCATTCGGATTTTGCGCCGGCATGGCTGTGAGGTTGTGGTTGCCAAAGGGGCAGGGTGCTGCGGAGCTTTGACCCATCACATGGGGAAAACGGAGGAAAGCCACACCTTTGCCGCGCGTAATATTCGTTCCTGGATGGCCGAGATCGCTGGCGACGGGTTGGACGCGATTGTGATCAACACCTCGGGCTGTGGCACGACGGTCAAGGACTATGGCCATATGTTCCGCAATGATCCATTGGCCAAGGACGCCGCACAAGTATCCGCGCTGGCTCGCGACATATCCGAGCTGCTGTCAGATCTGGATCTGCAAGGCGCTGCGCCGGATTTGCGGGTTGCCTATCACGCGGCCTGTTCGCTGCAACATGGTCAGCAAATCAAGGATGCGCCGAAGGTTCTGCTTCGCAAAGTCGGTTTCGACATTGTCGAACCTTCCGATCCGCATCTGTGTTGTGGTTCCGCAGGGACCTATAACCTGTTGCAGCCCGAGATCGCGGCCGAATTGAAAAAACGCAAAACCGAGACCCTGTTGGTGACCCGTCCGGACGTGATCGCCGCCGGCAATATCGGCTGCATGATGCAGATCGGGTCGGGGTTGGAGACGCCTGTGGTTCACACGGTCGAATTGCTCGATTGGGCCACCGGAGGAGACAAACCAAAGGCATTGTTTCCCCTCGATAATCAATAGGCTGAAAATCGAGAAATGGTCGTGATTTCAGCATGTTTTCCCTGTTTCATGCCCTAATTTCGCCACATCCAATCTGCAACACTTCCATCCATGGGGGCGCAGACTTGGGGTTCAAGTATGCGCAAATTTTTGCTGCTGCTTTTGGTCTTGTGGGCAACTGCCGACAAGGCTCCGGCCAAAGACATTATGACACCGGCCAAGGCCGGATCCAGTTTTGCCGACTGGGAGGCCGTTGGCCGCGTCAATCTGATTGGTACCGGGTTTTGCACCGGTGCCCTGATCTCAGAGAGATTGGTTCTGACTGCCGCGCATTGCATGTTTGACAAGCGCACCGGAAAACGGGTGCCGCTGAAAAACGTGGAATTTCTGGCCGGTTGGCGCAATGGTCGCGCCATTGCGACCCGCAATGCTCGCCGTGTCGTCATTCATCGCGACTATGAGTATCTGTCGAACAACCGGCTCGATCGGGTTGCCAGTGACATTGCCTTGATCGAACTCGACTTGCCGATCCGCGACACATTGGTGATACCGTTCTCGCAGGCACGCCGACCGCAAGTTGGTCAGAATGTGCAATTGGTCAGCTATACCAAAGAGCAGGCCGAAACGCCCACACTGCAAAATCAGTGTCGGGTGCTGGGCCGGGACCCACAAGTATTGGTTCTGTCCTGTGGCGTGACTTTTGGCGCGTCGGGTTCCCCCATTTTCGTGATGGAAAACGGCCACCCCCGGATCGCGTCCATCGTGTCGGCCCGTGCCGAATGGCGTAACCAGGAAGTGGCTCTTGGGGCCTCACTCG
>Ga0070726_10000990_pt1 | contig 30552 bp, 26 predicted proteins | sample tdAd471_FD_67275 | JGI IMG/M metagenome (GOLD analysis project Ga0070726, IMG submission 67275) | Marine sediment microbial communities from the Atlantic coast under amendment with organic carbon and nitrate - tdAd47.1 | ecosystem: Environmental > Aquatic > Marine > Coastal > Sediment | place...
CAGCACGACGAGGAACACCAGGGTGCACACCGGGAGGAAGGTCAGCTGGTCCCGCACGAGGTTCTCGACGATGAACGTCCGCGCGGTGGGGATCCCCGTCACCTGGACCTCGACGCCCGCGGGCCGCGGCGCCGCGTCGAGGGCCTTCACGACCCCGTGGACCACCGGGTTCAGGTCGGCGTAGGCGATCCGGTCCGGGTCGAGCTGCACCAGCAGCAGCGCCGCCTTGCCGTCGCGGGCGACCAGCCGCCCGGCCAGCAGCGGGTGCTCCACGGCCAGCGCCTTCGCCGCCTCGAGCTGGTCGGGGGTCGGCTCGAGCGGAATCAGCGGCAGGGGCAACAGGCTGCCCGGGCGCACGATCGGGGCCCCGCTGAACTCCCGCGCGGAGCGCACGCCCTCGATCTCCGTGATCTCGGCGCGCAGGCCCCGCAGGTAGCGCACGCGCTCGAGCTGGAACACGTCGCCCTCGGTGGCCCGGACCACCACCACGAGCAGGGTGTCGTCGCGCCCGAAGGCTTCGGAGACCTCCTTCAGCTCGGCGTAGTCGGCGTCGTCGGACTCGAAGATCCGCTGGGGGGTGAAGTCGAACCGCAGCCACTGGGCGCCCCAGGCGGCCAAAGCCAGCCCGCAGAGGAACCCCGCCACCAACAGCGGCCGCAGGCGATAAAACGCCGATCGGGGCCTGGGTGGCGAACCCGGGTGGACGAGACTGGGGTCGCCTGAGATATTCACGGCGTGGCTACCTCACCGATTACATGCCCCGATTGCGGGTACAAGAACTATCACCCTGAAGCGACGGCGTGCGAGCAGTGCTACGCACCGCTCAAGCCTACCGCGGGATCGGGTGATTCCGCGGCTGAAGCCGACGCCGACCCCAAGCCCAAGCCCAAGCCGGCGAGCGGGCAGACGTCGAGGCCGAAGGGCCCTGCCAGGCCCCCTGGCGAGCCGGGAACGTCACCGATCACCGCCGTGCTGTTCCTGCTGGCGCTGCCCGTGGTCGTCTTCGGCTCGATCGGCGCGACGGTCACCGGGCGCAAGCCCCGCGACTTCCCCCCCTCGACCTGGTTGCTGATCGGGGTGCTCACGACGTGCCTCTGGTTGGGGGTGTGGTACGCCGTCAACGGCGACGGGTCCCCCGAGTGGCTGGTGTGGGTCCCGGTCGGGATCTTCGGCAGCGGCATGTTCGCCGGGCTGCTCCAGGCCCAGACGGGCGAGCCCACGACCGGCCTCAGCGGCGCGGCGTTGGCGATCACCGGGCTCGCGATCTACGGCGGGGTCCAGGTGATCGAGCCGACCCCCGAGGCCCTCGTCGGCCACAAGGCGCCGATCAACAGCATGGCGCTCAGCCCCGACGCCACGCGGCTGCTCAGCGGGAGCGAAGACGGCCAGCTGATCCTGTGGGAGGTCGCCACCGGCGAGCACACGACCCTCGGCCCCCACCCCAAAGGCGTCGGCGACGTGCACTGGGCCAAGGGCGTCGCCGTCAGCGTCGACTACCGCGGAGGGGTCAAGGCCTGGGACCCCAGCGGAGCGGAGGTCGGAGCCTGGAACGCCGGCGCCGGCGTCAACTGCGCAGCCCTCTCCCCGGACGGGCAGAAGCTCGCGGTGGGCACCCTCACGGGGAACGTCGACACCCGGGACGCCACCACCGGCGAGAACAGCGACAACGTGGTCAGCGGCGAGGCCGGGATCTCGGCCCTCGCCTTCTCGCCCAACTCCCGCAACCTGGCCGTGGGCCAGCTCAACGGGGGCCTCGCGATCTACGGCTCGAACGACGCCCGCTTCGAGCCCTCGTCCAGCGTGACCTGCCTGCTGTTCCTCAACGACGACGAGCTCGCCGCGGGCTACGGCAACGGCGAGATCCGCGTGTTCAACGTGCGCAGCGGAACGGAGACCTACGTGCTCAGCGGGATCTCCGCCCCGGTGCGGGATCTGGCGGCGCAGGGCAAGACCCTCGTCTCCCTGCACAACGACCGCGCGGTGGCCCGCTGGGACCTCGGCGGGCGCAAGCTCGTCGGGCGAATGCAGCTGGGCACGGGCTCGGGTCCTCCCTGCGAGATCGAGCTCCTGGTCTCTGGGGACGCCCTGGCGGGCAACGGGCGCCAGATCGCCCGTATCTCCCGCTCTCAGTTCAAATAGCCCGCACCACGCCGTCAGGGTTTATGGCCCCGGTTCGCTCGCGCGTTGCCATCGCTCTAGTTACCTTCTAGGCGGAGGCAAACCCCTGTGGGTGAGAGCGCCAACACAGCCTTCTACGCGATCGTCTACGCCAAGCGACTCGTTCCGCCGGATCGCCTGCAGAAGGCGCTCAACAAGGCCATGCTCGAGGGGCTCCCCCTAGAGAAGGTCGTGGTCGGCACCGGTCTGCTCAGCCCCCAGGAGTGCCAGTCGATCCTGCGCATGCGCGGCCAGCTGGGTCGGGTGTGCCGCGACTGCGGCGAGACGACCTACCTGCTCCCCGACCAGAACGAGGGCACGACGCCCTGTGAGTTCTGCGGGGGGCGCTTCCTGCACCCGGCCCAACAGCAGCCGACCCCCGGCCCCCAGGCGAGGGCCCCCAGCGCCCGCCGCGCCCGCCCGCCGTCGGCGAAGATGGCCCGCCCCCCGACCCAGCGCCACGCGCCGGCGGGGCTGGGGCCCGATCAGTTGGCCACGGTCCGCGACCAGATCCTGGGCGAGGCGCTGAAGGCGGTCGAGACCAAGTTCGCCCAGGAGGACCTCCAGGGCACCCTCAACCGGCTCGTGCAGGAGGCGGTCACCCGGCTCTCGCTGCAGCTCGGTCAGCAGGTCGGCCAGCAGATCAGCCAGCAGCTCAACGCGCAGCTCGGCAAGCACTTGGGCCCGGTGATCGAGAGCCGCATGGGCACGCTCTCCCAGGAGCTCGAGGAGCAGGTCAGCGACCGGGTACGGCAGGAGCTCGAGTCCCTCGAGATCGACTCCCTCGAGAACCGGATCACGAACCAGGCGCTGCGCGCGCTCCAGGAGCAGCTCCCGAGCCTGGCTCCTGGCAACAACGGCGCCGACGGCGCCAAGGTCGAGGAGCTCGCCGCCCAGGTCAACTCCCTCGCCAATCGTCTGACCCAGGCCCAGCAAGCCATGCTCGGCACCGACCTCCAGGACCAGGTCGAGCGGATCGACGCGCGCCTGACCGAGGCTCAGAGCTCGTTCAAGCGCGACGACCGCGGGCTCGAGGGCCTCGCTGAGCGGCTCAGCGAGCTCGAATCCCGCCAGCGAGAGGCGCAGACCTCCATGAAGCAAGACGGGGGCGACTACGGGGCCCTCGCCGAGCGGATCGGAATGCTGGAGGCCCAGAGCAACGCGTCGTCTGGCGGCTCGGGCCTCGACAAGGTCGACGTGGCCCTGATCGTGCAGGAGCAGCTCGCCGAATTCGACGTCGAGGCGATCGCGCGCAAGGTGGTGCAGCAGGGCGGCGGCGGCGGGTCCTCCCTGGACGCCGACGAGGTCACCCAGCTCGCTCAGCGCCAGGCGCGGCACGCGGCGCAGGAGGTGGTGACCGAGATCGTCCGCGCCCAGATCGACCAGCTCGACCTCGGCGGCGGCGGCGGCGACACCAGCGCGCTGGAGCAGAAGATCGCCGGCCTCGAGACCCAGCTCTCCCAGCTGCGCGCCGAGCTCTCGGCGCACGACCCGGGCGGGCTCGACCCCGCGCAGCTCGACCAGATCGCCGAGCAGGCGGCGCTCAAGGCCGCGCACCCGATCCGCAAGAGCGTCGAGATCCAGCTCGCCGACCTCGACCTGCCCAACCTCGAAGCGCGGATCAAGCGCGACGTAGAGGCCAGCGTCGCGGGGTCCCAGGCCCTCTCCATGTCGGGCTCGGGGTCCGTCGACGTGGACGCCGTCGTCAAGCGCGTCATGGACCAGGTCGAGACCCGGCTCGCCGAGTTCGACATGGCCGCGGAGATGGCGATCCAGGACGCCTCGCGCCAGGCTCTCGAGGCGGTCGACGAGCGCCTCTCGCGGCTGGAGGAGAACAGCGGGGTCGGTCCGGCCCTCGGCGAGGGCACCCGCGCCACCGTCGAGCGCCTGGAGCACGAGCAGCGCGCGCTGACCAAGCTGCTGCGCAACCTGGAGAAGAGCGTCGCGGCCGGCGGCGGCGGCGGCGGCGACGTCGACGTCGACGCGATCGCCGAGCTCGTCGCCCAGCGCGTCGGTGGCGGCGGCGCAGACGTCGACGTCGACGCGATCGTGGAGCAGGTCGTGCAGCGCGTCGGCTCGGCCGGCGGCGGGGACGTCGACGTCGACGCGATCGCCGACCTCGTCGCCCAGCGCGTGGGCGGCGGCGACACGAGTAAGCTCGAGCGCCGCGCGGCGCAGGCGGCGGACGCGGTGCGCGAGGACATGCAGGTCCTCCGCTCCGAGCTCAGCGCCTCGCTGGAGGAGTTCACCGCCTGGGCCGAGTCGCGCTTCGAGGCCCTCGCGACCGCGAGCGGCGACGGCGGTGGCGGCTCCGGCGTCGTCTCCCACGATCAGCTGGAGGACATTCTCGGCGCGGCCAAGGCGGCCGCCGAGGCGCTGATCGAGGAGCGGGTCTCCGCCGGCGGCGGCGTGCCCGACGTGCCACCCCGCGGGCAGACCGGGACCTACAACAAGAAGTTCGTGGCCCTCGCCCGCGAGGTGAAGCACCTCAAGGACAAGGTCGAGGACCTGGTCCAGAGCCCCAGCGACGAGAAGCGCAGCGAGATCCAGAGCGGCCGCTCGGTGGTCAACTCGCCCGAGTTCCGCACCCTGGTCGAGGCCCGGCTGAAGGTCGCGCTCGACAAGAAGCTGGGCGACACGGGCTCGTTCCGGGTCGGGGCGATCACCGGCGCCAAGCCCGACGAGGCCACGGCGGTGGGCCTGTTGAACAGCGTCGAGTTCAAGTCCATGTTCGACACCAAGATCAACGAGGTCCTCCGCTACTTGAAAATGGACCTCGTGCCGAGCCTGGTGAAGCGCACGATGCGCGAGGTCGAGTCGAAGTAAGTGCCCCGCGCCGCGCGCCTCTTGCCCCCGCTGTTGCTCGTCCTCCTGGGCGGGCTCGTGCACGTCACGGCCACGCGGGGGACCGAGTTCACCTACGACGACGTGCCCCTCGTCGAGCACAACACGCGCCTCGACGTGCGCTCGAGCGACGACCTCTGGGCGCTGGTCACGAGCCGCTACTGGGGCGAGTCGGCCAGCGGCGAGCGGCTCTGGCGCCCGGTGCCCCTGGTGAGCTTCGCCGCCGAGCGCCACCTGCACGGCGGCGACCCCGACCTCTCGCGGGTGACCAACGTGGTCCTGCACACGGGCTGCGCCTGGTTGATCTTCGTGCTCCTCGCCGGGTGGATCCCGCGCCGCGCGGCCCTGCTCGCCAGCGCGGTGTTCCTCTGCCACCCCGTCCACGCAGAGGTCACGGCCGGGGTCGTGGGGCGCGCCGAGATCCTCGCCCTGGGCGGGGTCCTGTTCGCGTTTTGCTTCCACGCCCGCCTGCGCCAGGCGCGGCGGGCCTGGGCTCGCGGCGCGCTCGGCCTGCTGGCGGCGGCGAGCTTTGCCCTCGCGTTCGGCTCCAAGGAGATCGCGCTCGCCGGCCCGGCGCTGCTGGTCGTCGCCGAGCTGGCCCGCTGCCCGGGGTCGCGCGCGCGCCGGCTGCGGGCGGTCGCCGGGGTGCTGAGCGGGGTGGCCCTGTTTCGCGGCGCGGCGCGGGTCGTGGGTCGCCTCCGAGGGCGCGGCCGCGGCTGTCCCCGCGCGCGGGTGCAGCTACGCCTGGGCCTGCGCCTGGTGGCGCCCTACGTGCTCTACGGCGGCGCGATCGCGGGCTACATGCTGGGCCGCCACGCCGTGCTCGAAGACCTCGTCGCCCGCGCCAGCGGGCGGACCCTGGGCGAGGCGGGGTTCTTCGGCCGCTTCCTCACCGCGACCCTGATCTACCTCGACTCGTGGCTCTCGCTGCTCGCTCCCCACGCGACCAGCGCCCACTACCCGTTCGGCGGTGTCTACCTCGACCCGCTGGCGGCGGCCCTGGACCCGACCCCGGAGCCCCTGGCCCACCGCCCTGCCTGGGGCTCCGCCCTGAGCTTCGTCCCCCTCGCGATCCACGCCGCGGTCCTCGCCTGCGGCGCCTGGCTCCTGGTCCGCGGGCGCCGCGCGGGGCGCGTGCTGGGGCTGGGGATCTGGGGCTTCTACCTCGCCCTGGGCCCGGTGAGCAACGTCCTGATCCCGATCGGGGTCCTCCGCGCCGACCGCCTGCTCTACACCCCCTCGGCCTGGGCCTGCCTGGCCCTGGTCGCGGCGCCGGCCACCGCGGCCACTCGGCTGCGCCAGCGCGAGGCCCTGCGCCTGGGCTACTGCGTGGTGGCCGCGCTCCTGATCGGCGGCTGCAGCTACGTGCTCCAGGACAACCTCCGCACCTGGTGCAACAACTACCAGCTCTGGTATCGCTCCTACGAGCGCTACCCCGAGCAGCCGCGGATCCAGCTCGCCCTCGGCAACGAGTGCCTGCGGGCCAAGCGCTTCGCCCCGGCGGAGCGGCTGGGCTTCGCCGAGCAGCTCTACCGCAGCGCCGTGGCCGCCAGCCCGCCGGGGTCGTCCCTCGCCGCCAAGTCGCGCGCGGCCCTGGGCGACGTGCTCCTCCAGCGCGGCGCCGTGCCCGAGGCGAGCCAGCTCTTCGTGGAGGCGAGCCGGCTCGACCCCCGCTCGGTGGACGCCAGCCGGGGGCTGGCCCGCGCGTTCTTGATCCAGGCCAACGCCGCCCAGGACGAGCAGACCCGCACCCGCTGGCTGCTGCGCGCCGAGCGCACCGCGCGCCAGGCGACCCGCTTCGCGCTCAACGACTACGCGCTGTGGCTGACCTACGGGACCGTGCTCAGCGCGATCGACGGGCGCGAGCCCGACGCGCTGCTGGCCTACGACCACGCCGTGCGCCTGCGCGCCAACCCCTGGGAGGCGCGCTTCAACCGCGCCCGGCTGCGCGCTTACACCGGCGACGCCCGCGGCGCCCTCGCCGACTACCGCGCCGTGGCCGAGTTCGCCCTGGCCGGGGGCGAGCTCCCCGACCGGCGTCTGCTGGACGAGGTGCTGAACCAGGTCGCGCAGCTCGGCGCCGCCACCGGCGACGTCGAGGCCCAGGCCTGGGTGCGCCGGGTCAGCCCCGCGATCCCGGCGGTCACCCCGCGCTAAGATCGTTACCTGCTGTGAGGTCGGGGCTTACCCTCGCGCCTCCGTCGCCGGCCGACGAATCCGTTTCCGGTTTTCCCCGCTCGCGACAAGTCAGGGTGTGAATGGAACGCAGACCGTGAGCGATCCGCTGGAGGCGTCCGACGACGCCCTGCTCGCCACCCGCGCCGCGGGGGGCTCGCGGGAGGCGTTTCGCCGGCTCTACCAGCGCCACCGGGTCGAGGTCTACCGCTACCTGACCCGCTGGCTGGGCTCGGAGAGCCTGGCCGAAGACGCGCTGCAGGAGGTCTTCCTCCAGGTCTACCGCAGCCTGGGGCGCTACGACCGCGCCCGCCCGTTCCGCGGCTGGCTCTACGGGGTCGTGCGCAACGTGGCCCAGAACGCGCGCCGCAAGCAGCGCAAGGTGGCGCCCCCCGGGTGCGAGGGCCACGACAGCGGCCTGTTCCCGACCCTCGCGCGCCGCGAGCGCGCCGCCGACCTGCAGGCGGCCTTCACCGGATTGCCCGAGGAGACCCGCGCGCTGTTGCTCCAGCGCTATCGCCTCGAGCTGACCCTCGACGAGCTGGCCGAGGCCTGGGGCTGCACCAACCGCACGATCCGCAACCGCCTGCACGCCGCCAACGACCGGCTGGTGCAGGCGATCGTCGCCCAGCGCGCAGGAGGGACGGCGTGAACTGCACCGAGTATCGCGAGCACGCTTCGGCCCCGGAGCCGGCGGCGCAGGAGGCCGCGGACGCGCACCGCGCCGACTGCCATGCCTGCGCGAGCTGGAGCCAGACCCTGGAGGACGCCATGAGCGCGATCGACCTGCCCGACGTGGAGCCCGCCCCCGGTGACTGGGAGCGCTTGAGCGCGGCCCTCGACGCAGCCGACGCCCCGACTCCGCCGGTCCACGTGCGCCTGCAGTGCAGCTACTGCCACGACACCCTCGTGGGCGGGACCCCGGAGGCTGCCTACTGCGCCTCGTGCCTCGCGCCGCACCACGCCGATTGTTTCCGGCAGAACGCCGGCTGCGCGACCCCGGCCTGCCCCGGGGTGAGCACGGTGACCCCCCAGCGCCAGGTCACCGACGTGGCTGCGTCCAGGGGCAAGGCGCAGAAGCCCCGCGGCGAGCCCGGGCCGTCGCGGGTGCTCCCGCTGCTGCTGACGGCCCTGCTGGGCGGCTTGGGAGCCGCGGCGTGGGTGGCACTCCGCGGCGTCGAGGTCCAGGTGCAGGACGCGGTCGTCCAGCAAGGGTTCGACGCGAGCTGCGGGCGCCTGATCCAGGGCGACTACCGCGCCGCCCAGGAGGGGTTCAGGCGCCTGCTCGACGAGGAGCCCGAGGCCGTGCTTCGCGCCGAGATCACGGCCCTGGACCGGGTCGCGCGCGTGCTGCGGGACTGCGAGGAAGAGCCGCTGGGCTGCGACTGGGACGGGGCGCTCGACGCGCTGACCCGCGCACAGGAGCGCGCCTCGATCCCCAGGGTGCGGCGATGGTTGGAGCAGAGGCAGGACTGGGCAATCGCTGCGCAGGGCTCCTTGCACCTTCTGGAGCGAGGCTACGCTGCCGGTGCTGCGTCGGTCGCTGCCGCGGAAGCGCGCGAGTTCGAGCAGGCGCTCCTCCTGCAACGCGAAGCACGAGAGCTTCTGACGCAGGTCCAGGGGCCGTTGGCCGCAACGGCCCAGGCGCAGATCGTAGAGACCTGGATCCCCGTGCTGAAAGCCAGCGTAGCCATGATCCAGCGCTTCATGGGGCCCAAGACCAAGCCCCCTCACTGGGGGCGGGCCGAGGACATGATCGTGAGCCTGCTGCCGCTGGCCCTCGAGGACAAGGAGCGGGAAGAGCTGATCGGCTACCTCGAGATCTGCCGGAACAACATGGAGGACGAGACGCTCTACGCTCAGGCCGTGCAAATCGCCCAGCGACGCAGCGCCAACGATTACCCCAAGGCCCTCGCACTTCTCCGTCGGATCCGCACCAGCTCCGTGATCTACCCAGACGCCAGGGCCTACCTCGACTGGATCGCCGCCGACCAGCTCGTGCGCGCCGCTGTGGAGGCCTTCGACGGCGGCCGCGGTGAAGAGGCGCTGCGCCTGTTGCGCGAGGCCGGCGACGAGCATGACGCCGCGCTGGGCGAGGCGGCTCGCAAGTCCGTCGACGAGAAAGTCGTGCTGATCAGCCAGGTGCTCAGCCGCTGGCAGCGGGCAAAGAACCTCGGCACCCGCGCCGAAGCGCTGAAGCCGCTGGAGGAGGTGATCGCGCTGCTCGAGGACCGGCCGGAGAACGAATACCGGATCATGGCCCAGCTCATGTTCGACCGCATAGGCAGCTCGCTGGGCAAGAACGCGGAGACGTATCTCGAGGAAGGCCTACGGCAGCTGGAAGCAGCCTTCGGCGACGGCTTCAACGCACCCCACGCCGCAGAGGGCGCCATGGCGGCCTTCGAGCGCGTGCTCGAGGACCCAGGCCACAAGCGGGACCAGATCGTGCGGATCAAGTCGGCGGTCAGCCAGCGCGAGGGAGACACGCGCTTCCTCTACCGGGCCGAGAAGCTGCGCAAGGCCAACCGCACCGACACCTACGGGGATCTGCTGCCCCGGCTGAAGTTGCTCAAGACCTGGCTCCCGCCGGGCAAGCAGCAGAGCCAGGCGAGCGAGCTCTACCGCCAAATCGCAGAGGGTTCCTCCTGGGTGCCGCCAGAGTTCAGGCGGCCCGAGAAGTAGCCGGCCCCACACGAAAGCAGCCCCCACGCGAACGCGTGCGGGCTGCTCCTGTGGCTGGGCACGTCGGGCGCCGAGCGCCCTGAACGCTGGCTAATTCCCGGGCTTGGGCGCCTGGCCGCCAGGGCCGCTGCCCTGGGGCTTGTTCGGCTCCGGCTTCTTCTCCGGCGCGGGCGCCGGCGTGTGCTGGATCGTCATGGCCTCGGTGAGGACACCCTGGGTGTCCTTCAGCTCGTCCATGAACATGGCCTTCATTTGCTCCAGGCGCGAGACCTTCTCCTTGAGGCGGGTCACGTTCTGCTCGAGCTCGCGGTTCTCCTCCTGGAGTTCATCCGCGCGCTTCTCCAGCTGCTCGGCCTCCTTCTTGTTCGAGGTCACCTGCTCATGCTCCTCGGTGACCTTCTCCTCGAGCTCCTCGCACTCGCCCTTGAGGCGGGTGTTCTCCTGCTTGAGCTCGGCCAGGCGCACCTCGGCGGCGTTGATCCGCTCCTCGGACTCGCGGATCTGCTCCTCGAGCTCGTCCTGCAGCTGGTCGAGGTTCGAGCCCTCGCCGAGCAGACGCTCGGCCTGACGGGCGAGCTCCTCGTTGCGCTCGAGCAGGGTCTGGGTGCGCTCGACCTCCTTCTCCAGGCGCTCGACGGCCTCCTCGAGGCCTTCGCTGGCGTGCTTGAGCTCGACGATCTTGCGGTTGCCCTCGCCGGCCATTTCGCCGAGCCGCTTGCGGGCCTGGGAGACCGCGCTCGAGAGGTCGCGCCCGTCCTCGTCGACCGACGGCGGACGGGGGGGCAGCTCGGTGGGTTGGCGCTTGCTGGCCGGGTCGTTGCTCACGTTGGCTTCCTCGTTGGGCTTCGAATGCGAGCCCGTGGTCGGGCGGGGAACCTTGGCCGGGGCGGGCTTGACCGCGCCGGTGGCCGGCTTGGCGCTGCCGGGCTTGGGCGCGCCGACGCTCGCCGACGCAGGGGCTCCGGGACCGGACTCGGACTGGCTCATAAGGGACTCCTCGCTGGTTGAGTGACCTGCAGACGATACGAGCAAGCCCCCGGCGCCCGCAACCGCACTCGGTCCACGAACTGCAAGCCACTGATAGTTAGGCAGTTGCAACGCGCAGGGCAGTGTGGCGCTACGCAGTGCAAGGGAGTCGAGGGTGCAGGAACGCAAAGGGACGGGACGCCCTGCGCGAGCTGGCTGGCGAGGCGCTAAGGCGCGACGGCCCGCCCCGCCTCGATCTCGGCGCGCATGGCCTCGAGCCCGGCGCGCACTCCCCGCACGTTGATCCCGGCGGCGCGGAGCTTGTCGGTCTTGAGCGCGGCGAGCAGGGGCCGGGCCGCCCGCTGACCGAGCTCGGCGGTGGGCTTGACCTCGATCGCGTCGAAGTCGAGGTCGAACACCTCGCAGGCGAGCTTGGCGAAAGCGGCGCGGTCGAGGGCGTCGGGGCCGGTGACGTGCCAAATCCCGCGCGCGCCCTGATCGAGCAGGGCGAGGGTCGCCGCGGCGACGTCGGGGCCGTAGCTGGGGGTCGCCACCTGGTCGGAGGGGACGCGGAAGGGCTGCCCGGCGCGCAGCCGGCGCACGAGCTGATAGACGAAGTTCTTCCCCTGGGTCTCCGGCCCGAACACGGTGGACGTGCGCAGGATCAAGCACGGCGCGCCGCTCTCGAGCAGCGCGCGCTCGGCGGCGAGCTTGGCCTCGCCGTAGACGTTCAGCGGGCCCACGGGGTCGTCCTCGGCGTAGGGCCCGGCCTTGCCGTCGAACACGTAGTCGGTGGAGTAGGTGACGAACACGGCGCCCAGCTTCGCCGCTTGCTGGCACACGAACAGGGGCTGCTCGCAGTTCTGGCGGAACGAGCGCTCGCGGTCGTCCTCGTTCCCGTCGACCCAGGTCCAGCCCGCGGGGAGGAACACCACCTCGGGCACGACGTCTGCGATCAGCCCCGCCACCGCGTCGGGCTCGTCGAGCTGGAGCGGCACCAGGCCCGGCTGCTCGACGGTGGCGTAGGTCCCCACCACCTCGTCGCCGCGGGCCAGCAGCTGGCTGCGCAAGTGGCCGCCGATCTGGCCCGAGGCGCCGATCACCAGCGCGCGCACGGCTACTTGTCCTTCAACACCACGTTCAGCAAGCGCGCGAGGCGCACGCCTCCCTGGTGCAGGCGCTGGTTGACCAACGCGATCTTGGCGTCGCGGTAGTTGTAGTGCCCGTACTTGTGGTTCGGCGGCGGCTCGTAGGCCTGGGTGCGCAGCTCGCGGCTCTCGTCGGTCCAGGCGACTACGGCCGCGTCGATCCCGTCGGCTTCGAAGGCGGCCCAGCCGGCCTCCTCCTTGGTCCCGCGCTTGGCGACGAGGAACGCCGAATACTCGCGGTAATCGAGGCCGAGCATTTCGATGAGCATCGTGTCCCAGATCTCGTGCAGGTTCGCCTCGCAGATCACCTTCCGCTCCTGGCTGGCCTTGAGCAGCTTCACCGCCTCGGCCAGCGCGTCGGCGGTGGCCTGGGGCGTGGCGTCGGCCTTGAGCGCCTCGGCGCGCTCGAGGAGCTCGGCGATCTTGCCGCCGAGCTCCTTGCCGCCGCCCAGGCGGGGCTCACCGCCGAACTCGGCAGACCAGCGGCAAATGATCGTGTTCCCGCCCTTGTCCTCGGAGCGGCCCACGTGCAGGGGCTGGTGCAGGTCGCCGACGAGGTGCGCGATCCAACGCAGGGCGATCCCGCGCTCTTCCTTCGAGCGCTCGGCGTCGCCGAGGATCTTCAGGTTCAGCGCGATCGCCTGAACGATGTCTTCCTTGCCCTCGCCGCCGCCGCGCTCCTTGTCGGCGTAGGTCTCACCGTCGGGCACCGAGGTGTAGTGCCAGCTGCCCTTGTGGTAGCGCGGGTCGGTGCGCACCTCGTCGGCCCAGTTGGAGACCATGGCCAGGGTCTCGCCCCCGAGCAGCTCCTTGACCTTGGCCGCTACGGCCGGATCCAACCGCTCGTCGGCCAGGTGGCCGACCACGCGGTGACCGCATTGGCCCCAGGCGAACGCGCTCGCGGGGGCGAGCAAGGCGAGGGCGATCGAGGTCGCGAGCAGACGGGTCATGGGTCCTCCTCGGTGAGGCGCACAATTTAGCACCCTCGGGGCGCTCACTCGGGCGTGAGTTCGACGTGCAGCTCAGGAGGGTCTTCACCCTGGTTCCATGGGAGCCAGGCGGAAGACGGCCCGCGCCTGCCCCTGGAAACCAAGCAAAACGGGCCAGCTGCTGCTGGCCCGTCCGGGGTCGTCCGTGGGAGACCCGATCAGTCGATCACGGTCGCCTCAGCGGGCTTCGGCGCGTTCTGCTCGCCGCCCACGAAGCCCAGGAGGCTGCGGGGGGAGCCGTCGCCCAGAGCGCGCTCGGCGGTCTTGAGCACGCGCAGGTAGCCGCCCGGGCGCTGGGTGTAGCGCTCGGCGATCTGGTCGAAGAGCTGCTTGACGGCCTCGGGGTCACGCAGACGCTTGACCGCCTCCCGCCGGTAGTGGATCGACTTGGTCAGGTGCTCGCGGACCTTGGGGGAGAAGTCCTTGAACTTCTTCTTGTCCTTGGTCTGCGCCTGCCTGAGCTCGGCGACCGTCCCGCCGTTGGCGTCGGCGGCCTTCTGCAGCTCGCGGTAGCCCTTGACCCCGAGGGTGATGCACTTCTCCGCGAAGGGCTTGACCCACTTGGCCTTGGTCGACGTGGTCAGGATGAACTCACGGTCGGTGCCGAACTGCTTGAACAGCGAGCGAGTGAGGTTGCGCGCGAGGGCGATCCGCTCCTCTTTGCGACGACCGAGGCGCTTGCCTGCTTTCTTGTGTCTCATGCTTCAGTCCTTACGATCCGCCGCTAGCGCCCGGCCAGGATGGTGTCGACCTCTTCGGTCATGCCCAGCCTCATGCCGCGCTCGGCGAGCTTCTTCTCGATTTCCTTGAGGGTCACGCGACCGAAGTTGCGCACCTTCGACAGGTCTTCTTCGCGTCGACGGCAGAGCTCGCCGATGGTGCGAATGTTCTCCGACTCGAGGCAGTTGGCCGCGCGCACGGAGAGGTCCAGCTCACTGACCGGCAGAATGAACTGCTGGTAGAGCACCTCGCGCTGCACGTCGTCCGACGCGCCAGCGCCGACCGGGCCACCCTCGACGTCGCTGAGGGGCTCGCCGAACTCGGCCTTGAGCTCCTTGCCCAGCTCGAAGTAGTGAATGAACGGGTTCAGGTGCTTGCGGAGGATCTTGGAGGCCTCGACCAGCGCGTTCTCGGGGGTCACGCGGCCGTCGGTCCAGATCTCGAGGACCAGCTTGTCGTAATCGGTCAGCTGACCGACACGGGTGTCCTCGGTGTGCCAGCGCACGCGCTTGACCGGGCTGAAGAACGAGGCGATCGGAATCACGCCGATCTCCTGCTCGATCCCGGGCAGGTTCTCTTCTTCGCTGCGGTAGCGACGGCCACGCTGCACGTGGATCTCGGCCTTGATCTTGCCGCCGTCCTCGGTGATCCGCGCCAGGTGGTGGCCCGGGTTCACGACCTCGATGTTGTGGTCGTGCTCGAGGTCACCGGCGGTGACCTCACCCACCTCGTTGGCGTTCAGCTTGAGCACGCCGGAGTTGGCCCCGGGCGCGAGGCGCACGAGGAGCTCCTTGAGGTTGAGCTTGATGTCGGTGACGTCCTCGTAGACGCCCTCGATCGTGTCGTATTCGTGGTCCACGCCATCGAACTTGACGTGGGTCACGGCGGCCCCTTCGATCGAAGAGACCAACACCCGCCGCAGGCTGTTGCCAACGGTCGTCCCGTAGCCCCGTTGGAACGGCTCCACGGTGAACTTCGCGTAGGTGTCGGTGCGCGTCTCTTCGTCGACCACGATACGGGTGGGGAGCTCGAACCCACGCCAGCGAACTCGCATTGCCATAGCTGGAGACCTCTCGTCCGACTGCAGCGAGGTGTTGGGTCCCGTCGGAGTCCCAACACCTCGGTAACTTGTGTTGTGTTGTCAGTGCCCTGGGGGTCGGGTTCACCCGCGCGTGGCGGGTGCTCCTGGGTTTCCTCACCGCGACCCGACGGTGAGGCAGGAGCGCTGCTCCTCGCGAGGGGTTAGACCCGCCGCTTCTTCTTCGGCCGGCAGCCGTTGTGAGGGAGCGGTGTGACGTCCTCGATCGAACGGATCTCCAGGCCCGCGGCCTTGAGGGCACGCACGGCGCTCTCGCGACCGCTGCCAGGCCCGCTCACGCGCACCTCGATCTCGCGCACGCCCATCTTCTTGGCCTTCTGCGCCAGCTCTTCGGCGGCGCGTTGGGCGGCGAAGGGGGTCGACTTGCGCGAGCCCTTGTAGCCGATGGTCCCGGCCGAGGTCCAGCAGATCGCTCCGCCAGACTTGTCGGTGATCGTGATGATCGTGTTGTTGAAGGTCGACTTGATATGGGCCACGCCACGCGAGACGTTGCGCTTGCCCTTCTTGCGACCTCCCGCGGCCTCGGCCTCGGGAGTAGCAGGAGTAGGAGTCGGTGTCGTTTGCTCTTCGCTCATAGCCGTTACCGCATGCTCTTAATGCTCTTCTTGCCCGCGACGGTCTTCGCCTTGCCCTTACGGGTGCGAGCATTGGTCTTGGTGCGCTGACCGCGCAGGGGAAGGCCCTTGCGGTGGCGCAGGCCGCGCCAGCAGCCGATGTCCTTCAGGCGCTGCACGTTGGCCTGCACCTGACGACGCAGAGCACCCTCGACGGTGTGATTCTGCTCGATCTCCATCGCGATCCGCTTGAGCTCGTCCTCGGTGAGGTCTTTCGCACGGACGTCCGGGTTCACGTTGGTGGCGCTGAGAATGCGCCGGGAGGCGTCGTCACCGATCCCAAAGATATAGGTCAGCGAGATCACGACCCGCTTCTCGTTTGGGATGTCGACGCCAACGAGACGAGGCATGCTAGCCCTGCCTTTGCTTGTGCTTCGGGTTGGTGCAAATTACGCGCACGACGCCGCGCCGGCGCACGATCTTGCAGTGCTCACAGATCCGCTTTACCGACGACCTGACCTTCATGGCGATTCCTTTGCTCACATCCGCGCGGCCTTCGCGCGGACACTTGGCGTACCGGTTCCTCTGGCGGAAAGTCACAGAGTTTAACGCCGTGTCCTGGGAACGGAAGCCTAAAAGGAAAAGGTTTTGCTTCAGGCGGGCATCCAGCCGCAACTTCATTCATCTCCGGCTCTTGAGGCGACGCGAAGGCGGACCTTGGCGCCTCGCTGGACGCCCAGAACACGCGATGCGTCACCGCGATTGATCGAAACTTCGAGCACGTCGCTCGATCCCGCGATGACCATCGTGCTCCCCGCGGGCTGCGAGCCGTAGGCCACCTCGGCTGGGCCGGGAATGGTTCGTCCTTCGACCTGCAGCGAGACCACCGGTCCCAGGCTGCTGGGGAGGTTGGTCACGAGGTTCCCGAAGCGGTCCACGTGAACCACCTCGCCCAACCACTCGCTGGGCGCGACTTCGCGCGGCTCGCGCCGCTCGAGCGGCACGAGCTCGCTGCGCTCGAGCGGACGACCGAGGTCCTCGAGGGGGACGCCGGCGGCCAGGTGAGCGGCGAGGGGAGAGAACACGTCACGCCCGTGGAAGGTCGTGCTGCGATCGGGCAGGGCTCGCTCCCAGGCGGTGAACTCGAACAGCTCCGCGTCCCCCACGAAGGGGGCCAGGAGCCCGTTGTCGGGGGCGATCAAGACGTCCCGCGCCCGCCGGGCGAACACGATCCGCCGCTGCGTGCCCACCCCTGGGTCGACCACCGCCAGGTGCACGCACCCCTCCGGGAAGTAGGGGAGCGCCTGCTCCCAGTAGAACGCCGCCGCGTGGACGTCCTGAGGTGGGACCTCGTGGCTGAGGTCGATCACCCGAGCCCCGGGCGCGATCCCGGCGATCACGCCATGCATGACCCCGACGTAGGTGTCCTGGAGGCCGAAGTCGGTCAGGAGGCTAATCGTGGACTGGTTCAGGGCTCTCTCCATCGGATTCAGGCGCGATCGTAAGCAACCGTGCGGTCTACGCAAGCTCTTAACCTGCGGCGAGTTCGGGTTATGTCAGTGCGTTGCGTTAGTCTTAAGTTCGGAGTGCCACGTGACCTGGAGTGACATCCTCGAACGCGCTGAAGCCGACGCGACGACCCACAACGACGTCCACTACGGGGAGGTCCCGTGCCGGACCGTACTCCACTCCACCCGCAGCACGAACCTCCCTTTCCGCGCCTCGATCAACCCCTACCTCAACTGCGAGATCGGCTGCGCGTTCTGCTTCGCGCGCGAGTTCAGCCGCAGGCGCGAAGGGCAGGCCGCGGACGGCGAAGACCGCTTCGCCCGCCGGGTCAACGCCAAGCGCGGCGCGACCCGAATCCTCCGGCGCGAGCTCGAGCGCCTCGCCGAGCAAGGCAAGCTCCACGAGCCGATCGCGCTGGGGGCGGCGACCGACCCCTACCAGCCCTTCGAACGCCGGCGCCAGCTCACCCGCCGCCTGCTCGAGGTGCTGCTCGAGGCCGCCCGCGCCCACCCCGGCGTGCTGCGCCTGATCCTGTCCACCCGGTCGGACCTCGTGCTGCGTGACCTCGATCTCCTCGGTCAGCTGCGCGAGCTCGCCCAGCTGCGGGTCAAGGTCTCGCTCCCCAGCGTGGACCGCGACCTCCTGCGCTCCCTCGAGCCGCGTGCGCCGACCCCGGCGCTGCGACTCAAGGCGGTGGAGGGGCTGCGCCGGGCGCGGATCGACGTCGGCGTCTCCTGCTCGCCGATCCTGCCCGGGTTGACCGAAGGCCCGCGTGAGCTGCGCCGCGTGTTCTGCGCGGTCCAGGCCGCGGGGGCGCTCTTCGTCGAGACCGAGGTGCTCTCGCTACGGGGCGCCAGCCGCGCCGCGTTCATGGCCTGGGCCGAATCGAACGCCCCCAGCTACGCCGGGCTCTACGCCAGCCTCTACCGTGGCGGACCCCTCCCTCCCTGGCACGTGCGCGACCGGATCGGACGCGTGGTCCAGGTTCTGCGCCAGCAGTACGGGCTCCCTGCCAGCTTGCCCTGGAGCGACGAGCCCGCCCCCGGTCCGCGCCGACTCCCGCTGGCCACGCCCTGGCGCGGCGCCGGCCCCCTGTTCGAGGGTCGCTCGGCGGGCTAGCAGCCTCCGGCGCTATCCCTGCATGCTGGTTCGCTCGCTCACGCTCACTCGGGTGAGTTGTGGAACCTCGGGTGACAGCGCCTCCGGCGCTATCCCTTCTTCTCCAACGCCAGCTGGCCGCAGGCGGCGAGGATCCGGTCGCCGCGCGGGCGGCGCACGTGGACCTTCTCGACCCCGCCGGCGAGCAAGGTCTCGCGGAAGGTCTCGACGTCGTCCAGCCGCGGTCGGCCGTAGTCCGCGCCCTCGTGGGGGTTGAACGGGATCAGGTTGATCTTGATCCGGTCGGCGACGGGGACCACCCGCTGGGCGAGGGTCCGCGCCTGCTCGACGCCGTCGTTCAGCCCAGCGAGGAGCACGTATTCGAAGGTCACCCGCTGGCGGCGCGAGAGCTCGAGGTTGGCCACCGTCTGCAGCAAGGCGTCCATGTCGAACTTGCGGTTGACCGGCATGATCTCGCTGCGGATCGCGTCGTCGGGGGCGTTGAGCGAGATCGCGAGGTTGACCCCGGTCTCGGCGAGGAAGGGCTCGATCCGGTCGGCGAGGCCCACGGTGCTGACCGTGATCCGGCGAGGGGGGAAGCCGATCCCCTGGGTGTCGGTGAGGATCCGGCAGGCGGCGGCGGTGCCCTCGTGGTTGTGCAGGGGCTCGCCCATGCCCATGAACACCAGGTTCGTCAGGCGGCGCTCGACCTTGCCCGCCTGCCCACGACCCTTGAGCTGGATCGTGCGCCCTTCGCCGCGCTCGGCGAGCACCCGCTCGGCGATCAGCACCTGCTCGACGATCTCCCAAGGCTGGAGGTGGCGGACGAGGCCCATGGTCGCGGTGCGGCAGAAGGTGCAGCCCATGGCGCAGCCGACCTGGGTCGAGACGCAGAGCGTCCGCCGGTCCTTGTCGGGGATGATCACCGACTCGACCTGCTTGCCGTCCTCGAGGGCGATCAAGAGCTTGGTCGTGCCGTCCAGGGCGACCCGCACGTCGGCGGGCTCGAGGCGCGGGATCCGCGACTCGGCCAGCCGCTCGCGCAGCGCGACGGAGAGGTCGGTCATGTCCTCGATGGACTCGACCCGCCGCCGCCAGATCCAACGGAACACCTGGTCGCCGCGGAAGCGCTTCTCGCCGAGGGCTTCCATGCCGTCGCGCAGCTGGGCGCGCTCGAGGTTCTTGAGGTTCGCGAGGTCGGTCACGCCACCAGGGTATCCGCAAACACCGTGGGGGCAGCCCGGGATTCCGGGGACTCAGTTCGGATAGGGCAGCGGGTTGGCGCGCGGGATCGTGATCCCCAGGTCGGTGTAGACCTTGAGCCGGGAGTGGGTCTTGGCGTCGACCCAGAGCTCGGTCGTGCCGCCGAGTTTGCCGTACTCGCTCTTCTGCTTGGGGCCCGTGGGCGAGGTGGAGATGCGGATCCCGACCAGCGGGATCTGGAAGGCGTCAGGGCCCCAGGTGCCGTCGAACTGGGTCCAGTCGGTGAGGGTCACCCCGATCATTTGCATGGCGAAGAACTCGGGGGGCGAGAACTCGTCGGGGGCGCGGGCTGGCTCCTCCAGGTCGAACAAGGGCACGCTCCAGCCGTCGATCCACACGCCGTTGCCGCGGAAGAAGTCGGTGTAGTCGGCGACCCAGGCGGGGTAGTTGGCGTCCTTCCACTCGCCGGCCTGGGGGAAGGCGGCGTGCTTGCCGTTGGCGATGTAGGCGACCATGTGGGTCCCCAGGGGATCGGGCTGACCCTGATCGTCGACGGTCTCCAGCTCCGGGCGCTCGGCGAGGAACTTCTTCCCGTGGCCGCTGAACACGCCGCTCAAGACCTCGCCGCCCTGGTAGGTCCCTCCTGGGCCAAAGCTCAGCCGGGCGCGAACGTGCATGCGCTCCCAGTCGGCGCGGTGCCCGAAGCGATCGTTGTTGCCGAGGGTGCCCAAGAAGCCAAGTACGGTCGCCTCGGAGCGGTCGTAGGCGTAGAAGACGTAGTATTCGCAGAAGGCCTCGACGGTCCCGGCGAGCTGAGCGTCGAGCTGGCGGGTGGCGTCGTCGAGGTAGACGTTGGTGTAGAGCGGGGCGGTGCCCGGCTGGTCGCCGGCGATGAACCTGGGGTAGGGCTGGAGGACCCGGTTGCCGAACTGCGCCTGGTCGGTGATCGGCTGCACCGCGAGCAGCGCCGGGGTCGTCCCCGCCGACTGGTCCACGACCATGCGCACTTGCTGCGCGTTGACCTGCTCGAGGAAGGACCTCACGCTGATCGGGAAGAAGTCCTCGTTGCGGTTCTGGCGCGCCCCGTTGCCGTCGTTGTGGTACGCGTTGTAGCGGAGCTGGGGGGCGAAGTCGCGCGCGATCACCGCGCGCAGGTCGAAGCCGAGCGAGCCGTTGGGCTCGAGGGCCAGGGGCGGGGCCGAGGTCGTGCCCCCGGTGCTGCCGGAGCTCGTCCCCCCGCTGCTGCCCGAGGTGACGGGGGCCGCGGTGGACGCCCCACCTGAGCCGCTGCTGCTGCTGCAGCCCGCGGCGTAAACCGCGAGGACAGCACCCAGGGTGACGAGCATTGCGTTGCGCATACTTCCTCCGCAGGGCACCCAATACGAAGGCTGTGCCGTGACCCTAAGGCCCATGGCTGCGGAGGAATTACGGCCAGTTTCTTTTCACACTCATGTTCTGGGCACCCGTTTGGCGGAGTCGTGCCAATTCAGCCCATTTCCGCCTAACGCGACGTGTCGCCTGCAGTTCAATCACGCGATTGACGTCTCCGGCCCCCAGATTCCGAGCGCTGTTGTGAAGCCCATGAGGCCACACGAGGAACTCGAAATGCGCAAGAACATCGCTCTCGTCCTGCTCCCCTTGTCCCTGCTGTCGCTGGTCGCCGTCGCCCTGAGCCAGGTGACCTGGGGCCCCGGCCCGCTCGAGGTTCTCAGCGCGTCGACCTACACCCAGGGTGGCGCCGGCGCCCCAGGGTCAGCCTTTTCCCCCATGGAGTCCTGGGTCTCGATCAGCTTTCGCGGTCCCGAGGGCATTGAGGTCGAGCGGGTGGGCGTGAAGGGGGTTCAGCAGGACGAGCACTCGGTGCGGTCGCTGGCCAACGGCACCGCGCTCGTGCACGTGCGCGTCGAGAGGCGGGCAACCGTGGCCGTGTTGGTCTACCGCTGGGAGGGTCGACGCTACAGCCAGGAGCTCCCGCTCACGGACACGGGCGAATTCCTCTACCAGTAGCCTCGAGCTCAGTCCGCGCGGGTGGCGAGGGTCAGCTCGGTGGTCTGGGCGTAGGTCACCCGCCCCTCGACCGCGAAGCGCCCGAAGGCCAGGCGCAGGTCGGCGAGCAGCTCCTCGCGCTGGCGACCCTCGCGCGGGAAGTAGCTCGCGCTGCTGATCCGGCCGACGACCCCGTCCCAGGTCAGCGGCTCGGGGTTCGGCACGCTCGACGACTCGGCGTCGACGAACCACGGTGACTCGGCCGGGGACGCGCAGCGCTGGCGGCTGACCCGCTTGCCGCTGGCCTCGGTGTAGAGCTGGGCCTTCTCCACGACGGCGGCGTAGACGGCCATGAAGTCGGTGTCCCGGGCGCGCAGGTTCCAGAGCAAGGCCAGCCGCCCGCCCGGGCGCAGCACCCGGTGGAACTCGCGCAGGGCGGCGTCGCGCTCGAACCAGTGGAAGGCCTGGGCCGCGAGCACCAGGTCCTGGCTGGCGTCGGCGAGGGGCAGGGCCTCGGCTCGGCCCTGCACGCAGCGCGGTCCCCCCTCGGCGCGGGCGAGGGCGAGCATGCGGGGGTCGGGCTCGACCCCGACCACCTCGCAACCCGCCGCCGCGAAAGCGCGGGTCGCGATCCCGGTGCCGCTGGCCACGTCGACGGCCCGCACCGGCCGCGGCAGCCCACGGAGCGCCGCCTCGACCGCCGCCGCCGGGTAACCCGGACGCCAGCGCGCATAGTCCTGCGCCCGGTCGCTGAAGTAGCCAATCGGATCGGAGCTCAAACCCGAGCCTTCAGCCCGCTGGGGGTGAGCCCGAGCAGCTTTGCTGCGAGGCGCCCGCGGCCCCTTGGGGTGAGGGCGAGCAGCTTTGCTGCGAGCCCGAGGGGCCTCGGAGAGGCCCCTTGAAACCGGGCGAGGGGGCCTCGGAGAGGCACCCCATGAGTTACAGCGTGGGGTTCCATACGGCGGCCTGGCGGCGGTTGAGCTCGGCGGTGGCCCGCGCCTTGCCCTTGAGCAGGCAGCTCTTGTGGTACTCGTGCACGAACTCGCGCAGCTTGGGGTCGTCGTAGCGCTCCACCCCCTCGAGGGCGCTCTTGACGTAGCCCCACCACATGGCGGCCCCGCCGACCACGAACGGGCGCTTGGCCATTCGGTAGAGCGCGCTGGCGGTCATGTAGCCCAACCCCGTGCCCATGAAGTACTGGCCGAAGCCGTGGCGCAGGCGCCCGGTGACGATCCCCTTCTGGCTCGAGCCCATGGGGCGCAGGTGCAGGAAGCGCAGCTCGGGGTCGTCCCAGCTGACCGCGATCCAGCCCTTCATGCGGCAACGGTGACCGTCGATCCCGTCCCACATGACCTGACGCACGAAGCCGCCGATCTGGCGGAAGCAGGCGCTGCGGTAGAACTTCGAGGCGCCGATCGCGTTCTCGTCGCCGCAGCCCTCGCTGATCAGCTCGCCGTCGAAGGTCTTGGCGGTGTTGGAGGGGCCCGGGAAGTAGGGCTTGCCGCTGCAGCAGCCGATCCGCGGGTTCTGCTCCATGCGGTCCATGAGCTCGGCGAAGTAGCCGCGCGGGAGCTCGAGGTCGAGGTCGAGCTTGCAGAGGTAGTCGAAGGCCTCGGGGTCGATGGTGTCGTAGCCGGCGTAGAAGGCCTGGATCACGCCGGGGCCGACCGCGCGCTCCCCGCGATCGGTGCGGGTCACGACCTGGATCCAGTCGTGCTTCGCGGCGTAGTCCGCGAGGATCTGCGGCGTCGCGTCGGTGGAGCCGTCGTCGACGATCACCCACAGCGCCGGCTGCTCCGTCTGCTCGACGACCGAGTCGAGGGTCCGGCGGCAGAACTCCTCCTCGTTGCGACAGGGTGAGATCAGGCAATAGCGTCTACCCACCGCGGACTCCTAACAGCTTGCGCGCGCGGCCCACGAGGGCGCGCCCCCGGGCGAAGCCGCGCTGCAGCCGCTCGAGGTTGGTCGAGGTGGAGAACTCGCGCCGCACGTGCGCTTGCCCCGCGAGGGCCAACCGCCGGCGCAGCCCCGGATCGTCGAGCACGCGCCGCAGCGCCCCGACCAGAGAGTCGACGTCGCCGGGCTCGACCATCAGCCCCGTCTCGTCGTGCTTCACCAGCTCGCGGATCGTCTCGATGTCCCCAGAGATCACGCAGCGGGCCTTGGCCATGGCCTCCATCAGCACCACCGGGATCCCGTCGCGGTCGCCGTCGGTGCTCACCCGGCAGGGGAGCACGCACACCGCGCACTCGCGCATCAAGCGCTGGACCTCGTAGTTCGGCTGCGCGCCGAGCAGCTCGACCCGACCCGCGAGGCCGAGCTCGGCGACCAGGCCCTCGAGGGCCTCCTGCTCGGGGCCGTCGCCGACGAGCTTCAGCGTCGGGGCCTCGGGCAGCTGAGCCAGCGCCCGCAGCAGCACGTCGAAGCCCTTCTTGCGCACCAGGCGCCCGACCGCCAGCAGCCCCTGGCCCTCGTCGCCGGGCTCCTCACCGACGTCGACGCCGCAGCGCACGACGCCGAGCTTGTCCTCGTCGAGGGGGGTCAGCTCGCGGTAGAAGCGCTTGTGCCACTCGCTGATGCAGGCCACGAAGGAAGCCCGCTCGAGCTTGGCCAGCAAGAGCGAGCGATCGCGGAACAGGTCCGCGGCGTGACCGGTGAAGCTGAAGGGCACGCCCAACGCCTGGGCCGCGTACATCGCGACCCCCGAGGGCGCGTGGGCCATGTGCGCGTGGACGTGGGTCACGCCTCGGTCGGCCATGTCGCCGGCGAGGGCCAACCCACCCAGGCACTGGGCGAGGACGTGGGGGCGCTTGTTGAGCGGCACGTCGGAGGCGGTGGCAGCGTCTATCGCCCCGCGCAGGAGCACGGTCGGGGCGCAGAGCCCGCGGAGGAGCCCACGGCGGAAGGCCCCGGGGCGGTAGACCACGTCGGCCTCCTCGGCCAGCGCGTCCAGGCGCACCTCACCCAGCCCGCGCTCGGGCTCGCGGAGGGAGGCGACGGAGACCTGGTCACCCAGCTCGCGCAGGCCGAACACCTCGCGATAGACGAAGGTCTCGGACCTCGCGGGGAGGACGGCGCCCACGTAGAGGATGTGCCGTGGGCTCGTCACCCGGCCTCCGTAAACGCTTAGCCGGGGCGATCCGCGGTGTCGCGCGCGGCGACGGCGAGGCCCACGATCCGCTCCATGTGCTCGACCGAGCCGTCCTGGAGGAAGACCACGTTCTCCGCGCGCCCGGCGATCCGGTGGCGCGGGGGGCGGTTCTTGGGCTCCATGACCACGGCGATGATCGGGTCTTGCTTGTTCCCGGCCGCGCACAGCTCGGCGACGAACTCTCGCGTGTCGTAGAGCTCGCTCTCGCCGTCGAGGACGGCCAGGTCGAATCCGAACTGCTTCATGGCCGCGATCGCCTCGCGCCGACCGGGTACGGTGATCACCTCGTGACCCGAGTTCGTAATCGCGAACGAGAACTCTTGGCGTCGGTCCCGGTGGGGGGCAATGTCCAGCACCTTCATCGGCGAACCATCCTCTAGTTGCTCTGATGGATGAGTCGGAGAGTATACCCCGGCGGTCACGCCGGCGTCAGGCTGTGGATTTTGACCTCGACCCAGCGGTTGTTGATGAAGGGCCTGAAGACGGCGCGGTAGCGACGACCGGGCCGTAAATCCACGTCGGCGAATTCCTTCAGCTGGCCCTCGTAAAGGTGGATGGTTTGCCCCTCGTCGCTGACCAGGCTCAGCTCCCAGTAGGGGCGACCGGCGAAGTTCTGGGCCTCGCCCAGCACCTCCACCTCGGCCTCCAGGCGCGCGTCCAGCAGCACGACGACTCCTCCCTCGCGTTCGGCCCCCGCTAGTAGCGGTCGGTGCCGAACAGGTCCTTCTCGTAGCGGTCGGCGTAAGCCGCCAGGTTCCCGATCGAGGCCCCGACCTCCATGGGGTCGGCGTCCTGCACGAGCTGGGTGTCCATGATCACCAGCTGCCCGTCCTTGATCGCGATCGCGCCGTAGGCCAGGCGCGCGTTCTCCTCCAGGCAGCGGCGGAAGTCGACGTCCTCGAGTCCACCGATCACGCTCCAGTAGCGCACGATCGCCTGCTCGGCGACGTCGGTGTCGTTGGTGATCAGCACGACCTGGCTCCGCCCCTCGCCGGTGGGCACGTCCACGGAGAGCACGTCGCCCTCCTCGACCACGTGCCACGAGCACGCTTGCGCGATGCTGTCGACGATCTTACGAATGCTCATCCCGCCTCCGGCGTAGGCCGCGAAGTATAGCCTGAGCCGGAGCTTCGAGGTCCGATTCTCCGCGAGAGCGCCTACACTCGCCCCATGCCAGAGCTGCCCGAAGTCGAGACCATGCGCCGCGGGGTGCTGCCGGTGGTCGGCGCCACCATCGAGTCCGCCGAGCGACCGCGCTGCTCGAAGAAGCCGATCGCCTTCACCCCCGGCTGGCGGGCCCTGCGCAAGCGGCTGGAGGGACGACGGATCGCCAAAGCCGATCGACTGGGCAAGCGGCTGGTCCTGCAGCTCGGCGACGGCGGACGGCTGGTGATCGAGCCGCGCATGACCGGCCTGCTGCTGCTCACCGACCCCCCGACCCCCGACCACCTGCGGCTGCGGCTGCGGCTTCGCGGCCGCGCCCCCCAGGAGCTCTTGTTTTGGGACCGCCGGGGGCTGGGCACCGTGAGCTGGCTCGACGAGGCCGGCTGGGACGCGCTGCGGGCGCGGATCGGTCCCGACGCGCTGACCGTCGAGCGCGAGGCCCTGCGCGAGCGCCTGGGGTCACGCAAGCGCCCGATCAAGGTCGCACTCCTCGACCAGGCGCTGCTGGCTGGAGTGGGGAACATCTACGCCGCCGAGCTGCTCAACCTGGCCAAGGTCCACCCCGCCCGCAGCTGCGACAGCCTGACGATCCGCGAGTGGACCCGGGTCGCCCAGGCTACCCGCGAGGTGCTGGAGGAGGCCGTCCGCTACGAAGGCTCGACCCTCGGCGACGGGACCTACCGCACCGCGCTGAACCAAGACGGCAGCTACCAGAGCAAGCACCGCGTCTACGGCCGCGAGGGCGAGCGCTGCCGCGGCTGCAAGCGCGGCACCGTGGAGCGGATCGTCCAGGCCCAGCGGGCGACCTTCTTCTGCCCCCGCTGCCAGCGTGGCTAGGCCGTGATCCAGCCGCCAGCGTCCCGCCTGCCCGAGCCAGGGTGTAGTCTGTGCGCCCCGGAGACCGAAGCATGAACCCGATCGCCCCCACCTTGTCCGAAGCGCTGCGCACCCACCTCCGCGCCGATCACGGCCGCCGTGTGGAGACGGCGACCCCCAGCGAGCTCTACGAGTCGCTGGTGGCCGCGCTGCGCGGCGAGATCATGGACCGCTGGGTCGCCACCGAGGAGCGCTACGCCAAGCCCGAGGTGCGGCGGGTGTGCTACCTCTCCATGGAGTTCCTCCTCGGGCGCCTGCTGCGCTCGTCGGTGCAGGCCCTGGACCTGGAGCACGAGGTCCGCGCAGCGCTGGAGACCGTCGGCGCCAAGTTGGAAGACATGGAGGAGGAGGAGAACGCCTCGGCCCTGGGCTCGGGTGGCCTCGGCCGGCTGGCCGCCTGCTTCCTCGACTCGCTGGCGACCCTCGACTACCCGGCCTACGGCTACGGGCTGCGCTACGAGTTCGGCCTCTTCCGCCAGCGGATCGTCGACGGCTGGCAGACCGAGACCCCCGACGACTGGCTGCGCTGGGGCAACCCCTGGGAGGTGTGCCGCCCCGACGAGTCGGTCGAGGTGCAGTTCTTCGGGCACGTGGACGCCAGCCAGGACGAGCACGGCCAGTTCGAGTTCAGCTGGACCGGCAGCGAGAAGGTCCTCGCCGTGCCGCACGACATGCCGATCTGCGGGTTCCGCACCCAGACCGTCAACACCCTCCGGCTGTGGGAGGCGCGCCCCCTCGACAGCGGCGTGAACCTCGACGTGTTCCACAGCGGCGACTTCATCGGCGCCGCCGCGGAGCTGGTGGAGGCCGAGACGATCACCAAGGTCCTCTACCCCGCCGAGCGCACCGAGGCCGGCCAGCTGCTGCGGCTCAAGCAGCAGTATTTCCTCGCCTCGGCGACGCTCCAGGACTTGCTCCGTCGACACCTGGAGGCCTGCCCCGACCTCTCGAACCTCCACGAGCGCCTCGCGATCCAGCTCAACGACACGCACCCCGCGATCGCGATCCCCGAGCTGATGCGCCTGCTGCTCGACCGCTACGACGCCACCTGGGACGACGCCTGGGAGGTCACCCGCAAGACCTTCGCCTACACCAACCACACCCTGCTCCCCGAGGCGCTGGAGACCTGGTCGTACCACCAGATCGCGACCCTCCTCCCGCGGCACATGCAGATCATTCAAGAGATCGACCGCCGCTTCTGCGACTTCGTGCGCAGCCAGCGCCCCGACGACGACGACGCGGTCTCGCGGATGGCGATCGTGAGCCACGACGCCGAGCGCCGGGTGCGCATGGCCAACATGTCGGTGGTCGCCAGCACCTCGGTCAACGGGGTCGCGGCGCTGCACACCGAGCTCCTGCGCAAGGGCGTGCTCAAGGACTTCGCCGAGCTGTTCCCCGAGCGCTTCAACAACAAGACCAACGGGATCACCCCCCGCCGCTGGATCCACCAGGCCAACCCGGAGCTCTCCAAGCTGATCAGCGAGCACCTGGGTGACGCCTGGATCAAGGACCTCGACCAGCTGCGGCGCCTCGAGCCCCTGATCGAAGACGCCGGGTTCCGCGCGCGCTTCCGCGAGATCAAGCGCGCCAACAAGGTCACGCTCTCGAACTACGCCAAGCGCGCCCAGGACCTCGAGCTCGACCCCGACAGCCTGTTCGACGTGCAGATCAAGCGGATCCACGAGTACAAGCGACAGCTGCTGCTGGCGCTGTGGACCGTCGACCTCTACCTGCGGATCCGCTCGAACCCCAACGGCGACTTCGTCCCGCGCACGGTGATCGTCTCGGGCAAGGCGGCCGCAGACTACGAGACCGCCAAGCTCGTGCTGCGGCTGTTCACCTCGCTCCAGGAGACGATCAACCGCGACAAGCTGGTCCGCGGCCGCCTGCGGGTGGCCTTTCTCGAGAACTACCGCGTGAGCCTCGCGCAGCCGATCGTGACCGCCGCTGACCTCTCCGAGCAGATCTCGACCGCCGGCTACGAGGCCTCGGGCACCGGGAACATGAAGTTCGCCCTCAACGGCGCGCTGACGATCGGGACCCTCGACGGCGCCAACGTCGAGATCCGTGAGCAGGTGGGCGAAGACAACTTCTTCCTCTTCGGGCTGACCGCCGACCAGGTCGCCGCGCTGCGCCACGAGGGCTACCGCCCGCGCGGAATCTACGAGGGCAACGAGCGCGTGCGCGAGGTCCTCGACGCCCTCTCGGGACCCTTCTTCAGCCAGACCCCAGGGCTGTTCCACCCGCTGGTCGACGCGCTCCTCGACGAGGACCATTACCTCGTGCTCGCGGACTTCGCGTCCTACTGCCACGCCCAGGATCAGGTCGAGGCCCTGTGGCGCGACCCCGACGCCTGGACCCGCAGCGCGGCGCTCAACTGCGCCCGGGTCGGGCGCTTCTCGAGCGATCGCACGATCCACGAGTACGCCCGCGAGGTGTGGCGGCTGCCGGCCTTGCCCCCGGCTTAGTCGTTTTCGGGAAAAGGCTTACGCGCCCGCTTCAGATTCTGCGAATCCGTTCTCCGTCCGCCGGGTTGAACAGAACGACAACCGTGCCCAAGCTTGGAGGACGTGGACTTGCAACGCGTCGAATCCCTGGTCCTGCAAACCGCCCGAGCCCGTGAGCTCGTCACGGCTCAGCACGTGTCCACGGCCCGCGCGGCCCACGCGCAGGCCGTCGCTCGGGGCCAGGACTCGAACGTGCTCGCGCACCTCGCCCGCCAGCTGGACCCCGCGGCGCGCGCGTCGGTGCAGAAGCTCTACCACATGGCCATGCGCGCCGAGTCGACCTCCGACAGCGGAAGCGGCACGACCCACTGGGAGCTGACCCCCGAGTCCCCGCGCGCCGTGGACCCCAACATGACCTACATGGAGGCGGTCCCCCGGAGCTCGGACCTCGGCAGCACCCGGGCCGACACCTCCAGCGACCTGGGGCGCACCCAGGCCCCCTCGCGCTCGGGGTCGGACGCTGGCGCGGTCACCTACGCCGGCCGGACCCTCGGCCCCCGCAACGCCAAGACGCTCCCCTCCAGCGGCCGCACCCTGCCACCCTCCGACGCCGGCCTGACCTTCAACGCCCCCGGCCCCGAGGCGACCCTCGACCCCGCCCTGGCCAAGACCCGCCCCAGCGCCCGGGTCCCCACCCAGGCGCCCCTGGGCCTCGACACCACCCACTCGGCCCCGACCCACGTTCACGGGAGCGACCCCAACGGGGAGACGGTCACAGTGCCCCGCGGCCGCTCGGGCCGCGCGCAGCCCGTGCCGGTGACCGAGATCCCCGGCTACCGGATCGACGGCGAGCTCGGGCGCGGCGGCATGGGCGTGGTCTACCGCGCCACCGCCGAGGACGACGGGACCTCGGTCGCGATCAAGGTCCTGCTGGCCGGCGCGGGCGCCAGCGCCGACGACCTCTCGCGCTTTCGCACCGAGGCCTCGGCGGCCGCGCGCCTCGAGCACCCGAACATCGTGCGCCTCCTCGAGCACGGTGAGACCGACGGCAACCCGTTCATGGTCCTCGAGTTCGTCGGAGGCGAGGACCTCGACGCCAAGATCAAGCGCGAGGGCGCGCTGGACCCCGAGGAGGCGGTCGAGATCGCGGTCGGGATCGCGGACGCGCTGGCCTACGCCCACGAGCAGGGGATCCTGCACCGCGACCTCAAGCCGCAGAACGTGCTCCTCGACGACGAGGGCGCGCCGCTGCTGACCGACTTCGGCCTCGCCAAGCTCAAGGGCGAGGCCGCGCCCACGGTCTCGCTCACCCAGTCGGGCATGCTCCTCGGGACCCCCGCCTACATGTCCCCCGAGCAGGCCAGCGCCGACCGGCACAAGATCGACGAGCGCACCGATCTCTACGGGATCGGCGCGACCCTGTTCCACATGCTCACCGGCTCGCGACCCTTCGAGGCCGAGACCCTCGCCGCGTTGATCCTCAAGATCATCAACGACCCCGCGCCCCGCCTCCGCTCCCTCGACCCCGAGCTCGACCCCGACCTCGAGACGATCGCGCTCAAGTGCCTGGAGAAGCACCGCGAAGACCGCTACCAGACCGCCGGGCAGCTGCTCCGCGACCTGACCCGCTGGCAGAAGAACCTCAAGATCGTCGCCGCGCCGCCCTCGATCGCGACCAAGGCCCAGCGGGTCGTCCGCAAGAACCCGATCGCCGCGGCGAGCGCAGGCTTCGCCAGCGTGGTGCTCCTGATCGCGCTGCTGATCGGCTGGAACAGCATGCGCCA
>Ga0070726_10000995_pt1 | contig 30488 bp, 15 predicted proteins | sample tdAd471_FD_67275 | JGI IMG/M metagenome (GOLD analysis project Ga0070726, IMG submission 67275) | Marine sediment microbial communities from the Atlantic coast under amendment with organic carbon and nitrate - tdAd47.1 | ecosystem: Environmental > Aquatic > Marine > Coastal > Sediment | place...
TCGACGTGCGGCGAATGAATCAGATTCTGCGGCTCAGCGTCCTCGACATGGACGTCACCGTGCAGGCTGGCGTCACGCGATACCAGCTCAACGATTACCTGACAGAGCAGCAGACCGGGCTGCACTTTCCGGTCGATCCCGGAGCCGACGCGTCGCTGGCCGGCATGGCGGCAACGCGAGCGTCCGGAACGGCGGCCGTTGGTTACGGAACCATGCGGGAGAACGTGCTCGGACTCACCGCAGTCCTCGCCGATGGGCGTATCATTCGCACCGGCAGTCGTGCGAGGAAGTCCTCAGCCGGTTACGACCTGACGCATCTGTTCGTCGGGTCGGAAGGCACGCTCGGCATCATCACTGAAGTCACACTGAAGCTGAGTCCGAACCCCGAAGCAATCTCGGCAGCGGTCTGCCACTTTGAAACGATCGACGCCGCAGTCGCGTCCGTCATCGACGTCATGGCCGCCGCGATCCCGCTGGCAAGGATCGAGTTGCTCGACGAAGTTCAGATGGACGCCGTCAACCGGTACTCGAACCTCAGTTACCCCGTGGCGCCGACGCTGTTCTTTGAGTTTCACGGCAGCGAAGCGTCCGTTGCCGAGCAGGCTCAGCGAACGCGCGAGATTCTCGACCGTCACGGCGTGCAGGGTTTTCAATGGGCCAGCGGCGAAGGGGAACGTGACCGGTTGTGGACAGCCCGTCGAGACGGCTACTACGCGACGATTGCACTCCGGGAAGGAGCGATCGGATACGTGACCGACGTGTGCGTGCCCGTCAGCGAGCTTGCCGAGTGCATTCGCCGGACAAAGGCCGATCTGCAGGGCTGCTCGCTGCCCGCCCCGCTGTTCGGGCACGTCGGCGACGGGAACTTTCACGTCGTCTTTCCCATCATGCCCGGCAACGCCGACGAACTTGCCGAAGCGCGACACTATGGCATGCTGATCGTCGAGCACGCCCTGGCTCTCGAAGGAACCTGCACCGGCGAGCACGGAATCGGCATTGGCAAACGTGAAGCCCTGCAGGCCGAGCACGGCGAAGCCGCCACCGTGATGCAGGAAATCAAAGCCGCCCTCGACCCCCACAACCTGATGAACCCCGGCAAGCTGTTTGCGAACTAAGGCCCGTGTCGGAAATAGATTCCCGATTCGCGCACATACCTTGCGTGCACACGGTGAGCCGTTGGCCGTAAGGCCTCGGGCAGGTCATGCCCGGCCGCTGACCGGCTTGTTGATTTACTCGCTTGAGTTGAGGTGAATCGTGGTTTCCCCCTTTCCCCCGTTCATCGCCGGTGCGCACTGCGAAACAGTTGCAGTGACAGACGGGCGATGGGGACGGAGGCGGCGGACGATTTTCGGGGGGACCGCGGTCGCTATGGCACACTGGCTCGCGCCAGGTGACCGATCAGAATCTCAAGGTTGAACGCCATGCTCGCCCAGGTCCATTCCTGGCGGACTCGCGACAGACCGCGAGTCAGGAACTGACGCACGCCGTAATCCTGCTTGATCACCGCGAACGGACGCTCGCCCACTGAGCGACGCGTCGCGTAGGTCGACGCAGACTCCGGCTGCTGCATCTTTGACTTCTGGCGTTCGATGTCCGCGTCGTACTCGCCGCGGTCGATCTGACGGAACTTCGCTTTGCCGCTCAGGCACAGTGCCGCCAGCGGGCAGGACGAACAGCTCGTCTCGGCCGCACGGTAACGCGTCCGCTGAACGGGTTTGCCCGCTTCGGTCGTCGTGTACGAACTCGACTTCGTCAGCGCTTCGCCCTGAGGGCAGCGGTAGACATCTTCGTCTTCGACATAGATGAAGGCCTGCTTGTCGAAGCGTTGCGTCTTCCTGCCGTCGATCGTCACGTTCCGCATCGGCAGCGAACCGATCGCGTCGGCGGGGACCGGCCGCGTCAGATCGTCACGCACCGCCGGGTTCTCACCGGTGTGAGCGCCCGGGACTGGCGAGAACAGATTCACGCCCGCATCTTCGCAGTCGCGCAGGTTCTCGCCCGTCGCCATCAGACCATCGGCCAGAACTTCCGGAACCGGACCGGCCAGACCGTAGTCGTTCTCCACCTGTTTGATCGTTGGCAGCAGTTCGCCCGACTCGTTGCTCTGAGGGATGACCGTCTCGTCGATGATCATGCCACTGTCACAGTCGACAGTTGCCGTCGGCGTGAAATTCGGAGCGAAGCCGCCTTCCTTGTTCTTGCTCAAGCGGCTTTCCGGATCGGTGACCGGCAGCCGGGCCGGCGTCTTCTCCGGGCTGTTTTCGATCTTCTCCAGCTCGGCCAGAGCCGCATCGACCTTCGCCTGTGCCTGTTCGATTTCCCGAAGCCGCTGCTCCCGCTGCTGCGAGTCGGACAGCGGATCGTCGTCGCCGGACTGTTGGCCGGACGTGTCGCTGTCCGTGCCGGACGTGCCGCTGTCCCGACCGCTGGCCGCGAAGACTTCCTCGTCCTCGGAATCTTCGGCATCGGCCTTTTCGCTGAGCCGGTCGAATTCTTCCTGCAGCTTCTTCTTCATCTCACGCAACTGGTCGGGCGTGCGAGTCCCCGTCCGGCGGTTGCTGGCCCGCACGCGAGTCCCGTCAAAGGCGATCCGCTGAAACGTGACCAGCCCCAGTTCCTTCCCGATCAGCACCACCTGGACGAACAGATCACGCAGCTGTTCCGGATGCTTCCGCCGGAACTCCGAGAGCGTCGTGTGATCAATCGACATGCCGTGGGCGAGCCAGCGAAAGTCGAGCCGCACCTGCAGCGCCTCTTCGAGCTTGCGACTGGCCCGAATGCGGCAGATCAGCCCGTAAAGAATGACCGAGCACATCACCCGCGGATGAATGGGCGGCTGCCCGAGCGTCTGATGATAGAGATTCTCCATCGGTCGCCAGTCGACGCGACCGAGTATCTGATCAACAACGCGAACGAGATGCTCCTTGCCAACGGCCTCATCCAGCCGCGAGGCAAACAGCACCATCTGATCCCGATCACATTCCGGCTGAGCCCAACGCACAATGACCTCCGTATGCTACTATGTACCCACCAGCATACAGAAAAACCCGCTCCCGAAGGAGCCGACTAAATCAACAGGCCGTGAAGCAGCCCGTTGTTTCACGATCCGGCACGGATTGCGCGTGGCACCCTCAGTGACGAGCCAACGCGTATCGGACATTGCTTGACCGTCTACCCTCCTCGCTTCCGCCGGGCTCGCGTTTGTCACTAGGATTCTCGTTCGCTCAACACCGCCGCACTGGCTCAAGGGATTGCGATGTCAGAATCTACGGTCACTCAGGAATCGATCGACAAGCTCAACAAGGCGTGGCAGGACATTCGCGGGCAGATGGCTCAGGTCATTGTCGGGCAGGAAGAGGTCATCGATCACCTGCTTATCGCGCTGTTCAGCCGCGGGCACTGTCTGCTGGAAGGTGTGCCGGGGCTCGCCAAGACGCTGATGATCAGCACGCTGGCCCGCTGCCTGTCGATGACGTTCTCGCGAATTCAGTTCACGCCGGACCTGATGCCGGCGGACATCACCGGCACCGACGTGCTGCAGGAAAACAAGGAAACCGGCGAACGCGAGTTCCGCTTCATCAACGGGCCGCTGTTCCACAACGTCGTCCTGGCCGACGAAATCAACCGGACGCCGCCCAAGACGCAGGCCGCTCTGCTGGAAGCCATGCAGGAACGGCAGGTCACCGTGGGGCAGACACGGCACACGCTGAGCGATCCGTTCTTCGTGCTCGCGACGCAGAACCCGATCGAGCAGGAAGGCACGTACTCGCTGCCGGAAGCTCAGCAGGACCGCTTCATGTTCAAGGTCTTCGTCGGCTACCCGAGCCTCGGTGAGGAGCGGGCCATCGCGAAGGCCACGACGTCGCTGCAGAGCGATTCGATCAAGCCGGTGCTCAGCGGCGAGGAGATCATCGAACTGCAGCAGATTGTGCGACAGGTGCCGGTCACCGATCACGTCGTCGATTACGCCCTGGCACTCGTCCGGCAGACGCGGATCGGCGAGCCGGAAGCTCCGGAGTTCGTCAACGAGTGGCTGAGCTGGGGCGCGGGGCCGCGAGCGGTTCAGAATCTGCTGCTCGGCGGAAAGGCTCGAGCGCTGCTGCGAGGCCGGACGCACGTCTCGACGGAAGATATCGCCGAACTGGCGAAGCCCGTGCTGCGGCACCGCATCGTGACAAACTTCTCGGCCGAGTCCGACGGCATTACAGCGGACAAGGTGATCGAGCGGCTGATTAAGGAAACTCCGTCAAAGGAAGGCGAGCTGACCAGTGACCCGAGGCTCCAGAAGATTTTTGCGGCCTGAGGAAATCTCACGGATTTCCCGGCTGGAGATTCGGGCGCGGCGGATCGTTGAAGGCTTCCTTTCCGGTCTGCACCGCAGTCCGTACTTCGGCCAGTCCATCGAATTCGTCCAGCACCGCGAGTACGCGCCCGGTGACGACGTCCGGCACATCGACTGGAAAGTCTGGTCGAAGACGGATCAGTTCTTCATCAAGCAGTACGAAGAAGAAACGAATCTCCGCACGACGCTGCTGGTCGACGTCTCGCAGTCGATGCAGTTCGGCTCGGGGCCGATGACCAAGTACGACTACGGCTGCACGATCGCCGCCGCGCTGGCGTATCTGCTGCTGCGTCAGCAGGACGCCGTCGGACTGGTCGCGTTCGACGAAGCGATCCTCAGCCGCGTCCAGCACCAGAGCCGTCAGACGCACCTGAACGCGCTGCTGGCGGCACTCGACGCTCAGAATCCACAGAAGAAGACGGACATCCTGGGCATCATGCGGCAGGTCGCCGAGGAACAGACGCGGCGCGGACTGATCGTGCTGATCTCGGACCTGTTCGTGCCGCGAGACGGCCTGTTCAAGGGCCTGGAACTGCTGCGTTTCCGCGGCCACGACGTCCTGCTGTTCCACGTCCTTGATGACCAGGAACTCGACTTCAACTATTCCGGAACGACAAAGTTCGAGGGCCTCGAATCCGCCGGCGATCTGGTCTGCGACCCGCGTTCGCTCCGCGAGGGCTACCTCGAAGCGATGGAAGGCTACCTCGCCGAACTGCGACGCTTCTGTTCGGCCGGTCGGATCGATTACCAGACCATCCGCACCAGCGAACACCTCGACGCGGTGCTCGCGCACTACCTCAACCACCGCGTCGGAATGCAGCAGACGGGGAGACGGTAAGCGCTCATGGAAACCTGGATCGCGCAGCATTTTCTGAATCCGGCTTACGTGCTTGCGGGCGCGGCGCTGGTGGCTGCGCCGATCATCATTCACTTGATCAACCGGATGCGGTATCGCCGCGTCGCGTTTGCCGCGATGGAGTTTCTGCTCGTCAGCCAGAAGCGGAACCGGCGGCGGGTGCTGATCGAGCAACTGCTGCTTCTGCTGCTGCGGATCCTGATCGTGCTGGCGATCGTCGCGCTCATCGCGCGGCTGGTGCTTGATCCGTCCGAACTGAGCCTCTTCCAGGGAGCGCAGTCGCACCATGTCGTGCTGCTCGATGATTCCGGCTCGATGCGGGACCGGCTGGACGAGGGAACCGCGTTTGATGGCGGCATCGAGATGGTCACAAAGCTGGTCGCGGAAGGTTCGCGGCGTCCGGGCACGCAGAAGTTCACGCTGATCCGCCTTTCGCAGCCGGACCAACCGCTGTTCACGCAGCGCGGCGTCGACGAAGCGTTTCTGGTCGAACTCGACACGAAACTGCGGAACGTCGAGTGCTCGCATCAGTCGCTCAGTTTGCCGGACGGCTTTGACGGAGCCCGCAACGTGCTGCTCGAAGACCGGGCGACGATCCGGTATCTGCACGTGATCTCGGACTTCCGCAACAGCGACTGGCAGGACCAGCAGTCGCTCGGTCGGATGGTCCGCGAACTCGACTCGGCTGGCGTGACGATCAACTTCGTCAAAACGGTCGGGCGGCGGAATCAGAATCTCGGGATCACGTCGCTGACCGGTGATGTCCAGGTCGCGTCGGCGGGCGTCCCGGTCCGACTGACGGTTGCCGTCAAGAACTTCAGCGATCAGGTTGCGTCGAACGTCGCGCTGCGAGTTGTCCAGGACGGGCAGAAGCTGCCGCTGGCGGTGAACTTCGACAAGGTCGAAGCCGGCGTCGAGGTCACGCAGGACTTTGATCTGACATTCGACTCGCCGGGCCGGCACCGGGTCGATATCGCGCTGCCGGCGGACTCATTGAACGGTGACAACGAACGATTCCTGTCCGTCGAGGTTTCGCCGGTCAATCGCGTGCTGATCATCGAAGGCAATCCGGCGAACGACGAAGGCGAGTACCTCGTCGACGCGCTGGCCGCCGATCCGGGGATTACGGGTTACTCGCCGCAACTGGAGACCGTCGACTTTCTGCGGCGGCGGTCGCTGGACGAGTTCCAGTCGATCTTCCTGCTGAACGTGTCCGACATGCCCGACGACGCGCTGGCTCCGCTGGAAGACTACGTGCGTTCGGGCGGTGGCCTGGCCTGGTTCCTCGGCGACGTGATTCGTCCGACGTTTTACATCTCGAAACTGTACGCGGACGGCGAAGGGCTCTTTCCCGTTCGGTTGAGCGTTGTCTCGACTCAGACAAACTCGTCCGCTCTCGAAGGCGGTCCGGATACCGCGTTCGCCGACCATCCCGCGTTTCAGGTTTTTCAGGGCCAGGAGAACCCGTTCACCGAACTGACTCGCGTGTTCGAGTACTTCCCCGTTGCCGAGGACTGGGAGAAAGACGATCAGCGACGCGGCGATTCGGTGCAAACGATCGCCCGGCTGACGAACCGCGACCCGATTGCGTTCTCGTCGACATATGGGACCGGCCAGGTCGTCACGTTCCTCACGAGCTGCGGGCCGCGGTGGAACAACTGGGCGCGGTACCCGAGTTTCGTCGCGATGATGCTCGATCTGGAAAAGTTCATCGCCCGCCGCGACCGAGTGCTCGAACGCCGCATCGTTGGCGAACCGATCGACCTGACGATTGATCCGAACCAGTTCCTGGACGAGGTCGAAATCACTGGTCCCGACGCGACAGGCAATGCAGTCACTCGGCTGAAGGCCGCTCCACCACGCAAGGCGAATGGTGACTCCGAGCAGCCCGACGGTTCTTCTCCGAACGGCAATGCGGCAATCGCCGAGCAGCTCAAGGCGACATTCCGCGACACGGACACGCCCGGCATTTATCAGGTCCGGCTGCTCGATCAGAATCAGTCGCCAATCGACCGCTGGATCACGTTTAATGTTCCCGTGGCCGAGAGCGAACTCGAACTGGCACCGACCGAGCTGATCCGCAAACAGATCGGCGACAATCTCGACGTTCAGATTCAGGAGCCGGGCGAATTCGCCTGGATCGCCGGTCGCGACGCCGGCCAGGAAGTCCGTCTCTGGCTGCTGGTAGCGCTGGTTGTCTTTCTGTTCGGTGAGCAATTGCTGGGCTACCGACTGAGTTTTCACACGCGAGGAAGTTGACCGTCCAGAACTCTGCAGTGACAAGTTGTGACGAGCGCTTTGAATGGAGTCTCCCAATGGCTGACACGAAACAGTCCTCGACGGACAACCTCAGCGGTGAGCAGACGCGGGAGGACCGCAGACAGAGATATTCGCATGCCGCTCGGTCGATTCAGGACTGGATGGATGAAGACAGCGACTATGACGATCGGGTTGGCCCGGTGCTGGATGAGGAGCTGAAGCAGGACGCTGCGCGGCAGGTTTCCGGCAGCGAGGCGGAGATGTCCGATGAATCTGATGCTTGATTCGGGCATTGTCGGCCAGCTGTGCCATCCCAGACGATACCCGGAGGTTGGCAAGTCGCTGCTGAAGTTCCTGTCGGAGAACGACGGTCTGGGACGAGTGATTGTTCCAGAAGTGGTCGATTACGAGGTCCGACGAAAGCTCCTGCATCTGATTGGTAAGAAACAGGCGGAGCAACAGTCGCTCGATCGACTGGATCGTCTGGCGGATGATTTTGACTATCTTCCACTCGACACAGACACCATGCGAAATGCGGCACGGCTGTGGTCCCGGGCTCGCCTGGGCGGCGCACCTACGGCTGGGGAGGCGTCGCTCGATGCCGACGTCATCCTTGCCGCGCAAGCACTCGCCGTTGACGCAACAGTCGTCACAACGAACAGAAAGCACCTTTCGCGATATGTCGCTACCTGCTCGTGGGCCGAACTCGAATCGGTAGCGTCTGACGACTAAGACTTGCCGGGTGTCTCTGACGGAATCCTGTTCTCGCAAGAACTGAAACAGTGACCAATTCACTCCTCACATCTCTGATCCTCGCACAGTCCGGGACGTCGGCGTTTCGGGCGGTCGAGTACGACTTGCCGGAGACGCCGCTGCAGTGGCTGGTCTATGCCGGCGGGTTTGCTCTGCTGGCGCTGATCGGGCTGCGCGTGCAGTTCAAGGATACCGCCGAGCTGAAGCCGTTCTGGCGTGCCTGGCTGCTGCTGCTGCGTGTCACGGTGCTCGTCGGGATCGCGGCGATCGCGCTGAACCCGCAGGAGCGCACGCAGAAGATGGCGTTCCGCCCGTCGCAGGTCGCGGTGCTGGTCGACCGCTCACTGTCGATGCAGTTTCCGGAGAGCACGCCGGTCGGTGTTTCGTCCGATCCGGACTCGCCCGCCGCAAAAGGCCGGACACGGGCCGAGGCCGTGCAGAGCCTGCTCGCCGATTCGGGATTCGTTGAAGAACTGCAGAAGAGTCATAACGTCAACGTTTACTCATTCGACGCCGGACTGAACGGTCCGCATCAGGTGCTGAGGTCGCTCGATCCGCGTGCTCAGGCCGCGGGCAGTCCGCAGGCGGCGCGTGATGACGAAGCGTCCGAATCTGAAGACAGCGATGCTGAGACTGAGGGAACCGCTGAGGGCGCAACGCCTGACGCCGCTGCACCGTCCGAAGACTGGGCGACGATCGTCGATCCGACAGGTTTGGAAACGCGGCTGGGCGAATCGCTGCTCGACCTGATTCGGCAGGTGAGCGATCCGTCGCTGTCGGGGATTGTGGTCATCGGCGACGGAGCCTGGAACGCGGGCGTCGATCCGCAGTCAGCAATCGAATTGGCGCGGTCGACGAAGACGAAGCTGATCACTGTCGGCGTTGGCAGCACCGACCAGCCGGTCAATGTGCAGATCGCGAACCTGCAGGCACCGAGTGACGTGCAGGCGGGCGACGCGTTCGAGATCGCGGCCTTCGTGCAGGCGCAGGGACTGTCCGGCCGCACGGCACTCGTCGAACTGCTCGGCAAGCCGGAAGACGTCGACGGCCAGGCCAGCCCGCTCGGTTCGACGGAGGTGATTCTCGGCGAAGACGGCGTGCCGGTGCGGGTGCCATTCGAGCAGCTGCAGAATCAGGCGGGTTCGTGGGAGTACTTCGTTCGCGTTAAGCCGCAGGATCGCGTGCTCGAACTCAGCGATGGTGACAACGAACGTCGAAAGTCGGTCAACGTCGTCGATCGCAAAACGCGGGTGCTCATTCTGGCCGGCGGCCCGATGCGGGATTACCGCTTCGTCCGGAACATGCTCTACCGGCACGCGGCGATTCAGACGGATGTCTGGCTGCAGTCGGCAGACCTGACGGGAGCGGTCAGTCAGGAATCGAACAAGCTGCTCGGCGCGTTTCCTGAGACAAAGGAAGAATTGTTCGAGTACGACGTGGTCGTCGCGTTCGACCCGGACTGGTCACGGCTCAACACTGACCAGATCAGCCTGTTGCGCGAATGGGTGTTCTCTCAGGCGGGCGGGCTGCTGCTGGTCGCTGGTGATGTTTACACGCCGAACGTGGCGACGGAGCCGTCGCTTGATGGACTGCGTGAGCTGTACCCGGTTGTGCTGAGTTCGTACGTGCCGGATTTCGGCAATGATCGCGCGGCGACGCAGGCCTGGCCGTTCGAGTTCACTCGGGAAGGCCGCGAAGCTGGCTTTCTGCATGTGACCGACGATCCCGTGACATCGGCCGATGTGTGGAATGAGTTTGCCGGAGTTTACTCGTCGTATCCGACCAGTGGAGCGAAGGCCGGGGCGACGGTGTTCGCGAGGTTTTCCGATCCGCGAACGCAGACCGGATTCGGGCTGCCCGTGTTGCTGGCGTCTCAGTACTACGGCGCGGGACGCGTGCTTTATCTCGGCAGCCCCGAGATCTGGCGGCTGCGATCGATCGACGAGGTTTACTATGACCGCTTCTGGACGAAGGCGATTCGCGAAGTCGGGCAGGCTCGACTGAAACGCGGCAACAACCGCGGCACGCTGCTGCTCGAACGCACGCAGTATGTGCGCGGGCAGACCGTTCGAGTTCGAGCGCAGCTGCTCAATCCTCAGTTCGAACCGCTGATCGCTCCGTCGATTTCCGCCGAAGTTTACGATCCCGACGGACGCCCGATGCTGCCGCCGTTGACGCTGCAGAGCGATGAGAGTCGCGAGGGCCAGTTCGTCGGCAGTTTCCGTGTCGGCGCTTCCGGCGTCTGGCGGATCGAGCTGCCGATCCCGCAGTCGACCGACACACTCACCGAGAAGCTCGACGTTGTCCTGCCGAGCCTCGAAACCGACAACGCCCGCCAGAACGCTCAATTGTTGCGTCTGATCGCGGGCGAAACCGGCGGCGAGTATTTCGCGATCAACGAGGCCGCTGTCGAGGTCCCGAAACGCCTGCCGAACCGCGGTGAGGAGTTTCAGATCGATCAGCAGTTGAGAACGCTGTGGGACCGCCAGTGGCTGATGTTCCTGCTGGTTGGATTGCTGTCCGTCGAATGGCTGACCCGCAAGCTGCTGAAGCTGGCGTAGGCCGGCGTTGCCGAAACACACTCGGCTGTCGTAGCGAAACTCGCGCAGAGTTTCGGCGGGCTCGGCTGTCGTAGCGAAACTCGCGCAGAGTTTCGGTCTGGTGTTCGTGCCAAAAGTCTGCGCGACTTTCGCTACGAGTTTTGTGTTCGTGCCGAAAGTCTGCGCGACTTTCGCTACGAGTTTTGTCGACCCTTTCACTCGCGCGAGATCTCTGACAGCGACACGCGCCGGGTGCCTGTGGTCGAGTGCAGCGAGCCCACAGCGGTTCCGGGGGCTCGCTGCACTCGACCCCGGCCACCCTCGCCCTCTGCCATTCAGTTGCGGGTGATCTCGGATAGCGAAACTCGTTGCTGCAGAACGACGCCGCCTTTCTCGTCGCGGACCTGCATGCGGACGACGGGGTTGGACTGGTCCCAGTCGATCAGGATCGTGCCGAAGTTGACGTCGAAGAATGTCAGGCCCTCGCGGTAGCGGTTGCGTTCGCTGGCGAAGCGGACGCCGGCTTTGGTGAAGTTGCCGCTGGGCGCGTTCAGGCTGCTCGACGTGGTTTCCAGCAGCGGATACGGAACGGTCGATTCGTCACTGTCGATCCGCATCTGCTCGGCGAGGTGGCGGTCGCCGCTGATGAAGACGACGCCGTTCGCCTTTGTGTCGCGGATCAGGTTGAAGAGCCGCTGTCGCTCGCGCGGGAACAGTCCCCACATTTCCCAGCCGTGCTCGGTCGGCAGCACCTGGACGCTCGACGCGAGAATGCGAACTTCCGCCGGCACTCGGAGTTGGTCTTCGAGCCATTTCCACTGAGCATCGCCGAGAAACGTGAGGCTCGGATCCGACTGCGGTTCGTAAACGCCGCGGTAGCCCTCGCCGGGTTCGGCCTTCTTTGACGAGCGTTTCAGCGGGCTGCGGAAGTAGCGTGAGTCGGTCAGGATGACCTGCACGCGTTTGCCGGGCGGGCCGAACACTTCGGCATGGTAAACGCCCTCGCGTTGTCGGCGCGGCGAAGCTTTCGGAACTCGAAAGAAGTCCAGACAGAGCTGCTGCGATTCGCGCTTCTGCGGGAACTCGACACCGCCATCGTTGACCCCGTAATCGTGATCGTCCCAGGTGCCCATGACCGGACAGGTTGCTCGCAGTTTCTGAAAGCCGGGCTGGGCGTCAAGCATCTGATACTTCTTCCAGAGCAGCTGCATGTCGTCCGTATCGCCGTAAATATTGTCACCGATCATCAGGAACAGTTGCGGCTGCGATTCGATGACGGCGTCCCAGATCGGCTGCGGTCGGTCCTGCTTCGCACACGACCCGAAAGCAATTCGACTGAGAACCGGAGCCTCGTCAGCGAACGCGGCCGTTGTGGCGGCGAGCAGGCAGAGGGCCAGCAGACAGAACCAGGTAGCGGCACGGAAGAGTCGAATCACGGCGGGCGTCTCGTCAGAAGGAGGGCGTCGGTGGGAACTGTTGAATCGTCGCGGTCAGTGTTGTGAAGTCGGTGAAGGCTCGCAACGCAGTTTTGTGTCGGCAGTCGCGTTGTGGGATCAGCCAGCGCTGCGTTGGATCAGAGTGCACTCAGATTTGCTTGTGAAACCGAAGAACATCGTAGCGACCGTCGCCAGACGGTGGGGCAGTCCACCGGCTGGCGACGGTCGCGACTCCAGGTACCGAAATCGCTGAGGGCACCCTTGGATCAGCAGTCGCCGATATCGCTTGCGAGTCGCCAATCGACTCTGCCAGACTGTCTCTCCGCGCCGAGCCTTCAGGTTCGCGCCCCGCCGGCAGCGTGTCTCAAAACGCCTGCCTCACAGCAAATCTTCGACGGAGAACCGATTGATGAGTGATTCCAGTCCCATTTCGAATCGACGTGATTTCCTGAAGTCCGGCTCGGCGGCTGTCGCGACGGGCGTCGCCGCAGCCAACCTGGCGGCTCTGTCACCATCAGCGTACGCGGCGGGCACGGACCAGATTAAGGTCGGCCTCGTCGGTTGCGGCGGACGCGGCAGCGGAGCGGCGGCGAACGCGCTGCAGGCGGATCCTCACGCCGATCTCGTTGCTGTCGCCGATGCTTTCGAAGACCGCGCGAAGTCGAGCCTCGGTCGACTGCGGGCTCAGAAGAAGATTGCTGATCAGGTCAAAGTGTCGGACGACGCGATCTTCGCCGGCCTCGACGCTTACAAACGGGTGATTGAAGCTGTCGATGTCGTCATGCTCGCCACGCCGCCAGGATTCCGGCCGATTCATCTGCGAGCGGCTGTCGACGCTGGCAAGCACATCTTCACGGAAAAACCGATGGCGACCGATGCTCCGGGGCTGCGGTCCGTGCTGGAGTCCGTGGAGATCTCGAAGCATAAGAACCTCGCACTGCTGGCCGGCTTCTGCTGGCGATACGACAACCAGAAGCGGGCGCTGTTCAAACGAGTTCTCGACGGCGAGATCGGAAAGGTGCGAGCGGTCTACGGCACGTATCTGACGGCTCCCGTCAAGCCGATGCCCGCTGCGAGTACTCGTCCTGAAGGCATGTCGGATCTCGAGTGGCAGATCCGCAACTGGTACAACTTTACGTGGCTTTCTGGCGACGGCCTTGTTGAGCAGGCCTGCCACACGGTCGACTGGGTTGCCTGGGCCTTCGGCGACAAGCATCCCATCAGCGCGACGGCGGTCGGCGGTCGGCAGATTCCGGCGGAAGGCGGCAACATTTATGACCACATTGAGGTCAACTACCTGTTCGAGAACGACGCCCGCGGCTTTATCGCCCAGCGTCAGAACAGTGGCTGCTACAACCAGAACAGCCTGTACATTCTCGGGACGAAGGGCACCGCGAAGCTCTCGCCAAAGGCCATGATTACGGACCTCGACGGCACGACTGTGTGGGAGTTCGACGGCGAGCGCAACAATATGTACGACGCCGAGCACAACGAGTTCTTCGCGTCGATCCGATCGGGCGATCACATCAACGATGGCGACCGCATGGCCAACAGCACGCTGATGGCACTGATGGGACGCATGGCAGGCTACACCGGCAAGGAGATCACCTGGGAGATGGCTCTGAATTCAAAACTGAGCCGCGTCCCGGAGATCACCAACGGCTGGGACACACCTCACACCCCACAGCCTCTGGCCCGGCCAGGCGTGCTGACGAAGTACGTCTGAGACGATTGAGCTGATCAATCTCCGCACCTCGAAGGCTTCGGCTTTCGAGGTGTTTTTTCGTGGCATCGGTGATCTGGCAGGCGTTTCCGTCGAGTTGACCGAACTCGCCGCTCAGTCTCGAAACTCACGCAGCGTTTCGGTCTGTCCACCCTGGCCGAAACTCTGCGCGAGTTTCGCTACACACAGGCGGCACCACGTCAGAGTCAGTTCGTGCCACTCAAATTCCATTCACGGGAATCTCCATCGTGCTCGCAGGAAACTTCACCGCTCCCGGACAGATCGAACTGATTGACATTCCCGAACCGGAACTGCCACCGGCGCCGACGGATGGCGGCCCGACGCAGATGATTTTTCAGCCGGAATGCACCTGCCTGTGCGGGTCGGATCTGCCCTATTTCAAAATGACCGACGAGTGGCCGATTGAGGTCGGGCATTCGCTGCACGAGATGACCGGGACGGTGGTCGCGACGAACGGCACCCGGTTTCGACCCGGCGAACGAGTGCTCTGCGTGCCGGTCAACCAGAACGGGTTGCGGGAACGGTTTCTGGTGGACGACTCGCGGGCGATCCGGATCGACACGCGGGTTTCTGAAGAAGAAGCGATGCTCGCGCAGCCGCTCGGCACAGTCATTTTCGCACTGAAGAAACTGCCGAACCTGATCGACCTCGACGTCGTGGTGCTCGGCCAGGGACCCATCGGGCAGATGTTCAACATGTGCCTGCGGAACCTCGGCGCGCGGCACATCATCGGTGTCGACCTGCTGGAGTCGCGGCTGGCGGTCAGCCGAGGTTTCGGAGCCACGGAGACGATCTGCAACGCGACCGTCGATCCCATCGACGCGGTTCGAGAAATTCTTGGCGGAGAACTGCCCGACATTGTCATCGAAGCCGTCGGGCATGGTGATCAGCAGTTTGATCTGGCGATCGACCTCTGCCGGGAGTGGGGCCGGATTTTGTACTTCGGTGTGCCGCCGGAACGAGTTGACGTCAAGTGGCGCGACACGTTGTTCAAAAACCTGACGGTTCACTCGTCAATGAATCCGAACTTTGAGCGCGACTTTCCGCTGGCCATGCGCTGGATCGGCGAGGGCCGCGTCGACGTCAAGCCGCTCATCACACACCGCTTTCCGCTGTCGCAGATTCAGCAGGCGTTCGAGGTCTTTCGCGACCGGCACGAAGGTGCGCAGAAAGTGATCGTCGAGTTTCCCGCCTGGCAGGGACGCTCGATCACAGACTGACCACCTTGTCCGTTGTCAAACAAGGATTTTGGGATGCGCTCAGTAGCGAAAGTCGCCAGGATTTTCGGCAGTTGCGTGTGACCGAAACTCTTGGCGAGTTTCGCTACCCCAAGATACTTCCCTGACAAAGCACGAGTCCGTCAGCGCCTGGCAGTCATCGTCTCGCGCTGCTGTGGGCGATCGATCCGTCGCAGCTTCCGACGTTGATGCAGATCCGTTCGCGATCGCGTCACCTGTTCGTACGAAACGACGAACTCGAACTCGTCAATCCGGAGCCGGTCGCCGGGTTGCAGCGGAATCCGTTTCTGCTGTTCGATCGGCAATCGTGTGCCGTTGCGGAATGTGACCGCCTCCGGTGACTGGTCAATCTGGTACACCGCTCCCGATTGAAGTTCGAGCACGCACCAGCGGCTCAGGCCGCAGTCGTGAGGCCCCAGATCAGGCCAGTCATGAGGGGCGGACAGAACCGCAGGAAATCGATCGACCAGGATCGGGGCATGAGACGCTCCTGACGCGCATGGATATAGTCGAAGCCTCACAGCAACGGTCTCCCTTTTCAGTAGCTGCAGGCACGATCCACGAACGCAGGATCATGCGACCGGACGGCTCGCGCTGCATTCTTCAGGCGAGGCCACGAACCGGCTCTCGACCGGCGGAAAAGCAAGCCGCGTGCCGGAGCTTCCGCCGGACTGCGGGATCGGCGCTGCACGCTCTGATCCGTCGAGATTGCCGGGAAATCTCACGGCGTTACCGTCGAGTAACGAGCAGCCCGGCGTTCCGGCGTCGAGATCCGTGCGCGAGATTCGGGCAGCAACGCTCTCTGAAGCGTCAATCTTCTGCTGGCCGGAGATTCCTCTACGGGAAACCAACGGAGCGGCATTAACCTGTTCAGATCGAACGAAGTGTTGCCGTTTGCCGGTCGACACGGTGCCAGCCAGCGAGGCCGAACGTGCTGATTTCAACTGTTTTCCGAAAACTGAAGCGTCTGCCCGTCCGCCGCCGAGGCGTGATTTCCGGCCGCAGGTCGCAGTCACGAGCCGCGTCGCCGAGCGAGATTCTTGAACAGCGTCAGATGCTCGACGCCACGCTCCCGCAGCTCGTCGGCGACAGTTATTCGTTCCGCTCCAACGGCAGCACAAAGCAGCTCGATGTGCTTGCCAACGACACGCCGGGAGACTCCGGGACGCTGGAGATCGAGTCCGTTTCGCAGGGTGATCATGGCGGTTTCGTGCAGATCGCGCCGGACGGACAATCGCTGATCTATCGGCCATTCGCCGGGGCACATGGCGTCGAGACGTTCCATTATGCGGTGACAGGAGGCATGACCGCCGAGGTTACGGTCCGGTTGCGGGATCCGGTCGAGGACGATCGATACCAGGTCTACGAGCAGACGGGAACGATCCGCCTCGACGTGATGGCGAATGACGATCTGGGCTCGCGATTTACCGGAGCACGCCGGATTACGGCGCTCAGCCTGACGTCCAGCGGTGGAACCGTCGAGATCGCTGAGGATGGTGTCTCACTGTGGTACACGCCGAACCCGGATGTCTTCGACGGTGTGGACCGGTTCGAGTATGTGGTGGGAGATCAGCTTTCCGGGACGGTGTCGGTGCGCGTTGTCCCGCTGCTGCGCCGCGATGAGTTTGGCAATTATCTTGAAGACGGACGCGTCTACGCAGGGATTCCCCGGACGCTGGACGTGCTCGCAAACGATCCCTTCCACATCGACTACGCAGGTGAGCGACAGGTGACTCTGATCACGGATCCTGTTCACGGAACCGTTGAACTCAGTCCTGACGGACAGTCGATCGTCTACACGGCAGATGCCGGATATTCGGGCGGCGACACCTTCTACTATGTGGTCGACGGTCGCTATGAAGCTCGCGTCTCAGTGCAGGTCACGAAGTTGACGAGTCCCGACTCGATTGCCGTGCTGCCCGACAGCAGTGAGGTGTCGGTGCGTGTTCTCTCCAATGATCTGCATCTCAGTGTGCTGGGCAGTAGTGACGCGATTTCGATCACGGAGGTGACGCAACCAACGGAAGGTGGTTCGCTGACTGTTTCCGAGGACGGCCAGTCACTCATCTACACTCCAGCTTCCAGCTTTGAAGGAAACGAGACAGCAACCTACACAGTAAACGGCAGCCATCAGGAAACCGTGACGTTCCGCGTCTGGCAGCCTCAAGCCGTTATTGGAGTCAACCGCCAGTTAACCATCCACCAGGAACAGAAGAATGTTCCTCTGTTTGTGATGGCGCACTCCTACTTTGCCTCTTATATGGGCGCCCGGGTCATTACGGAGTTCAGCCAGGGAGAGCAGGGCGGCACGGTCGTGCTCGACGCGAACGGCACGGACCTGCTCTACACGCCGGACCCAGACTTCGTCGGGCGTGACGAAGTGACATTCACAATCGACGGTATCATTTCAGGCAGTGCCATCATCACAGTACGGTCGCTGGCTGCAGGCGAATCGATCAACAAGGTGATCAGTCCGGCCTTTGATGAGATCACACTCAATGTGCTCGCCAACGAGCACCGGATTGCCGACCCAATCATTACTGCGATTGACGTTGATGAAGATGCGCCCGTCGACGTGCGCGTCTCGGACGATGGCCAGCTGATTCTCCTGACGCCTCAGGAAATGCAGTTTCGCACGGTGACCGTTCGATACACGATCAATGGCCGCTACGAGACTCAGGCAAACGTCCGGCTGTATCCGTCCATCGAACTGCATGACGACCAGAGCAGCGCGCTGCAGAATGGCGCCGGCACGGTCATCGATCCGCTGGCCAACGATGAGTTTGGAGATGCCGCCAGCTCCATCTTTGACTGGCTCGCTGGCCACTACGTGGATTCTGAGTTTCCCTACACAGGCAACATGGAGATCACGAGCGTCGGTCCGGCTGAGCACGGTGGCACGGTCACGATTTCCCAGGACGGCCAACGGCTGATTTACGAGCCAGCTCCTGACTTTACCGGCACAGACACGTTCGAGTACGTCGTCGATGGCCAGTGGGCCGGCGGGGTGCGTGTGGAAGTCCATCGCGCGGTGCGCGATGACACGGCGTCCGTGCTGGCAGGTTCCGTCGACCATCCAATCTCTGTCCTGTCGAACGATCCGCTGGACACGGACTATTCCGGGCCGGGAGTCATCACGGACGTTGCGCAGCCAGCGTCCGGAGCCACCGTCAGGATCGCTGACGACGGGACCAGAGTTCTCTACACGCCAGACGATGGGTTTACCGGCGAGGACAGTTTCACGTACCGCGTTGATGGTACGCAGGTGGCCACCGTGACCGTTCAGGTTGGAAACTCGATCGATGACCTGCTCGATCGGTTCAGTTCAATGGACGAAATCCGCGACTGGCTGTTGGAAGATGCCCTGCGACGCTACGGAGGAAGGTTCGGCCGGGAATATGCAGATACCGGAGTGGTCATCGGCCTCGACGGTACATTGGCCAGTACTGCGTTGGGCACCGCGGACAACGCTGTCTATTCAGAGACCAACGTGCAGGTTGCCGGCGTTGACGAAGCGGATCTCGTCGAGAACGACGGCGAGCATCTGTACGTGCTCAGTGGCAGCGACCTGATCATCGTACGGGCGTGGCCTGCGGACGAACTGGCGGAAGTCGCGCGCCTGCATATTCCCGGGGCTCCGAAAGGCATGTACCTGCATGACGGTCGTCTGACGGTGATCTCGGAAACAGTCTCGTACGGCAACGTCGTTCGAGTCATCGTGCCCTGGGGCGGCACGATCGATGACGCGTCGCTGTCGACTGACGCTGTGGCTCTCGGTGTCGCCTCGGACAGCATCGACCCTGTGTCTCAGATCGATTCGCTCTGGCGTTACTACCCGCGTCCAGCAGCAATTCGAAACACTGTGGTTACTGTGCTTGATGTCAGTCAGCCTGACGATCCTCAGCTGATTCGCGAAACGACGATTAACGCGGCCTATCGCGATTCCCGCTCGATTGATGGAACGCTGCAACTGCTGACCGAACGCAGCAACAGAGACCTTCGGCTACCGGAACCCGAGTTGGTTGATGCAGAGAATTCGGCAGAACCGGTTACGGCAGGCAACGAATATTCTGTCATTTTCAATGATGGAGACGCGCTGACGGGTATCACGGACGCACGCTACGAGACGGAAGAGGAGTACATCGCGAGGATTACCGCGACGCTCGATGAACTCGTTAAGGAGTTGTTTCCGTACTACGAAACACTCGAAGCCGACGGGACGGTGACGTCTGGAACGCTGCTGAATCCTACGGAATTCGTGCGTCTCAGTGAGTCGGGGACGACCGTGCTGTCGATTGTCAGCCTGAAGACGGACAGCGATCTGGCCGCCCCGATTGCCGCGGAAACACTGCTGACCTCGCGGACGAGCACCGTCTATGCGACGCGTGACCATCTCTACGTTCTCGGCGTGGCTCCTGCGTCCGAGACCGGGATTGTCCGATCGGAAGATGGCTATGCCACGCAGATTCGCCGCTTCAGTTGGGACAGCGAGGCTGGCGGAATCGAGCTGACCGCAGTCGGAGCGGTCCCCGGCCAGCCAACTGACGAGTTCGCGCTGGATGAGTTCGGTGGGCGTCTGCGAGTGGCGACCTCGGTCAATCGATCAACGGTTACCGGCCACCGTGGCGTCACGGATCTCTATGTTCTCGATGCCGACTCGTTCGTGCTGCAAACGGTGGGGGCCCTGCTGGACGTTGGCCGTGGGGAGGAACTGCAGGCGATTCGTTATCACGGCGACCTGGCAGTCGCCACAACCTACGACTCTTCATCACCGTTGCGAGTCATCGACCTCAGCGACGCAACCCAGCCGGAACTGGCTGGCAGCATCCGATCGATTGGACGTCCGAGCTACATGCAGTTCGTGGACGACACACATCTGCTGACGATCGGCCGTGATTCGGTTACCGGTTTCAACGGACCTACACTCGTTTCACTGTTCGACCTGACCGCCCCTGAGAATCCAACTCTGCAGGATCAGGATGCGTTGCCGCGATTCTCGACATCAACTGCGGAATCGGATCATCACGCTTTCGGCTGGTTTGCCCATCACGGCGTACTGGCGATTCCGTCCAGCCGCAGCTTTTCGGCCCGGGTCGATAACGATGGCGATGGTTTTCGCGAAACACGCGAAGCACGGCGTGAAGACACCTTATTCACGTTTGAGGTCGATACGTCGTTCTCTGGCCGTTCCGAGGATGCTTTGCAGTTGCTTGGGCAGGTGGAACACGAACAGGCAATTCTGCGTAGTGCGTTCATCGGCGATGTGCTCTACAGCGTTGGCAATGGGCTTATCAAGGCCGTCGACATTCGGAACCCATCTTCGGAGATTGCGACCGCCGCACTCGATTTCTCGCCGGTTGAGATACAGCGATCGCTGTCGTGGTTCCAGGTCACCATTGATGCGTCAGAATTTCAGTGGGCCGCGATTCAGGCGGACGCGATCGCATCGCCGGTGGCGACCATTGAGATCGTCAATCGTGTGCTTGAGATCGACCTGACCGATGTTCCCGATGCCGACGCGGTGGTTGTTCGTGACAAGCAGGCCGGTGAGCTGGTTGTGCGCTATCGCTCGACATCGCTGGAAACTGAGTTGACGGAACAGCGGTTTGCCTTGCAGGACGTCGGGAAGCTGCGCGTCACGCTGGGCAGCGGCGATGATCAGCTTGATCTGTCGCGAGCATTCCGGCAGTCGACCGTCTTTGGCGGGGCGGGTAACGACAGCCTCATTGGCGGAGCCCGCTACGACGAATTGCACGGCCAGGCGGGCGATGATGTGCTGCAGGGACGCAACGGCGTCGATCTGCTCTTCGGCGAAGATGGCAACGATCTGTTGCTCGGTCAGCAGTACAACGACTGGATGTACGGCGGAAACGGCGATGACACTCTGCTGGGCAGAAACGGAGACGATGTCCTCCACGGAGGCAGTGGTGCGGACTTTCTCAACGGTGGTCGCGGTCGAAACCGGCTGACTGACCAGGTCGACGGAAACGTGACGCTCGCTGCGAACGGGTATGACACCGGGCGAGGTGACGTCGCCCGCGCGATCGGACCGAGGGGCCGGCTGGAAATCATTGGCGGCGATGGGCATGACCGGATCGACGCGTCCAGCTACAGCGGCGGTGGAATCGTGCTCAATGGAGGCGGCGGAAACGACACGCTGATCGGGTCGCGCGGTGACGATTCGCTTGATGGCGATACCGGGGACGATGTGATTCACGGCGGAGCTGGTCGCGACACGCTGTTCGGTGCCGATGGCAACGATCGCCTTCTGGGCCAGGGAGGCATCGACGAACTCGGCGGCGGACTGGGAGATGACCGAATCGACGGAGGCGGCAGCGTCTCAATCATTCGCGAGCAGGCCGACGCTGACTACTCGCTGTCCGGCGACCGCCACGGAGTCTCGACGGAAGGAATCGGCAACGACCGCTGGATCGGCACTTACGTTAAGGCGGTGCTGGCTGGCGGCGAATCTGACAACGTCATCGACGCCTCAGAGTTTGCAGAACGGACGGTCGTTTACGGTCTTGCGGGGAACGATGTCCTGGCGATCAGATCGATCCAGAGTCGCGCGGTCGGTGGCGACGGCGAGGATGTTATCGTGACCGGTGGCGGACCGGGTGAGGAGCTTCTGGCATGGCATGAAACGGTGCCCGCTGCTGAGGCTTCTTCATCGCTGACAACGGTCGTCAATTCCGGCCAGAACGGCACTCTTGAGCCGGACCAGACAACGGCTGGTAATGGCTCGGGGCCTGCCGCAAGATTTGGTCAAGTCACCCTCGATCAGTTGGTCCGCGCCTACGCTGAGATTGCTGCACGATCCGGCGGATCGCTGGATGATGTCGTTCTGTACGGTTTTGATCGCCATGTCTGCTCGGGCGGACCGGCTGTGCTGTGCGCTCCGCCAGGCACTCATGTCGAGTTCACGGCCAATGGGCGCGCCTACCGGTATCATGCGTACGAACCCCAGGGCTTCGCTGACTTCAATGAAAGATCTGACCTGTCGATTCGGGACTGGGATGCTCCCAGCTCTCAAGTCCACGCTGTCGATGCGGCGATTTCGGATGCGATGCGACGCCTTGCTGGACTCGGGCAGTGATTCTGCCGCGTGGTAACTTCCACCAGTCGGTGAACTCTCCCACGGATCGTCAAGCTCTGCCGTATCGGATTGAGTAATCCCGAGGAGCCGTTCGTGGTTCATGGCCGTGCTCGTTCGATTGACAGCTTCAGGCGGTGTTCGCTGAACACGGTGTTGATGTGGGCTGCGGTTGGACGGCTGCCTTCGGTTGAGAAGGAGCCGGAATCATGGCCTCGCCGACGAACTCCAGCAGTGCCAGCAGAAAAGTTTCGAGTGCTCGCCACCGTGAAGCTCAGCAGCCCAGCATTGGCGAGTATTTGATTCAGCGGCTGCAGGATGAGAATGTCCGGCATGTGTTTGGCATTCCTGGTGACTTTGTGCTGCGTTTCTACGGGATGCTTGAAGAGAGCCCGATCGACGTCATCGGGACGACGCACGAAGCCGCCGCCGGTTACGCGGCCGACGCCTACGCTCGTGTGAATGGTCTTGGAGCTGTCTGCGTGACCTACTGCGTGGGCGGGTTGAGCATCTGTAATCCGATCGCCGGCGCGTTTGCCGAGAAGTCGCCGGTCATCGTGATCAGCGGTTCGCCGGGCATGGCCGAGCGGCATCGTGACCCGCTGCTGCATCACAAGGTGCGTGATTTCTCCACGCAGCGTGACGTGTTTGAAAAGATCACTGTCGCCGGCGCGGTTCTCGATGATCCCGAAACCGCACCACGGGAAATCGATCGCTGCATCGACGCGGCGCTGCGTTTCCGCCGCCCGGTGTACCTTGAGATTCCTCGCGACTGTGTCGATCTGCGTCCCAGGTGGCCGTACGAACGGCAGCAGTCGAAGCTCGAAAGTCTGCCCGCCGCGCTGGCGGAATCACTCGACGAAGCGGCTCGTCTGATCGAATCTGCTCAACGCCCGGTCGTGATTGCTGGTGTCGAGATTCACCGCTTCGGGCTGCAGAAACCGGTGCTGAAATTTGTCGAGAAGAATCAGATTCCGATCTGCTCCACATTGCTGGGCAAGTCCGTCGTCAGCGAGAAACACCCGTTGTACCTGGGCGTCTACGAAGGGGCGATGGGCGGTCGTGATGTGCAGGAATTTGTTGAGTCGAGCGACTGCGTCATTCTGCTCGGGACTTTCATGACGGACATCAATCTCGGGATATTCACCGCGAAACTCGACCCGGCCCGCTGCATCTACGCGACCAGCGAAGCATTGCGAATCCGGCACCACTTCTACCACGACGTGCTGCTGGAAGATTTCGTGTCCGGCCTGAAGCAGCGTTCGCTGACATTGTCCGCTGGTCCGCCAGACATTCCTGAGCGTCGGGAAACGCAGTTCGAAACTGACCCTGACGCGCCGCTGACGGTTCGACAACTGTTCGGTCGCGTCAACGAACTGCTCGACGAGAACTCCGTCGTCATTGCCGACACTGGTGATTCGCTGTTTGGTGCCGTCGACCTGTGCATTCATCGGCAGACGGAGTTTCTCAGCTCGGCGTACTACGCGTCGATGGGCTTTGTGGTTCCCGCAGCGCTGGGAGCCCAGGCGGCCAATCCGAAGCTGCGACCGATCGTGCTGGTTGGGGATGGTGCGTTTCAGATGACGGGCATGGAACTGTCGACCGTGCTGCGCCGCGGCGGCAATCCGATTGTGATCGTGCTCAACAATCACGGTTACACAACCGAGCGATTTCTGCAGGAAGGTCCGTTTAACGACATCGCGAGCTGGAACTTTCATTGCCTGCCAGCTGTGCTTGGCGGCGGACTCGGTCTTGAAGTCCGGACGTGTGGCGAGCTGGATGCTGCCCTCGAGACAGCTGTCGCGAACCGCAAATCGTTCAGCCTGATCAATGCGCACCTGAAATCCGACGACGTCAGTCCCGCTCTCTCGCGTCTCGCTGAGCGGCTGTCGAAGAGTGTATGACACACGCGACCACCGCAGCGGCACGTTCGATATGGTTGGCCGGAAGGTTGGCCCGTCGCGGAGCGGCGCCAGGTAATCTCACGTTCGTGGCCATGCGGCGTTGCAGCCCGACGTCGGACGGATGCTGCCATGTCACTCGGCGAGTTGATCCGGATCGTCCTGCGGGGCAGGCAGCTGCGGCAGGCCGAGTGCGGTCTCGACCTGCTCGGCAATCAGACACAGGCCGCCGAGTGTGCGGGAGTAGAGCCGCAGCAGTGTAGAACTCATTGCGTTGGCCGCTTCGAAGTAGCTGCCTAGGTCCTCGGGATCCGGAAGCTCGGCCAGCATGTACTGCGCGATGGAGATCTCGCCTTTCGCGTGATCGAACGGGTAGGTCTGATGATTGAGTGATGTGTGCATTCCCCGGACGACCTGCACGACGTCGACCGCCGTCTTTCTCAACAGACTTGAGGCCTTTTCATTGTCGGAGTTCTGGTTCAGCAGTTGCAGGCACATGTGCATGACCGCGTGCTGATCGAGGAGCCCGATGGCCGACGAGAACTGTTCCGCCAGAACCGTGATGGCTTGGAGCAAGCGCTCTCGTCGGAGTCGTAAGTCGTCCGAGTTTTCAATTCCGGATGCGGTATCAGGATCGTCCAGCAGTGCGAGCGCGGTGGTCAGCCGGGTCGCTGCGATGTGGTCAAACTTTGCGAGCGCACGCTGCACTTTCTCCTGCCTCGCGTACATTTCGGCTTCGATCTGATCCACCTTGTCGAACGTGCTTAGATCGACGTCGAAGGAATCGGACGCGACCTTGATGCCGCCTGCCAGAAGAGGTCGCGCGCGGTGAGCATCGGCCAGAATGTCCTGTGCCTCCTTGAACGATTTCAGCGGTTCGGCCACGCGTTCGAAGGCGGTCTCCATTCGGACACGGACTTCTTTGAGCAGCTCGATGGCGCCTGGCACGTTGTCTGGTGCCGAAGCATCTCGGACCGTGATTCGCAACGGGCGGTAAAACGTGAACTGCTTCTGGAAGAAACGCTGTAAGGCGGCGTGATCGTTCTCCTCGGCTTCTTGATGGGCAAACAGATCGTCGACCGAAGCCAGTGTGTCGGCGTTGAAGTCGCGCTCGAAGAGTTCGCGGTACAGGTCGATCGTTGTTACCCGGCAGAGATTCGGGAAGCTGCGGAACAGAAACTCGGCCGGATGCTTCAGCCGGAAGATGCCCGGTGCCTGTTCGCGTTCGGCACTCGCGATCCGCTCCTTGTCGGCAGGATGCGTGTCGAACAGGCTTGTCTCCCGTTCGCTCGTCATTGTCGCGAGATACTCGTGAGCTTCTTTGGAAAGCTGGCGCGAATTCATCACCGTCAACCGGGGAAGGTCATCGACCAGCCGGCCTTCCTGGTAGAAGCTGCCGAGCTGATTCCAGGACTGTTGATCGGCCAGTGCCAGTTGGGGCAGCAGTCTTGCCGTCTCAACAAACGCGTCGCTGCCCGAGAAGCGGGCTTCGTGTCGGTCGGCGTCGAATTCCATCTGCCGCAGCATAAAGCCCGCGACGGCGTGTCCCGTCATCATGAGGCACCACAGAATCCGGCGCGTCAGCCAGACGAAACCGCGAGCCAGCCAGAGGATCCAGCTGACCCGGAGATCCCACTCCTGCGACCATTGTGTCAGGCGTTCGTCCCATTCGTCGCGTTCGTGGACGACGCGGGCAAACCAGTGGGAAATCGATCGAATGAGGAACGTCATCCGCATCCCGGCGCCCTGTGAGAAGTGTCCGAACTCGTGGGCCAGCACGCCGGCGAACTGTCGCATGTTCAAACCAGCTGCCAGCGGCAGGCCGATTGTCAGCACGAGGTCTGAGCCGAGCATGCTCAGCAGTCCGGAACGGAAACTCGCCGACGCGTTGACCTGCAGATCGACATCAATCCGCTTTGGTCGCGGAGCGTGTACGGCGTCGCACAGGCGGTCGACGAACGCAAACAGCAGTGGCTCTTTCTCACGGGACAGCGCACGCGATTTTCGTTGCTTGGCGGGACGGGAAAGCAGCGGCTTGAGCATGAAGAGCACGAGGATGCCGCCGATGAGCATCGGGGCCACGTAGAGCAGCAGTGCGAACAGTTTCGCGCGAGCCGCGTTGCGCCCGGATGTTGTTCCCAGATCGGCGGTGAGCAGACCCGTATGGCTGACGGCGTGCCAGTAGACCGCGTAGCCCGCAGCACCGATCAGGCCCAGATAGATGAGCGGCAGCAGCACCATGACGATCAGGACGAGCAGAATTCCGGCGCGATACGTCAGCGGCACCTTGACGGGCTGAATGCTGTCTTCGACCGCCCGCAGAACGTCGGTTTGAAGCTGCCGATACCGTTCCTCGGGATTCGTCGGAAGACCGGTCCGCGTCTTTCGCCTGGCGCGACGTTGGGGCGGAGTGTTGGTGGCCCTGGCGGGTTTCGCGCTGGCGGAACCGTCGGCTCGTGCCGAGCCGTCTCCGGCGTCACGCTCCGCGCCGATCGGGTCGGCTTCGGTCGCCTCGATCTTCTTTTCCGGGACGGAGATGACCGTCTCGCATTTCGGGCAACGAATCCTGCGGCCCGCGTATTCGTCTTTTGTTCGCAAAGCGGACTGACAACTGTCGCATGTGACAAGAATGCTCAAGGCCGATTCCTCAGTTGGGTACGAACAGCAACTGAAGGAGCGTACTGTCAAATTGCAACTGCGTACAGCATGCGGTTCGAGCTGGCTGGTCGAGGAGTGGACTGCTCGCCCGAGAGATTTGAGCGCCCGGGCGGTGAGTGCTAGCTTCCCTCGGCCGCGTGAAATGAGAGGAGCCAACGAGTGGGACAGGGACAGCGAGACGTGCAGGGACAGCGAGACGTACAGGGACAGCGAGAAGTACAGGGACAGCGAGGCGGACTGGCGAAAGGCTACGCGCGCGGGGTTGCGGCTTCGTTTCAGGGGCTGGGCTTTCTGTGCTCACGTCCGATGCTGTGGCGTTTCGCAGTCTGGCCGATTCTCGTCAACATCGCTGTGTCACTGGCCTCGCTTTTCCTGGCGTATCAGGTCGGCAGCCATTTCTGGCAGTCCTACGCGAATGAGCTGCCCATCGCCTGGTGGGCGACGATCGTGAAGTGGTGCCTGTTCTTTATGGTGGTTGTGGTCGCTCTGGCTGTCGCATTCGTTGCCTATCTGCTGCTGCAGAGCGTGTTCTGCGCGTGGTTCTTCAGTCAGCTTGCCCGGCACGTTGAGCTGTTTCTGGGAACGCCTGAGAGTGAGCTTTCCGACCCGCCGATTGTTGCTCAGATTTCCGACGCACTGCGGGCGTCCCTCAAGCTGATTATCGTGACTGTGCTTGTGCTGCTGCTGAATGTGATCCCCGTTGCCGGTTCTGTCGCGGCGCTGGTGATCGGCCTCTATGCCGACGCTTTCATTCTGGGCAGCGAGTTTTTCGGTTACCCGCTCGAACTCCGCGGTATTCGCTGGCGCGACCGGCAGCGCATCGCGAAGGCCCATCTCGGCACGACGCTGGGCCTCGGCACGATTGTCTCGCTGCTGTTTCTGGTCCCGATTCTCGGACCGGCGGTTCAGGCCACGTCAGTCGTTGGAGCGGTGCTGCTGTTCCGGCGGATTAACGGGCTGCCGACAACGCGTGCCGAGGCGGGGCTCGATCCAGCCTGAGCAAGCGACGATGCCGAACCATCGTTTGACAGCCTGTCGGAGGCGCTGGCGACGTCCAGTAGATAACGGCCAGGGTGGCCGGCGCCTGCGGCTGGGCGTTAAACAAGGCGCGCTCAACTTCAGCAAACCGACGTGTCGACACACCGAGCCATTCGAAAGGAACCCTGATGCAGACCCTGACGACGTCCACTCACCCGCCACTCATCCGCAGATGCCTGCTGCTGGCCGCGATCGTTGCCGGACTGGCGAGTCCTGGCGGTTCACTCAAGGCCGCGGAGCTGCTCGCCGGCGCGGCAAAAGTCGACATCACCGACTATGACGCTGGTCCCGTCAACGATCCGCTGTTCGTGAAAGCGCTCGTGATCAGGTCGGGCGAGACGACGCTGGCGATCATCACCGTTGACGCAGTCGCCATTGGAGAGATCGGACGGATTGGCAATGACTATCTCGACACGGTGCGCGCCCAGATCGAGAAGGAACTGCAGATTGCTCCGCAGAACGTGTTTGCCAACGCCAGCCACTGTCACGGTGTTGTCAGCCACGACGTCGATGTCAAAACGGTCGAAGCCGTGCGGCAGGCCGCGCAGCAGCTTGTGCCCGTCCGCATTGGAACGGGGACAGGCCACGAAGACCGCGTCATGGAGAACCGCCGGCTGAAGCTGAAGGACGGTCGCACGATCGATGTCCGGCATGCCTACGCGATGCCTGCCGATGAGGACGTTGTTGAGCCCGGCCCGATTGATCCTGAAATTGGAGTGTTGCGGCTGGACCGGCTGGATGGTTCAACGCTCGCCGTCGTTTACACCTATTCCGGGCACCCGATTCAGAGCGTGCCCGGCAATGCCAACACGGCGGACATTTCCGGGTTTGCCTCGCAGGTCATTGAAGACAACCTCAGCGACGACACCATCGCGCTGTTCGTGCAGGGATGCGGCGGCGACATCAACCCGGTCGCTTACAAAAACGTCTTCCATCCTCGGCATGCCGAACCGCCTGGCAACCTGCTCGGGCTCAGCACGCTGAAGGCGGTCCGCAGTATTGAAACACGCGACGACGGGCGGCTGAAGGTCATCAACGAAACGCTGACTCTGCCGCGAGCTGACCTCGCCGGAAAGATTGCTGAGGCGGAAGACGAGCAGCTGCGACTGGCCCGTTCTCTCGGCGGGACGAGTCTCAATCTGAAGACGTTTCAGGAACTGACCATCAAGTACCGGCTCTCTCCCGAGTTTCCGTCGGCGTACTCATATCGCTATCTCAATGAACGCGGGCTCGGCCGTGACGATCTCGACCAGATGGACGCCGCCAACCGCCGCGACCTCGAACGCTACCTTCGGAATGTGAAGATCATGGAGCAGCTGACGCGGTTGAATACGAACCTGCGTCTGCTGAAGAAGCATCAGGCCAGTGCCGTCGCCGCCGGCAGTCGGACGATCGATGTGGAAGTCGGCGGCCTGCGCATTGGCGACTTCGTTCTCATCACATTTCCCGGCGAACTCGTCGTCCAGATCGGCCTGAACATCAAGGCAACTTCGCCCCACGATGCGACGTTCGTTGCCGGCTACACCAACGGCTACATCTACTACTGTCCGACCGCCGAGCAACTGCAGAATCGCGGCGGCGCCCAGGAAGACAGCGACTGCATGCTGGCTCCCGAATGGCAGGCCCTCTTCGAGAAGAAGGCCGCTGACCTGCTCAATCGCCTGTAGGCGAAAGTCGTTGATCGCTCCGCGATCGAAACGCAGCGTACAACTCGAAACGCAGGCGACGAACTGTTTCTGCGCCGGGATGTCATCCAGCGTTGAGCGGCGTCGCATCCGGTGGCCGCCCGACAGCCGGCGATCGCGCTGCACGGTACAGCCTTCGATCGCGGAGTGGTCAGCAACAATCGTTACGGCGCTTTCACATCGAACGCCAGCAGCGTGTCCATATCGCGAAGGAAGAGCTTTCCGTCAGCGACGACCGGGTGAGACCAGGCGGGGCGACCACTGCGCTCTGGCTGGTCGAAGCGGCCTTTCTCGACGTATGCCCGCGGGTTGGCTTCAACGAGCGCCACCGGCCCGCCTTCGCTGCGAACGTAAAGGTGCCCGTCGGCGTACGTGATTGAGCCTTTGCCGACCGAGCGGCTTTTCCACGCGATCTGTCCGTTTCGCAGATTGAGGCACGTCAGAATCTGCTCGTCGCAGCCGTACAGAAAGCCGTCGAGCGCCACCATGCCGCCGTGGTGATTCTTCATGTCGCGCGTCGTGAAGACCGGCTGTGAGGAAGTCATGCCGCCGCGACTCTGAAACTGAAACAGGGCGCCGCCAGTTCCGTAGCCCGACGCCGTGAAGATCTGATTGTTGAAGGCGATCGGCGTCGAGCAGTTGGCTGTGCCGTTGGACGACTCGGCCTGTCCCCACATCGCTCGGCCATCGCTCGCCCGAACGCCGACGACTCCGGCATGCGTGAAGTTGACGTACTGCCGAACTCCGCCGACCTCAAAGACGATCGGGGACGAGTACGCAGCCTGAGGATTGCCGGGTACGGGAGCTGCCCAGATGGTGCTGCCGGTGTTGCGGTTGAGCGCGACCATCGTGCCGCGACTGCCTCCAGGAGTACAGATCAGCCGATCGCCGTCGATGAGCACCGATTCGCTGATGCCCCAGGTGATGTTGTTGCCGCCGAACTCC
>Ga0070726_10001001_pt1 | contig 30428 bp, 29 predicted proteins | sample tdAd471_FD_67275 | JGI IMG/M metagenome (GOLD analysis project Ga0070726, IMG submission 67275) | Marine sediment microbial communities from the Atlantic coast under amendment with organic carbon and nitrate - tdAd47.1 | ecosystem: Environmental > Aquatic > Marine > Coastal > Sediment | place...
CAGACGCGCTGGACCGCGAAGAGCGACGGCTCGTCTGACGATTCATCGTCCCGAGCATCCGTCCGGAACATTCGCCTGAGCATGATCGCCGACCGCACGAGTTTGCGGATCGCTCGGAAATCGGAGTCTGGAGAAAGGCTGTCGATCGAAGCAGCTTCGTTCTGTGACTGTCATAGCGGAGGGCACGGTTTAAGATGTCGGACGGTGTGTCTCGGAGAGTCCGCAACCGGTTTCGGTCGGGAAACTCAGAGACGCGAGGTTATTGTTGTTCTCGCAACCGGCCATGGAGCACGTTGGTTTCTGTGAGCGCCCCGACTGGAATCTGATTTGATGGCGAAGATTCTGATTGTCGAAGACAGCCCTGTTCAGAGCCGCCTGTTGTCCGGCGTGCTGAAGGCTGACGGTTTCGAGACCGAGACCGTCGAGACGCTCGAACGAGGCATCAAAGTGGCCGCGCAGGAACCGCTGCCGGACCTTGTGATTACTGACCGGCTGCTGCCGGATGGATCGGGGCTCGACCTGTGTCGCGCGCTGCGGAATCAGCAGCTGGCCCGCCGCGTGCCGGTCATCATCCACACGTCTCAGGGAACTGCGACCGACGTGCTGGAGGGCATTGAGGCCGGGGCCGACGGTTACATGGTCAAGGACCTGCCCCCGCAGGAGATGCTTGATCGCGTCCGGCAGGTACTCGCCGCCAGCCAGAAAATTTCGACCGACGTCGTCGATGGACACGAGAAGATTGATGTCCGGTTCCTGAACCGCGAATACCAGTTGACTGCTTCGCGCGAGCAGCTGGTCAGCGTTGTCGTTTCCGCTCTGGAAGATCTGGCGCGGGCCAGCGAGCGACACGAAGCCGAACTGGCTCGCCGTCGTAGCGCGGAACAGAAACTGCGTGACTCCGAAGCGTTGTACGAGTCGCTGGTCGAGAACCTCCCGATGAATCTGTTTCGGAAGGATCTCGAAGGGCGCGTCACGTTCGCCAATCAGAGATACAGTCAGGCACTCGGCCAGACCCCGGAATCCCTGCTGGGCAAAACCGACTTCGATCTGTTTCCGCGCGAACTCGCCGAGAAGTACACCGCCGACGATCGCCGCATGCTCGACGAGGAAGTCACGTTCGAAGGCACCGAATCTCACGTCACCCGCGAGGGCGAACAGCGCTACGTGCATGTGCTCAAAACGCCCGTGCACGACGCCGACGGAAACATCATTGGCGTGCAGGGGATCTTCTGGGATGTGACCGCGCGGACTGTCGCCGAGCAGGCGTATGAGCGCGAGCGGTTTCTGCTCAACAGCCTGCTGGACAACATTCCGGACAACATCTTCTTCAAGGATCTCGAAGGCCGGTACATCCGGGTGAACGCTGCGATGGCTCACCGGCTGGGGCTCAAGGATGCTCAGGATGCGGTCGGAAAACGGTCGCGTGAGTTCTTCGACGACGAATATTCGAGTCGGATCGAAGCTTCCGACCGGCGGCTTGTCGAAGTCGGTCGGCCCGCGATCGGAGAAGAACAGTTCGTCGACTGGCCGGACGGTTCACACAAGTGGGTCTCCGTGACGCGAATGCCGTTACGTGGCCCGAACGGCGAGATCGAAGGCACGTTCGGACTTTCGCACGACATCACCGATCAGAAACTCGCTCAGGAAGCGATGAAGCAGGCGCGCGATGCGGCGGAGGCGGCCAGCGAGGCGAAGAGTAATTTCCTCGCGAATATGAGCCACGAGATCCGGACGCCGATGAATGCCATCATCGGAATGACCGAACTCGTGCTCGATACGGAACTCGACGCCAGTCAGCACGAATACCTGACGATGGTGCAGGAATCCGGCGAAGCTCTGCTGGGAGTCATCAATGACATCCTGGACTTCTCGAAGATCGAGGCCGGTCGGCTGGAACTCGATCCCCGGCCGTTTGCACTCCGGGAGATCGTCGGCGATACGCTGAAGTCGCTGGCGGTGCGAACCCGAGGCCGTGAAGTTGAGATCGCGTGCCATATCAGCCCGGACGTCGAAGAGTTCCTGGTGGGCGATTCGGGCCGCCTGCGGCAGGTGCTCATCAACCTGGTCGGCAACTCGATCAAGTTCACAGAGTGCGGCGAGGTCGTCGTCGAAGTTCTGGCGGATCCGGGAGCGGATCTCAGGCCGCCGATGCCTGGAGGATTTCTGCCGGACAACCCGATCAAGCTGCACATCAGCGTGCGCGACACCGGCATTGGAATTCCCGAACACAAACTGCAGCAGATTTTCGAGGCGTTTGAGCAGGCCGACACTTCCATGACGCGCCGCTACGAGGGCACGGGGCTCGGACTGGCCATCTCGTCGCGGCTGGTTGAGATGATGGGCGGCCACATCTGGGTCGACAGCGAGCTGGGTAACGGAAGCACATTCCACTTCACCGCAGCATTCGGACATGCTCCGGAATCCGCGCGAACGCAGAGAGAGTCGTCGACCAGTCTCGAAGGCCGCCGCGTCCTGGTCGTCGATGACAATGCCACGAATCGACGGATTCTCGAAGAGATGCTGCGCAACTGGCTGACCGTTCCGACGATCGTCGCCGGCGCTCAGCAGGCCGTTGAAGCCATAGAAGCCGCTCAGAATCGCGGGACACAATTTGATCTCGTGCTGACCGACGCCAACATGCCGGATGTCGACGGGTTTGAATTGATCGAGCGGATCCGGTTGCGTGACGACCTCGACGCACCGGTCATCATGATGCTGACCTCAAGCGGACGGATGGGAGACATCGCGCGCTGTACGGAGTTGAGCGTCGCGTCCTACCTGATGAAACCGATCAAGCAGTCCGAGCTGTTCGATGCGATCGTTGCCTCGCTCGGTGTGAGTGTCGCCGTTGATGACGATGTTGAGCGACCGACCGAAGTTCAGAAGCACTCGGTGTCACTGAACGTGCTGCTGGCCGAGGACAGCCTGGTCAATCAGAAACTGGCCATCGCGCTGCTCGAAAAATGGGGTCATCAGGTCACGGTGGCCAGCAATGGCCGCGAAGCTGTCGAAGCGTTCGCCGCCGGCGATTTCGACGTGATCCTGATGGACGTGCAGATGCCCGAAATGGACGGACTGCAGGCGACGGAGGCGATCCGTCTTCACGAACACAATCTCTCGGAGCACATCCCAATCGTTGCCATGACGGCCCACGCGATGAAGGGCGACGAAGAACGTTGCCTGGCGGCCGGAATGGACGCATACATCTCGAAACCGATCCGAGCGCCGTTGCTGTTTCAGAAGCTGGCGGATCTCTGTGAGACGAAAGGCGCGGCGGCGGAATCGGATTCCACGCTGCAGGGCCAGCCTGCCGAGGTGGTCAAACCGGAACGCGGTCCGGTCGTCAACTGGGACGAGGCTCTGCAGACGGTCGGAGGCGACCGGACTCTGCTGAAGGACATCCTTGGCGCGGTGCTCTGCGAGTGCCCGACGCAGATCGAACTGTTCGATGGAGCGGTGCATAACCGCGATGACAAGACGGCTCGGCGTGCGGCGCACACCATTCTCGGCAACTTCCGGATGCTCTCGGCGACCGACCCGATGGCGGTTGCCCATGAGGTCGAGCAGCTCGCCAAGGAGGGCCGGTTCGACGAAATCAGTGAACCGGCCAGCCGACTGCGCGAAGCCGTCGATACCGTGCTGGACGACGTGCGGGCGTATCTCGCCGAGTGACTCGCGATGGCGTTCAACCCCGCCGCAGCCTTCAGCGTCGCGCGGCGCTCAGCGTCGTCGCAGTGTTCATCGCCGCGAGGCGCTCAGGATCGCGCGGTCTCAAGTGGCGGCGGGCCGGATTTTCGACGGCCAGCAAAAAACAAAGCCCTGTCACGGGCTGCAGCCGTGACAGGGCTCTGCTCATTCGGAAACCGGTGTGTCAGCCGGTCGGCACTCCGTTTACTCAGGACGGCCCATGCTCGGGTCGTCTTTGCCGCAGACATCGACGAGGTCGATGACTTTGCAGTCGCATTCATCTCTGTTGTCGTTGAAGCCGAAGCCTGCGCTCCAGGCGTGCGGCTTGCCGTGTCGCGTGCCCTTGATCAGGCCATTCGTACCATAGCTTTGCGAGACAGCACCGATGGCGTGCGAGATGTCATTCATTTCATGCACGACCGAATCGCGAATGGCGGTCAGGCCGACGACCATCGCGAGAACGCCGATCGTCATGACGAGGACGAGTTCGGCGGAGATGATGAAGCCGGCTTCGTCGTGCAGAAGTGTGCGCAGTGTGTTCATGTGAGTTCCCCTGAAGCGAGTGTGAGAGAGATTTGTGCTGCCAGGCAGCCCGAGTGAGAGAGTCCGCCAGAGGCGGAGACTGGTCGCGAACGACCACCAACCAGAAATGCCGGAACCATCCGGCAGAGAGAGACAAGGCGTTACATCGACGAACGGGCAGTTCGCCGCGGTGAACAATCAAAAGCACTGGCACAGGGATCGAACCCGAGAGCGACGGGTGACCGGTGGAGGCTGGCACAGCGAACGTCGAATGAGAGTCGACGAGCCAGCGGGCCGAGCATGGCTGCCTGATCGGAAACGCATCTGCCGGGCAGATCCGTTCCGCAAGCTGCAGCCGCGTTGAAGCGACGCATCGAAGTAGTCCCTGAAAAGTGCGAGTGTGAGAGAGAGGTGGACCGCGAAGGTCCGTCGCGACTTCAACGGCTCCCCTGTCGATAGCCGTTCGACAGTTGCCGATGCCTGACCGGCGGTGTGGAAGACGTCGTCGTCACTGACCGAATGAAAAAGCAGCGACCGTGCCAGAACTGCAAGCGATTGCCGGCTCGTGACTGGGGAACCACTCGCGAGCCCTGAAAATCAAGGGCTTCCTGAAGTTGGCGCTGTTTCCTGAGATTTGCGGCGGTTTACACATCGCCGCAAAATCGCCGCCGGTTGTTAAGCAGCGTGAATGCTTTGGCTGTTCAGGGTGCGAAACGGCCTTTGCGCTTGCGAGCTTTCTGCGTTCGCCAGGAATCGCCGAGCCCTTCACCGAGGGTTCAGGACGTGAAACACGGGACTGACAGACGCGATCGAGCTGGCAGGTGGAAATGGTTGCCGCGATCTGAGAGAACACGCGCCGCAGCGGCATCGGTCTCCGTCGTCAGCTGCTTTTCCTGATAAGTGTCTGCTGATTTGAAGAGTGAAAATCAATCGCCATGAGTGAATCCGCCCCGCGTCGCGCCCTCGTCAGTGTCAGTGACAAATCCGGCCTGGAGCCATTCGTCAAGGGCCTCGTCGAACTTGGCTTTGAAATCCTCTCGACCGGCGGAACGCGGCGGGCTCTCGAAGCTGCCGGAATTCCCGTGATCGACGTGGCCACTTACACGGGTTTTCCCGAAATCATGGATGGCCGCGTCAAAACGCTGCATCCGAAAGTTCACGGAGCAATCCTGGGGCGACCGGATCTGGACAGCGATGCCGTCGCGATCGCCGAGCACGGGATCATTCCGTTCGAGCTGGTGATCGTGAACCTGTACCCGTTCGAGCAGACGGTCGCGAAGCCGGACGTCACCGTCGCCGACGCGATCGAGAATATCGACATCGGCGGTCCGAGCATGGTCCGCTCGGCCGCGAAGAATCATGCCTACATCGGAATTGTCACGGCGGCTTCGCAGTACGAGCGCGTGCTGGCGACGCTGCAGTCGGACGGCAGGCTCAACGACGGGCTGCGACGCGAGCTGGCTGCTGCCGCGTTCGAAATGACGGCTCGCTACGACCGCGCGATCTCCGACTATATGCACGGCCTGCTGGCCTCCGGTGATGAGGCCGCGGACGGATTTCCGACGACACTCGGTCTGTCGTTCGACAAGCGGTCGTCACTGCGGTACGGCGAGAACCCTCACCAGCGGGCGGCGTTCTATGTTGAGCCGTCGTTCGCCGATTCGTCACTCGCCGCGGCCGAGCAGCTCAACGGCAAGGAACTGTCCTACAACAATCTCCTCGATCTCGATGCAGCACTGTCGATTGTCCGCGAGTTCGACGGCCCGGCGGCAGCGGTGCTCAAGCACAACAATCCATGCGGCTGTGCGATCGGGGAAAGCCTCGCCGAGGCATTCGACAAGGCCTACGCTGGCGATCCGGTCAGCGCGTTTGGCTCGATCATCGGCTTCAACCGCGAAGTCGACCTCGCGACTGCGGAACTGCTGTGCGAACCGGGCCGGTTTGTTGAAGCGATCATCTGCCCCGGTTTCTCCGACGACGCGTTTGAGGCGCTGACGACTCGCCCGAAATGGAAGAACAATGTGCGGCTGCTGAAGCTGCCCGGCCTGCAGAATGCCGCGCCAACGATGCTCGAATTCCGCCGCGTGTCCGGCGGCCTGCTCGTTCAGGACCGCGACGATCAGCGCGATCCGGAAGCCGAGTGGAAGGTCGTCACCGATCGTCAGCCGACCGAGGCCGAACTGGTCGACCTGAAGTTCGGCTGGCTCGTCTGCAAGCACGTCAAATCGAACGCCATCGTGTATGCAGCGGGCGGGATGGCCGTCGGAGTCGGTGCCGGCCAGATGAGCCGCCTCGATTCCGCTGAAATTGCCGCCCGCAAATCCGGCGAACGCAGCCAGGGGGGAATCGTCGCGTCGGACGCCTTCTTCCCGTTTCGGGACGGCGTCGACGAGGCCGCAAAGGCCGGAATCACCGCAGTGATTCAGCCCGGCGGTTCGGTCAAAGACGCTGAAGTCATCGCCGCCTGCAACGAGCACGACATGGCCATGATCTTCACCTCTCGCCGCCACTTTAAGCATTGAGCGGCGCTGGCAGCATTTCGTTGTCGTCTGGAAGTATTTCGTTGTCGCAGGGTGGGTCGAGCAACGCGAGGCCCACCGCCGTCTTGAATCACAGCGCCAACCAGAGTCAGCCTTTCCTCGCCACCAGCGCTGCCAGATATCCGGCCTTGAATCCCGCGTCGATATTCACGACGGCCACATTGGCGGCACAGCTGTTAAGCATCGAGAGCAAGGCGGAGACGCCGCCGAACGACGCTCCGTAACCGACGCTGGTCGGCACGCCGAAGACAGTGCACGCGACATGCCCGGCCACAACCGATGGCAAGGCGCCTTCCATTCCCGCGACGACGATGATCGCCATCGCCTCTCGCAAGCGGCCGACATTCTTCAGCAGACGCTGCGGCCCGGCGACTCCGATGTCCAGAATCAGCTCGGCATCAACTTCCGCCCAGAGCAGCGTTTCCAGAGCTTCTTCGGCAACGGGACGGTCGCTCGTGCCGGCAGAGACGACGAAGACTTTTCCGCATGGCCCGGACTGTGAGTCGTCGTCGCTGTCGGGCCGCGGCAGACGGATCGTTCGCGCCAGATCGTTGGAGATCAAGTCGGGAAACGCCGAGCGAACTGCGCTGACCTGGTCCGTCGAAACTCGCGTCGCCAGGCACGGCTGGCTGGCGTCATTCAGCGCGCGGAAGGCCGTGACGATCGCTGCCGGCGACTTTCCGGGCCCATAGACGACCTCGGGCAGTCCACAACGAGCGGCGCGGCCCGTGTCGAGGCACAGTTCGGCGGACTCGGCGAGCGAGTACGCGCCGGTCGCCTGCAACTCGCTGAGGCCGGCATCAACCGTCAGCTCGCCAGACTGCACAGCCAGCAGCAGCGTTCTCAGTTCGTCAAGGTTGGACATGGCAGGCTTGTCTCTGAAACCACGGCGGAGTGCTGAGGCAGTTGGGATGCAGTCTGCAGCCCCGGCGAAGGACGAGCAGGCCACCCGATGCTCTCCTCAAACGCCACATGCATCCTGCCTGACGTGACTCTCCCGCAAGACCGCTTCAGTCGGTCCAGGCGTTACCGAAAAGTGAATCCACCGAACGATGCGAGTCTGACAGACAGTCATTATCGGGCACACTGGCAGAGGCGGCTCGTTATCCCGTTTGTAGCGGTTTCGCATCGTGGCAGATGCCTCCTCGCCACCGGAACTGAGAAATGTATCGAAGATTTCTCAAATTCCATCACCGGCAGAGGACCTCTGGTCGTGCCGAGCCGCGCGGCTGCAGGACGAAAGCCGATTCTGACCTTGACACGGGGTTAATCGTCCTAAAGTCCTCGACCCGTCTGGGTCGAAAATACAGGTCAGTCGGTCAGCGGCTGAGTGGACGCGTCCTGCGATCTGGAGGGAGGCAGGGCGTTGCAGCGAATCCGCTGATTGATCACGGGGTAAGGACGGCAGGGAGAGTCGTCCAGGAAGTCGTTCGCAATGGCGATTGGCGGCGGCTTCTGTTGCTGACGGAAGTGCGTGGCTCTCTTGAGTGGCCACCTGCGGACGTCAGGATCGCCTTTTGGCTGGCTTGGCAAGCTGGGCAAAAGGCTCCCGGAACACCCCTGGAAAATGAGTTTCCTCGAGGAAGAAGAAACGGAGTCTCGAAAGTCCTCAGTTGTGTGTTGCCGACGTAAGGCAGGTGAAATCGGCGGGAGCTGCTGATCTCACCCGGTAACTGGAGACAAACCCCGACCCAACACCACGGTGGCTCTCGGAAAGGACGAAGGACCCGACGGCCAGGAGAGCCAGCCATCGTAGGGGGGTGCAGACAGAGAGTTCCTCTGCCTGCATAGAACTGAAACTGGAGCCCGCGATGAAGACGATCTTCACTACTGGACAGGTAGCTAAGATCTGTAAAGTTGCACCCCGTACTGTCAGCAAATGGTTCGATTCCGGTCGCCTGCGTGGCTATCGGATTCCCGGCTCGCAGGATCGACGAATCCCGCGTGAGCATCTCATCCGGTTCCTCAAGGAACACGGGATGCCACTCGGCGAACTCGAAGACGAAGCGATGGGTAAGATCCTGCTTGTTGGAGCCGAAGCGCCGATTCAGGCCAGCCTCAACGAAATGATGGGCGTGGAAGACTTTAAGATCGAGTACGCCCAAAGCGGTTTCGAGGCCGGTATTCAGGCCGAGTCACTGCACCCGGACGCTGTCGTTGTTGACTTTGCAATGGGTCGCAACGACGCACTTCTGATCGCTCAGAACCTTCGCCGTAATCCCGAATACGCCGAAACTGTTCTGATCGGTCTGCTGAGCGACGAAGATAATGCGGCCGGCTTCGACCGCACGATCTTCAACGAAACATTCCGCAAGCCGTTCGACTCCGCTCTGCTTGCTGAGCGAGTGCGAACGCTGGTCGGTCGCAAAAAACAGCTTGCTTAACCCGCAGGTTGAAAGCGATGGGTCGGGAACAAATGCCAGGGGAAGTTTCCGCCTGAGTGGCAGGGATGTCACGAAGGACCAGATCCTGACCAGAGTTCTGCATCTGTGAATACAGCCAGAAACCCGCCGTGGTCCGCCACGGCGGGTTTTTCTGTGCGCACCACGTTCGTTTGACCCGAAGCCGCAGGCGACGGCGTTTCATGCTGCGTCAATCACAGACAACAGCGGGTGCCTGTGGTCGAGTGCAGCGAGCCGACAGCCTCACACTTAAATGGGCATGATCGACAGCAGAGATCGAACCACTGGCGGTTCGTCGCTCGTGCCTCGCTCCTCGACCCCAGCCACCCAGTCGTTTGACCCGAAGCCGCAGGCGATGGCGTTGCCTTTGATCGCAGAAGCATGAAACGCCGTCGCCTGCGGCTTCGGGTCAAACAAGGAAGGTTCGCACCAACTCAGTCCAGGAACTCGTCGCTCGGATCAAACTTCGGGATCACGATGTTGATGATCTTCATCTTCCCGACCGCCCGGTGCCGCACTCCCGGCGGGATCATGATGCAGGTGCCCGGCTTGAGCGGGATGAACTCGTCGTCGAGCTGCATCTTTGCGTCCGGACCGCATTCCAGCACGTAGTAGGTCTCCGTCAGCCGCTTGTGATAGTGCAGCTCGGCGTCTTCCTTGATCTCCGTGACATGAACGGTCGCCGGGTAATCCTCGACGTCGGCAAACGCTCGCTTCGCTGTGCCACAAGGGCAGGGAACGCCAGGCAGATCGGCAAAGTCGACGACTCGCCAGCGGGGCTCTAAGGTACTCATTGGTGATCGCTGCGGGCTGAAGGAACGTGTCCGAAACAGAATCTCCGGGGCAGTCGCCGAGCGTTAGCTCGCGGTGCCAGAGATTTGAGACCGAAGTGAGAAACCGCACGCGAACGCGTCTCGGCTGATGTTTGTGCGGCACGAACGAGGGGCAGCGGGATCGTCCCCGGTTTCAGTCGCATCTTCAATCGCACACGCCAACCCGCCGGGCCGGATCGCATCAACACTCGAAACAATTTCATTAGAAAGAATCTCCATGGCTGCTAACCGACGAGCGGAAGTTGACGCCGCACTCGAAGACGTCGACTTTGACAAGAACACCTACCAGGTCGAGTTCGACACGACCGCTGGAAAGATCCTCGTGGACGTGTACCCCGATGTCGCTCCCGGACACAGCCGCAACCTGATCGGCCTGGCGAAGATCGGGTTTTACGACGGCATTATCTTCCACCGAGTGATCCCCGGCTTCGTCATTCAGGCGGGCTGCCCGGACGGACGCGGCACCGGCGGACCGGGCTACAACATTGATGCCGAGTTCAACGATCGCCTGCACGAAGCCGGCATCCTGTCGATGGCTCGCACCAGCGATCCGAACTCGGCGGGCAGCCAGTTCTTCATCTGCATGGGCCGCGTCCCGCACCTCGATCGTCAGTACACGGTCTTCGGCAAGACAGCCGACGACGAGAGCCTCAAGAACGCTCTGAGTATCGGCGACGTGCAGACCGGCGCGGGCGATCGCCCGGTCGACGACGTCACGATCAACTCGGCTCGCGTTGTGGTAACGGCGAAGTAACAAGCCAAATCTTGCGTCGGAAACTCATGGTCGTTTCACGTTGGCGAGTCTTCACAGAGACCAGCGATTCTGAAGCAGCGAGACTTCTTATCTCGCGGCTTCAGGAATCGGCCAACTGTGAGTTTCTGAGCGTGGCTATCAATGACTACCACAAAGGCGGCCATGTCGCGACATTTGACGTCGGCCATGATGTCAGAAGTTGGCAGGCGGCAGTCTACGCGATCATCACTTGTGCCCAGATGATGGGACGTAGTTGTTCTGTCGCCGGATTGATCGAAGAAGAGATTGACCTGGTGATCGCGGATACAACCATTTCGGGAGTCGAACTCGTTACGTGTCAATGTTTCCGTCCATCGGATCTGGGCGGGAATCAAGAGGACGATTGAACCTCAAATACCGCCAGCAATGGCGCCACTTGGAATCTCAATTTGCACTCACTGATCGGCAAACTTCTGGGACGGGACGACGTCGATGCGATCGACGGCGTGCGCTTGTCGTTTGGTGCCGACTGGGCGCACAACGGGCCGGCGTGGCTGCTGTTCGGGTGCCTGGCTCTCGGATTTCTTGGAGCGTTGTTCTATCTGAAGTTTCAGACGCGCGCGTCGCATCGGGTTCGAGTCGCACTCGGCTTCGTGCGCGGAGCACTGCTCTGCCTGCTGCTGCTGATTCTGGCGGATCCGATTCTCGAAGTGGCCTTCTCGTCGCATCCGCGCCCCGTGCTCTGGGTCCTGCTCGACGGGACTGAGAGCATGACGATTTCGGATCGTCTGACTGCCGACGAGACGACAAAGCTGCGTGAGACGCTCGGCGAGGAAGCCGTCGCCGAATCGCCTCCGGAGAACGCGTCGACTGACGGCGTTTCGCGAGCGAGCCTCGTTCAGCAGTGGCTGCGGCACAGCGGCGCTGAACTGTCGAACGAACTCAGCGAACAATTTCAGATCGAGTTCTTCCAGTTCCGCGACGCCGACGCCGTCAGCGAACTCGCCGTGTCGGACAGCGACGCCGCGGACGCGAAGTTCGACGGCGGGAAGCTTGCCGACGAGTACCAGCCCGATGGTTCCGTCACGTCGATCAGTTCGGCGCTCGACGACCTGCGACGGCGGCACATCTCGACAAATCTGGCGGGCGTCGTTCTGGTCAGCGACTTCGGACACAACTCGGGAGCAGCTCCGCTGGAATCTGCGAGACGAGTCGGCGTGCCGATTCATACGGTTGGCGTCGGTGCAAAGCAGGCGGTCGATCTGGGCGTCGACCTGCAGACTCCGTTGACGATGAAAAAGGCCGAAACGTCAACGGTCATCGCCAGCGTCCGGCAGCAGGAACTGACGGGCACCTCGGCAACGGTCCGCGTCTTCGCGAAACCGGTCGAGGTCGGCACGGATCGAATCAGCGAACGCAGCATCCCGATCGGCGAACGTACTGTCGAACTCCCGGGACCGTCGACGATCGTCGAGTTTCCGTTCACTCCGGAAGAAGCTGGTCGGTTTGCGTTCGTCGCCGAAGTCGAACCGGTCGACGGCGAAATCGTCGAGCAGAACAACCGGGCCGAGCGCGAAGTCACCGTCATCGACGACTTCCTGCGGCTGATGTTCGTCGAGTACGAGCCGACGTGGGAGTGGCGGTTTGTCAAAGAGGTCTTTCATCGCGACAAGCTGGTTGGCCTGCGCGGCTTCCGGACGTACCTGAGATCGTCGGACCCGACCGTTCGCGAATCGAACGACCTGTTCCTGCCGACGCTGACGCTGCCGCGTAACGAATTCTTCGAGTACGACGTCATCTTCCTCGGCGACATGCCGGCATCGAGCCTCAGCAGCCGCTTCGGTGAGATGATTAAGGAATTCGTTGGCAAGTTCGGCGGCGGACTGGTCGTTATGGCCGGGCCGAGGTTCGGGCCGGGGCAGCTCGCCGGAACACCGATCGCCGACATGCTGCCCGTCGTTGTCGATCCCGATGAACCGATCCGCGACGACCGCGAGTTCGAACTGCAGCTCTCGCCGTTCGCCAGCCAGTACGACTTCATGCGTCTGGGCGCTTCCGACAGCGAGAACGCAAAGGCGTGGAAAAACCTCGGACAACTGCCGTGGTATCAGCCTGTGCGGCGTGTCGAGACGAGTGCCACAACGGTGCTCGCCGAACATCCCAGCGCCGTTTGCAGCGACGGTCGCACACCGCAGCCGTTGATCGCGATCCGCCGTTACGGTCGCGGTGAGGTCGTCTACATCGGCCAGAACGAAATGTGGCGGCTGCGTCGCAAGTACGGCGAGGCGTACTACCGGCAGTTCTGGGGGCAGCTCATTCACCGCCTGGGACTCAGCCACGCACTCGGCAGCCACAAACGTTTCGTCGTCCGCACCGACCGGCAGCGTTACCAGCCGGACGAAACCGCGATCGTCACCGTCGAAGCGTACGACGAGAACTTCGAGCCATTGACCGGCGACGTGCTCGACGATCGCCACCTGTCCGGCGAACTCTGGCTGCCCGAGCGAACCGACGGCTCACTCGAAGCCACGCGCCCGATCACGCTGACCGAGTTCCGTCCCGGCGTCTTCGAGACCCGCATCCCGGTCAGCGAATCCGGAGATTATGTCGCGCGAGTCACTGACCCGATCACGCTGGAACCGGTCGACGCTTATTTCCAGGTGACCGACCTGTCCGTCGAACGCCGCACGGCCACACGCAACGTCGCCCTGCAGGAAGCCATCGCCGCCGAAACCGGAGGCCGCACCGCCGACCTGACGACCGTCCGCGACCTGCTGACCAGCCTCGACGCCCCGCGTCTGACCGAGACGACGGTCGAAGTCCTCCCCCTCTGGAGCACCTGGCTCTGCTTCGCCCTGCTCGTCACCCTGATGCTCGCCGAATGGACGATCCGAAAGCTGTCGAATCTGGTGTGAGACTTTCTAGCTGCGACAAGATTTGCCGTCGAACTGCAGTGGTTCAACGTTGAACGTTTATCTGCTGCAGTGCCGCCAGCATCTTGGGACCACAGTACCTGAGTGGGCACGCATACGTCTGCTTGGCCTGCTTGTCCCACCAGCTTTGGATCGCGATCACCCAGTACTGAACGCCTTCGGGGGTTTCTTTGACTCCCACGATTGGACCGCCACTCATTCCTTTGATGCTTTCAAGTGAGCCCATTGTGCCAATCCCACCGGACAACCACTTGTTGTCAGTGCAGCGTACATCCTTAAGAGACATCATCACTGTTTCGGCACTTCCAAGAATCGTTCGACCGATCACATCGATCTTGCGTGATGAGGTGACAGCCTCGTCAGGAACACCAAGCATGAGATAAGCGTCGAAGTCATCGAGATCTGGCTGCTTGCTCCAATTGATTTCTCTAACGGGAACGATGTTGTTTTCCCTCAGGCGGAGTTGCTCGATCGGCGTTAGCACGACAAAACCGAAGTCATCGCCCTTTGTCTTGTCGAAGACGTAGTGTCGATACGCGGCTTCGTAATCAAAAGAGATACTGTCCAAGCGATGCGGCGAGGCAGAGAAGTAGTCCCCAAGCAAAAAACCGTGAACATCAATGTCCGTTCGTGTGAGACGTTCATCAATCTCTTGGATGACGTGCCCAGCGGTAGCAAACACCGTAATCCCGCCAAACTCCATTGCGAACCCTGAGTACGTAAACAGTCTCGGAGGAGAGATACCGTTCCCGTGCACGTCAATGTGCTGATATGAGCCGCCGAGCACGACGAGATGGCGGTTGAGAAACTCATGGAACTGTTGGAGCAGTTCCGGGGCAGGGGTTGTACTCATGGGAACGGACTCGACGCTCTCTCTGCGAATTCAGGTTACTCGTCTCATAGGAAGCTCTTTGGGTGCGCGCTGTATATGAACAGCGTTGCCTCTGATCTTATTTCAGATGAGCTAGGCCACAAACAGTTCAGAGGGGTGCGTTGACGCACCAGCTTCCCTTCCTGACCCGAACGGTGCGTCGAGACGCACGCTACCAATCGAATCTCCGGGCTTGATCACGAAGTGATCGCAGAGAGTAGCCGGGGTGTCGGAGCGCAGCGGAGCCCCCCGGAGGCTGAGGCTCGTCGCGGATCGCATCCTGAAGGGATGCCAGAACCTGCCGGCCCGCCGTCTGGCGACGGCAGCTCCGGTTGTGACTGCTACTCTCTGGGATCCCTGCGGGATCGCAGCACTCTCGCGCTTCGAGTATGCACTTCCCGTCGGTGTGCATTCAGCCTACGGTCCGGCGACGGCAGCTACGGTTGCGACTGTGGTTTCAGGCCCCGCCGGCATTCTGAAGTCAGGGCGACGCGTCTGAATTCGTCGCTCGATGACCTTGGGTGACCGGGACGCTTGTTGCGAGTGGAAATCAACGTCGACTCGGATTCGGATCGCTTCCAATGAGGTACGTGATAAACTCCCGGCGACATCCTGGTGGTGCTTTATGCACGGGCCGATGTTTCGTCGGCCGGGCCGTTTTGTGACGGTTTGAGACTCGCGAGTTAGTGTCAGCCAATCTCGTACCGAGTTGCGACACTAAGCAGGATGCAACGGGCACTGGTCATTCCAGTGCCCGTTTTCTCTTCAGGGACGCAGCCATGCTTGCACTCGATTCACCGGGACAAGTCGTCCTCTTCGGCCTCGCGAGTGTTCTCCTGATGGTATTCAGCCTCTGGCTGCTCTCCAGGTATCAGCGAGTGACCAATTCGCACTTCCGCCATTGGCTGCGAGCCAGGCGTGGCAAGGGAATGGGCATCGCCGAGCTGGCCAGGCGTCTGGGCATTCCTGAAATCGAGCTGCAGAACATCGACGTCAGTTATCACGAGGCGTTCATCCCCAAACGTTCCGGCGGCTCGCGGCGGCTCCTGATTCCGAATGACGAACTCAAGCGCCTGCAGCGACTGATTCTGCATCGGCTTCTAGCCAAGCTCCGCACGCACGACGCAGTGACCGGGTTCGAGTCCGGCCTGTCGATTGTCGAGAATGCATTGCCTCACGTCGGGCAGGCAGTTGTGATCAAGCTCGACATCACGGACTTCTTCCCAACGACGCGACCCGACCGCGTTGACGCTTACTTCCGGCGAGTCGGCTGGGATGCCGAGTGTGCCGCCCTGCTGACGAGCCTGACGACTCACGACGGCGGCCTGCCGCAGGGGGCTCCGACGAGTCCCAGACTCAGCAACCTGATCAACTTCGGCCTCGATCGCGCCATCGAACGATTCGTGTGCGACGCTCGCCGCGGAACCTACACGCGATATGCCGACGACCTGACGATCAGTTTTCCTCGCGACTACCCGAAACGAATTCGTGGCGTCATTCAGTTTGTGGCCCGGCGCGTTCGGCATGACGGCTATGAACTGAATCGGTCCAAGGTCCGGATTCTGCGGCACCATCAGCAACAGAGAGTGACGGGGCTCGTCGTCAATGGCCGCGTCAACGTCCCGCGACGCATTCGACGGAAACTGCGAGCGATCGAACATCGCCTCAATTCCGGTCACTCGGCAACGATGACTCGCGAGCAACTGACTGGCTGGAAATCTCTGTTGCGAATGGTCGAACAAAAACGTCCATAGTCTCCTGTGTCGATGCCGCGTGATGGACTGGCCAGCCAGCGGCCACTCGGAGGAGAACCGCTTGAGAACGCCCGCGATCCGACGTCTGACTTTCCTGCTGGTGGCCGTGGCAATCGTCGCCGGACTCCGTCGGTTTACCGGCTCATTGTCAGAAGCGTTCTGGCTCGGCTGGCCGGTCGTCGTGCTCATCGGAGCCGGCGGGCTGAAGGTGTTGCCGCCGCCGCGTTTGAACTCGAAGTCGCGAGCCGGCCAGGTCACGGCAATCCTGATCCTCACGCTGTTTCCGGTGGCCTATTACGCATTCCTTGTGTCCGTCACCGGTTCATTGTGGTCGTGGTCCGAACTGCTGGTAATCTGCTACTTCTTCGGACTCTCGTTCGAGCTGAGTCTGCTGTACGCGTTTCAGATGCTGGAAGCAGTCATCGACCGATGTCGGAAACGTGCGGGACCGCGTTTGCAAATGGCGCTGCCGCTCGTCATCCGTGCCGGGTTCTACACCGTCCTGATTCCTTACATTCTGGTCGTCTTTGCCGTTCATCGCCCCAGGCTGCTGCCAACCCCGATGATCACAATCCCGGCTGGGCAGACTGAAGCGATCGAGTTTCTGAGCCGTGACGGAACGACAGTGCTGCGCGGTGTTTTTCTGAAACCGGATGCTCCGCGCGGGACGGTCATCGTCTGCCACGGTGTCGGAGCCAACCACGCGGACATCGAAGATATCCACCTGGTGCTGTTCGAGTCGGGATTTCAGGTGCTGACGTTCGACTTTCGCGGACACGGCAACAGCGACGGGCACACGATCACGTACGGGCTCAACGAGCGGCTTGACGTTCTGGGAGCGTACGACGCATGCTTCGCCCGGTCGGATGTTGATCCCGAACGAGTCTTCGCTCTGGGCGTGTCGATGGGCGGTGCGTCACTCGCGATGGCTCTGCCCGAGATGCCTCGAATCAAAGCGGCGGCACTTGATTCGGCCTTCGCGAGCCTGCCGCAGATGGTCGAGCATCAATTCCGGATTCTGCCGCCATCCCTGCGATCTTTCTCGACGCAGATCGCTCGCTGCTTCGGCTGGCTGGAAATCGGCGCCGACATCAACTCGCTGAAACCAGCGGCGAGCCTCGAATTCCTCGATCTGCCTGTCCTGATCATTCATGGCGAGGACGACCACATTGTCCCGGTCGATCATGCTCATCAACTGCACGCCGTCTGCCGTCGCGGCACGCTGCACATCGAACGCCACTGCCCGCACATCGGCGCGGTGATGATCAATGACTCCCGCTACAGCCGAATGATCAACGAACACTTTCTGGCCGCGCTTGAAACAAGCAACTCGCGTTCGACGGAAATCGACCGGAATCGTCCGAAATAATCGTCGACTCGATATCAAGTCCGCGTACGATCCGGACCAATGTGGGCAGCAGCGCATCTCGGAAGCAGGAGCTTTGTCATGGTAGCGCACCAACGCTGGATCCGTCGGATCGAAGAGATCATCCGTTCGCGGCATTACACATGGATCGCGGAAGGGCTCGGCGGCGACGACGTCCCCGAAGCCGTGCAGCAGTTGCTCGCGGACATCATGCATCTGGCCCATCACGCCGGCCTGAACTGGGACGAGGTGTACGAGGCCGCCCGCCAGCAGTTCGAACGCGAGGAACGCGAAAGCGCGAATCAGCATTCGGCATCGCCTGCCGCAGCCACGCCCGCCGACTGATTGATTGCGTGTTGCGTGGCGTTTCGATGGAAGCTGAAGTGCGCGCCGCAAAACTGCTGAAGTTTGTCAGCACAGAGGCAGGAGGTTATTCCGCTGCTGAAGTGCAACCGGGCTCCCGCTAATCGGGGCGAGACGATGTCTGAAACCACACGATCCATCCGCGTCACAACTCTTGCTGATCAGGGCGAGGAGGATGATCTGCGCCAGACGACTGTGGCACAGCGTCTTGCCATGATGGACCAACTGGCTCTCGATGCGTGGGCATTTAAAGGAGAAGCGGTTGATCCTGAATCGCGACTATTACGACATGTTGTCCGCATTGTGCGACGCGAAGGCTGAGTTTCTGGTCGTCGGCGCATTCGCTCTTGCTGCACATGGCTACCCGCGAGCGACCGGCGATATCGACATCTGGATCCGGCGGTCAGATGACAACGCCAGCAGGGTCATGGCCGCGCTGAAGCAGTTTCATGCTCCGTTGCTGGGACTGACAAAAGAAGACCTGCAGACATCGGGTGTCGTGTTTCAGATCGGTGTCGTCCCGCGTCGCATTGATATTCTGACATCGATCTCCGCTGTCGAATTTGAAGACGCCTGGCAGGGACGAAAAGAAGTCGACATCGACGGGCTTAGATTCTTTGTGATCGGTCGGGAAAGCCTGATTCGCAACAAGCGGGCGACAGGCCGCCCCAAAGACGAACTCGACGCCCGCTGGCTGGAGGTCGGTGACGAGTGATTCAAGCGTTCTCTATTCCACGCTCCGCCGACTGATGAAGCCGCGGCGAAAACCGTGCTTTATCGACATCATCGTCGCGTTCCCGCTCGATCGTCGTTTCCCGCCAATTGAAGGGCCGACGTGCCCCTGATATCGTTCGCGGGATTTGGCCGGAAATCTGGCGGAGGCACCCTGAAGACGCCTTCCCGAAGATTGGTCGGATCGCAGGGACGGTTTCCGCATTCTCGGGGCGAGGCGTGCGATGATGAGTGACAGTGGCGACGCGGGAACGCTCGCCGAACGGTGGTCGAGGAAGCATCTGCTGGGGTTGCAGGACCTCTCGGCAGACGAAATCTCGTTGATTCTCGACCAGGCCGCCGAGTTCAAACGGCTGGCCGAAGCGGGCGAGACCAAGCTGGCGGGGCTCGCCGGAACAACGGTCGCAAATCTGTTCTTCGAGCCGTCGACGCGGACGCGGACGAGCTTCAGCCTCGCGGCGAAACGGCTGAGTGCGGACACGGTCGACTTTACCGCGGCCAGCAGCAGCCTGACGAAGGGCGAAACCTTCATCGACACTGCTCGGAATATTGAGGCGATGGGGGTCGACCAGGTCGTCGTCCGGCACAGCTCGTCGGGAGCCCCGCACCTGCTCGCGCAGCACCTCAATGCGAGCGTCGTCAACGCGGGCGACGGCATGCACGAACATCCGACGCAGGCGCTGCTCGACCTGTTCACGATTCGCGAGCACCGCGGCTCGCTGAAGGGCCTGACGGTCACACTGGTCGGCGACATCCTGCACAGCCGCGTCGCCCGATCGAACATCTGGGGCCTGACGAAGCTCGGAGCCCGCGTGATCGTCTGCGGCCCGTCGACACTCATCCCGCCACATGTTGAACGGCTCGGCGAGCACGGCGTCGAAGTTTCGAACAGCCTCGACGAAGTGCTCTCGGAAACCGACGTCATCAACCTGTTGCGGATTCAGTTCGAACGGCAGCGCAGCGCGTTCTTCCCGTCGATCCGCGAGTACGCTCACTTTTTCGGGATGAACGGCGAGCGGATTCGGAAGGCAAAAAAAGACGTCCTGATTCTGGCCCCCGGACCGATCAACCGCGGTGTCGAGCTGACGCCGGACGTCGCTGACGGACCGCACTCGGTGATTCTCGACCAGGTCACCAACGGGCTGCTGGTGCGGATGTCGGTGCTGTATCTGCTGCAGCAGTATCGCGAGCGGACTGCCGATCTTCAGCCAACCGCGAACAGGGAGGGCTCGCTGTGACCACAACACTGATCCGCGGCGGAAGAATCATCGACCCTGGCCAGAGCATCGATCGCGTCGGCAATCTGCTGCTGCGCGATGGCCGCATCGCGGGCATCGACACGGGCACGGCGGTCGCTGACCAGGTCATTGACGCGTCGGGCAAGATCGTTTGTCCCGGCCTGATTGATGCGCATGTCGCACTCCGAGAACCTGGCAACGAGGAAGACGAAACGACGGAAACCGGAACGGCTGCCGCTCTGGCGGGCGGGTTTACGAGCATCGCCTGTCTGCCGGATACGAAACCGGCGATCGACAATCGGGGGGCCGCCGAGTTTGTCTTTCTGATGGCTCAGCGGGCCGGGAACTGCAACGTCTTCCCGCTGGGAGCCGTGACCAAGGGCAACAAAGGTGAGGAACTCGCCGAAATCGGACAGCTGGTGGAGGGCGGTGCCGTCGCGCTGACGGATGGCACGCAGCCGATCGCGAATGCCGAGATCATGTGGCGGGCGCTTGAGTACGCTCGCATGTTCGACACGCCCGTCTTCAACATGCCGCAGGTGCCGGAACTCGTGGCCAAGGGCGTGATGCACGAAGGCTTCAACTCGACGTTGCTCGGCCTGCCCGGCATTCCGTCGGCCGCCGAAAATATCATGGTCAGCCGCGACATTGCTCTGGCCGCCCGCACCGAAGGCCGGCTGCATCTGATGTGCGTGTCGACGAGCGTCAGCATCGACCTGATCCGCCGCGCCCGCGAACGCGGCGTCGCCGTGAGCTGCGACGTGACTCCGCATCATCTCGCCCTGACGGATGACGCGTTGAAGACGTTCGACCCGAACTTCAAAGTCGACCCGCCACTGCGACCGCAGGGGCACGTCAACGCAATGATCGAAGGCCTGAAGGACGGCACGATCGACGTTATCAGCGCCGACCACCAGCCCTGGGCTGTCGAGAAGAAAACCTGCGAACTCGATTACGCCCCGTTCGGCATCGTCGGTCTGGAGACGCTGCTGCCGATCTGCATTCAGACGCTGATCGAACCCGAGCACCTGACCTGGCTGGAGCTGCTCTCCAAACTGACCACCGGCCCGGCAAACCTCCTCGGCCTTCAGAAAGGCACCCTCTCCCCCGGAGCGGACGCCGACATCACGATCATCGATCCCGACGTCGAATGGACGATCGACCCCGACCAGTTCCGCTCGAAAAGCTCAAACACCCCCTTCGCCGGAAGAACAGTCCGAGGCCGCGCCGACCAGGTCCTCGTCGGAGGCGAGGTGCGGTTTTCGGTTAAAGGGTAAACTTGGCCGGAACGAGCATGTCGAGCACACAGCCTGCAGTGTTTTCCTGTGTGCTGAGCGTCGTGGTTAACTATCGTTCTGACTGTTGAACCAGACGTACGCGTGGTAGGCAAGCCCTGAGAAGACGCCAATTACCATTACAAGTGGCCACGAGTGGGATCGGTACTCGCCAGCGGTTGCGATCGTCCAGAATAATTCGACCACCATGCAGGGAGCCGATAAGCAAAGCCCCAGGAGCCCGCTTGACACAAGTATCCAGACGAGATTGCCAGGTTTTGCACTCATTGACAGGCCCGCAAGGAGATCAGTGCTTTCTTTAATCAGTAGCCGCCGTGCCCGCGCACCACTGTCTGAAGCAATCGAACCGATGTCATCGCCTCTTCGTTGCCTTCTTCCCTTCTGTTCAAGCTCGAGTCACTGATTCGCTCCCGGCAGATAGAGGCGGAAGATGCAGTTGACCAGCCACAGTTCGCGCGAGTTCATCAGGGGCGATTACAGTCTGCCGTTTTCTTCGATCCAGAGTTCCCGAAGCTCGATTCGGCGACCGGCGTTCATGTTGAGGAGGCGGACCGTTGCTCGGCCGGTTGGTGTCAGGCCGGAGATGATTCCGCCAGTCAGTCTGAAGTGATCGTCCCAATTGCCTCGTCGTGGGTGGAACAGTTCGACGACAGCGCCGGACTCGGGATCAATGCTCGACAGGTTCGGGCCTTTGAAGGCGTTGCAGCGATCACACGCCAGTGCGAGGTTTTCCGGGCTGTCGTCGGCGAGATGCTGGCGGGCGACGACGTGCTCGACATGAAACGTGATAAAAGGCGCGGCGGCCTGAGGAATCCGGCAGTACTCGCACCGGTCGTCAGCTCGATGTCGGACAAGTTCGCGAGTCTCAGCGTCCATGTCACGCGGTCGTGCGAGCGAGGGAGCGGCGGGCTTTGGACTGGATGATCGAGATGACATCGATCGCCTCGACCAGCTCGCGGTAGGCGAGTTCCTCGTCGGCGGTCAACGTGCCGGCGCGAGCCTTGTTTCGAAGATTCTCGATGTCTGCCTGCAGTTCGGCACCCGCTCGCAGATCGACGACAGCGCGTGCGACATCGGGCGGGAAAACATCCACCATCGGATCGAGAAACCGGTCGAGATAGCTGATCGTGCTCATGCGGCGAGTCTACCACGCTTTGGGCGGGCGAAACAAAACAAGTTCACTCCGGAACAGAGTTCTCCACTAACCGACCTCTTTCGGAAAGAACTTTGCCAGGGTGTCCTCGCGAAGTTTTGGGGTCACCAGCGAGACGGCGATCATGGCGATTGTCGATGCGGCGCAGAGGCTGACGATGGGGTGCTGGCCGAGGAAGCGGTAGCGGGCGTCGGCGGCGAAGTCGGCCTGCCAGAAAAGGAACAGCCACAGGCCGGCGGTTGTTAGAACGGCGGCGTAGGCTCCGGCTTTGGTGAGGCCTCGCCAGTAGAGCGCGGCGACGATCAGCGGGAACAGTGCAGAGAAACCGCTGAAGCACCAGATGCCGAGATTGAACACGCCGCCTGGAGCGACAAGGCTCAGCAGGTAGCAGACGGTGACGACTCCAACGACGAACGATCGCGCCAGCAGCACCGTCTGGCGGTCGTCGGACGTGCTCCCGCGGCGCAGGACGTCCTTCGTGAACATCGTCCCCAGGCAGAGAAACTGACTGTCGAGCGACGACATGATCGCGGCGAGAACCCCGGCGGTCAGCAGGCCGGAGAGCACCTCGCTCGAATGGTGACTCACCAGAAAACCCAGGATCGCCTTGTCCGGCAACGTGCTCGGGATACCGGCGGTCGGAGCGGATGCCCACATGCCGATCAGCACGCACGGCGCCCAGACGATCATCACAAACAGCGGATGCACGATGATCGGCAGCTTGAACGCGTTCGCGTCGCGAGCCGTCAGCCAGTGCTGAAAGATGTGCGGGAACATGCCGATCGAAAACGGAACGAGCAGAAAGGCAAAGTACAGGTTGTGAGGCATGCCGCTCCGCGAGCGTTTCTCCGGGGAAACGGCTTCGCTGGCCGCCTGCAGACTCTCGAAGAAACCATCTTTGCCGCCGAGTCCTTTCACAAGAACGAAGAACGTCAGCACGCCCAGCACCATGAAGACCGTCGTCTGAAACGCATTCGCCCAGGCCGTGCCGCGCATGCCTCCCATGAAAACGTAGGTCAACACGACACCGCAGATAATCAGCGAACCGAGCCACGGGGGAATGCCGTGCGCGTAATCGGCAAACGCTGTATCGAACAGGCCGCGCGAGACCGCGTTGAGAGTGGCTCCTCCGCCGAGGATCCCGATCAGCACATACGGGACGATCAAACCGACAGCGACAGGAAACAGCACCCAGCCGAAACGCTGACTGTCGAGCCGGTCACGAAAGAACTCGATCTGCGTCGAATAACCATGCCGCTTACCGAGCGACCAGACTTTGAGACCAACCACAAAAAAGCACAGCGGATGCAGCAGGGCGCTCGACGAGGCCATCAATCCGTAAACGCCCATGCCGGCTTTGTAAGCTTCGCCCGTTGACCCGACGAGCGAGAAGGCGGTCATCGTCGTGCCGAACAGCGACATCAGGAGCAGGAACGGCCCGATCGAGTGACTCGCCAGCAGATAGTCGAGGCTCGTCCCACGAAACAAACGGCTCGACCCCAGTCCAAGGCCGAGCAGCACGATCAGATAACACACGATGATGAACAGCGAAGTCATTGTGCGACCTCGCTTTCACCGTCGGCGGTCGCGGCTGTGCCTGCGGCGGCAGTCGTTTCGAGGCTTCGCGGCCATGCGGCCTTCACGACAAACGCCCAGAAAGCGACAGCGGCGATTGACAGCCCCAGGTGCCACACGAGACCAATCGGCAGCCAGCCTGCGACGAGGGATGGGTCATCCCAGAACCAGAAATCGTGGTGCAGAGCCACGAGCACCAGCAGCACACACCAGACAGCAGCGCGGTTCATCTTCGTTCTCGAATCAGTTCACGGTGAGCGTTGCGAATTTCGCATCAGGGACGACAGCGAATGTCATCCGACTGGAGAACGATAAACAACCCGCTTCCGAAAGACGAAGCCGGGTGACGTGAACGGCGACTGCCGGGTGCCCTCAGTGATTTCGGTACTTGGCGTAGCTACCGTCGCCAGACGGTGGACAACTCCACCGTCTGGCGACGGTAGCTACGACGTTCTCCGGTTTCACCATCAAATCTGAGTGCATCCCGACTGCCGATAGTCCGGGTGCCAGGCTGCCGAAATTTACGCGGCGGCTGAATCGCTGGCCGCTCGCTCGCAACAGACGCCATCCCGCTGCGTGCCGGCGGCGTGTCTGGCGATCAGCGTCCAGTCGTCAATGTCGAGACGCTCGCTCGGCGTTGTCACACTGACGGTTTCCGAAAGTGGTGCACGCGACGAGTTGCAGCGCAGGACCGCGTCAGCCTGCTGAGCGGCAGCGACAAACGAACTCAAATGCTGAACGCAGCACCGCGTTGAATGACGCGGGCCGGCCAGGGAAGCCAACTCGCCGGGCAGCATGAGATAGACACCGCCAGGCCGCAGGCAACCGAGCATCGACGCAGTGGCATTCAGTGCCTGCGACGTCAGCAGGTTGGACTGGAATGGTTCAGAACCAGGGAACGCGGCAACGAGGTCGAACCCGGCAACCTGCTCATCGAACTGACGCCTGGCCACGACCGACAGGGAACAGTCCGCTTCTGGAAACTCGGACTGCAGTTGTTCGACGTCCGCATCGGCACTTGGATCCAGCGTGACCAGGCACCCGAGCGTGATCAGGCCGCGCACGATTCGACGATCGCAATCGCCAGCGAGCAGAATTCCTGACCCCGGCCCAATGCCGGGATGAGCCGCGACACAGCGCAGAACCCGATCGGGGTCATTCGGTTCCGGGCGTTGAAACAGCCGCAAACGCATGCCCTGCGTGCCTCCGTGCAGCTTCGGGCGATCGCTGAATCTGCCAGTCAGCAGACTGCTCGCAGAGAAGAACTCTGGCGAACGGGCCGGTACTCTACGGAGACTTCGAAAAAACGGTCAATACGCGGAAGGGCTTCCGGCCTGCGTTCTCAAGACTTCATCAGGAATCACCATGGCGAAAAAGAAAGCCGCCAGAAAGACTGCCAACGAAACGCCGTCGTTCGAGGAATCTGTTTCCGAGCTGCAGCTGATCGTGTCGCAGCTCGAAGACGGTTCGCTGCCGCTGGAAGACTCAATGACGCAGTTCGAACGCGGCATCTCACTGCTGAAGAACTGCTACCAGGTTCTCGAACAGGCCGAACAGCGAATCGAGATCCTGACGGGCATCGGCGAGGACGGATCCATCGAGACGGCTCCCTTCGACGCGACGGCCACCGTCGACCAGGCGCGCACATCGACAACTGCAAAACAGCAGGTGACTGACGACGACGCGAACGATGAGTCGTCGCCGGGGAGCCGGGCAAAGTCGATTCGCGACGACGCGCTCTTCTGATCCCGCAGCTCTGATCCCGCAGGTGCGGAGTCGCGACAACGTCGCGCCGGTCCGTATTCCGGACTCGGCGACGGTCGGGCCGTCCAGTCCCAGTGTCGGGTCCAGTCGCTGTGTCGAGTCCAGTCTCAGTGTCGGTCACAATCTCAGTGTCGGGAACGGACTGACAAACGGTTGCAGGACTGACTCGACACATCCGGCGAAGTTTTTCAGAATCCGGGTTCAACGGTGGTGAAACATCACAAATCGATCACGCACTTTTTCTCTGCGACTGAGGCCAGTCATGTCTGAAACTCATTCCGACGCAGCTGAGACAGCGACAGCCGATCTGTTTGACAAGGCAGAACTCCGGCAGTTTGAAGCTGACGATGTGGAAGCCGGTCGAGCAATCGGCAAGATGCTTTCAATTCTGTTTATCTACACCGTCATCGCGATGTCGATCGTCTCCGCCTGGACGTATTTCGTCTCGAATTGAGGCTGCCGCTGACGGCGCAAGCTGCGCGTCAGACCGCACACCAGACGCCAGCGAGCCGGGTAAAAAACAGACGACGCGAAGTTCCTGTCCAGTGGAACTCCGCGTCGTTTCTGTTTTGAACGTCGTTTCTGACTCAAACATTGAGCCCGCCGTGCCATCGCCCCGCTGACGAGGCACCGCTGCTATTTCATGAAGAAATCGCTGGGGCCCTTGACGGTGTAGTACGGGTACTGCTGAATCGCGTTCGGAGCATTGTCCGGCGGATAGAGCAGATCTTTTGGAGCGTGGTACTCCCAGGTGTGATGGTGCGTCGGACGCCACCAGTCGGCCTGGCTGCCCTGCGGACACGCCGGACATTCGTAAGTGCTGTGTCCGTAGGCAGATCCGCTGTAGGAAACGGGGCCGTATCCGGGCGTTTCCTGATACTCCATCGGTGTCTGACCGCGTACGAGACTCTGGTTCTGGCTGCATCCGACGAGCGTCACCAGAGCACAGCAGGCAAACAGGGCGACAAACTGCTTCATGGGAGTCCCTTCCCGATTGAACGGTCAATTGATGAACCGCTGCTCGAAGTGAGGCCGCGGTCGAATGTTCAAAGACTGCGAACGGCGAATCCACTGCCGCTCCGCCACTGTTTATCGGCCATACGAACCGTCGAATTCGGAGAATCAGATTACGCCGGACAACCGGAGTAATCCGGAGATTCGGCCAGTATTGCGGCGTCATCCCAATCTCAGTAGATTACCAGCCGCTTCGGGAATGGAGTCTCCTCAGAGGCGTAACTCAATGATGCATAACAGGATAAGTCGACAGCAAAGACGTCGGTGTCGCTGTTAGCCTGCTCAATCGATTTCCGTGAGATGCCTGCGGGGGTGGGCTTCATTCTCGGGATCAGATCACGAACAACGGAGTGTGCCGTGTATATCTCTGCGTCTTCGCGCTGCTTCGCTGACCAGTCATTCGACGAAGCGTGTCGGCAGATTGTCGATCTCGAATATGACAAGATCGACATCTGGGTTGATGAGGAAACGGACCACCTCAAGCCGTCAGAAGTGATCGCCAACCCGGATCAGTTTGCGTTTCAGTTTCGCGACAAATGCCGACTGTCTCCCGTCGCGTTCACTCTGGCCCACGATATTGAAGCGTCTGTCATGCGGGGGCTGTGTGAGACCTGCAAGGCCATGCGGATTACGCAGATCAATGTTCCCGCTGGCCAGCTGGGAACGCCGTTCAATTCCGAGATCGATCGTCTCAAAGAGTTCGTTTCGATCGCGAACGAGTACGGAGTGCGAATCGGGCTGCAGACGAAGACGGGGCACCTGACCGAGGATCCGCATACGGCCGTCGAACTGTGCCAGTCCGTTCGCGGGCTCGGACTTTCGCTCGACCCGAGCTACTACATCTGCGGCCCGCATCGCAATCAGAGCTGGGATCAGGTGTTTCCCTACGTGTTTCACATGTCACTGCGCGACACCTCAGAGACGGAAGTGCAGGTGCAGGTTGGCCTTGGCGAGATGGATTACGCTCGCCTGATTCAGTGCCTGAAGCGCGAGGATTACTCGCGAGCGTTGTCCGTCGATTTCGATCCGTCTCTCATGAAGGATCTGAGTATCCGCCCGCTGGAAATGCGAAAGCTCAGACTGCTGCTCGAAACTCTTCTGTAATAAACGCTGCTGCCGCCTGAGGTGGAGAACGAGGCCGCTCTGGCCGCGAGGCGTTGATGCATGCCCCGGTTTGTTCTGCTCGAACACGATCATCCGTTCCTGCACTGGGATCTGATGCTCGAAAACGGTGACACGCTCCAGACCTGGCGGCTCGACAGCGTCCCGTCCGGAGCCGCGGTCATTTCCGCCGAACCGCTGCCGGATCACCGCATCGCCTATCTGGACTACGAAGGCCCTGTCAGCAGAGATCGCGGGACCGTCAAACGAGTTGATGCCGGCGAGTTCACTTCTGGCAACTCGGCCCTTGCCGCACGCAGCCCGCACGTCGTCGAAATCCAGCTTGCCGGAACGCAACTCCGCGGCACGGCGCGAATCTGCAACGACTCAGGCACGCTGGAGTGGCAGCCGTCATCCACCGACCAGGCTCCGAGTTCTCCACAGGCGCCGTCCATCCGACAGCTTCGCGCCGACTGAGATGACCGCACGGCCTGAGATGATCGCACGGCCTGACGTTTTTCGCGCGGCCTGACGTTGCAGGGCGTTCCAGCGTGAACGAACAGCGGAGCGTCAGCCGTTTCGGAACACCACGAATCCGTCACAGCCAGTCGATCAGCTGTCGCAGGAATTGTGCATACAGATTGCCGACTTCAACACCGTCGGTGCCGTCGGCCCGAGCCATCACGCGCGACTCTCCCCAGTCGACCATCGGGCCGATCCAGTGCGGAGCGACATCCGTTGCGAGGGCGGCCACCTTCCCGGCTCCACAGTCGTTCGCAACCAGCAGCGGGTGCTTTTCCACCGGGTGCAGCTCGAACGAATCACCGGTGCGTCGAGCGGTCGTTCGAACGGCTTCCAGAATGGTGTTCGTGTGCGGTTTTGCCGTGAACTGATTGAAGCCACCAATCAGCGGAGGCCGTTCCGCCCATGGCAAACCGGCAGCGACGGGATGATCGGGCATCAACGGTTGAATAAAGACCGGCGTGTCACAATTCCTTCGGTCATCTTTGTCGGCGATCTCGACGGGCAGCGCGTTGCCGATCGGCGTCCCGTCCCAGTCACCGCCCACTCCGTGAAACGACTCCCAGCCACCGATCATCAAGAGGCTGGCTCCGGTCGATACCCGGTCAACGATGCGCTGCTGCAGCGAGGACTCCGCCTGTTCGGCGGGATAATCGCTGAGCACAAACAGATCGAACGCTCCAGGATCCCTGTCCGCCTGCAACCGACAGTCACTGGGCACGTATTCGAAGTCGACCTGCCACGACGTTAGCAGGCTGGCCAGGTAGGCCGCTGCGGTGTCGAGCGTCGTATCGCCACAGTAGAGCACGCGTTGAGCCACGATCGTCATCTCCAGAAGTTGCGGTCACGCCCGATCAACAGGCGGCGCAGCGGTTACTCGTTCAGAAGTTCCTCGATCGCTTCCGGGTCGTCGCCAACCCGCTCAAGTATCTGATCAGGACTGAGCGGTTCGACAATCGCGTACTTGCCGTCGCTCCAGCGGAGCAGATCCACGTTGCGGCAGCGCTCGCTGCAGAATGGAAAAAAGCTGGAATCAGCCGTTGCTGCTGCGCTGACCGGCTTGTCACAGATCGGGCAGGTTGTCGGGCGAACCATCTTGCAATCGCTCCTGGCGTTCAGAGTGCTGAATTCGTTTGTGGTTCGAGCTGACAGGTCGTTGCGGAAATTCAGCATGCGGCGCTGACAGGTTTTCCACCATCAACCTGCACGGCCCCCAGGACTGCGCGGCTTGCCAGCCGGCCCCCCCGCTCAAACCACCGACTCGCGACAATCTGACGGAAATCCGGAGACGCGTCGAGCACTCGACTGCCTGGCCCTGCTAAGTTAAGCGTCCCCGCGGAATCAGATACGATTGCCTGCCGCCGCTGCTCACCGCACGACCAGATAATCCTCACGAGAAGCCCCCGCCACACTCGTTCCCACTTTGCATTCTGCCGCTGATGTCAACCGTCGCTGTTTCCACATTTCTCTCGACGCTGCGCCGCAGCAACCTGCTCAAGCCCGAGCAGATTGCGCTGGCGATTGATCTCGGCGCGCGTTGCGACGCCGCTCAGATTGCGAGGGAACTGCTCGAACGCAACTGGCTGACCGAATGGCAGACGCACCAGCTTCTCGCGGGCAAGAGCCGGCTGTTTCTGGGGAAATACAAACTGCTCGACGTCCTCGGCTCCGGCGGCATGGGCGCGGTTTTCAAGGCTGAAAGCACAACGACGCGCCTGCCCGTCGCGTTGAAGGTTCTGGCCGCGTCGCTCAGCGAAAGCGAAATTGCCAGGGCGCGGTTTGAGCGCGAGATTCGGGCATCGGCTCAGGTCAATCATCCGAACATCGTGCGCGCCATCGACGCGGATCATTGCGACAATCGCGTCTTTCTCGTGATGGAGTACTTCGCCGGCCCCGATCTCAAGGCGCTCCTGAAACAGCACAAGCGACTGCCGGTTGACTTCGCCTGCGAGTGCATCCGGCAGGCGGCGCTCGGACTGCAGCACGCACACGACCAGGGACTCGTGCATCGCGACATCAAGCCGGCGAAC